>Ga0194048_10000619_pt1 | contig 17393 bp, 28 predicted proteins | sample JunL225m_MetaG_FD_161685 | JGI IMG/M metagenome (GOLD analysis project Ga0194048, IMG submission 161685) | Anoxic zone freshwater microbial communities from boreal shield lake in IISD Experimental Lakes Area, Ontario, Canada - Jun2016-L222-5m | ecosystem: Environmental > Aquatic > Freshwater >...
ACCCGGAGCGACACCCACCCCTTCGTTTAGGGATGATGCCCCCTTGTGATTTTCTATGGCCTACCCTAAAAAAATATATATAAAAAAACACAGGAGAGGTTGGTTAAAATGTAATAGGTAGAAATAAACGTTTATTTCTACATCACAGGTTGGCGTGTTGTGAATGCAATATATAGAAATAAACGTTTATTTCTACATCATAGGAGAGAGGTGAATGAATGCAATATAAAGTACAGATAAATCATAAGATGACGGAGAAGAAAAGTGATAAGAGTTATGAAGAATGTATGGAGGTTGATATGAGTCCAGCGCAGAAGGAAGTGTTTTTAGTGATTGATGAGTGGTGGAAGAAGTATGGTTATAGTCCTAGTATTAGGGATATAGCGTATGTTCGTGGGAAGATGGGGATGGGGAATACTTTGGCTTTGGTATTGCGTTTAGTTGAACTAGGTGTTATAAAGCGGATAGATAAAAGAGGTAGGACTATTCGGCCTACGTACATTAAGTTTAGGAATTTAGAATGAAATTGGAGGAATTGATAAATACTTTGCCGGCTAATGAGCAGGAGGAGTTTTTATCGAGTGTTGAGGTATATAGGAGTGCGTTGGAGAGGGAGAAGGCTCAGGCGCATTTTATGGAGTATGTGAAAACGATGTGGCCGGGGTTTGTGGGTGGTAGGCATCATGCTGTTATGGCGAAGAAGTTTGAGGAGATTGCTGCGGGGAAGATTAAGAGATTGATTATCAATATGGCTCCTCGGCATACTAAGAGTGAGTTTGCTAGTTATTTATTGCCGTCTTGGTTTTTGGGAAAGTTCCCTAATAAGAAGGTGATTCAGTGTTCGAACACGGCTGATCTGGCTGTGGGGTTTGGACGGAAGGTTAGGAACTTAGTTGATTCGGAGCATTATGCAAAGATATTTCCTAATGTAGCTTTGAGGCAGGATAGTAAGGCAGCGGGTAGGTGGGCTACTAGTGGAGGGGGGGAGTACTTTGCTATTGGGGTAGAGGGTACGGTGACGGGAAAGGGTGCGGATTTATTGATTATTGATGACCCGCATTCTGAGCAGGAGGCTGCTTTGGCGCAGGGGAATCCTGAAGTATTTGATAGGGTGTATGAGTGGTATACATCTGGGCCAAGACAAAGGTTGCAACCTAATGCGGCTATTGTTGTGGTGATGACGCGCTGGTCGGAAAAAGACCTGACTGGTAGGATCATCAAAGATGCAGCAAGTAGGGATAAGAGTGATGAGTGGGAGTTGATAGAACTGCCTGCGATCATGCCTAGTGGTAATCCCCTATGGCCAGAGTTTTGGAGTTTAAAAGAATTAGAGGCGCTGAGAGAGGAACTGCCCCCGAGTAAATGGAATGCTCAGTACCAGCAGAGTCCTACTGGTGAGGAGGGTGCGATAGTTAAAAGGGAGTGGTGGAAGAGATGGGAGCCTGAGAATCCACCGAGGTGTGAATTTATTATTCAGAGTTGGGATACGGCGTTTACGAAGAATGAGCGGAGTGACTATTCGGCTTGTGTGACTTTAGGGGTGTTTCATTTGAATGAGAACCCAGAGGATATCAATATTATTTTGTTAGATGCTTTTCAAAAAAGGATGGAGTTTCCTGAGTTGAAGGAGAAAGCATTTGCACATTATAAAGATTGGGAGCCTGATGCTTTTGTTGTGGAAGCTAAAGCTGCTGGTGCTCCTTTGATATTTGAATTGAGGAGAATGGGGATTGTGGTTAGTGAATACACGCCGAGTCGAGGGAATGACAAATTTGTTCGCTTGAATTCAGTGACTGATCTCTTTAAGTCGGGTAAAGTATGGTGTCCTGACACGAGATGGGCGCATGAACTTGTTGAACAAATGGCGGCTTTCCCAAATGCCGAGCATGATGATTTGGTTGACGCATGTGTTCAGGGACTTATTCGTTTCAGACAAGGTGGATTTTTGCGGCTTGATACAGACGAGCGCGAAGATCTGATGGGCTTCAGAAAGAAGCACGTTTATTATTGAGGCACTCATGGAAAAATCTTTATACCAAGCACCTAGCGGAATTGACTCTTTAGATGGCGGGATCGAAATCGAAGTCGAGAATCCCGAATCGATGTCTATTAATATAGGCGGAATTGAGATTGATCTCAATCCTCCTAGTGAGAACGAAGACGAATTTGATTCTAATTTGGCCGAGTTTTTAGACGACAGTGCATTGGCTACTGTTGGCGACGATTTGATTGGAGACGTTGGAGCAGACATTAACTCAAGAAAAGATTGGGTTGAAATGTTTGTGAAGGGTCTGGATGTTTTGGGAATGAAATATGAAGAAAGAACCCAGCCTTGGAACGGGGCTTGTGGTGTTTTTTCAACAATTCTGACTGAGGCTGCGGTGAGGTTTCAGAGTGAGACGATCATTGAAACTTTCCCTGCTGGCGGGCCAGTAAAGACTGAGATCATTGGTGCGATTGATATCTTAAAAGAACAAGCTGCGGCTCGCGTGAGTGAAGATATGAATTATCAGCTCACTGAAGAGATGCCTGAGTACCGACCTGAACATGAAAGAATGTTATTCAATCTTGGCTTGGCTGGTTCTGCTTTTAAGAAAGTTTATTACGATCCAAGTTTGGGAAGACAGACTGCTGTTTTTGCTCCTGCTGAGGATGTAATTATTCCTTACGGATCAAGTGGTTCTAGGACTGCTGAGCGTGTTACTCATGTGATGAGAAAGACAAAGAACGAAGTAAGGAAGTTGCAGGTTGCTGGTTTCTATAGGGATGTAGATTTAGGAGAGCCTACTAATATACATACAGACGTAGAGGAAAAGAAAGCCGATGAGCAAGGTTACTCGATTACAGATGATGACCGTTATCAGATATATGAGATACAAGTTGACTATGATTTACCGGGATATGAAGATGAAGATGGAATCGCTTTACCTTATATTATTACGATTGATGTGGGCAGTACCAAGGTATTGTCGATCTATCGCAACTGGGATGAGGACGATAAGAAGAGGCTTAAGAGACAACATTTCGTTCAGTATGATTATGTACCCGGTTTTGGTGCTTACGGTTTTGGGTATATACATCTTATTGGTGGATATGCTCGTGCGGGAACGTCACTTATTCGCCAACTTATCGATGCTGGCACATTAAGTAATTTACCCGGCGGCCTGAAGTCTAGAGGACTACGGGTTAATAAAGGTGACGATACGCCTATTTCTCCCGGCGAGTTTAGGGATGTAGACGTACCGAGTGGGTCTATTAAAGACAATATCATGATGCTTCCTTATAAGGAGCCGTCACAGGTATTGGCTGGTCTATTAGATAAGATCACCGAAGAGGGAAGACGTTTGGGTTCTATTGCCGACATGAATGTTAGCGATATGAGTGCCAATGCACCTGTAGGAACTACGCTGGCTTTACTGGAAAGACAGTTAAAGACGATGAGTGCGGTTCAAGCGCGTGTTCACTACTCTATGAAGCAGGAATTTAAGCTTCTTAGAAACATTATTCGTGACTATGCGCCTACTGAATATGAATATGATCCTTCTTCTGGCAATAGAAAAGCCAAGCAAGAAGACTATGACATGTGTGAAGTCATACCGGTCAGCGATCCTAACAGTTCTACGATGGCTCAAAGGATTATGCAGTACCAAGCGGTCATTCAATTGGCTGCTCAGGCTCCGCAAATTTACAATTTGCCTGTATTACACCGTCAAATGATTGAAGTTTTGGGCATTAAGAACGCTGAAAAGCTGGTTCCGACTGAAGATGACCAGACTCCAAAGGATCCAATCAGTGAAAACATGGGTTTTTTGAATGGCGAACCCACAAAAGCGTTCATTTTCCAAGACCAAGACGCACATATTGCAGCTCATACGACTTTTATGAAGGATCCTATGATTGCGGCACAGATGGGGCAAAACCCTATGGCTCAAACAATGATGGCTGCTATCCAAGCACACATTGCAGAGCACTTGGCTTTTGCTTATAGACGCAAAATTGAAGAGCAAATGGGTGTACCGCTACCTCCACCTAACGAAAAACTCCCAGAAGATGTGGAAGTTCAGTTATCTAGGCTGGTTGCTCAAGCTTCAACGCAGTTATTACAGCTCAATATGGCCACAGCTCAACAACAACAGGCTCAACAGCAGGCTCAAGACCCGCTTATTCAGATGCAACAGGCCGAATTGCAGATTAAAGCTCAAGAAGTTCAGCGTAAAACGCAAAAAGATCAGGCAGAAGTTGCTTTGGCGCAACAGAGGCTAAAAATAGATTCAGAAAGAATCCAAGCTGAAAACACAAGGGAGCAGGCTAGGTTGATAGCGGCCAATAAGATGAATGAGCAGAAGATAAAAGCTGATGTGATTACCAAATTGACGAAAGGGTAACTTATGGAATTGAAAGTCTTTGAAATCATCAACCGAAACATTAATGAGCGTATTACAGATGTAGCAAATTCATTGTGTGATGGCGTAGCTAAAGACTACGCCGAATACAAGGGACTGTGCGGGACTATTCATGGTCTGCGTTCTGCACAATTTGAGCTAAACGACCTATTAAGAAAAATAAAGGAAGATGACGATGAGTAATTTCGATGTGTCTGCGGTAGATCTGTCGGGTCTTTTAAATACGACGACAGAGGAGAAGGCAAAACAAGTGCCTGATCCTGTTACCTATCATTTGCTCTGTATGCTGCCAAAAGCAGAAGAAGAAATGGGGGAAAGCGGTCTGATTAAGACTTCTCAAATGATGTATCACGAAGAGCTTTTGTCTCCTGTGTTGTTTGTTGCCAAGATTGGCCCAGACGCATTTAAAGATGAAAAAAGATTCCCATCTGGCCCGTCATGCAAGGTAGGTGATTTCATTCTTACTCGTCCTAATACTGGGACTCGTATGAAAATTCACGGAACTGAATGGAGGATTATCAACGATGACAGCGTTGAAGCCATAGTTCAAGATCCCCGTGGAATCCAACGTCCATAAGGAGTAATTAATGTCTATTGAACAAATTGAATTTCAATTTCCCGATGAAGAGCCAAAGAAACCTATCCTAGATGAGGATGGTGGTATCGAAATCGACATTGAAGCAAAAGAACCAGTTAAAAAATCTGAATCTGTAAGGGCAGAAAAGACTGAAGAAAACGAAATAGAAGAGTACGACGAGAAAGTTAAGAAAAGAATTCACGACTTACAGTCTGGATTTCACAACGAGCGCCGTCGTGCGGAAGAAGCATTAAGAGAACGTGAAGAAGCTATTAAGTTTGCTGAGGTAATTGCTGAGGAAAACAAAAAGCTAAAAGGTTCTTTAAATGAAGGGCAATCAGCTTTATTAGAGCAGGCTAAAAAAGTAGTCTCTAATGAAGTGGACGATGCTAAAAGACGCTACAAGTTAGCCTATGAATCGGGTGATTCTGACGCTTTGGTGGATGCTCAAGAGCTTTTAACTACTGCCAAAATAAGGATGGATCGGGTTAATAATTTTAGACCTCCTTTACAAAAAGAGGAAAATGAGGTACAAATTACACCTAGAGAAGTCCCTCGTCAGCCACAAGCCGATCCAAAGGCTACTATATGGCAGGCCGAGAATTCTTGGTTTGGTAGTGATGATGAAATGACCAGCTTTGCTCTGGGCTTACACACAAAGCTCATTAAGACTGGAATTGATCCTAACTCCGACGAATACTATACGAGACTTAATTCTCGAATTCGCCAAGTGTTTCCAGAGAACTTCGGTCTGGAAAGCAACGAACCGGAACCCATCAGGGAACCCGCTCCTCGTCAAAAATCGAATGTCGTCGCGCCCGTGACGCGGAGCTCCTCTTCTTCCAAGATAAGGCTCTCTCCATTTCAGGTAACGATGGCTAAAAAGTTCGGGGTTTCCCATGAACTTATGGCTCAAAAAATTGCAGAATTAAGAAAAGGTGAATGATATGTCTGATACTCAAACTCGTGCAAAACGTGAAACTGAAAGTCGTGAAGCTGTAGCTCGTCCAAAACAATGGATGCCTCCTCAGCTATTGCCTGATCCTCATCCAGAGCCCGGCTACGCTTTTCGTTGGATCCGCGTTAGTACATTAGATAAAGCTGATGCCACCAATTTGTCTGCAAAATTACGTGAAGGCTGGGAACCTGTGAAGGCTTCTGACCATCCTGAAATCCGTCTTTTTGGATCTACCAATGGTCAGTTCCAAGATAGCGTATTGGTAGGTGGTTTGTTACTTTGTAAAACCCCAGTAGAGTTTACTGAACAGCGGAATGATTACTATCGCAAACAAGCGGAAGCTCAGATGCAATCGGTAGATAATACTTACATGCGCGAAAGTGATCCACGGATGCCTATGTTTAAAGAACGTAAGTCTGAGGTAACTTTCGGTAGAGGTACTTAATTTTTTGGAGTTTAAAAAATGGCTTATCCAACGATAGATAAGACGTATGGTTTTAAACCAGTCAACCGACTGGATGGACTACCCTACGCCGGAGCGATCCGTCAAATCCCCGTCGCCCCTGCTTACGCAACCGCAATCCTAAACGGTGATACTGTTAAGGTTGATACAAACGGCTACATCGTAGCTGCTAGTACAACTGACTCAGGAAACATCATTGGTGTATTGGTTGGCTGTGCTTATATTAACTCAAGCGGTCAACCCGTTTCAGGTCAATTTTATCCAGCATCCCAGTCCACATCTACTGCTATGTCTTTTGCCTATGTCGTAGATGATCCTAGCGCGTTGTTTAAAGTTGTGGCTACAGTTGCCGCTGGTACTACTCCTACGGCTTACAGCCGTGCGATTGTTGGTTCTAACGTTGCTTTAGTTGCAAACGTAGGTTCCACTACCACAGGTGACTCATATTATGGTATTGACGGTTCTTCCGCTAATACTACTAATACACTTCCCGTCCGTGTTGTTGACGTTGTGCCTGATACTGCGACTGGTAATGCCAACGTAGCTGCCACAACATATTACGAGTTTCTCGTTAAATTCAACACGGCTCAGTACAACAGTACTACCGGCATTTAAGGAGTAACTTACTATGGCAATCTCACGCGCACAACTATTGAAAGAACTCTTACCCGGCCTGAACGCATTGTTCGGTTTGGAATACGCTAAATACGGCGAAGAGCACAAAGAGATCTACGAAACTGAGTCATCAGAGCGTAGCTTCGAAGAAGAGACAAAACTGTCTGGATTCTCTGCTGCACCAGTCAAAAACGAGGGTTCAGCCCTTGCTTATGACAATGCACAAGAAGCTTGGACTGCTCGTTATACCCACGAAACCATTGCGATGGGCTTCTCCATCACAGAGGAAGCTGTGGAAGATAACTTGTACGACAGTTTGTCTTCACGTTATACCAAGGCTTTGGCCCGTGGTATGGCTTACACCAAGCAAGTTAAAGCTGCTTATGTATTGAACAATGCCTTCACAGGCTCAGGCGCTCCAGTCTATGGCGACGGCGTGGTTCTTTGCTCAACAGCTCACCCCTTGGTTTCTGGCGGCACAAACAGCAATCGTCCTACAACTGGCGCTGACTTGAATGAAACATCATTGGAAAATGCTGTTATTCAAATCGCTGCTTGGACAGACGAGCGTAGCCTTTTGATCGCAGCTAAGCCCAAGAAATTGGTTGTTCCACCTGCATTGATGTTCGTTGCAACTCGCCTCTTAGAGACTGAATTGCGTGTCGGTACTACCGATAACGATATCAACGCATTGAAGAACAATGGTTCCATTCCAGAAGGTTACACAGTTAATCACTTCTTGACTGACACCAATGCTTGGTTCTTGTTGACTGATGTACCAAACGGATTGAAACATTTCGTTCGTACACCTATGTCTACAGCGATGGATGGAGATTTTGATACAGGTAACGTACGTTACAAAGCCCGTGAGCGTTATAGCTTCGGCGTATCAGATCCATTGGGAATCTTTGGATCTCCCGGTTCAGCCTAATCTATAGGTAAAAAAAGAAGGGGCTTCGGCCCCTTTTTTCTTGCATATTTAATAACATAATGGTATAAATACGTATCCGGGCTTTCCGGTGTATCAAACTGTCCCGGCAGACAGCATACTGATTGATACACTTAACTTGTATGTAAGGAGATCCTCATGGGATTCGCAACTCACCTTGGCCCTTGGCTACTCGGTACTGTAAAAAACACAACTGGCACTACTGCTGGTACGATTCAAAATACTGGATCAACGCTTGTTAGCCAAACCGAAAAAGTGGTTTATGACGGCACAACAGTAGCGGCTCCAGCCACTACAATTTTGTTTACCATTCCAGCAGGCGCACAAATTGTTAATATTTTTATTGATACTTTAGTAGCGTTCACTGGTTCTACTGCGGCTAACGTAGTTATTGGGACTTCCACAACTACTAACTTATTCTGGGCTTCTTCAGACATTACGGCTCAAGGTCGTTTGGCTAACACTAACGCCGCTTCTAAGTTAGTTAACTGGGCAGGTGCTACATCCACAGCTTCACCAAATGGTATTGGTGTTGGCCCAACAGATGTAATTATCCAAGCTGTATTGTCACCAACTGTGGCTACAGTAACGGTTGGCACTGTTCAGTACACTATTGTTTACGCAGTGGCAGACTCGACTGGCGCACAGTCACCATCTCCTTCACAGGCTTAATTAATCTAGGGGGCTTCGGCCCCTATTTACAAGGAGATTAATTATGAATCAGACACCTGTCAAACAGGCGCATTTAAACGCTAGTGGATTCATGGTTCTTGGTCGTAACCGAGTCAAAGCCATTTCATTTACTGGCTCTGCCACTGCTGGGTACGTTACGTTATTTGATACCACCGTTGCCCCGGTAACTACGGCAACTTATGGTCGTTCTGGTACAACCATCACCGTTACATTAACTGCTCACGGTTTAACAACTGGCCAAGTTATTGGTATTGACTTTGCGGCTGGCACTGGCGGTACGGCAACAAACGGCAATTATCCAGTAACCGTTACAAACTCAAGTACGTTTACAGTTACAGACATAAACTCTGGGTCAATCACTGCTGGCGCGGCAATGGTATTTTCAAGCAAATGGCTTATGACCTACGATGTAGCGGCAAGCGATTCGTTTAATAATGCGCCATTTATTCCCAGTGATGGCGTAGTTGTTACTGATGGTGTTTATGCTCAAATGAGTAACGTAGTAGCTTGCAATATTTATTATGGCTGAAACAAAACAGGCAACATTGATGGGACGCAAGCTCTTCATAGGCATTCCAGCTTATGATGGCAAGCTAAACATCAAGACCGCATTTGCACTGGCGCAGTTAATGCCCAAAGCGATGAGTCTTGGTGTATCTGTCACGTTGTCTGATTTGTCTAACTGCTCAATCATTACGATGGCGCGTAATGCGTTGGTGCATGAATTCTTAAAAACAGACTGCACAGAGCTTCTGTTTATTGATGCTGATGTAATTGTTAACGCTGACGATATCTTACGTCTGGTAGCTCAGAGTGGTGGTAAAGATATTACTGCTGGTGCATACCCACGCAGAGCCAAGGATGCTAAGTTCTTTGCCGATGTTTATTTTGATGATAACGGCGACTTAGAGTTTGAAGGTTCTTTAATGCGTTTAACTCGTGCGCCTACTGGATTTATGTTAATCCAGCGTCATGTCATTGAAAAGTTAATAAAGGCACATCCAGAGTGGACTTACGAAAAATCACCGACAGAAAAAATGTCAGCAGTATTTGACTTTGCAATTGTGAATGGCAAGTATGTTGGTGAAGATTATTTGTTCTGCGACAGGGCAACTCAAATGGGATTCACTGTTTATATTGATGTTGATATTAGTCTTCCTCATGTAGGTCAAGAAGTATTTGAACGTAATTTCCGTGAGGAAGTTGTTTTGCCAATGTTGGAAAATATCCATTATTCCAGATTGAAAGTTGTAAATGGCTAAGAAAACACCATCTCTTTCTATTGGTCGTGGTGAAAAGTTACCTGCTTCCAAGGGAGCTGGGTTAACTGCCAAAGGCCGTGCCAAGTACAACGCTGCTACAGGTAGCAATCTTAAGGCTCCACAACCACAAGGCGGTAAACGCAAAGATTCGTTTTGCGCTCGTATGTCGGGGGTTCCCGGCCCTATGAAAGATGAGAAGGGTAAGCCTACCCGCAAGGCGGCTGCTCTTTCAAGATGGAAATGTTAAGGAGTTAAAAATGACTACAGTAGATAAACGCGAAACCACTAAAAATGAAATCCGTGCGGCAGATGCTTATAACAAAACCCTTACAGACAGCTTAAAAAAAGGGAAAAAAGAACCAACAAGTGATTATCTTAATTTAGAAACTTATTCTCCTATTGGTAAAAATAAAACAATTGACATTGAAGAGGCGGGTAAAGCTTTAGACGAATCAGATGCCGAGATGTCTCGTGAAACTCGCCGTGGAAACACCAAGCCTCCTTCTACAATGGAAAAAATTCGTTCGGCTGTTGGTCTAGCTAAAGGCGGAAGAGTTTCTGCTTCTAAACGTGCAGATGGTATAGCTCAAAAAGGTTTTACTAAAGGCAAGGTTTATTAATATGGCAACAGGACTATCATCTATCGGTGCATTTGGAAATGCCAGAGACCCAGATAAAATGTATGAACAGCAACTTATTTCCTATGTAAAAGGAGATAATCGTGGTGCTGGGATGGGATTTAAACCTCGTGCATCAGATGCTAAAACAGCTCATGCTTTAAATGCTGAAGCAACTAAAAAATGGTTGAGTAAACAAGAGCCAGCAATAGAAAATGACAGTGACATTCCTACTGGTGGTACTTTTAATGCTGATGGAACTTTTACTCAAGCGAAGAAAAAAGGTGGAATGATTAAATCATCCGCTTCTAAAAGAGCTGATGGAATTGCTCAGCGTGGCAAAACAAAAGGTAGATATCTGTGATTGATATCAATACAATTTGGTCTGCTGCTTTGACTTTATTGGTTGGGGTAATTGGTTACGTTATGAATGAAAAGTTTAGAGAGTTATCTCGTGTAACCATTTTGCTCAATAAAACCCGTGAGGAGGTAGCCCGTGATAATGTTACTCAAGCAGAAGTTGAGCGAATTACAGATCACATTGACCAACGCTTTAATAGGTTGGAAGAAAAGATTGACCAGCTTATTAGACAAAGGGGATAATAATGCCAAGCGTAAGTAAGAAACAACACAATTTCATGGAAGCGATTGCACATTCGCCATCGTTTGCTAAGAAAGCGGGAGTACCACAATCTGTGGGAAAAGATTTTGCAAGTGCCGATAAAGGCAAAACTTTCAAGGGGTCAGATATGAAGAAGATGGCAAAAGGCGGATCAGTTGCTCCAAGCAAAATGGGCGCAGTACCTACAGGTAAGACTACTGATGGTGTAGTTACCAAAGGTAAGACCAAAGGTACAGTCATTAAAATGGCTGGCAGCAAAGGTATGAAAAGTGGCGGGATGACAAAAATGAAAATGGGCGGAAAAGCCTGTTAATTAGGAGCTAATCATGACTAAATCTGCTGGGGCTGGACGAGGATTTGTCAATCCTCAACGCACTGATGAGAGCGATGAGGACTATGTCACACCCGCTAAACGGTCTGAAATGGAACAGCAACTTAAAACAGCTAAAGAAATAGCTGCTTCTGAGGCTGCCTATAATAAAGTTGTTGGTAAAGCCAAGGGCGGCATGACTTCCAAGTACATGTCTTTCTCTAAAACAGGAAAGCCGGCAGGAATGAAGCCATATACAAAGATGGCTTCTGGTGGCATGGCCGCTTCCCGTCGTGCTGACGGTATTGCTCAACGAGGTAAAACTCGTGGAAAGATGTGCTAAATTATGATGGCTTCTCGTGGTATGGGTGATATAAGCCCAAGCAAAATGCCTAAAGGCGTACGTAAAGCTCGTCGTGATAACACGGACTTTACCCAATACGCTGAAGGTGGACAGGTTGGACTTTATGCCAATATCCACGCAAAACAAGCACGTATCGCAGCAGGATCTAAAGAGAAGATGAGAAAGCCCGGAAGTAAAGGTGCTCCAACTCAACAAGCATTTATCAATTCAGCAAAGACAGCTAAATGACTACTACCGGAACTACTCTCTTTAACATGGAGTTCACAGAGATTGCCGAAGAGGCATGGGAACGTGCCGGTAAAGAGATGCGTACTGGTTATGATTTGCGAACAGCTCGTAGATCAATGAATCTAATGACCATTGAGTGGCAGAATAAAGGTATCAATATGTGGACGATGGAGCAGGGGATAATAAACCTGACTCCCGGTTTAGCTACTTATGCTTTACCTACGGACACTATTGATTTGATGGAACATGTAATACGTACAGGTCAGAATACATCTTCAACACAAGCTGATTTAACCATTACTCGTATTAGTGTTTCTACCTATGCCACTATTCCTAATAAATTACAGCAAGCTAGACCTATCCAAGTGTGGGTTCAGCGGCTTTCTGGTGAAACCAATCCTTCAAAGTCATATCTTAGCGGTGCAATAACTGCTACAGATACAACAATTACTTTGGATACGATAGTTGGATTGGCTGGATCAGGGTTTATGCGTTTAGATTCTGAAGATATTTACTATACGTATGTGTCTGGTAATGTATTGGGTGGGGTATATAGAGCCCAGAATAATACAACTGCGGCTTCTCACACAGACGGAACGGCGGTATTTGTACCCCAACTTCCTGCTGTAACTGTATGGCCAACGCCCGATAACAGTACAACATACCAATTTGTCTACTGGAGATTGCGTAGAGTACAAGATGCTGGCGCAGGTGTAGAGGTAGCTGACATGAATTTTCGCTTTTTGCCTGCTTTGGTGGCTGGATTGGCCTACCATATTGCGGTAAAAGTACCTGAATTAATGCCTCGCATACAGATGCTTAAGCAGATTTATGATGAGACTTTTGAAACTGCTGCTGGTGAAGACCGTGAGAAAGCAACTCTCAGGTTTGTGCCTCAGCAAATGTTTATTGGTGGTGGTGCTATCTAATGCCTAATCAGTTTGCTTCTGGCAAAATAGCGATTGCGGAATGTGATCGCTGTGGCCAGCAGTACTTGTTAAAAAAACTAAAGACTGAGATCATCAAACAGCGTAAATATCAGTTGTTAGTTTGTGATGAATGTTGGGATCCAGATCAGCCTCAGTTGATGCTAGGAACTTTCCCAGTCTATGACCCACAGGCTTTGCGTAATCCTCGTAAGGATACGACATATGTAACGGCTGGATTGAATGGGTTACAGTTAGGCACAGATCCAAGTGGTGGAGTACCTACTGGAGGTTCGAGGGATATTCAGTGGGGCTGGAATCCAGTTGGCGGTAGTAAAGAGTTTGATGCAAGTCTTACTCCAAACTACTTGGTGGGAACAACATTTGTTGGTACAGTATCGGTATCTTAAGGAGATAATCATGGCAAAGAGTGATATGAAAGAAGACATGAAAATGGATGTCAAGCAAGACAAAGAACTTATTAAAAAGGCTTTTAAACAGCATGACATGCAAGAGCACAAAGGTGGTAAAGGTACTACATTGAAGCTTAAAAAAGGTGGCCCTACAAGTATGGATCGCAAGACAATGGGTCGCAATATGTCCCGTGCAATGAACCAGAAATCTGGGAGCAAATAATGGCTACATTTAGCAAGAAGATGATGGGCAAAGAAGTTGGTGATGCCAAGGTCTATGCCAAGCCACACGATATGACTGGTAAAGAAGTTAAAGCTTCTACCAATCCCGGCAAAGAACCAAACAAAAGTAAGCTTGATACGCTTGATATGAGCGTTGGTGCTTATAGTAAATCTGCTGGCGATGAATCAGTAAAAACAACTGGTATCAAAATTCGTGGCACAGGTGCTGCAACCAAGGGCGTAATGGCTCGGGGCCCAATGGCTTAATACAATGACAATGACGTACACACAACTCGTAGCTGCGGTACAAGATTACACGCAGAATACGTTCGATACAACGACCATCGATACGATGATCAAGCAGGCGGAGCAGCGCATCTATAACACGGTGCAGATTGCTAACTTGCGTAAGAATGTAACGGGTGTGTTGACGACAGGGAACAAGTATTTATCTTGTCCCGGTGATTTTTTGTCTACGTATAGTTTGGCAGTTTTCCCATATAACAGCACTACAGCCACTGGAACTTCAGGTTTAAAAACTATTGTTGTTGCAAGCAATAGTGGCATAGCTGTTAATCAGCAAGTAACAGGTACTGGTATAGGAACTAACTGTCAAGTCAGAAGTATCAATGGAACTACGATTACTTTAACTGTAGCTAATAGCGGGCCAGTTTCAGGAACCATTGTGTTTCAGGGTGATTACTTATATTTGTTAAACAAAGACGTTAACTTCATGCGTGAAGCTTATCCTTTGTCCGCTTACGCATCAGAACCAAAACATTACGCTATTTTTGGGCCCAGCTCAACAGATGTAAATGAATTAACTTTCATTGTTGGCCCTACTCCTAGTGCAAACTATTATGCAGAATTGCATTATTACTATTACCCAGAGTCTATTGTTACTGCTTTAACCACATGGTTGGGTGATAACTTTGACTCTGCTCTTCTTTATGGTACTTTAGCTGAAGCTGGTACATACATGAAGAGTGGCCCTGATGATGGTATGTACATGATGTACCAAGAACGATATGTTCAAGCTATTGCACTTCTCAAGAACTTGGGTGATGGCAAACAACGTATGGATGCTTATCGTGATGGTCAGGTAAGGGTTGCTGTAGCATGAGCATTGTACAAACACAAACCACTAGCTTTAAGTCTCAGATTTATCAAGCTGTGCATAATCTTTTAACTGATACTTTAAAGATTGCTTTATATACTGGTAATGCAGACTTAAATGCTGACACAACTGTATATTCAACAACCAATGAAGTGAGTGGTGGTGGATATACAACAGGTGGTATTATCTTAACTGGTGTTACTTTAAATACATCTAACTATACAGTTTATGTTAATTTTAACAATGCTGTATTTAATGCATCAGTAACAGCTAGATGTGCGTTAATTTATAACGTCACACAGGGGAATAAATCCATAGCTGTTCTTGACTTTGGTTCTGACAAGACATCAACAAATTTCACCATTACAATGCCGTCAAACACGTATACTACAGCATTAATCAGGAGTTCAAATTGATTACAACAACTAAAGGTGATATGGACGAATCTCTTCTTGAAAAAAGAGAAGGTTCAGTCGATGACGACAACGAGTACACAACATGGGTTGAGTATTGGTTAGATGGGGAGTTGGTTCACAGATCAGCTCACGTAACTTTAAAAAAGATGCCCAATTTTGCATCTGCTGAAGCGGCTTCACTATAAGGATTTATCATGGCAAATACACAATCAATGGCAACTTCTTTTATGGGCCAGCTAATGAATGGCGGGCATCAGTTTGGATCAATTACATTGGTCAGTCGAGGTAGCTTAACTGCTCCTACAAAAGACACGTTTAAGGCGGCGTTGTATTTTGCGTCTGCTACGATTAACGCTTCTACTGCCGCTTATTCTGCTACAGGTGAAGTGACCAACACTTCAGGCACAGGATACACGGCAGGCGGCGTAACAATTACAAACGCAAATGCGGTTACGGCAACCAATTCATCGATAACAGCAGGCGTGGCTTACTGGACTCCTTCCGCAGACTTTTCGTGGACAGCTTTGACGGTGACCACCGCTTTTGATTGTGTATTGGTGTACAACTCTACGCAAAATAATACAGCAGTCAGCGTTCACACGTTTGGCTCTCAGACTATTAGTGCTGGTACGTTTACATTGACAATGCCTGCCAATACAACATCAACTGCTTTGTTACGCTTGTCTACAACCTGATAGGTGACCTATGGCTGGATGGGGCAGTAATGCTTGGGGCGATGGCCCGTGGGGAATAGGTTTAACCCCGCTAACAGGTGATGTTGCTTCGGGGGGTGTAGGCTCGACTGGCGTTAATTTAACAATTGCTTTAACAGGTGTTGGGGCAACGGGCAATCTTGGTACTGTAGTTGCAAGTAATACAGACTCTGAAACAGGAGATTTTGCAACAGGTAATGTAGGCACGGTTGGGGCAAATCTAACGATAGCTTTGACAGGTGTTGAGGCAAGCGGGGCGGTAGGGTCAACCACAGTTAACATCTCAGTAGTCCTATCTGGTGTAGGCGCTACAGGTACAACGGGATCAGTTACTGTAAGTAACACGGCGGCTTTAACAGGAGTTTTAGCTAGTGGGTTGGTAGGTTCTGTCACTCCAAGCAAGTCGTTTGGCGTAACTGGGGTAGCTTCTTCTGGTGTTGTTGGGACTGTAACTCCCACAAATTCAGATGCAGAGACAGGCGACTTTGCCACAGGAAACGTAGGTACAGTTGCTCCAAGTTTAACAATTACGTTAACAGGTGTAGGCGGAACAGGGAATGTAGGCACGGTTGTACCTACAAAGGCAATTGATCTAACAGGGGTCAGTGCTACAGGTACAGTCGGGGCTTTGTCTGTTCCATTGGGCGGCGCTACAGCAACAGGTGCGGTTGGAACAACAGCAGTAAACATCACAATTGCATTGACAGGAGTGGGTTCTAGCGGTGCGGTTGGTACAGTAACAATGACAGGCAGGGGCGCTACTTTAACGGGGGTTGCCGCAGTAGCGCAGGTAGGAACAATGGGAGTTATTTTCTGGAGTTTAATTGATGACAGCCAGACTGCTTCGTGGCAGAATATAGGGAATACACAGACCCCGGGCTGGACAGATGTTAATGATGCTGAAACACCAAATTGGGTTTTGATACCGACATAATGAGGAAAACATGGCAATCACACCAACAACACTATTAAGCTTACCGCTTATTACCACAGGTACAGAGTCTGGTAACTGGGGTGACGATGTAAACAATGGCTTAACGCAGTACTTGGATATTTCTATTGCGGGTACATTGGCTTTGACATCAGCTTCGTTTACAGCCAACGCATTGACCCTTGCGAATACGGCTGGTACATATTTAGTTACAAATATTGGCGCATCGACAGCGCAGTACTACATACTAAGTATCAGTTCCTTGGCGGCAAGTGTAACAATCACAGCCCCAACTTCAAGCCGTTCTTATATTGTTAACAACCTAGACACCACATACAACGTCACAATCAAGGCTACTGGGCAGTCTGGCGTAATTATTTATCCCGGCGAGAAGGCCATTGTTGCGTTCAGCTCTACGGATTACGTCAAGGTTTCCTCTTATGTGGGTGTGGCGGCACTCCAGCTACCCAAGGGTACAACAGGTCAACAGCCTACAGGCGTATCGGGTATGTTGCGGTTCAATACCACAACGACTCAGTTTGAGGGCTACAACGGAACTACTTGGGCATCTGTTGGCGGGGCAGCCATTAGCAA
>Ga0194048_10000621_pt1 | contig 17372 bp, 8 predicted proteins | sample JunL225m_MetaG_FD_161685 | JGI IMG/M metagenome (GOLD analysis project Ga0194048, IMG submission 161685) | Anoxic zone freshwater microbial communities from boreal shield lake in IISD Experimental Lakes Area, Ontario, Canada - Jun2016-L222-5m | ecosystem: Environmental > Aquatic > Freshwater >...
CTTGGGCTGGGGGAAGCGAAGTGACGGGCATGGACTACCTCGCCCACAACTTGAGACTCCGGATCGCGACCGCAACCGAAGGAGGCACTTCTTTTTCCCAGTCCCCCTCGTTCTTACGGATACGTTCAGCCAAAGTGCGCGGTTGGCAGGCCATCGCCTGGGGGTCCGCGCCCGTGATCGGCACCAGGAAGCCGTTGTTCAGTAGGTGCTGGAACAAGCCGGCGACTGAGGGGCGCATCTGGATGGCGGAAGCGGTGACCACTGAGTCTTCGGCGACGCTGTAGCTCTCCGGGAAGCAGACCTTGCAGGCGACCGGATCGAGGATGAGCCGACGGAGTTGGTCGCCGCGCATCGGATAGACCATGACGCGGACGCCGTCCTTGAAGAGGCGGCCGCAGGACTCGAGGACGCCCCCTTCGAGGTGCGTGTAGTGCTCGGGATTGAAGAGGTCGACGAGGTTGTTCATGCCGGCGACGAGCGTGATGCTGCCCGCGGTGTGCAGGCGGAAATAGGCCGGCAAGCGATACCAGCCACGGTGGCGGGTAACCAGAAGCGGGTGCTGCATCGCGCCCACGAGACGGATACGGTCGATGAGTTCAGACTCCGGATGCGGGTCGGCACCGATGCACATCTCGAACAAGGGAATCACATCCTTGCCGCCTTCAGGCAAAGCGCGCAGCGCGCAGGCAAGCATGTCCTCGTTGACAATCGAAACCGGGCGGAAGGTGCCGCGAGCCACCAGGACCGAGCGCTTGTAGAAATATTCGCTCGGGACCTGCGGGTCGCCTTCTGGACCGAAGAGCACGGCATCGGTGAGGCCGAGGCGGACGAGACGCAAGGCCGCGGCGCGGTTGTCGAAAGCGCCGAAGGCCGGCCCGCTGAAATGGACGAACTCAACCTCGACGCGGCCGGCACCGACTTCATCGATCAAGGCGGTGAGGAAGGTGTCGACGCTGTCGCGCGTATTAAGGGCTGCATGGATGAGATTGACCCCGACCGCGCCGAGGGCGTCCTGCTGGCGGTCCGCGTCCTTGTCCCAGAGGCGAAGATGAAGAATCACCTCGCTCGGCTCGGATTGAGGCTGATCCTGAAAGCGGATGCCGATCCAGGAGTGCCCCTGCCCTTTACCATCATGCGGGGTCGTCGCGACCGTGTCGGCAAAGGCGAAGAAACGGGTCACCGGGCCGCGTTCGGCCTTCAGGCGATCGACCAGGAGTCCGTACTCATGGTCGAGCATCTGCTCGAGGCGCTGACGGGAGACGTAGCGTTGCGGATGGCCGTAGATGGCGTCGCTGACGCGCATGTCATAGGCCGAGATGCTCTTTGCTACCGTACCCGATGCGCCGCCAGCCTTGAAGAAGTGTCGGACGACCTCCTGCCCGGCCCCGATTTCGGCGAAGGCGCCGTAGGCCGATCGGTCGAGGTTGATGGCCAAGGCCTTGCGGGAGGTGGCGGCGCCGGCCGAGGACGTGGGCTCTAACATGACCCGAAACTAGCCCCCTAGGCGGGCCGCATCGAGCGGAAAGAGGAAATCAAAATTGAGCTTTTGATTGGCGAAAAGGAGTCACGAAAGCATCATTCTGATGTCCCCCACTCCCTTCGCTATCCCATGAAAGATTTCTTCAAGTCCGTTTTCGCCTCCGCGCTCGGCACCTTCCTCGCCATCCTCATCGGAGGGTTCGCAATGATCGTGCTCATCGTCTCGCTCGCGAGCTCGGCGGGGAATAGCCGTGAGGCCGGTACGGTCTCCGTCAAACCGAAGACGATGCTCGTCATCGGCGGAGAGCTCGCGATCAACGACACCCCTGCCCACGGAGCGCCCGGCCTCGACCTCCTGCTGCTCGGTGGCAGCGGCCCCGAGCTCGACCTTCTCCGCGCGCTGGAGGCAATCGATCTTGCCGCGAAGGACAGGAATATTGTCGGCATCCTGCTGAACGGCCCTCTCGCCGCCGGCGTCACCCAGAAGGCCGAAATCCGTAGGGCCATCGCCGCCTTCAAGACCAGCGGTAAGCCCGTCATCGCCTGGATTGAGAACGGCACCCAAGGCGAATACTACCTCTCGAGCGTCGCGGATAAAGTCTACGTGCATGCCGCCGGCGAAGTGGAACTCAAGGGCCTCGCCTCGTACAATATGTATTTCGGCGACTCGCTGAAGCTGCTAGGCATCGGCGTGCAGGTAACGAAGGTGGGTAAATATAAGTCCGCCGTGGAACCTTACCTCGGCGGCGCCATGAGCGAGCCCGCCCGCGAGCAATCCGAAGCCCTCATGGGGGGGATCTGGAAGCGCGTCCTCGGCGACGTCGCAAAATCGCGCGGCCTTTCCACCGGCGCCCTGACCAAGACGGTCAACTCGGCCGGTATCTATAACGCGCAGAAGGCCGTGGAACTCAAGCTGGTGGACAAGGCCATGCATCGGGATGAGCTCGTGAAACAGGTCCGGGCCGCCGGTGCCGGCGCCGACGAGTCAGGCACTTCCTTCCTGCAGGTGAACCTACATCGCTACGCAAGCAAGGTGACCCTGCCGCACAGCGGACCCAAAATCGCGATCGTCTACGCCGAGGGAGAGATTGTCGACGGCTGGGGTTCACCCGGTGACGTCGGCGGCGATCGCCTGGCCCACGACCTGCGCCTGCTGCGCGGGGACAAGCGTATCAAGGCGGTCGTGCTCCGCGTGAACAGCCCAGGTGGCTCGGCCTTCGCCAGCGACGTCGTCGCGCGGGAGGTTGGCCTCCTCAAGAGTCAGGGTATTCCCGTCGTCGTCTCGATGGGGGACGTCGCAGCCAGCGGCGGCTATTACATCGCCGCCAAGGCGAACCTCATCATGGCCGATCCCTCGACGATCACCGGCTCCATCGGCGTCTTCGGACTCCACTTCAACTACGGCGAGCTCGCGAAGAAGGTGCAACTCGGCACCGATGGAGTAAAGACGGCCCGCTACGCTGACCTGCTCGCCGAGCATCGCGCCGCGACCCCCGAAGAGCTCGCGATTGTGCAAACCTCGGTGGACAGCGTGTACGAAGACTTCCTGCGCATCGTCGCGGACGGCCGCGGACTCAAGCGAGACGGCGTGCACGAGATCGCCCAAGGTCGCGTGTGGCTGGGCGAAGACGCCCGCGGACTTCGTCTCGTGGACAAGCTCGGTGGCCTGCGTGATGCCATCAAGGAGGCGAAGCTCCTCGCCAAGACCGACGAGGCCGAGCTAATCCAAGTCCCGGCGCTGAATTCCGGCCGCGAGAACCTGCTCCAGAAGCTCCTTTCGGACGGCGACAACGACTCCCCCCTTTTCGCCAAGGCCTCGGCGGATCCGGCCAGGGATTTCCTCAAGGCCAACGCCAAGTGGTTGCGCTCGATCCGCGCCCTAAACGATCCCAAGGGCGTCTATCTCACCTGCCCACTGGTCCCCGAACGCCGCTAAGCAGCCTTACGGCTGTTTCGGCATCTGAGCCCGGGCCTCCGGCAACCAGCCTTGGAGCTGCTTCACGCGGGTGCTGTCGGCCGGATGGGTCGAAAGGAATTCCGGAGGACGGGCGCCGCCGATCTTAGAGAAGCGCTCCCAGAAGAGCGGAGCCGCGGCAGGATTATAGCCGGAGCGAGCCATGAACAGCAGGCCGAGATGGTCGGCTTCAGATTCATGGCTGCGGCTGAACGGAAGCAGGATGCCATACTGGGCGCCGATCCCCACGGCCGCCATCCAGGAGGAACGGGTCTTGGCCGAAGAATTCTTGGTGGCTTCATCGGCGACCGCGGCGGCAATCGCGACGCCCATCGCCTGCGAGACGCGCTCGGAGCCATGTCGGCAAATAACGTGAGAGACCTCATGGCCGATAATCACCGCGATATCATCATCCGTGGGCGCATACTGGAACATGCCTGAATTGAAACCGATTTTACCTCCTGGCATGGCAAACGCGTTGGGCGTCTTATCGTCAATGATGGCGAACTCCCACTTCGAGGATGGCGGCAAGACGCCGGCCTTGTCGTCACGACGGGCCGCGGCGACGATCTTCAACCCGATCTCCTTAACCTTGGCCAAGCGCTTATCGCCGGGGAGCTTCTTCATCTTCGAGAATTCCGAGGCGGACATCGAGGCGACTTCGGATTCGTCGACGAGGATGAACTGGGAACGGCCCGTGATCGGCACGTTCTGACAGCCAACGATAGCGAGAGCAGACAGGATGAGGATGAGCGGACGCATGGGTAAATTAGGTTTTCTTCGAACCCGGACCAGCTTGGCCACTGGGTTCGTCGACGTAATACTTCCGGTAAGAGGAGTCGTAGCTGTCCGTATAATCGGAAGCCATGCGGAGCGACATCGCGTTGAGCACGACGCCGAGCAGCGGAGCCTGGGCCTCGCGTAGCCGAGCCAGACAGGAGGTCGCATTACGCAGGTTGACCATGTTATAACGGACGACGTAGAGGACGCCATCGACCTTCGGAAGGAGGTGGAGCGCATCGGAGACCGCGCCGATGGGCGGCGAGTCGATGAAGATACGGTCGTAACGCTCGCGCAGTCCGTCGATCATCGCGAGGAACTTAGGGTTGTTGATGACTTGGGTCGGGTTCTTGCAGCTCAGGCCGACCGGCAACACATCAAGGCCGGGAGAGACGTCGTGGACGATCGCCTCATCAAGGGTCATCTCGCCGTTGAACCACTTACTCAAGCCACCGTCACCGGTGAAGCCCAAGGAAGGACCGACGTTGGGGAGGCGAAGGTCGGCGTCGATAACGAGCACCCGCTCGGAATGCTGGGCGAAGATCAGCGCGAGGTTCGTCGCGACGAAGGTCTTCCCTTCGCTGGGGCGAGTGGAAGTCACCAGGAAGACACGGGCCTTGGAGACGGCCGGATTGACCTTCAGGGCGGAGTAGATGGAGCGGATCGCTTCCGTGGCGATGCGGTCCTTATCCTGACGAGCCAGAAGGGCCCGATCCGGGCCGGAAGTGTTGGCGACGCGGGGCACGGTACCAATGAGCGCAAGGCCCAGGGAGCCTTCCACGTCTTTAGCGGACTTGATACGGGTGTCCAAGGTGCCGATGACGACGATGAGCACGATGCCGAAGAGCATACCGGAGCCGAGGCCGACCATCGCGTTGAAGTAGTAGTTCTTGTTGATCGGCTTATCTGAGACGGAGGGCGCATCGATAATACGGACGGAAGTGCTCGTGCCCGAGGTCGAAGAGCGGAGCTTCGCATCCTCGTAACTTGACTTCATCCGGCTAAGGAATTCCTCACTCGCCTTGACGTCCTTGTCGACGCGTTCGAGCTCGACGTTAGCGGCCTGTAGCTTCGAGATTTCCTCTTCCTTGGAGAGCAGGTTGCGCAGGATTGCCTCGTGGCGGGCCTTAGCGTTCTCGAGCGAGCTACGACGGGACTTGATCGACTGGCTGACGGCCTCCTTCAGTTGGTGGTCAAGCTGCTTCAGGGCCTCGCGTTCGGCGACAAGCTTCGGGTGTTGGTCGGTGTAAGTCTCCGTCATCTGGCTGATGCGAATCTTAGAAGCGCTGATGGCAGTCTGGGCGGCGGCGACGTCGCTGTCGGCGCGGATCTGCGGGATGTCGCCGAGGGGGCGATTCTCCTTCTCGTAGCTGGCGATGACCGAGACCAGGATCTCGTTCTCGTCGATCTGCTTGCGGGTCTCCTCGCGGTCCTTCACGAGCACGGAGCGTTCCGTGGTCAAGGTGTTGGTGTCCTTGGCGATGGAGAGCAGCTTCTGGCTTTTGATCAGCTCGTTCTTCTGCTCGTAGAGGCGGCGGACCTTGTCCTCGAGCGTCTCGATCTCGATGCGGGCCTTCTCGATGAGCGGATTGGTCACGGTCAGGCGGTAATCCTCGCTGTATTTCTGGATAGATTCGCAGAAGAGCTTGGCGACCTGTCGGGAGAGGTCCCGGTTAGGGTGGGTGAAGTCGACGTTGATCACCAGCGTCTGGCGCTGCGGGTTGATGCCGCGCTGCTTGGCGAAGACTTCTTGTTCCGTAAGCGGCCCCGAGAAAATGTTACCGGCCTGATACGGCTCGAGGACGTGCTTCCTTTCCGCCGCGGTGAGGCGCTTCGAGACGCCTTCGATGATGTTGGCGCTACGCATCACCTCGACGGCGGTGAAGAAGTCGTCGTTCGAGACGATCTTGAAGTTATCGTCGACGGCGGAGGAGCCACCGTTGATGGTTGGAGCGAGTCGGAACACCTGGAGGCGGCCGGTCGCGCGGTATTCCGGGACGGTGTTATAGGTGTTAAGAAGGGCCAGCGTGAGGAAGACGAGGGTCGAGAGCAGGATCCACCAGTAACGCTCACGGAGCATCAGTAGGTAGTTCTGGATCGGATTGCCCTCCCCGGCTCCACCGCGATTGTAGGCACCGTAGGCTCCGTAGGCACCGTAGGCTCCATAGCCCTGCCCGTAGCCTCCGTATGAGCCGTAACCGCGGTTGCCGCCGCGAGCAGGCTCGGGCGGGCGATTGTCAGACGAGGGGTCCGGATTGGGCATGGGAAGGGATCAGATGCGGCTGTCGCGGACGTAAATCTGGTCTTCATCCTCCAAGATGAAGTCAGGTTCATCGCCATCGTCGATACGACGGACGTCCTTCGAGATCACAGACGTGGAGCCTTCGCGACTGCGCTTGATCGCCACGTCTGAACGATTGCCGCGCGGCAGGACTCCGCCAGCCATGGAGAGGGCCCGGCCGAGAGTGAGCGTCTCTTCGGGCGGGATGGATACCGGACCGGGCCGGCCGACATACCCGGAGACATAGACGCGACGCTCGGCGTAGGTGACGATCGAGATCGTGACTTGGGGCTTCTTGAAGTAGGTCCGGAACTGGTTCGATAGCTCCACCTGGGCCTGCGTGAGCGTGAGGCCAGCCACGGGCACCAGTTTCTTCAGGAAAGGGATGTCCACCGTGCCGTCGGAGTTGATTCGGCGCTCAATCTGCGTGTCAGGTTCGTTAATGACCAGGACGCGGATGAAATCGCGGGCGCGGAGGCGGTAGCTAGTTTGACTGCCAGCCGGATCGGCCTGCGTCGTCGGGGTCGCCACGACGTAATCAGCGGGCGCAGGCGGCGCGGCGACGGCGACAGGCACACTGGCGGAGGCATCAACGGCAGCCGGAGCCGGAGCCGGAGAGGCCGCGACGGGGGCAGGTAGCGCGGACGGATCGGAAGCCCCCCGGCCGAGGGTGAGGACATTCTCAGGCTCGAATGCGGCGGAGCTGACTGGCGCGGAGCCGGAAGAAGCACACGCGGTAAGCAGGACGACGGCACAAAAAGCGCCGAGCAGGCTTTTCAAGACGGAAGACATAGAAGTAAAATAGGGAGACCGGGCCTGCCGGTCAACCGGTCCTGCTCGACCGCACGCCGAGACCTAGGCCTCAGTAGCGGAAAGCCGCGGAAAGCGTGAAGGCGTTCGAGGTGTAGGTCGAAGCCGCGGAGGAGGCAGTCGAGTCGTTCAGGCTGTAGCTTGCCTGGAAGCTCAGGTGCTTCGAGTACTTGTAGTCGGCGCCCAAGGTATAAGCGTAGGTGTTGACCTGACTGGTGCTCGCATGGACGTCGCTCTTCGTGACCGAGAAGTTGAGGTTAAGATCCTCGGAGGCATTATAGGCGATACCGTAGGTGTAGTTCTTCGAGGCCATCTGGCTGTTCGTCGAAGAAGCGGAGACGTCGCGGGAAAGCGTCAGCGAGTGGCTGAGGCGCTCGGTGAGCGTGTGGCTGAGGTTGACCGAGTAGGAGAGGTCCGAATCGTTGGCGGCGCTGTCGTAGTGGAACTGCGAGTAGCCGACGCGGACGTTGCCGTTGAGCTTGCCGGATTCGGTGAGCTGACCCTTGGCGGTGAGGCCGGCGAAATCCTTCACGAGCTGCTTGTAGGTGAGCGCCGGGCGAGGCGTGCCAGCCTGGCTGTAGTAAGGGGCCGCGGAGTAATCCGTCACGTCATGCTGCAGGGCGAGGCCGAAGCTGAGTTTCTCGAAGGCCTGGTAATCGAAGCTGAGCGGCATGGACTTCGTGTTCAACTCCGTCAGGGTATTCGTATTGTAGAGGTAGCTGCCCGAGTTGCCGGTCTTCACCGGGTCGAGGTAATGGTTGTAGGAATTCGAGTAGCCGAGCCCGACGCTGAGCTTCTCGGTCAGCTTGTAGTCGGCGCGGAATGCGTGGGAGTAGTTGGCCTGACGGACAAGGGTCGCACCCAGGATGCCACCGAGTCCCTGCATCTGCAGGTCGTCGTTACGGGCGGTGACGCGGTAGGACGAATCCAGGGAAAGCGTCAGCGGGCCGCCGTCGGCGAAGCGGATACCGAGGGAAAGTGCGTCACGGGAGTCCTGCAGGTCAGAAAGAGCCTTGTCCGTGAAGTTCACGAAAGTGCGCTTGGCCGAGACTGTAGCGGAAAGAGCCGAGTCCTTGCCGTACTCGAGGAGGAAACCAGGAGTGACCATCCAGCTCGTGGCGGACGTCTTGGTGGAGCTGGAATAAAGATTGTCGGTGACTTCGAGGCTGGCCGCAGAGTCGAAGTAGATGTCGCAGTCGTTACCCACCTGGATGAGAGGCGAGGTAGGGATCCAGTTGGCACCTTGGACCAAGGCGGAAACGGTGAGGGCCGAGGCAGCGATGAGGAAGCGGGACATAGGGGTGTCTTTGGGTTCATTCTGAATTAGGCAAAACAGGAAGGGGTATCAACCCCCAAACCGCCCGGAACCCCGCCAAAACAAAACCCCCACCCTTTCGGGCGGGGGCTGATGACCATCCTCTACGCTCCGCTTAAGCAGGAGTCGGGGTCTGGAAGACGCGAATGCGACGATATGCAGGCAATCCTGTGCCGGCGGGGACGAGGTGACCCATGATCACGTTCTCCTTGAAGCCAGTCAGGTTATCGCGCTTGGCCATCGTGGCGGCGTCGGTCAGGACTCGGGTCGTCTCCTGGAAGGAGGCGGCCGAGATGAAGGACTCGGTCTCGAGGGAGGCCTTGGTGATGCCAAGAAGGATCGGCTCAGACTCGGCGATCTGACCGCCGCGCTCGTTGATGGAGCGGTTATTCTCCGCGAGGAGAGTGCGGTCGACCTGTTCGCCCCAGAGGTAATCGGAATCGCCCGGCTCGGTGATGCGAACCTTGCGGAGCATGCGCGAGACGATGATTTCGATGTGCTTGTCGTTAATCACGACGCCCTGAGTACGGTACACCTTCTGAATTTCGGTGATGAGGTAATCCTGCACCTTGGACTGGCCCAGGATGTCGAGGATATCGTGCGGGTCGACGGCGCCGTCGGTGAGGACCTGGCCCTGCTTCACCTTGTCGCCGGCGGCGACAATGATGTGCTTACCGTGCGGGATGAGGTGCTCCTCTTCGCGACCGATGGAGTCGGCGATAACGAGACGCTTCTTGCCGCGGATGGAAGGCTCAAAACGGACCGTACCGTCAATCTTGGCGATCTCGGCAGCATCCTTCGGAGGACGGGCCTCGAAGAGCTCGGAGATGCGCGGCAGACCGGCGGTGATATCCTGCGTCTTAGCGGCCTGGCGGGGGATCTTGGCGACGATGGAGCCGCGGCTGACCTTGTCGCCTTCGTCCACTTCGACGCGGGCACCGGCAGGGATTGAGAAGGAACCGACTTCCTTGCCATTGGCGCCGATGATCTGAATCTGAGGATTCTGTTCGTCGGAGTGCTCGATGACGGACTTGTAGAACGTGTTGTTCGACGGGTCGCGCTCTTCGGTGAAGGTCACGCCGGAGATCATGTCGACCAGGCGGATCTTACCGTCGCCGTTGGCGATGATCGGAGTGGAGTTCGGATCCCAAGCAGCGATGAGGACGCCCTTGTCGACGGGCTTGCCGTCTTCGACGCCGACGACGGAGCCAGCGACGATACGGTATTCCTCAACCGGAGAGCCGGCCTCGTTGAGGAGGCGGATGGAGCCGTTGCCGTTCACGGCGATGAACTTATCTCCGACGACGACCGTGGTGAGGTCGACGTACTGGACGAGTCCCTTGCCCTTAGACTTGATTTCCGGGGTCTTCAGCTGAGCGACGCCACCGATGTGGAACGTACGCATGGTCAGCTGAGTGCCTGGTTCACCAATGGACTGGGCGGCGATGATACCGACCGCGGTACCGCGTTCGACCATGCGGCCGGTCGAAGGATCGAGGCCGTAGGAGGTGGGCGGAATCGCGTTCACGTTCATGTGAGTGAGCGGAGAGAGAACCTTCACGCGGTCGAGACCGACGGTCTCGATGCGCTTAGCAGCGATTTCGTCGATGAGTTCACCGGCCTTCACGATCACTTCGGAAGGATTGAGGGGGTTCGTGACGTCTTCGGACGGGCATCGGCCGACGATGCGATCCGAGAGGGAAACGAGAAGTTCGTCGCCGTCGTAGATCGGGGTCTTCCAGACGCCGTTCGGGATATGGACGTGGACGCGGTCGACGCCAGCGTCGCGGAGCTTAGCGATCAGCTCTTCGGTGAGAGGAGCTTCCGACTTAGCGAGGGCCTTGGCGGCTCCGGACGGATTGGGGACATCGGCAGCCAGGTGACGGCCGAGGGCGGCGTCGCCGAGCGTGACGACTTCGGAGCCAGGGGCCACGTCACGGGAGTCCGTGACGATGACATCCATGGCGACGTCGCAAAGCTTTCGGGTCATGTAACCCGCGTCGGCAGTCTTCAGCGCGGTATCGGACAGACCCTTACGGGCGCCGTGCGTCGAGATGAAGTACTCGAGGACCGAGAGGCCTTCGCGGAAGGATGAGAGAATCGGGCGTTCGATGATTTCGCCAGAAGGCTTGGCCATCAGGCCTCGGGCGCCGCAAAGCTGCTTCACCTGGGCCTTGTTACCACGCGCGCCGGAGTCCATGAGGACGTACACCGGGTTGATGAGCATGCGGTGGGAATGGCGAGGGTCGCCCTTCCTTACGCCAGCCACCTTCGCGGACTGCGAGAGCGTCGTGTACACCGACTGCGCGATGGCGTCGGTGGCACCAGACCAGGTGTCGACGACCTTATTACGGCGTTCGTCGTTGGTGATCGTACCGGATTCGTTCTGGCGCTGGAATTCGCGAACCTTGGCGGTGGCTTCGCGGACAAGGCCTTCCTTTTCCTTCGGGTAGATCATGTCGCTCACGCCGATGGAGATGCCGGCCTTGGTCGCGATGCGGAAGCCGGTCTCCTTAAGCGCGTCGAGGACCGGGATCGAAGCCTCACGGCCGCAATGCTTGTAGGTCTTCAGGATCAGGTCGCCGAGCTGGCCCTTCTTCACGGTCTCGTTGAAGAAGCCGAGCTCGGAAGGCCAGATGGTGTTGAAGATGATGCGGCCGACCGTGGTGACGATCGTGCTGCCGGTGGCTTCGCCGTGGACCGTCTTGCGGTTGAAGTCAGGGTTGGCGAAACGGACCCAGTCATGCAGGTGGAGCGAGCCTTCGGCTTCGGCGAACGTCGCCTCGGACACGGAGCCCAGCACCGGTAGGTGGGTGTTGGCCGCCGGCTTGTCGGCGGGTTCGAGCGTCAGGTAGTAGGCGCCGAGCACGATGTCCTGGGACGGCGTGAGAATCGGCTTACCGCTGGACGGCGAGAAGATGTTGTTCGTGGACATCATCAGGAGCTTGCACTCCATGATGGCTTCCAGGGACAGCGGGACGTGCACGGCCATCTGGTCACCGTCGAAGTCCGCGTTGTAAGCGGTGCAAACGAGCGGATGGAGGCGGATCGCATCACCCTCGATGAGGATGGGCTCGAAGGCCTGGATGGACAGACGGTGGAGCGTCGGAGCGCGGTTGAGGAACACCGGGTGACCCTTGGTCACTTCTTCAAGGATATCCCAGACTTCGGGCTTCTTCTGCTCGATGTGCTTGCGGGCACCGCGGACGGTGTGGGCGAAGCCCAGTTCCTTCAGGCGGCGGATGATGAACGGCTCGAAAAGGACGAGGGCCATCTTCTTCGGGAGACCGCACTGGTTGAGCTTGAGCTCAGGACCGATGACGATGACGGAGCGGCCGGAGTAGTCGACGCGCTTACCGAGGAGATTCTGGCGGAAACGGCCATGCTTACCCTTCAGCATGTCCGAGATGGACTTCAGCTGACGGTCGCGATCCTTGACCGGCTTGCCGTGGCGTCCGTTATCCAGGAGAGCGTCGACGGCTTCCTGGAGCATGCGCATCTCATTATGGATGATGACGTCAGGCGTCTTCATCTGGATGAGCTGCTTCAGGCGGTTGTTGCGATTGATGACGCGACGGTACAAGTCGTTCAAGTCGGAGGTGGCGAAGCGGCCGCCTTCGAGGGGGACGAGCGGACGGAGGTCCGGAGGGATGACCGGGAGCACCGTCAGGATCATGTGCTCGGGGCGCTTGCCGGATGCGAGGAAGCCCTGGATGATCTTCATGCGACGAGCGATCTTCTTCTTGATCTGCTTGGAGCGCGTGGAGCGAAGCTGATCGCGGAGATTCTCGACCGTGGAGGCGAGGTCCATCTTCTTCAGAAGCTGCTGGAGGGCTTCGGCGCCCATGCGGGCCTTGAAAGCGTCAGGGCCGTGCTGTTCGACGGCGCGGCGGTAGGATTCCTCGTCGAGGAGTTCCTTTTCTTCCATACCGGTGGCGCCCGGGTCGACGACCAGGTACTTCTGGTAGTAGATGACCTGTTCGAGCTGGCGGGTGGTCATATCGAGCATCAGCGACAGACGGCTGGGCATGCTCTTCAGGAACCAGATATGGGAGACGGGAATAGCGAGGCGGATGTAGCCCATGCGTTCGCGACGGACGCGGGAGACAGTGACTTCGACGCCGCACTTATCGCAGACGACATCCTTATATTTCACCTTCTTGTACTTGCCGCAGTAGCATTCGTAGTCGCGGACCGGGCCGAAGATGCGCTGGCAGAAGAGGCCGTTCGGCTCAGGCTTGAACGAGCGGTAGTTGATGGTCTCAGGGCTCTTTACTTCCTTGAGGCCCTTGACCTTGCGGTTGCCGTGTTCGTCGAGTTCGTCGAGGAACTGTTCGCCGGTCCACTGGACGATCTCCTCGGGAGAGGCGATCGAGATGGAGACGAAATCGAAGGACTGTTCCTTCGTTTCGTTGGCGGTGAACTCGGGGGTGTGCTCCGGGTGAATCATGTCTGTTAAGGTCTGGGTGTGGTTACGTCGGACGCTCAGTTACGATCCGGGTTGGGTGCGGTGGTGGAGCCGAGGCGGACATCCAGGCACAAGGCCTGCATCTCCTTCATCAGCACGTTGAACGACTGGGGAGTACCGCTGACGAGGGTGTTGTCACCCTTGACGAGCTGCTCGTAGATCTTGGTACGTCCGGCGACGTCGTCGGACTTGACCGTGAGGAGTTCCTGCAGCGTATAGGCGGCGCCGTAGGCTTCAAGGGCCCAGACTTCCATTTCGCCGAAGCGCTGGCCACCATACTGGGCCTTGCCGCCCAGCGGCTGCTGCGTGATCAGGCTGTACGGACCAGTGGCGCGGGCGTGGATCTTGTCGGCGACGAGGTGGTTCAGCTTCATCATGTAGATGTAGCCGACAACGACATCTTGGTCGAACGCTTCACCGGTGTGTCCGTTGATGAGCATCGCCTTGCCGGACTCGGGCAGTTCGGCCTGCTTGAGGTATTCGCGGATCTGCTTCTCGGGGATGCCGTCGAAGATAGGCGTAGCCATCTTCAGGCCGAGCTTGGAGCAAGCCCAACCGAGGTGCGTCTCGAGGACCTGGCCGACGTTCATTCGAGAAGGAACGCCGAGAGGATTGAGGCAGATATCGACGGAAGTACCGTCGGCGAGGTAAGGCATGTCTTCGACCGGCACGATGCGGGCGACGACGCCCTTGTTGCCGTGTCGACCGGCCATCTTATCGCCGACCTGGATCTTGCGCTTAGTGGCGATGTACACCTTGACGTTCTTGATGGCGCCGCCTTCGTCGATGCCCTGTTCGATGGCTTCGACCTTGCGGGCGCGTTCCTGCTCAAGTTCGTCGAAGCGACGGTGGTAACCATCGACGATCTGGCGAATCTTCTGCTTCACCGGCGAATCGTTCATCTCGATGGAGCGAGAGACGGAGGCCAGGCGGCGGAGGAGCGTCTTGGTGATCTTGCGGTTGGCCGGGATGATGGCTTCACCGGTCTCGGAGTTCTTGACGTCGAGCGGGATCTTTTCGCCGAGGAGGATGTTTGAGAGGGACTCGGTCATCTCTTCGCGGAGGCGAGAGTCGGCCGTGCGGTACTCTTCGTTGACCTTCTTGAGCGCGCGACGCTGGTCGTTGGGCGAGAGGCGTCCGTCGTCCTTGTCGGTACGGGAGGAGACCTTGACGTCCATGATGATGCCGGAGATGCCGGAAGGCACGCGCAGGGAAGTGTCCTTCACGTCGCGGGCCTTTTCGCCGAAGATGGCGCGGAGCAGCTTCTCTTCGGGGGCGAGGTCGCCTTCGGACTTCGGGGTGATCTTACCCACGAGGATGTCGTCGGGTTTCACCTCGGCACCGATACGGATGACGCCATCGCGGTTGAGGTTGCGCAGGGCTTCCTCACCGAGGTTCGGGATATCGCGGGTGATCTGTTCAGGCCCGAGCTTGGTGTCGCGGGCGGTGACTTCGAACTCCTCGATGTGGACAGACGTGAAAACGTCGTCCGTAAGCATACGTTCGGAGAGCAGGATCGCGTCTTCGAAGTTATAACCGTTCCACGGCATGAAGCCGACGAGGACGTTGCGACCGAGAGCGAGCTCACCCTTGTCGGTGGCGGCGCCGTCGGCGATGATGTCGCCCTGCTTGACCTTGTCGCCACGGCGGACCAGCGGACGCTGATTGAAGCACGTGGAGGAATTGGTCTTCAGGAACTTGCGGAGGTCGTAGACGTAGACGCCCTTGGCCGGCTCGCTCTTGAACTTCTTGTTCTCAAGCTGGGCGGGAGCGACTTCGCCGTCCTTCGTGACGATGATGCGACGCGAGTCGGCGGCGGCGACGATGCCGGGGCCTTCGGAGACGATGACCGTCTTAGAGTCGATGGCGACGCGACGTTCGAGGCCGGTGCCCACGAAAGGGGCTTCGGTCACGACGAGGGGCACGCCTTGGCGCTGCATGTTGGAACCCATGAGCGCGCGATTCGCGTCGTCATGTTCCAGGAACGGGATGAGCGCGGCAGCGACGGAGACGACCTGCTGCGGCGAGACGTCCATGTAGTCGACGTCTTCCGGATCCACTTCGAGGATGTCGTCGCGGAAACGCACGGTCACCTTGCCCTTGAGGCGAGAGGCGTCGTCGAGTTCGGAATTGGCCTGGGCGACCTTGAATTTCTCTTCTTGGTCCGCAGTCATGAATTCGACTTGGCTGGAGACCTTGCCACGCACGACCTTACGGTACGGAGCTTCGATGAAGCCGAACTCGTTGATGCGGGCGTAGGTGGAGAGGGAGTTGATGAGGCCGATGTTCGGACCTTCCGGGGTCTCGATCGGGCAGATACGACCGTAGTGGGAAGGATGGACGTCGCGGACTTCGAAGCCGGCGCGGTCGCGGTTAAGGCCTCCGGGCCCGAGGGCGGAGAGACGACGCTTGTGCGTCAGCTCGGCCAGCGGATTGATCTGGTCCATCAGCTGGGACAGCTGGCTGCGGGCGAAGAACTCGCGGATCGCATTACCGAAGGGCTTCGGGTTTACGAGCTTCTGAGGGGTGATCGAGTCGACGCTCTGGTCGTACTCATTGATGCGGGCCTTGACCGTCTTGACGACGTTCTTGAGGCCGGCGCGGCACTGATTGGCGAGGAGCTCGCCGACATTGCGCACGCGGCGGGAACCGAGGTGATCGATGTCGTCGATCGCACCGTCTCCGGCGCTCAGTTTGCAGAGGAGCTTGGTGGCTTCGACGATGTCCTCAGGGGTGATCGTGCGGGTATCGAGCGAAACGTTGAGGCTGAGCTTCTGGTTGAGCTTGTAGCGACCGACGCGACCGAGATCGTAACGGAGCGGATCCTGGAAGAGACGCTGCATGTGGGCGCGGGCGCCCTTGACGTTGACCGGCTCGCCGGGGCGGAGCTTGCGGAAGATTTCCTTGAGGGCTTCTTCCTCGTTACGGACGGCGCCGATATCCTTACGGAGCGAGAGGATGATGGAGCCGTTGTCGAAGGCGGTGTCGAAGACGCCGAACTTCTGCTTCGGAAGCTGCTTGTGGATTTCCTTGAGCGTCTCGCGGGAGAGTTTGTCGTACTGCTTGGCGACGACCTTACCGGTCTCGACGTCGACAATCGGGTCGGCGTAGACGAGCTGGGAAAGTTCTTCCGGATCGAGCTCGAGGGCAGCCTTGGCGGTCAGCTCGCGATGCTGGTAAAAGAGGGCCAGGATGTCCTTGTCGTCCTTGTAACCAAAGGCGCGGAGAAGGGTCGTGACGAGGAACTTGCGGCGGCGACGGCGACGGTCGAGGTAGACCCAGAGGAGGTCGTTCTGGTCGAACTGGACTTCGATCCAGGTGCCGCGGTCAGGGATGATACGGAAAGCGTGGAGCATCTTGCCGCTCGTGTGGGCGGACTCCTCGAAACAGATGCCCGGGGAGCGGTGGAGCTGGGAAACGACGACGCGCTCGGCACCGTTGACGATAAAGGAGCCGCGATCGGTGATCATCGGGATTTCGCCCATCAGGATTTCTTCATCCTTGAAGGCACCCTTCTCACGGAGACGGAGCTTGAGCATCACCGAGATCGCGTAGGTCGTGCCTTCGCGGATACACTCGAGCTCGGTCTGCTTGGGCAGCACCAGGCCGTACTCGAGGTACTCGAGACGGAAGTTTCCGTTGTTGCTCTCCACCGGGAAGGCTTCGCGGAAGACCGCGTCAAGGCCGACGTTCTTGCGGGCGGACGCGGTCTGGTCCAACTGCAGGAAATCGTTGAACGAGAAGATCTGGTTCTCGATCAGGTTGGGCGGAGGGATGACTTCGCGTAGTTTACCGAAGTTTTTGCGCTCTTGAGGCATGGCTGGTGAAGGTGGGCTCGGAGTGTCGGGTTGTTTCGGTGGTGCTGACTGGTTTGCCTGGTTGGGTCGGACTAGGCGGCCGTTGGGAAGAAAAAGCGGGGAGGGGTCGCCGGACCCGGGAGGGTGCTACCCTCCCCGCTTTGCAGAGATGCGTCGGAGGACGGATTACTTGACTTCGACCTCGGCCCCGGCGGCCTTGAGCTTGGTCTCGATATCCTTGGCTTCGTCCTTGGACACGCCTTCCTTGACGGGCTTGGGGGCGGTGTCGACGAGGTCCTTGGCTTCCTTGAGGCCCAGGCCAGTGATGGCGCGGACTTCCTTAATGACATTGATCGGGGTTGCGCCCTTGGCCTTGAGGATGACGTCAAACGTCGTCTTCTCTTCGGCAGGAGCGGCGGCGGCGGCGCCAGCGGCGGCGACGACGACAGGAGCGGCGGCGGAAACGCCCCACTTGGTCTCGAGGTCCT
>Ga0194048_10000622_pt1 | contig 17350 bp, 20 predicted proteins | sample JunL225m_MetaG_FD_161685 | JGI IMG/M metagenome (GOLD analysis project Ga0194048, IMG submission 161685) | Anoxic zone freshwater microbial communities from boreal shield lake in IISD Experimental Lakes Area, Ontario, Canada - Jun2016-L222-5m | ecosystem: Environmental > Aquatic > Freshwater >...
GTACACATCTGCAAAGGGAGGCACAAAGATAACTTCTGGTTATTTAGTTGCTACTCCATTTGGAGACGTTACGTTCTATGCCCAGTTTGCCTAGGCACGTAGTAGGCGGCGCAGGCTTTCTAGCCTTGATTTACTTCTCTCATCTAACTCCCAAGAGTTAAGTGCGCAACTCTCTTCGTTGTGCGAGCAATTTTTGGGGCAGTGTTCGATCGCTTCGCTAAATTCACCAAAGGCGCCGATTACGCGCTTGCTATCAATATGGGCAACTCCGAATGAGCGAACACCTGGGGTATCGATTATCCAGCCGCCTTCTTTGCCAACTGTTAGTGCAAGTGCAATCGCTGAGGAGGACGTGTGGCGGCCACGACCGGTCGCTTCATTAACTGATCCCGTAGCGCGATCTGCATCTTCAACCAGAGCATTAACTAGTGTTGATTTACCAACACCAGAGTGACCAAGTAACACTGTTCGCTTTCCAGCCAGAAGCTCTCGGATTTCATCAAGCTCTCTGCCTTTTTGCTTCTTAATTTGTGTCTTAATAATTCTGATATCAAGATCTTTATAGGCTTTCAAAAATTCTTTACCATCAGATAAATCGCATTTAGTCATAATAATTATTGGTGTGATTCCTTGATCGTATGCGACAACAAGTGCGCGGTCTACAAAACCATGACGTGGCTCAGGATTCTCAGAGGCAATAACAATCGCCATCTGATCAACGTTTGCAACAATCATTCGTTCTTGTTCGGCATCATCATCGACGGTACGAGTTAGAGCGTTTTTGCGATCAGTAACCGTAACGATTCGAGCCAGAGTTCCTTCGGCACCGGAAGCATCACCGACTAATCCAACAATGTCACCAACAACAACGGATTTCTTTCCGAGTTCACGAGATTTCATCGCCGTTACTACTGCCCCTGGCTTTGAGCCATCTGCTGCGTTCAGTAAACAAGTAACGCGGCCGCGATCCACTGCGGTAACAAAACCTTCAGTCGCATCTGAATAATCTGGACGATCTTTAGTTCGAGGTCTGGTGCTACGTGCTGGTCTGGAACGGACGTCATCTTCATCAAATTCACTGAAGTTACGTGGTTCAACCATTACTAGTTCTCACTATTGGGTTTAGCTGAATTGGCTGATTTAGTGCCATCAAGCATTTGCTGCCAAGCCCCAGGAAAATCCGGAAGCGTTTTCTGAGTGGTTGCAATGTTTTCAACCTGAATGCCATCTACCGCCAGCCCAATCATTGCCCCCGCTGTTGCAAGGCGATGATCATCGTAAGTATGAAATATTCCACTATGTAACGGCACAGGTGAAATATGAAGTGCGCTCTCTTCCTCATCAACATCGCCACCAAGTGCATTTAACTCTGTGGCAAGAGCGGCAAGGCGATCCGTTTCATGTAACCGCAAGTGTCCAATTCCTCGAAGCGAAGAAGGTGAATCGGCCAGGGCAGCGACAGCGGCAATCGAAGGAGTTAATTCGCCGACGTCATGTAGATCAATGTCTATTCCGTGAATAGCGCCCGTTCCACTTACCTTTAAATCGTTTCCAACAAACTCTATTTTCGCGCCCATCTCTGCAAAGATGCTTCGAAGTTGGTCGCCAGGTTGTGCAGTGCTCTTTGGCCAATCTTGAATTGTTATCTCGCCACCAGAGATCATTGCTGCCGCAATAAATGGTGCAGCATTTGAAAGATCTGGCTCAATAATTAAATCTTGCCCCTGCAATTCACCCGGCGCCACTTGCCATTCTCGGCGACCAGTTTCATCAATATTGCTTTCAACCTTCGCACCAAATGCCTTTAGCATTTGAATTGTCATTTCAATATGAGGCATTGATGGCAACGACTTACCAATATCTTTAATAGTTATACCTTGCTTAGTTGCTGGCCCAATCATCAAGAGCGCGGAGATAAATTGGCTAGAAGAAGATGCATCAATCTCAAGCGTTCCGCCGGTTATCGAGCCGCTTCCATTTATTGTTAAGGGAAGCGAATATCGTCCGCCATGTTCAATCGTTACACCAAGCTCTTCAAGTGCTGAGATCACAGGACCAACTGGGCGCTCATGCGATCTGGCATCACCATCGAAGTGAATCAAACCTGTTGCAAGTGCCGCAACCGGAGGTAAGAAGCGCATCACTGTTCCAGCGTTACCAACATCAACACTTGCTGGACCAAAAAACTTTGCGGGGGTAACTCGTAAATCACCATTTGCTTCTTGGGTAATTCCACAACCAATGGCTTTGAGCCCAGCAATCATTAGCGCTGAATCGCGAGAGTGAAGTGGCTTGCGAAGAAGTGAGGGCGTTGTTGCAAGAGCTGCCAAAATTAGTGCGCGGTTAGTCGCCGACTTTGAACCAGGAATCGCAATCGATGCAGAAATTGGGGTATTACCGCGAAACGGGGCACGCCATAAATCCCCTATTTCACCACCATCAATTCCGTTTTTATTGCTCACTGCGCAAGCCTACCTCAGCAGGTATTCTTGCCGTTATGTGCGGAAGATTTGCCCTTGTTAAGTCCGCTGGTGAATTAATTGAAGAATTCGAAATCACAATTAACTCAGTATCGAATTCGCTCCCGCAGGATTGGAATATTGCACCTACCCGCGAGATCTACATGATTCGACGCGCGAATGGCGCGAATGGCGCGAATAGCGCGAATAGCGCTGAACATAACATTGCGCGCGAATTGGCAACGCTTTCCTGGGGTTTAATTGCACCCTGGAGTAAAGATCGAAGTGAGGCGACACGTTCACAATCACAAGCAATCAATGCCAGGTCTGAAAGCGTGCATGAGAAACCAACTTTTAGAAGCGCTTTCAAATCTCGGAGATGTTTAATTCCGGCAAGTGGTTATTACGAATGGGCCACCGAACTTGGAAAGTACGAGAGCAAACAACCTTTCTATATTCATTCAACAGATATCCAGAAAAACGGTGAGAATAAATCACTGGTATTTGCTGGAATCTACGATCGTTGGATTGATCCGAGCGGTGAAATTTTTGAGAGCGCAGCAATTATCACAAGGCCAGCAGTAGATTTCCTCGCAACTATTCACAATCGCATGCCAACTTTTCTACCGGAAGATCGCTGGGAAGCTTGGTTAGATCCGAAGTTAAATTCAGTGGAAGAGGTTCGCCAACTAATGGAGCTTGAAGAACCTGCCCGCGGCCTAGCGGCTTATCCAGTTTCAACCCAGGTAAATGCCACACGGAACAATGGCGCGGAGTTGATAAGGGAAATTGATGTGAGTGAGCCCAATACGCTTTTTTAGTTCACCCCGCTAGGTATGGGGCAGGCTGGAAAAAACTGGGAATAAAACTCTGGGCGCGGTTGTTCAAGTTATACATCCAGGCCCCAAACGAATCTATTTCTGAAGAGGAGATAACTGTTGGCAGTAGCCTTACTCCCGATGTCATCGGAAATCGAGGTTAGAACTCCCGCCGAACTAATGGCCACGGAGTCTGTTGCCGAGCGAACCGCGAGATTCGAACGCGATGCTATGCAATACACAAATCAACTTTATGCCGCAGCTCTTCGTTATACGAAAAATCCACATAACGCACAAGATTTAGTTCAAGATACTTATGCAAAAGCCTTTACCTCTTTTCACCAATTCGAACCAGGAACAAATTTAAAAGCTTGGCTTTATCGAATTCTCACCACTACTTTTATAAATACTTATCGCAAAGATCAACGTCGCCCGCTCATTTCTGATGGTGAAGTTGAAGATTGGCAATTAGCAGAATCTGCAAGTCATACAAGTGATCAAGGTAAATCTGCCGAAGATGAGGTATTAGAGAATTTACCTGACGGGGATGTTAAGCGCGCACTTCATGAAATTCCTGAGGAATTTCGTCTCGCTGTTTTCTATGCAGATGTAGAGGGTTATTCATATAAAGAGATTGCAGATATTTTAGGAATTCCAGCTGGAACCGTTATGTCGCGCCTTCATCGCGGCCGCAAGTTATTGCGAGTTCTGCTGATGGATTATGCAAAAGATCGTGGATTTGGGGGATCGGATGGAATGTAGCGATGTAATGCGCGCCGTGATTCTCTTCATTGATAATGAACTTCATGATGAGAACCAAGCCCTAACCTTTCAAACACATTTTCAGCAATGCCCGCAGTGTCTAGTTGAAATGGAGCACGAGCGCCAAGTATTGACACGAATGAAATCTCTACTGGCTGATGAATGTTGTGAGCAGGCTCCGGATGAATTACAGATACGAATTGCCCAACAAACCGCACTTCTAGCCGCACAAATGTTTAGTCCAACCCAGATAATTACCGAATATCGCCGAACTGAAACCACCATTAATGGAGAGACACATATTGAAATTGAAACGACTCACGAGATTAGGCGAGATTTCCCGCTAAGTTAGCGGTTATGAATCTGGAACTAGTTCGTGGGGCAATCGGTATGGCCTCACTTACTGTGCGCCCCGCAGATACATCGGTTGCGCAAGCACTTAATGATCTACCAATTCTTGCAACTCCAACTTTGGTAAATGTCTTCGAAGGGGCATGTTCGGCAGCTCTCGCCGAACATCTTGAAGCCGGTGAAACATCAGTTACTTCAGAATTCACAATAACAACGCATGCTTCAGTCGGCGTCGGAGCCGAGATTAGAGCGCACGCTACTTGTATTGACATTACTGGGCAGTTCTGTAAATTTAGTATTGAAGTTCATAATGGAAGTAAGTTAATTGCTTCGGGAACTATCAATAGAAAGATTGTTGATCGGGTTTCATTTACCGCACGAATAGCAGCTGAATCCATGGTTCGCGAATAGCGGACATAAAAAAACAGGCCCACCCGAAGGTGAGCCCGCTTAACTTATTATCTCTTTTTGATTTTTATCTTGCTCTTACTTCTTTGTGGCCCAGAAGATCTCGGCAATTTCGTCAATCTTTCCGATTAACTTATCTGCAACAGCAACATCATTTGAACCCTTAGTTCCACCGGCGCCAGCAAGTTTTGTCGCCTCATTAAATAGAACATGAAGTTGTGGGTAGGCCTCAAAATGATTTGGCTTGAAGTAATCAGTCCAAAGAACCCAGAGATGATGCTTTACCATTTCTGAACGCTCTTCCTTAATTGCAACTGCGCGAGACTTAAAATCAGCATCAGATGAAGCTGCATATTTCTCCATAGTCGCTTTAACTGAAAGCGCTTCAATCTTTGCTTGTGCTGGGTCATAAACACCGCAAGGTAGATCGCAATGTGCATATGCGATTTCACTTGGCGCAACTAGGTTCTTAATCTTTGAAGTTAAATTTCTCATCGAATGTATTCCAATCCTTATATTCAACTGTTCTGGTGGCCTGGTCTGGATTTACCAGATTTATGGTGCGACACTACTACGCCTATGAGTAACAAGCATTTCAAGGCAGTTGAGGTCCGTGGAAAATCCATGCTCCCCACCTTTAACGAGGGCGATTGGCTACTCTTTAAACTTATTCCCAGCAATCCTGATAACTCAAAGAAAATTCCTGTTCGACCTGGGCAAGTTGTGCTGATCCGCCGAGCATCAGAGGCTGGTTCGGATTTTCTTCAAATAAAACGCATAACGATAATTGAGCCGCAATCTAGTGAAAATTCAACTCCAAATATTTGGGTTGAAGGGGATAACAAGTCGGATTCATCAGATTCAAGAAGTTGGGGCGCAATTTCACAAGCTGAAGTTATTGGGAAATTAATCTTCCGGTATCGCAAGGCAGCTAAGCCTTAATTAGCTAAGACCTAACGAGTAAAAGCTTCCATCATTAAAGCTTTCTGCTCTTCTTCATGGAGATGATGTGAACCAGTTGCAGGACTTGCAGTTGCTCGACGCGAAACTCTGCGCAATGTGCGGCCATCTAAAAATTCGCTTGTTGTCTGATCAACGAATGGCCACGGTCCTTGATTTGCTGGTTCATCTTGAACCCAGAGCAGATTAGCATTTGGATGCTTTGCAATAACTGCCGCAAATTGCTCAACCGGGAATGGATAAATTTGTTCAAGTCGAATTATTGCAGTCGAGCTCTCGCCCAACTTTGTACGTTCTGCAAATAGGTCGTGATAAACCTTTCCTGAACAGAAAATTACTCGCGTTGCATTTACCACGGTTGGATCATCAATTAGTGGCTTAAATGTTCCAGTTGTGAAATCTTGCAACCCAGATGCTGCAGCTTTTAGGCGCAACATTGATTTTGGTTCAAAGACAATTAGCGGACGACGTGCTGGATTCTTCATATGCCAACGAAGTAAGTGGAAATAAGATGCTGGTGAAGATGGTTGTGCGACAGTCATATTTAATTCTGCGCAGAGCGCTAAGAAGCGTTCAATTCGACCTGATGAGTGATCTGGTCCTTGGCCTTCATATCCATGCGGAAGAAGTAGAACGAGTGATGAACGCTCTCCCCATTTCTGCAGAGCGGATGAGATAAATTCATCAATAATTGTCTGGGCGCCATTTGCAAAGTCACCGAATTGCGCTTCCCACATAACGAGTGCATTTTCGCGTTCAACTGAATAGCCATATTCAAAGCCCATCGCAGCATATTCAGAGAGCAGAGAGTCAAATACAAAGAATTGATTCTCATCTGAAATAAGTGAACGCAGCGGTGTCCAGTCGGAGCCATCATTTTGATCGACTACTACTGCATGGCGATTACTAAATGTTCCGCGCTTAACATCTTGTCCAGCTAAACGAATGGGATGACCCTCTAACAAGAGCGAGCCCATTGCTAACAATTCACCGGTAGCCCAATCAACCGTTCCTTCATCCAACATCTCAATACGTTTAGCGAGTTGTGGCGTGAGTTTTGCGTGTGGAGTGAAGCCCTCTGGAATAGCGTTCTGCGTTGCAACAATCTTGCGAAGTGTTGCTTCGGCGACTGAGGTATCTACGCTTTCTGGCGCAGGAGCTACTGGGACAACAATCTTCTCATTGTGCTCTGGTTCATTATTGTGGACTGCGTTATAAACCGCATCGAGTTGTGATTGATAATCGCGTAGTACTTCTTCGGCCTCTTCAACCGTAATATCTCCACGACCAATCAGCGCTTCGGTATAAAGCTTTCGAGTTGAACGCTTTGCCTCAATTAATTTATACATTAATGGCTGAGTGAAACTTGGTTCATCGCCTTCATTATGACCACGGCGACGGTAGCAAACCATGTCTATGACTACATCTTTATTGAAAGCTTGGCGATATTCAAAAGCAATACGAGCAACGCGAACAACGCTCTCTGGATCATCACCATTAACGTGGAAGACCGGCGCCTGAATCATCTTGGCAATATCAGTTGAATATCTTGATGAACGTGCAGCATGTGGTGAAGTTGTAAACCCAACTTGGTTGTTAACCACAACATGGATAGTTCCACCGACGCGGTAGCCCTTAAGTTGGGAAAGATTTAGAGTTTCTGAAACAACACCTTGACCAGCAAATGCAGCATCGCCATGCATCAAGATTGGAAGAACAGAGAAGATCTCTTTAATATTCAATTTATCCTGCTTAGCGCGGGCAATTCCTTCAAGTACTGGGTTTACCGCCTCCAGGTGTGAAGGGTTTGCTGCGAGATAAATCTTGGTCGTTGCGCCAGATTCTGCAGTGAAAGTTCCAGCAGTTCCGAGGTGATACTTAACATCGCCAGAACCTTGAACTTGGTTCTCGGCGTAATGGCCCTCAAATTCTTGGAAGATTTGGCCATAATTCTTTCCTGCAATATTTGCCAGCACATTTAGCCGACCACGGTGTGGCATGCCAACACACACTTCATCTAGGCCAGTATCTGCCGCCGCAGAAATAATTGCATCAAGTAATGGAATTAAAGTTTCGCCACCTTCGAGGGAGAAGCGCTTCTGCCCAACATATTTAGTCTGCAGGAATGCTTCAAATGCTTCGGCGCTATTTAACTTATACAAGATACGAAGTTGTTCCTCACGCGGCATGCGAGGTGAGCCAACTTCAACGTGCTCTTGAATCCAAGCGCGTTCGGCAGGATCTTCGATATACATATATTCAACGCCAATGGTTCGGCAATAAGAATCGCGAAGTATTCCGAGAATCTTGCGCAACTTCATAACTGGTATTCCACCAAATCCACCAGTTGCAAATTCGCGATCGAGATCCCAAAGTGAAAGCCCATGTGTAACAACATCAAGATCTGGATGTGAACGTTGGACATATCTAAGTGGATCAATATCTGCCATTAAGTGGCCAGTTGTTCGATAAGCGCTAATAAGCTCCTGGACGCGAGATGTTTTGCTTACCTCGTCATCTTTGCTAAATCGCATATCAACGACCCAGCGAATTGGAACGTACGGAATGCGAAGCGCAGCGAAGATTTCATCATAGAAACCATTCTCGCCGAGAAGTAACTCATGAATTCGTTTTAAGAAATCGCCAGATTGGGCGCCTTGAATAATTCGGTGATCGTAAGTGCTTGTAAGAGTAATAACTTTGCTTATTGCAAGTTCTGCCAAGGTATCTTCATTCGTGCCGTGGAATTCGGCTGGATAATCCATCGCTCCAACGCCAAGAATTAAACCCTGTCCTTGCACCAAACGTGGGACAGAGTGAACTGTTCCAATAGTTCCGGGATTTGTGAGCGAAACAGTTGTTCCTGCGAAATCTTCAACAGTAAGTGAACCACCGCGTGCCTTGCGAACAGTCTCTTCGTAAGACGCCCAGAACTGTGCGAAATCAAGTTCTTCGCAGCCCTTAATCGATGGGACCAATAATTGGCGTGAACCATCTGGCTTTGCCAAGTCTATTGCAATTCCAAGATTCAAATGTTCAGGTTTTCCAACCGCAGGCTTGCCATCTAATTCACCGAAGAAAGAATTCATCTCCGGCATCTGGCGAATTGCGCTAATCATCGCGTAGCCAATTAGGTGCGTGAAGGAAACTTTGCCACCACGGCTGCGCTTCAAGTGATTATTTATAACGGTGCGATTATCAATCATTAACTTTGCCGGAATTGCGCGAACACTTGTTGCGGTTGGAACTGAAAGCGAAGCTTCCATGCTTTGAACTACGCGAGCGCTGACACCACGAATTGGTTCAAGAGTTGAAGCACTTGGGCTTACCAAAGTTGGAATCGGTTTAACGATTGGGTCCGCAGGTGTTGCGCCGGCAACAACTGGCGTTGCTGTCACAACTGGCGTTGCTGTCACAACTGGCGTTGCTGTCACAACTGGCGTTGCTGTCACAACTGGCGTTGCTGTCACAACTGGCGTTGCTGTCACAACTGGCGAAACCTGTGTTGCGGCTACTGGTACTTGCAATGTGGCGGGATCAACAATTTTCTTTGGAAGCGGCGGAGTTCCACCTTTTGGTGCATTATCTAAAGTTGGAATAACTGAGCGGCTTAAAGTTCCGTTGGTATTTGGGGTGTAATCAGAGAAGAACTCTCCCCATGATGCATCAACTGAATTTGGATCAGCTAAATATTTTTCGAACATTTCATCGACGAGCCATTCATTGGGACCAAAGGATCCACCAAAGTGATTTGCTGGCGTATTCGATCCAGATGCAGACACTTATGGCTCTCCGATTCCATTTACTTACGTGAAATTCCTAACCGAGTCTAATAGGGGCAGGGGCTAGGGACTATTCCGGGCAGGCGGATGTATCGAAATTGGACTGTGATAAAAGCCCCAAACTCCAAAATTCAAGAGGAAATATGCTGGAATTTTGGGCAGAGTTGCGACCATGATTTCAGGGATTCCACAGACAGCAGACCAACCCCTCGCAATAGTTACGGGTGGATCTCGCGGTCTGGGATATGTCGTTGCATCAGAGTTGGCGAAGTTAGGTAACCGAGTTTTAATCGTGAGCAAAGATCCAGAACGAGCAAAAGCGACTGCAGCAGAAATTGGTTGTGATTTTGAAACAGTTGATTTCGAAGATTTAGAAGCGACCCAAATTAAGTTTCAAGAGATTGCACGAAAATATGGCGTACCCAAAATTTTGGTTTTAGCTCATGGCGTAATGAGCGAAAAAATGTCCAAGACTTTACGAACTACAACACAAGAGTGGCGCCGCGTTATGGCAATCAATTTAGATTCCACATTTATTGCAGTAAATACCTTGGCACCTGCAATGGCCGAAGCTCGAGATGGCCGAATAATTATTTTCTCCGCCTGCTTGGGAAGAATGTCTGGCCCAGGTAATACCGGAGGACTTGCGCCATATCGAATAAGTAAAGCCGGCGTGAATGCACTTGTCAGAAATCTTGCCCATGAAACTGGCAATGGTGGTCGTGGATTATTAGTTGATGCCACATGTCCTAATCACAGCAGAACCGATATGGGCGGGCCTGATGCACCAAGGTCTGCCGAGGAAGGCGCTGCAACTGCAATCTGGCTTGCAACAAGAAGTTTTGAAGTCGGTAAGGATCAGACCGGACTATTTTGGGAAGATGAAACCGTAATACCTTGGTAAGTAAACTTTAAAGATTAATTCCTAGTAATTCTCAATAGTCTTTTCGTTGTAACCAAAGAGTGCAGAAACTAACGTCACGACGCCCAACATGGCTAAAGGGATTCCAACAATTAATAATTTGCCAGAAATCATGAAATATGAAACTCCGATGGCAATCAAATTCGCAAGTACTGCTGGGGCCCTGCCATAAGAGCGCTGCCGCGCAAAACCAGTTGAGGCAAAATAAAGCCCAACAGCTCCAATAATTCCAAATACGATTTCCCCAATTAACGCCGACGGCCAAGTGGCAGTAGAAAATACTGTCGCCAACAACAAGTAAATAACGAGTCCAACAAGTATCAATGACTCAAGGCGCAGCAACCGAACAGCCGATGTTCTGCATCTTTCATAGAACGAATCACTGATCTTCATTGGGGCTCCTTTCGAATCTAGATAGCGCTTGGAATACTAGGTGAATCCTACCTAATCCAAATATTAGCCAATCTCATCGTTAGCCAATCTCATCGTTAGCCAATCTCATCGATTCTGCCCCATTAAAACTTTCACTCGGCAATTCACCTTGAAGTTATTGCTTCACCTTGAAGTTATTGCTTCACCTCGAAGTTATTGCCAAATAACCTATTACCAAACCGATGGGGAATCGCTAGTCTCCTATGGTGAAGTTAGTCCCACTAGAAAAAATCATTGAGTTCTCAAATGATGGAATAAGTGATTATCTGACAGGTTCGCCCGCTCCTAAAATATTTTTCAATAATCTAGCTAGAGAAATTGCAAAGTCAAAACGTAAATTCCAAGCTATTTCAATAATAACTGTGAGGATTTCCCCTCCATTGGTACGCCCAAAGAATTCCACGAAAATTCGGAGAGAAGAATTATTGAATAAAAATAAGGTTTTTGAGATAGAGCTTATTGATATCGGCAAGTGTCTCAAAGCCCAGATGAGGAGCGGTGATTTCTATTCACGTCTAGCTGAAAATGGATTCTGGATTTGTATTCAAGGCGATAGGGCGGAAGCCGAAAAAGCATCCGAGAGGTTTGCACTACATACCTCAAAAGTGTCTGATACCAGATCAAAAATTAGATCCATATTTTATGCAGTTAGTGAATGGGATACAAGAATGAATCAGAAGGAATGGATTCATGAAATTGACGGAGTTTTCTTCGCGCCATAACGAGCAAGGAATTCAATATCGGAGCTCTGGTTAATTCAATGGGTAATTAAATCGTTGCTATGAGTTGATAATTAGGCAACCAAACGGCAATTTTTGTTGATTAAATTCTATAGCGGTTGAAAATTAGCATTTGATACCCAGATGAATACGAAACCTCTTGGAACCTTCGGGCCATTGCAAGAACTAATGGAAGATCCAGATATTGAAGAAGTATGGATTAACTCTCCGAATAGAATTTTCATTGCTAGAAAAGGAATTAGTGAATTAACTAACCTGACGCTCACTTTTGATGAAGTTCGTAACTTGGTAGAACGACTTCTAATGTGGGGTGGACGTCGCCTTGATTTATCACACCCATTTGTGGACGCCAGGCTTCCAGATGGAAGCAGATTACATGTGGCAATCCCAGAGATAACAGCGCAATATTGGGCAGTAAACATTCGAAAGCATTTAATACGTGGAAAATCACTGACTGAATTAACAAAATTAGGAGTGATGTCAGAAGAGGTTTGTGGTTTTTTAATAAAGGCTGTTGAGGCCGGGCTAAATATTTTAGTGAGTGGATCAACTCAAGCTGGGAAGACCACATTACTCAATGCGCTTATAAGTGCAGTTCCATTAAAGAGCAGAGTGATAACAATCGAAGAAGTTTTTGAATTGCGCCCGAAGCTTCCTGATTGTGTGGCTTTGCAAACAAAACCAGCAAACCTACAAGGCGAAGGCGAAATTCCACTTCGAAGGTTGATTAAAGAGGCGCTCAGAATGCGACCATCTCAAATAGTTGTTGGCGAGATTCGTGAAGCTGAATCTCTAGACCTGCTGATTGCTCTCAACTCTGGCCTCCCGGGGATGGCAACAATTCATGCTAATTCTGCAAAAGATGCAATCAGTAAGTTGCAAACTCTGCCTCTTTTAGCGGGCGAAAATATCTCACATAAATTTATTGCCCCGGTTGTCGCCGCTGCTATAGATCTAGTTATTCATGTATCTATTGCACCTGATGGCTTTAGAAGAATCATGGAAATCTCACATGTGACTGGGCGGATTGAATTAGATCGGGTCGAATCTGAAATGCTCTATCAATTTTCAAATACTCCTAAGCCATTTTACAAAACAGGTCTAAGCAACCCTGACCATATATTTAAAAAGCAGATGGTGAAAGATTCATCAACTGCTAATCAGAATAGGGATGGAGACAAAGTTTGAATAGTATAAAAGCGGCCTTACTCAATTCAAAGGGTGAGAGAAATGTAGAGTTAAACCACTTAGATAATTTGAGTACGAAGAATTTACTGACCTACTTAGCAAGTTCCCTCTCGGGTTTCTTTGTTGCCACTTTGATTACTTCCTCACCAATCATTGGAATTCCTTTTGCTCTTATCACCACAACTATTCCAATAATTTTGCTCAGAAGAAAGGCAGAGAGTGAGCGCGCAATGCTGCAAAGTTTGTGGCCAGAAATATTGGATCACATAATTTCAGGCTTACAGTCTGGACTTTCATTAGCCGAAACTCTTGTAGCACTTGGGGTTAGAGGTCCGGTTAAAACCAGATTGATATTTCAAATCTTTGCGGAGAATTTGCGAGGGGGTATGGAATTTGAAAGAGCTCTTGCAGATGTCAAAATGAGATTCAATGATGGAACAGCTGATCAAGTCTGTGAAGTATTGGATTTCTCAAGGCTGTCTGGCGGCAGAGATACATCGCTAACCTTGAGAACTCTCTCCAATTTCATTAGAAGAGATTTAGCCCTTCGAGCAGAAATTCAAGCGAAACATAGCTGGGTAAAAAACTCTGCTGCCCTAGCTGCAGTGGCCCCTTGGATCCTATTGTTATTGCTAGCTTCCCAACCAAATACTTTGAGCGCTTATACAAGCGGAAGTGGTTTCGGAGTCCTGATGATCGGGGCCTTGCTAACAGTCGTTGCATATCTCTGGATGGAAAAAGTTGGAAGACTTAAAATTGTACCCAGGATTTTTGCATGAGCATCTTCTCCCTTTCGCTGCTCTTTCTATCGCCGATAATTGGTTATGCGACTTTTATTCTTCTTCAGGAGAGTAAAGACCCATTGCGAGGTTTTCATGATGAGTTTCAAAGGAAAATTTTATTTGGCAATCTCTCATCGGAAATTCGAAAATACAGTTCTAATAGGCTTACTCAAAATCGATTAGTTGTATCAATCTTTGGCTGCGCAATAGTTTTGCTTTTTAGCATTGGTGCCTCTTTTGTAACGATATTTTCTTTAGCCACAACACTCGCTATTTATTGGTTCTGGGAGAAAGGCGCTTTAAATAGATTAGAGAAGCGGGAGCTTCAAATGGCTGAAGAAGAATTTCCTTCGATTGTCGAACTTTTCGCAGTCTTAGTCGCGGCCGGAGAGAGCCCAACCACCGCACTTGCTCGTGTTTCCCAGAGAGCAAATGGCGAAATGGCTAGGAAATTTTCGCTTGCTCTACTTGAATTACAAAATGGTAAGAATTTGACACAGGCACTTGAATTGTTAGGAAATGGGATTTCATCAGCAACGGTCCGTAGATTTTGTGACACTTTAATACTTGCTATGGAGCGCGGGACTTCGCTTTCAGATGTTCTCAATAGACAGGTAGAAGAAGTAAGAACAGCCCACCACGCATCACTCTTGACGGCTGCTGGTAAAGCCGAAATCGCTCTCATGATCCCAGTGATATTTCTAATTCTTCCCATATCAGTTCTCTTTGCGTTATGGCCTTCTTATATCTCGTTGGGCCAGAGCATTATGTAGAGAAAAAAGTTTTCAACAGGTTTAGCGTGTTAACAGCCATAGAAGAAGGGAAAATAGCAAGAAATTCTTTGGTGAAAAATAGTTAGTACCAACCAAGGTGTTATGTAACAAAACTGAACAGTGAATCAAACCAATCAAAGGATGAGGAAAATGATGCATAAATTGGGAAATAGATGGAGATTTCAAGTTAGCGAATTCGATATCAAAGAAATGGAAATTCGGGCTACTTCCGCCTGCAACACAATGATTCTACGAGTCATATTTTTGAGTAAGAAGACTTTTATGAATTTACAGCAGCAAGGGCTGGGAAATTACTTAGCTAATAATTTCAACGCAATGAATCAAGAAATCAAGTTTGCTGCTAAATCTGAACGTGGCGATGTTCCAGGTTGGGTCCTAGTTGTATTGATGACTACTGGTTTAGTTACTGGTATTTGGACAGTTGCCCAGCCACGGCTCTCAAGCATTTTAAAGAACTCTTTAGATAATATGAACAGCATTCGATAACGGTGAAGAACTCAAGGAGTAAATATCTAATACAAATCAGATCAGAGACCGGAACTGTGGAGAGCGCCCTTGTCTTAATCCCGACTGTTTTACTCTTTCTAAGTGTTTTGCAGATAGCTGCCTCTGTACTTGGTAGAGGGATTGCCGTTAATACTCTGCAGGGGGATGTAAGCAGAGAAGCTCTTTTAGGATCCAATAATTTATCCCAATCAAGCAATTCTCTAAATAGTGAACTTAACCGAATTGCGCTGCCTGGTGGGGGATCAATAATTCTAGGTACAAAGAAGGTCGCGCTTCCAAAGTTGACGCCTCTTATTATTTCGCAGGATAAATTCCTAGCAAACGGGATCGCGATTGATGAGAATTAATAACTCAATGCAGTTATTGAGAGATGAAAAGGGTAGTGCAGTGGTTGAATTCGTCATTTTCGCACTCCCACTATTTGTTCCGTTGGTGATCTATTTAACCTCGGTTAACCAATCAGCTCAAATTCAATATGAAGCGAGAAATTTTGCAAGACAGATAGCCAGGGTATATGTCACTAGCCCAAGTCAGGAATTAACAGGAGCACGAATACAGGCGGTAATAGAAACTTTTTCAAATAGTACCTTTAGATTAAATAAAATTAATAGCTCTCCGAATATTCAGATTCAATGCTCTAGTAGTCCATGCCTTACTCCTAATGGAAAAGTCGAAGTCAGAGTTACTCTGACTTCGATTAAATCAGGAGAGTCAGCTGTTGCAACGGCAATTCAAACGGTAGATGCTTGGCGAAATAGTTAATGCATCGAAAATTATTGAGAGAAATTAGATGCGGTGAAGCTGGCTCAATTTCTGTCCTGATTTCTGGACTTTTTCTCCTAGTTTTTATTCTGTCCGTGGGGATCATAGATGTTTCTGACACCTATCTCGCCAAGCGAGAATTAATTCAAATTGGCGAAGATGCAATTTTGGTTGCTTCCCATTCTTTAAATGCAAGTCGATATTACACAAGTTCCCAAATAGTTAATGGAACTTCAAATAACAGAGTTCCAATAGATTGTATGGTTGCAGCATCTAAATTTAATTCTGAAATTAGGTTGAGAAGCCTTCGCAAAAATTTGATTACAGTTTCCGGCTGGAGCTGCTCAAATGATCAAATTACGGCAAGCATAAGTTCCAACATTCGGCCCATAGTTAATTTTCCGATACTTACAAATATTGCTGGTGGGGTTATTCGGATCAATTCGATTATTGGGGCAACCTCAGAACTTGCAACGGGTTAAGGTAGTTTGGTCAAAATCAGCGGTGATTAGGAATTACGGACTGTTTCTTGCCATTACGCTTATCCCATGGCAGCTCGCGAATACCTTGAGGAAGTTAGCGCTTTACGCGTAACTCTTTCAGCTATTGAACAGGTATTGAATCTTCCTAAGCTAGAAGCGGATTTTGTAACTCTAGAAGCTGAAGCGAGCGCACCAAATCTCTGGGATGACCCAGAAAAAGCTCAAGTAGTAACGAGCAAGCTTTCTCGAGTGCAATCAACTTTAAACAAGTCAAACAATATTCGCCGTCGCCTTGAGGATATTCCATTGCTTCTAGAACTTGCGCAGGGTGAGAAAGATTTGAATGCAATAGCAGATGCAGGAAATGAGTTGGATGATGTAACTCGCGCAATCCGTGAATTGGAAGTTCAAACTCTTCTTAGTGGTGAATATGATGATCGTGACTGTTTGATCACGATTCGATCTGAAGCTGGCGGTGTCGAGGCAGCCGATTGGGCACAGATGTTGATGCGAATGTATTTGCGTTACTGCGAGCGCCATAATTTCAAAGTTGATGTATTAGAAACTTCATACGCAGAAGAAGCAGGAATTAAATCAACAACATTTAGAGTTAACGCTCCTTATGCTTATGGAACACTCTCTGTAGAACAAGGAACTCATCGCTTAGTTCGAATTTCACCTTTTGATTCCCAATCGCGCCGGCACACCTCATTTGCAGGAGTTGAAGTTGTTCCCGTAGTAGAACAGAGCGATCACATTGAGATTGATGAGAAAGAACTTCGCATCGATGTTTATCGCTCATCTGGACCTGGTGGCCAGGGAGTGAATACAACTGACTCTGCTGTTCGAATTACCCATCTTCCGACTGGAATTGTTGTCTCTTGCCAGAATGAACGTTCGCAAATTCAAAATAAGGCCACTGCAATGGCGGTATTGCAATCCAAATTATTAGCACGACGTCGCCAAGAAGAGCGTGCGAGACTTGATGCGCTTAAGGGAGATAACTCCGGTTCATGGGGAAATCAAATGCGCTCTTATGTATTGGCGCCTTATCAAATGGTGAAAGATTTGCGTACTGATTTTGAAGTTGGAAATCCTTCAGCCGTACTAGATGGTGAAATCGATGGCTTCATAGAGGCTGGAATTAAATGGCGCAAGTCCACCGATTAATTCAAGATTAAATAAATATCACACCCAATTA
>Ga0194048_10000623_pt1 | contig 17327 bp, 7 predicted proteins | sample JunL225m_MetaG_FD_161685 | JGI IMG/M metagenome (GOLD analysis project Ga0194048, IMG submission 161685) | Anoxic zone freshwater microbial communities from boreal shield lake in IISD Experimental Lakes Area, Ontario, Canada - Jun2016-L222-5m | ecosystem: Environmental > Aquatic > Freshwater >...
CCAACAACAATTACATTGCCAACTATGTCTACCGCTGTTCCATATAAATCTTGTGCAAGTAGTTGCGATTCAAGTTGCTGTGTGTATACATAGTGTCCCACTGTGTTAGTAATAGTACTATCAATTAGTGGTTCAAAAATATATGCGGCACCGGATGCAGTTACATGATCTACAAAGTTAGTCGTTGCTGTATCGATCACAGTTAACTTATTATCAAATATTGTTTCTTGGCTTGCCGACGATCCTACGCTACCTACCACAACAGATTTTGAATTATTATTAACACCAATGCTGATACCAAAATTACCAACATCGTTATCTGGATGTCCAAATGATTGTTTAAATTCGTATAAGCCGGTGGATGTATTCAATACATGGCGCTCAACTGCTCCGCCTATATAGCCGGATGTAATTGTCCCCGGTGCTCCAACAAATAGATTTCCTCTACTATCAATATCAAAACCTGTACCAAATGCAGCCGATTGATTCTTAACTGTTGCTGATATAGTTTGCGACAATGTTACAGTATTTCCGGACACGGCGTATACATAGACGTTACCAGCATACGTTATATTGCCTGCTGTGGCGCCAGCGGCACTAACAAAGAGAGTTGTGCCATCATTGGAAACTTTAATTAAATTTCCAAAGTCTTTTGCAGAGCCAGTTGCCGAACTTGTAACTTTAGCTGCCCATTCGTATTGTACGTTTGCCCATGCAGGATCAGCTAAACGTGAACTAGTTTCTGTCACGTTCATTGATAAGTTTGCAAGGTCGCGGAATATATTACTACCGGACCCTGTAGTAAATGTACCAGATATAGTACGCAACGAAATAACGTTGCCAGTTGATGCGCTAACTACTACACCAGATGCACCTCCACCACTATATAATGTTTCTGTTTGTGTGATAATATTACCAACATATACTGTAGCATTAGCCACTGTACGCAAGAATGTACATACTTCCGGACGATACATTTCAACAATGTTATTTCCACCAACATAAATTCTGCTTCCGTTGTCGGTCATTGAAATACTTGCTACATTACTTGCTACATTTGACGATGACAATGTTTGAATAACTGTGATAGTATTTGACTCGTGTCTATATAATGTAACATTAGAAGCCGATCCGATTGCTAATAAGTTTCCTTGCGATTCTATCGTAGTGCCAAACTTAGATTCGCTCTTTGTTATGTTTGCTCCAATTGCTGTTCCTGTAACAATTACATCTGCATATACTTTATTGTTGCCAGGATTGCCTACATATACATATTTTTCATTACTACTAATACGTACTGATTTACCTAGTGCTGTTCCTGCTGCTTCGTAGTATTGTGTTTCTGGCGACAGTCTGGCCCACGGTGTATTAAATGAATATACTCCCCATCCGTTGGATGTGGCATGGTCAATCCATACTTTATCGTTTTCTAGCCAGCCTGTACTCGGTGCGGCAGTATTAGCGAATGTGGAAACTGTTGGTAGTCGAGCAGTTTCCAATGAATATACTGTGCCAGTACCAGTAATTGATCCGGCACGTATTAAGTACTGGAGTGCGCTTGGTTGGCTCGGTAACAATTGCTCATTGCTAATTTTAATTAAAACAGATAATGGATTTGGCGTTCCGATAACCGTATAGATACCATCAAATTTTGTATGAAAGTATTTCATTACAAGAGAATCGCCAATTTGATAAGGGTGTTTTTTATTAAATGTTAGTACAGCATTAGAATCAAGTGAATATAATAACTTGATAGCAAGTACCCGGGTTTCTGTTACTCTAGATATATCCCATTTATTTTCTGAATCTTTAGCCACCCAAATTTTAGATCCGCCACCCAATGAGCTCACTGATCCGTTAAAAGTTTTTAAATCAAATATAGTATAGTCTATATCGTCAATACTAGCATATCCAGTTGATGGGATATCCGACATATAATAGTCATATTTGCGATTACTGTATAACGATGTTGTTGTAGTATATAAATTACTTGAGTTATAAACATTTGCCAATGTTAAATTAGCAATTACGTTACCAGTACTGTATGTGTCTTGTATACTAAATGCAGTTACTGGGCTATTCTTAAATGTAGATTGATCAAGAACATACTCTGTAAATTGATTACTATTTGTACCACCGTATGTTCCGGCCTTAAATGCCCACTCCTCAAACATAGTAATGTTACCATTTATATTATTGAAGTTTGCTGATGTAAGCGCCGTAATAGCATTTAACGATCCTTTTTCTTTAATATAACCTTGATAAAATTTTGTTTGAGTAGGAATACTAATACCTAAATCTGTGAGGTATTGTCGTTGTCTAAATCCAATTAAACCAGCACTATATTCTTGAAACGTTTCGTTACTTGGCGGGTTATCTACATCGTATATATTATCAAATTGCGAAGCATTTAAACTAAAGTTTTGTAGCAAGCCCGTTTGAATTTCTGACTTGTCTATTTTTGACCACATTGTGGAACTGAATGTATTTGCCGCTGGGATACTTTGTATTGCAGTATAATATAAATTATTGTATATAACTAAATCGCCAGTGCGATAATCTTGTCCCGGAGTCCAGACCGGTATACGTGGATTGCTATAGATATATCCCGGTGCGCTTAGTGCGCCGGTCCAGTCTCCCGACTTATAGCCACTTAATTTTAATCGGGCTTGGCGGGTACCTTGCGATGGAATATATACAATATCCCCAAAGTCGCTTACGTTATCAAATATTAATACATGCTCAAATTGAACTAAGTCTAACTTAGCAAAACAAATACTAGAACCGTTAAGCGTATTAATTTCAAACGCATTACCAATTGGAGATTCAGTTCGTGTAATATTAAAATTATTGTTTTTAATTGGGATAAAATTTTGGTCTAAAATTTTGTTCCCGTTTGGTAAATTTGTAATTTCATCGACAATAGCGCCAGTTGACCGCAACGATAATTTTGTGGCTATAGGGTTTAATACAATAACAGTACCAGGTGCCCAACCTTGTTGTGCCCAGTATAACAATTCCTTGGCACTTAATGTCCAGTTCTGTTCTTCTTGTAAGTCTTGTTCAAATCCAGTAAACATAAAGCCAAGTGCGCGGAGTCCTCGCTCATAACTGATAAGAAAATCAACTAACTGTTGAACTAATCTAAATTCGGTCCCATAAGGTACTGTATATGGTGAATCAACTGCGTCTTGATATATTTTTGCCGATAGTCCGTTAACTGTTATAACTTCATTTTTATTATTTAGAATGCTCGGATTAACTATAAAGAACGGAAACTCTTGATCATATCCTGATACTGCATACCCAGTTAATGTTTTTTCAACTATAACTGCACTATAAGTAACGTGTTGTGATGGTACTGATTTATTTAAATAAATTTTATAATTTGAATCTGGTATAATTACACTTGGGCTAGTAGATCCCGGTGTTGTTTGCTCAGCTGTTACTGTTAATAATTTATAATCAGTGAATCCATTTACTTTGTAATTTAATTGTACAGAAAATTGAGAAAAGTATGATGATAATTTTGTTGACGGGTCAATACCAAAGTTTTTAATGTAATCGCCTATCCAATTGATATAACCACTTGTACGGTGAATAACCGAGTCAACGGTGTTACCATTTACTTGTAATAAGCCAGGATTAACTTTTTGATTATCTACTGTTGTAAATTGTCCAGTTAACTTGCTTGATGCAAATTTATTTGTATCTATTTGTGTACTGAAATATTTTGCCGGCGTCATTAATGCAAGTACTAATTGTAGTGCATACGGATAATCGCTGCTGGCATACCATGCTGTTTCAGTTGGTCCAAATTGACCAACTAAAAATTTACCAGAGACACCGGATGTATTTTGTTGTTTAATCAATGGAATTTCTGCTGGTGATAATAAATTACCAGCTGTATCTACCGGAACAAAATTTATTAGTCCGGGTCTTTTGAAGCGAATGTCGGTATATGAATCTCCGTTATTCCATATATACCCATTTTCAAGATCGTCCCACAGTAATAAATTACCACGTGTATATGGAGCGGGACCGTAACGAGTTTCCCACCAAATTGGCTTCGTTGTTTGTCCAAGCATTTCCCACGGTCGTAGATGCGGACTGTCTGTATCAAACCAATATTTATATACCGCTCTCCAACTTCCTTGGAGAGGTGTGCCATCAATTATGTCAATTGTATTATGATAATTCCATGTCCAAGAATTGTTAATATCAAACGATTTATTGTTTCGATAGTCAATTTGATTGCTGCCGCACCACTTTAAAAAACTCTTACTTACAATTAGATTATACTCTTTAAGAGAATATGCCGATGTTCTGAAACGACCCGGTAAAAAATCAAATCTATCAATTTGATTTTTACTATAGTCTGTTTTTATATTATTAAAGATTCGTTTTTCTAATTCAAGTAAAAAATGATCTCTAAAATCACCAAACGCCGGTGTACGAGACCCATCGTGACCACGTATTACATTAATTGGCGTTTGATATGTATTGTCTAAATAAATGTCTGGTGTAAATGTTGGGTACAATCCTAACTTTGATGGAGTTTCTGGTATGTAGTTTCCGTCAGTGTTAACATAGTCTCTAATTTCAATTTTAGAACCAACTGCTTTTCCAGATGCAAAAACAATAGTAGGAGTAATAGTACTAAAAACATAGTCAGTTCCTACTCGTTGTTGTACCCCGTTAATATACACTAACACAGCACGGTTACTCGGTGAAGTAATATTAAAAATAGAATTTATTTCATAGTTGACCTGACGAGAATTTAAAACCGTATAAGTTGTTGTGTTATAATTTTTACCTTGTGGTACCATGTCGCTGTAGTACCATGGGAAACTGCCGTTTTTTACAGCATTAATAGCCAATAATATTGTATCAACACTGGTAACCGGATCATTATAATCAAGTCCGGCAATAGTCGAACATAGCCCAATGAACTTGTTTTTAAATTTTGAATATTCATTTTTTGCTAATTCAATGCTATTAACAAAATTAACGTCTGGGTCAGTTAAAAACGACATTGCATATACCAATGGTGCATTATGCTGTAATAATGTGCCAGACTGTCTTTTTAAATAATTATCTTGCGGGGGTATATTACCAGTAGAACTAACTGATGTGTTTTCAATTAATGTGTTATAGTGTGTTCTAATTTGTCCCAGTGTAACCGAATCAAAATTTTCATTCAATGGATTAAAATCTAAATTAGCCGGAACCTTGTAATGCCCAGTGGCACTAACTTGATCACTAAACACTTCTATATCAATTTTGTCCCCTTCGGACAACATGTCAGTGAATACTAATACATCATATATGCCATACTTTATTAATTCATATTTGCCAGTGGACAACAATAGTTTATTGTTTATGTAAACTTTTAAATGTGGTACTGTTTTTTCTACAGTCGGCAGCACGTCAAGTTGTACAAATGCTTTTTCTACGTCATTTATAGTTATTATTTTGCCATCAAAGAAACTAGTGAATAATTGAAATTGAGAAGTGCTCTCAATATCTTCTATCCAATTATTTAATTTAGCGTCGGTTGTTGACTTTACAAGATATCCGGTATTACTTTCTACTGTTATTGTTTCTCTATTACTAACATAAGTAAATTTTTCAGAATCATAATAATTCTCAAAAACAATATCACCAATATTATTAAAAGTACGGTAAGACAAAGGAAATCCTAGTAATGTGTCAGCAGTACCATTACCGTGTTTATACCCAAAGAACTTAGTACCCACAAAAGTACTGTCAGGATAGACAGTTGTATCTGCAAAACTATAACCATTGGCGTCTACTAAATCAAATAGAGGCTCTTGGTTAACATTTGTTTTATCTTGACATTGGGACCAAGTTGCCCCGTTGTATACAAACGAATGCCCAGCGTGTAATCCATTGGTTATTAGTACCATCTCAGTTGCTGAGATTGGATCATCTTCTGTTTTTACTAGTGTTAGATATGTTCCTGTTCCTGTAATTTGTACCGGAACCACTTCATACACATTATATTTTACACTGATGTCATAATCATTTGCAAAAATAATTCTATCACCCGATGCTAATGTATAACCATCAACTTGTGCTGTGGCTTGCCCTTCAACGTCATTAAATGCGTCTGATTCTGTAAATGTTATATAATCAACGGTGTGTTTGGCTAATTGACCAAATTGGAATAACTGTAGGTTTGGTTCAAATTCAATTATAGGACGACGAGCCGATAAATTATCTCCGTAATTTGCAGTTGTATTGTTATAGTTTGCTGTTGCTACAATTGCATCTTTGTGGAACCAACGATTATATCTTGACCATGGATTTTGATCTTGGCTTGCACGATTGATAGTAATATAGTCAACTACTGTATCTATATTTTCTCCGTAAGGCTCCGGATTTATTAATTCATCTGTTTTTATTAACGCTATGCTAGTACCCACGCCATCAACATAGTAACTGTTACCAGCATACTTAGCAGGTATTACAGTATTATCAAATTGAACTTTTAACCCGTTAGTAAAAATTATGTTATTAGGACTAGTATATGCTACTTTGCCAAGTATATCTACGTTAACATCAACTGTCGATGTTGCGTTGTTGACTAACTTAATTTGCCCAACAAAACTTGGATCTGTTTCGTCTTGGTAAAAGATATAATCACTGATTGACGTAATTAAAGGTACCGGTTGGAATTGATAGTTATTGTCTACCCAAAATTGTTGTGAAGCATAAATTTGTCCGGATCCAACAAATACTCGTTTTAAACTGCTTATTGTTGTGTCTGGACTAATTTGTACCAAGTAATCGTTATCGTTGTCAACTGGTATTAAATTAACTTTCCACGAACTTGTTCGAACTGCTGATCCAATTATATCACCCGGTTGAACACTTGATGTATTAACCCCGGTAAACACAGGCGGAACAATTGGTGTTAACCAATATGCATCGTCCCGATCGTTGTTTATAAAAATAAAAGTTGCATTCTGCAACAACGTTGGATTGCTAATCCCATCTAACCCTGTTGGAAAGTTTGCCAATACATCGCTTAGTAACTGATTTTGTATATCAGTGTAATGCATAGTTACTGCCGCATTAACCGTCGCACTAATTGGCATTGCTGTATAAAAATCTTGTGCTGAGTCCAGTGGAACTTTAAATGTTACCTGTCCCACATCAGTTCCGTTATTGGTAACACCAAACACCTGTCGAGTACTTACTGTTGGGACATTGGGATTTACTCCCGACACGCCCGGCAAACTTTGAATCCAAAACTTATTACCAGGCTGATTAATATTAAAAGTATAGGTGCCGCCTCGTGCCAACGTTAGCTGTATATTTGGATGTGTTCCTGTACCTGTAAATACATATCCGCCCACTGATGTATTTCGAGTAACTGTATAGGTATTTCTATAAGGCACGTTAGACGCCGAAACAGTTACTGGATCAGGACCGTCCGGTAACCAGTAGTAGTTATAATAATTTACAAACTTATCGTAATCAAAATGTCCATCGTAGCTGTAACTCTGTGACGAGAATAATCTTTGTTGATTGTTTGTCAATCCGCCATTACTGCGAATCCCGTTTAATAAATCAGTGAACCCTGCATTAAATAGCACATGATTATCATCATCAGTTATAACTACACTAGGTTCAAGTTGATAATTTTTTCTACGCGGCGTTGACTCTGGCAAATAATTATCGTGTGCTTTATATGTACTACTAAATGTTCTACCAATATATCCATTAATTGGAAAATTACCAGCTGGTTGAAATAGCTGATCCATTGTAGCGCCAAGAAACCGTTGGTTAGTTGATGATCTGAAAACCTCTGGTAAAAAATTAATAGTGTTAATTAAAGACATTAAAACGTACCTTGTAGTGGGTTACCGAGATTTAACTGTGCCGCAGTAACAGCCGACACAACATCAATATCGTTTACGGTTGCCGCGGATGTAATGATTTCCCACGGTTCTGAATTTATTTGAAAATAATTTCCAAAGACTAAAGAATTGTCAGCTGGAATAATTAGAACACTAGAAATATTTGGGGCCAATGTTGCATGTAGATATGCTGCCAATTCACTAAAGTAAAACTTATCTCCAAAATCCCAATTGGTTGGATCAAAATATATGTTAATAGCAGAGATAACTTGTGTTTTTATTTCATTATCTGTCATGCCTGTTGCTGTATTTTTTACAACTTGGAATCGAGCACGTACGGCTGGATCAGCTTTTGGTCCAAACAAAGGTTTAAATTTTGCTGAGTTGTATATAATAGAATCGCTAACAGCTTTAAAATTATCTAACATGCCATACGCTGTTTCTAAACTGCTTGCTGTAGGGGGTGTAGGCTCAGATAATTTTCCAGTTAAGTCTCGCAGCCAATTTAAATACGATGATGAAAATGCCGATGTTAACACGTATAAGTCAATTATATTAGTCGGAGTAGGGTCTATACGATTTCGTGCTGGCGAATTATGTTTATATTGAAAATATAATCCATCTCTAGTTGCGGAGCCATTGGCCACTACAGAATATAAATCGGGATCATCTGGAACATTTTCAAATTGAGTTGATGGGCTTTTAATTAATACATTTCCTGTGTCAACATAGCCATCGGACTCTGTAATGGTGTTATAGATTTGCCAAATTGAATCAGCAGTCAACGATACGTTGGCGCCCGGTTTAGTGTTTATTTTTAAAATTTTAATAGAATCTGTTAGCGTACGGCCAGTGACAGAATTATATACACGAGTTGCTGGATCAAAATAAAAGCTAGTACTTTCATTGCTGCCAAATACATACTTAACTATTTTATAATCAACTTGATATAAATTTTGTACATACCTAAAGCGTATCAACCAATTGGTACTACCAATTGCCGACGGAGGTACATTAACCCATACTTGTGTTGTTTGATTGTAAGTCAGACCAAAATCAACTTTAGCCTGTATTTGGCTCACTAGCGTTGCTACCACTGCCGATGTCAAATCGTTTTTGTAAACAGGAATAATACAGTTTTTTCCAAGTAAGTCAGCATCGCTCAGTACTGCACCAGTTGGTACGTAAGTGCCAAATGTTATTAAGTTTGGTGTTGTAAAATTACCACTTGAAATTGTTCCAGTTACCGCTGCACAAAAAGTAAGCGAGTCGCCCGGTGACAACGGAAGACCAGTATTTAATGTATGTTCCGAAGTAAAGTAAGTACCAGTGTTTGCTGAAAATCTCAAACTTGCACCAGGTGCAACATATTGTAAATTTCCACTAATGCCAGATCCAACTGTTTGTGTATTTCCTATGTTGCCATATGTTAAATATCCAGTACTACTTACAGTTGTATTACCAACTTGGTTAAATGTAATGTTTGCATACGGGCTATTATAGCGAGGGTACATTGCATAATAATAATTTTGCATTTCTGTTGAATTTATAATTGGTATAATAGTATTATAAATTGCTGTATAGATATCGTTGGTGTTTACAAAACTAAATGTACTACTTCCAGTAGTAACAACATTTGATATAATTCCGTCGTCACCAAATATATTTGTACTTGAATAACTGCCAGTTGGGTCAATTGCATCAAGATACATGCTAACACCAGAGCTAGTACGATTAACTGCTTTAACTTTTTGTATACTATCAAAATTTGTGTGTGGGAAGATATTATAATCTTCTCCAGTGATCATTCTATTCTGTGTATAATATTGTTGGGGTGCTAAACTTTTAATACTTGATAAACTTGGAGCTGCATTAGCATTAGTAACTGTATACTTTAAACTAGCCGTTACAGATAATGTTTCAAGTGTATTATTTTTACTTACATAACTAAAAGCAATATTAACAGATGCCATATCGTCTGGGGTAATGCTATATGTTACACCATTGCCTGTGCGGTAAAAAAACATAAATTTACCACGCGGCATATTTGCAAAATTACCATCACCAAACACTAAATCAACTTGGTCGTTGTTTTTTGTATTAACTTGATATAAATTTTTCTCCGTTAAATTATTAAAGATTACATTTATGCCTGGCAATGCCGGGACCGATGTCCATTTAGTTTGAGGTATTCCGTTAACATCTAAAGAATATAACCAAAAATCCGAGCTTGTTATGTTAGATGTGTTAACGCCAACAAAGTTATTTGGTATAACATTGGTAATATTAAATTGCGTAGAGCCCAATGTACCTTGCTTAAAGAAAACAAAAAATCCCGTATTGTTACTACCGTTTCCGTTATTATCGTTTCTATATAAAATATTAAACTGACCCGATTTAGTAGGATCATCTTCGTATATATAACTTTGTCCCACTGTTGTTGCACTAACCGCTTCAAAAGTAACCGCGGTATCTTGCAGTCTTGATGAAAATTGTGCAACCGGCAAAGTATTTGGATCTAGTGCAATACTATATTCGTCTGTTTGAATATTATTAATTTTTTGGCTATTGCCTGGTTTTCCAATTGTTTCACTAGTAATTAACGATGCATTGACAATGGTTGTAAATTGCTCAAGCCAGTTGTTATTTGTTAAATCATTCCAGTGAATCACTGTATTTGATAAATTTGTGCCGTTACTATCTAGCAAACTTTCTGTAGTTCTAACACTATCAATTTTTAATAGGCCGCTCGCTGCTGTAGTACGATGAGGGTTGTAACTCAACATACGTGCTAATTTTAAAATACTGTCTCGGCGTTGTGCGGTATCTATAAAAGTTTCACGTGCATTTAAATCTGTTCTAAAAGCTAAACTTTGCCCTAAAAACGCAATCATATCTATTAATGCTAGATATTCTGAACTTTCAATAAAATCATTAAACGTTTCAGGATAATACGTTTTAATGTAGTTAATCATTGACGCTCTCAGCGTTTCAAAATCATAGCTGGTAAAATCTGCGTTTGTGAAAGTTTGATAGATCTTTGTCCAGTCTTGCTGAACTAAAAGATTTGTCTGACGAGTTGTTTGGGCCATATGTATGTTTACCTATATAATGTATTTATTAGGCAAAATAATATGGTCTGTTAATTAACAAATAATTTGTTGGTATTGCGGTCAAACGCCATGCTCAACGTTTCTGTTTGATTATCAGGAATATATGTCAGTGTTAATTGTATTAAAAATCCAGTATCTTGCTCTATTACTGCTACATCGTTTGCTACCAATCGGGGGTCGTATCCAACTATTCTAGATATATCCCGAGCTATTATATCTCGAGTACCTTCATCCAACGGTTCAAATAACATACCCCATATAATTGTGCCAAAATTAGGGTTCATTAACTTTTCGCCTTTGCGAATATTAAAATAGTTTGTCAGATCTTGCTTGACTAACTCAAAGTCAGTTACTCTGTATTTTTTAGCATTTCGTAACGTGCTGAATCCGCGATATATAGTCATACTGTATTTATCGGCTTAAAATTGTAATAGCATAGCGGCCACTATTATATTTGCTTGCAACTTCTCCAGATCCCACACTATAATATCTCCAAGCAACTGCACCGGACCCGTTAACATTGTTACTAGTTGGGGTCGTGCCAGCTCCAATTTCCCACGCAGCATACAGCATTCCGGCTACTACATCTGCAGTATCTGTGTCAACTATGCCGCCGTTTTGTAGCAGTGATGTATACAAATCATATAATATCTGAAATGCTAAATGTTCTTGACTATTTGTACTTTGCAAAAATCCTCTTAGACTTTCTACGTTATAAATGTAATTTGCATAGGAATTTGTATTTTTACGTATAACAACTGACCGCCAGCAATGTTTGTAGTTTATACAGTCAATCCCGTATAGACGATTTGAGTCCTTTGCAAGAAGACCGTAGTCCTCTAATGTTTGTGGGCTAATTTGATATCTACCTAATTCGTTCTTTGGTCCAATTTTTGTATAGTCCCAGTTGCTTACATCGTAGGCTATTTGAGCAAGTAAATTTTTAATTTGAATTGATGATAGTTTATCAATATTAGCCCACAGAGGGGGAGTAGGAGGGGCGTCTGCTTTATTAAGCCAACTTTCCGGCACGGATTCAGGAACCGGAAATAATATTGCTTGTTGTAGTCCAATGTCCATTATGTTTTTGGTGCCGGTCTAACCCAGGGCTCGTGTCCCGGTACTACTGTGCAAACTGATAATGCTGCGGCGCCATTGGCATTCCAATTAGTGCCAGTAAAACTTGCTTCAGGATGTGCTTTTGGAATTGATGGAATAGGAGGAAGAGGTGTTGGTATACTTCCGCAGTTTAACCCAACTGTTGCTCCATCAATACTTACTGCGCCAAGTGCGCCTACTTTTAACATCGCGCCAGCTTGCAAATTTACTATACCTAGTCCAGTTAAACTTAGTGCTCCGCCTGCCTTTAGCGATGCAGTTCCTAGTGCTCCAATGCTAACGTTTAATAAACTATCAATTTTAATACCCATTGATCCACATATTTCAATATTCATAGCATTCATTTTAATAGCACTATCACTATGAAAATTCATTGGTCCTTTACTACGCATATTGATGCCAGCAGCGCCGTATACATTAATTGACCCATCGGCACTAAACTCCATCCATTGATTGCCGGTGGCGCTGGCAATATATAATATTTTTTCTTTATCGTTCATTAATACCTGGTGACCACCACTGGTACGCAATCGTATTAATTGATCGTTGCCGTCTTTGTCCCCATCGTCCATTACAAATGTATGTCCGCCTTTTCTCAAAAATACTATCTGTGAATCCACTGGAGATTGATCGCCGGGTGTAATTTTTCTTCCCGGGGTACTAATTCCATAAACATTACTTGGTGCTTCTCTCAAGCTACTTGAACTAATAGCGCCACGTATTGGGTCAGAATCAAGTCCTTGTACAATTAAAGTCATTGATTGAAACAGATGCGGGGGCCGAAGTGCATTTTGTAACCCGTCGGGTGCCAATGCATCCGGGCTTGAAATTGACACTTCTGCCACTGGCAGTATGCTTGTTGTATTACGATATTGTGCTATGGGGCTATTACCATAGTTTGGTGTTTTATCATTTCCGGCAATATGTCTAGCATTTCCCGGCACCATATGATGGCCGGGAGTAGCCACCGGACAAGCAAACCAATATCCCTTATCTCGTTTACCATTGATAAAAGTCACTAATACTGTATTGCCAATATCCGGTGGCACAAACCACATGCCGTAACTTTGTGGTGCTAACGATGGGTCACTGGACTCTAGGCCAGTATTAGCTGCTGCAGTAAGTCCAAAAAACGGACTAGCATATGATACTGTTAGTTTTCCGGCATCTCTACCAACGTCTATTGCTGATGCCAATCCACTTAGTGATGGTATAATTACTTCTAACTGCCCCGATCTAGAATTTTCAACGTGCCCCACTACTTCAGCTTCATAGGTGCCGTAGTTAAGTGTATACCCATCTTTACTCGATGGGGTACTGTCGGGGTTTGCCCCACTTTTTGCAATATCACTTGTGGCCATATTTGATTAGTTTCTCTTATTTAAGGTGCTGTCCGCGCAGACACAGAACCATCTTCGGGATTCCGGAACAGTCCGTTTGCCAGGGGAATACTAACATTCTGTCCATTGGAATTAACCCCGCTATTAGCGCCATTTTGAATAGCATTTTTAACGGCGTCTCTATTGTCAGTAAATGCAGAAATTAAGCTACTGTTTATATATCTAGCCATTTTTAAGTCTTGTTCAAATTTTCCGTTTATAAAAGTACTCTTAATTTGAAGTATTCTATATTCTCCACTGAATAAAGACTGATATGTATTTGGTTGCGGGAATGCCAATCCTTGGTTTCCGATACCTCCCGGTATATCTAAGTCTACGTCTATTGGCGAATTTACCTTTACTCCTACTACCACTTCACCAGTATCTGTTCTTATATGTCCATTCTTTGAAGAAAAACGATCTTGGTTCATTGAGTCTGTGCCAATATACTCTGTTGATTTATTGGGATCGGGTACATACAACCAATCGTCTTGTTTAATTAATACCGGGTCGCCAACTATTTTTAAATTTATCTGTAGCATGTCTCCGTTGAATCCGCTATACATTGATCTTACTACATCTGCACCAATTTGCGCTCTGGGACTAGAACCAATTGCTGTTACAGTCGGATTCGATGTCTCTGGCTTATAACGTAGTTGCGTCACATTTGGTGTGGTAAGAAATTGTGGAATTGCTTTACCTAATACCATGGTATTAATAATCGGCGTCTCAATGTTTAGTATTTGCTCATTTGATACTGTATTTTTACTGATAATATTACTTGCTTCTAAATAAGGGTATGCTAACATAGCAGCATAGTATGTACTTTTAAAGTCTAGTTTGAAGTCTAGTATGTCTATATTTTGTCCTGTGTACAAATAGTTATAGTTTCTAACTTTAAAAGGACGAGCATCTGCTAATTGGCTATTTGTAGCAGGATGCGGCGCTTGCCAAACCGCATATTGGTGTATTTTATATGTAATTTGTACCGGCAACGTATTTCTACGATCGTCCCATACATACGCTTCTGTGCTCTTATCAATGTTTGTTCCTATATACTGTACTTCTGACAAAGTTTTAAACATTTTTAATATTGTGGCTAAATTTTGTACTTTATTGGCTTGTACTCGTTTAAGATCTGGAGGCCCAATATTTTGATCAATGGTAAAATAATCTGATTGTGCAATAATTCGAGTAATAATATCCGAGATAGCTGTTCCCGCCGGAAGGTGAAATGTTTTCTTTTCAAACGATATATTTTTAGTTGCTGGGTCGCCCTTGCCAAATTCTATCTGTGTTGAATCTGCTATATTACTGTTACCAATTTTATCATCAAATATAAACTTGATCGAATCGGCGTACCTGGCTTTGCCACCGGGACTGACTAGTTTTATATTCTCTTCTGTAATCTTTGTTGATAATTGTTTAAAAAAGTCATTTACTGTTTTAGCTGTAATTGATACATCGGATGGGATTGTTCCGTGTTCTGGATAATGTCCCATTGCACCACACGGCGCAAACGACAAATCATAACTTGATCCTTGCTTGTTCACATCTATTTTAATAGATAATATTTTTATAGGGAATCGTTTTCTATAAATTGCTGTTTGTGATGCTGGAATTTCGTTTCCGACATCATCGTATCCTTTAAAATCTATCTGTAGCATGTAAGGTTGTTGTGTATGATTGATATATTGTTTTCCGTTCCACGACGCTTCAATTATACTATCAACAAATGTGCAACCATACGGTTCAACAATCTGCATTTTACCCGTTATTGCATTAGTACTCTTGTATGTTTTACTGAGCCCAATATAGGTAGTAAACTCAACTGATTGTATATTGTAATTTACGCCAAGTGTATTTGGAACTCGTCGGTCAGGATATATGCCGCTATCCTCAGCTAATACAAAACTTGCAGTTTCAATATCACCAGCAAATCTAGTAGGATTAAAATTCATTGCGGCACCAACGTCCACTGACGCCATTAATCTATTAAAATCTTGTAAACTCAATTTCCATAAACTAACATTATATGTATATGATGCAAATTGATGTAGTGGATTAATTGCTGGATCTACAGGCTCTTGAGCCATTTCTCTAATAGTAGTGCCACTTCCAATTGGTGTTATTGCAGATAATAAGTTTTTAGTTCCACTACTTGTTCCATTGGTATTAACTCCAGTGTTAATAGTCCCAGCAGTTGTAGGTGGTAGTACTACCCAAACCGGCACATTGGTGTTGGTATACATTAACGTTGCGCCAGCGGCTGTTGTTAATTGCTCTCCTCCTTGAGTTAGTTGGGTCGTAGAATTAAAAGATTCTGCCTCTGTTGCTAATCTGCCTCCCGGCGGCATTACAAATGTTCCACTTGGCGGAGGCGACTCATCGTAGTATGTGGCGGCCATTAATTACAATCCAATCGCTTGTTGTACAACTTTTTGTGTTGGCACATATATAATTTTATTTGTCGTAAAATCCAACAACGGGTCTAATAGCACGTCTGGGTTTCTTACAGCAAACACCCACCAAAGGCCAACATCTTTATACATGTCATACGCCAATATATCTGGTCTTAGATTGTACGGCTGATCGATTTGATATATTGCGTCAGTTGCGTGAGGCGGAATAATAACGCTTTTCCACACATCAAGAAAAGGTCCCCACGTTTGGGTATTACTATAGGGACTAGAACGAGAATAAGTTGCCATTAAATAAACCCACCATTTTTACTGTTATTAATTGTGCCAACACCTGCGCTTGCGCCACCGCTCCACGCGGCACCTGCGGCGCCTACTCGATTAATTAATGCACCTTGTGAAAACGATTCTAAACTAAACCCTTGGCTCTGTGCTAATCGACTATATACGGGTTGTAAAGTTATGGCTAGTTGGCTATTAGTTGGCATACGTGTACTGTTTGATCTATAACTATTAGTCGTTGGGCTGTATCCCCCTGCTCCTTCGGTAATTCCGGGCTCTGGAATATCTAGATAGTCTACATCGTTTGGCATTGTATGGGAAAAACTAGTTGCCACACAGGGTATGTTGGGTAGATAGTATTGTCCGTAACCATTTAGATACACAATTGGTGGTGGATTTCCGGCTTTAGCATCTAGACCAAAAAACATTTTAGTAATAGTTCTAAAAAAGTGTATTGTTGCCAGCAAATATTGTCCTTCTCTAACATTTTGTACTGTAAAATTAGCAGTAACAGTTATTGCTCCTACGTCGGAACTATCATAAAAATATTGTGTATAATTATTGTGGGTTAACCTTTGTGGCTCGTATTTGGCCGTATGCGTAATAGTAATAGTTGGTGTATACGGAAATATCACTGTGAGTTTAGGGGAACCTGCGGCGGCTGGCGCTCCTTTAAATAATTTACTTGCTGCATTAGCAAGAGTATTACCAATGTTGTTGGGACCTTTTTCGTAACTACGGTCCAATGGCGATAGTAATGCACTGGATCCACCTTGTGTGAAATAATCACTATTTGGTGCTAAACTAACACGTACCCGCCAATCTGTTTCTGCTGCCGGAAAATTAACGGATCCTGGTAGTAATCCAGGATTGCCTATTGAATTATGATGCATCATGCCAAAATTCATGCGGGTACTGCCTGCTTGCCCTGTAAGACCGTTAATTAACGATCTAGTAACAGTTCCCCCTAGGGTAGTAGTTTGTACATCTGTGCTTGATAAGACTGGCATAAGCGTTCCTGGTTATACAGTATTTATAAGATGAATAATAGGCATAGATAATGTTTTTTAAAAAGGTTGACCTTGCGGAATTAAATATGTTAGTATGTGCTAACTTTAAAGGACT
>Ga0194048_10000624_pt1 | contig 17324 bp, 12 predicted proteins | sample JunL225m_MetaG_FD_161685 | JGI IMG/M metagenome (GOLD analysis project Ga0194048, IMG submission 161685) | Anoxic zone freshwater microbial communities from boreal shield lake in IISD Experimental Lakes Area, Ontario, Canada - Jun2016-L222-5m | ecosystem: Environmental > Aquatic > Freshwater >...
TAAACATTTTATTTTCAATATCAATAATCGTGTCGTTGAGTTTGTATACTTCGGCAAAGTCATCACCAGCTTTAGCCTGTTTATCGTCTAACTCAACAATCCCATTATGGTCGTCACTAATGCCTAGCTCGTGTGCGCTGGCCAACATTCCGTTGCTTACTTTGCCTCGCAATTCTCGTGCCTCTAAAACAAATGGGTCTTTGTCGAAACTAGATGGTACTGTTGCTCCTGGAGGCAGCCAAGCCACCATTAAACCTACCCTGACATTTGGCGCGCCACATACTACCTGGACATTTCCATTTTCGTCGCGTTCTACATTTTGTGCTCTACCACCGTCGTCAATCTTACATAAACTAAGCTTATCAGCATCTGGGTGCTTAATACATTCTGCCACTCTTGCAACAATAATACCTTGGTATTTTTTGCTTAAGTCGACTACTTCTTCTACTGCTCCAATTTGCGAGCCAATCTTGTCGACAAGTGCATCGTTGGAAATATTAATTTCGGTATATTCTTTAAGCCAGTTCAAACTTACTTTCATTAAAATTGCCTCAAAAATTCTATTTTAGCTGACTCAAAATGCCTTATATCCTCAATGCCGTACTTCAACATGACAAGTCTCTCCAGGCCACAACCCCAAGCAAAACCCGTATAAACTAAAGGATCTATACCGGCCTCTTTTAAGACGTTAGGATGAACCATACCCATGCCTAGTAACTCGATCCAGCCCGTATGACTACAAATGCTGCACCCCTGCTTTTGGCAAAATGGACAACTAAGCGCTAGCTCAAAACTCGGCTCGGTAAACGGAAAATAGAACGGTTGGCTCTTAATCTCAACATCTTGCTGATAATACTCAGATAGAAAAGTCTTAAAGGTAGCTAGTAAATTACCGGCATGGATACCTTTGTCGACGTATACGCCCTCAAATTGATGAAAGGTGTGCTCATGTCGCGCGTCTAAATCTTCGTTCCGATAAACTCTTCCTGGCAGCAACACTGCAATAGGTTCACCATTCTCTAGATTAGCCTTGTTGTCTCTGAGTACTCTGTTTTGCATATTGCTGGTATGGGCTGGTGCTATAAACTGTTTACCATTTTTATCTTTTTCGACTGTCATAAAAGTATCATAATCATCTCTAGCCGGATGATCTTCCGGGAAGTTCAGGCTCTCAAACATATGGTAATCGTCGTCAATTTGACGCGACTCAACTGCTGTAAAGCCCATTCTATTAAAAATACCGAGAACTAATTCGAGCTCAGTCATAAGAGGATGGATGCTACCTTGCTCAACCGGCAATAATTGTGGTCGCTTTGATTTAGGGGTGTTTATATCAAAAGGAGCTGTTACATCAATCGGGCTTTGCGTCGCAAGCTGAGAGTCTTCGGAAGCATCAATTAAATCCTGCAGCTCTACTTTAAGCTTATTTATTTCTTGTCCATATACACTGCGCTCTGACGGATCAATAGTTTTAATGGCGTCAAACAGACTTTTTAGCTCTGGTGAGCGAAGTAATGAGGAGCCCTCCACGATTCTTGATTTAAGAACCTCGGCAATTTTTGCTATCTCAGCATTTTGATATGTCATAATTACTCTTAAGTATACAATTAAACGTATATTAGGTCACCCTTGACGAATACGTTTTTAATTTTATAGTCTAATCAATATGAAAAACTCAGCCGAATCATCACCATTAGAAATTCTGATTAATCGCCGTAACGACGGTTATAAGCCTGGTTCAGACAAAGACGGTCACAACATAGCTATTGCAGTAGATGGGGGTGGCATGGCCTGCGTAGTTGGCCTAGGAATGGCCGACGTACTAAAATCAGAAGGTATTTTTGATATGGCCGACCAAGTGTCGGGTATATCTGGTGGGGCACTAGTAGCGGCATCGGCAATGACAAACCAAATCGAACTCACTCGTGTTGCTTTTGAAGAAGAATTGCCTAGGCGCGACTTTATTAATTACAAACGCAAGCTAAAACGACAGCCAATTGTTGACTTACCGGTGCTAGACGACCTTATCCGCCGCGATACGCCATTAGATATAGAATCTTTAATAGCTAACCCTCAGGAACTAATGTTTGGCGTAACAGATGTAGTCAACTTTAAAGCCAAGTCTGTTTCCTCCAAATCTGAGCCAGCCGAGAAAATGATAACTTGGTTTATGAGAGGATTACATTTGCCTAGAGAGGCTGGAAAACCAGTTGCTGACGAAGAAGATAATATATGGGCGGACGGTGGGCTTTCTTGGCAGCAAACTCAAGACATATCGCTTAATAATGGAGCGACGGAAGTTTTAAATGTCACGAATGCTCCCAAGAAATTATGGTCAGTAGATGCATCTTTTACGACTTATGTAGGTAAATGGCTCAAAAGATATGGGCCAGATAACCTGGATAAATTCCGTGATTTTGCCCACAAACAGGCTGCCAGCATTAATTCCGAATCTCGACCGAACGTACAAACAATATATCCTGCCCGCGACGCTCCCCTGCCTGGAGTGCTTACCACTAGTGAGCTAGTCCTTAAGACTGGTCGTGTAGTTGGTCAAAACGCAGCTCGTTTGGCTATTAGCGGCGACTCTGGATATCAACATCCTGAGTATCACAAAAAGCCAAGTATTTTGTCGAACTTAGGCAACCGAGCCCTCAAGACATACTTTTCTCTAGCTCCTTAGAATTCCGCCTGCTGCCTCATTTAAGCCATATATTTATAAGGTTATTGCTGTTAAAGATTAGCGCCGTTCGTCTGCTATTATTAACACATGGACCAAGAGATTTCATTAGAAAAACATAAAGATATAGTGCTGAACCCCTGGATACTATTCTTGCCCTACTTGCCTGTTATAGTGATTGCTCTAGCAGTTGGTATTGACGCAGCGACAGGCTACGGTTTAGCAGGAAGACTACCCTCAAGCCCGTATCAAGTATTCTTATACAGCTTGATATTTGGCAACCCACACGTCATAGCAAGCACCTTGATACTACTTGATAAAGAATATATTAGATTCTACGGCCGGAAGATATTTATTAGAGCTGTGTTTGTTTCGATAATTGTGGCGGCTATCCTACATTATCTTGGAATGAACGCTTTTTATGCTTTCTTTTATTCGTGGACCATACTGCACGTAAACAAACAACAACTGGGTATAGGCAAAATGCTCAACCGTCAATATTCTAAACAATATGATTATTGGTCGTGGCTTTATGTGGCGGTCTCTATATTCATTGCAATTGGAGTGGGATATTTTAAAGTTAATACTCACGTGCCCTTTCAATTTATTCATGACTTTGTAGTGCTTGGCGGCACATTGACATTACTATTTGGTCTCCTAATAGTTTTAAGAATAAAAAAAGACATAGGAAAATACTACTTATTATCAAATCTAGCACTGCTTGCCGTTACCATGGTCTGCTATCTTCGAGGATTTACATTATTCGCGATTTTAATGTCGCGATTCGCACACGATATAACAGCTTACATATTCTATGTTACACACGATATCAATCGAAATACTCCAAAACCTAAACAATTTATTTATAAACTAACTAGGAATCGCGTACCAATCTGGCTAGTATGTATGGCCATGTCGATAGGTCTTGCCGCACTACTGTTAGTTAATCAGAGCGTCCTATTGTTTAACATTGCTGTAGCGCTCAATGGCTTTCACTATATTACCGAAGCCTTAACCTGGAAGAGAGACTCGTTACATAGAAAACACCTATCCTTCGATCTAAATTAGTACACAAGTTTAGACAGAACCAAGTATGGAACAGGTAGACAAAGGTGCTAGTAAAGATATAATAGAGATATGGCGAATTTTAGTTTTGATGTAGTTAGTGATTATGACAAGTCGGAAATGAATAATGTTTTCGACCAAACTCAGCGCGAAATTGATAGTCGCTACGACTTCAAGGGGACGCCGGCTCTTTTGGAATGGCTAAATGCAGACAAAACTGGACTTAAAATAACTGGTAGCGGAGATTGGCAAATCGATTCCATTATAGACATTATTCGCAAAAAACTTTCTGCCCGTAACCAAAGCCAAAAAGTACTCGACGTCACCAAAGAATCTATTATAACCAATCTTAAGACCACCAAAGAAGTACCTTTCAAAAAAGGCTTAGATCAAGAAAAGGCCAAAAAGATTACCGCCCTAGTAAGAGACAACATGCCGAAAGTTAAGACTCAAATTCAGGGCGACGAAGTGCGAATTATGAGCAACAGCAAGGATGACCTGCAAACTGTAATGGATTTAATTAGAGCTCAAGACTTCGACTTTCCGGTTAACTTTACGAATTACCGATAACTAAGCATAAGTTTTATCTGCCCTTAAGATATACTGTAAGGGTATGAACGAGCACGACGAACTATTAAACGAAGCCAAGGCTGTATTAGAAGTTAATCAAAATGGCGATTACACCGTCCCGGCAGAAGGCCTCTACTCACATCAATGGCTCTGGGATAGCTGTTTTATCGCAATTGGTCTCAGCCATTACGATATTGAACGAGCCAAAAAGGAAATTTTAAGCCTTCTCAGGGGTCAGTGGGCCAACGGCATGTTACCGCACATGATATTTTCTGAAGGCGACAAACACGGTCGCGACGTCAATATGTGGCGAAGCTCTATAAGCCCTTTCGCGCCAGACAAAGTGTCAACTAGCGGAATTACTCAGCCGCCCTTAATAGCAGAAGCAGTAGTTAAAATAGGCAAACAATTGTCACTCAGCGAACGCCGTACTTGGTACCAAACGGTTTATCCGGCAATTGTCGCTTATCACAGTTGGTTATATGACGAAAGAGACCCGCACAACGAAGGCCTTACCCTACAGATTCATCCATGGGAAACAGGCCTAGACAATACTCCGCCTTGGATGGCAGAACTACAAGAACATGAAATGTCGCCTTTAGTCGGACTAGCAAAGCATAAGCCTGTACAAATATTAGCCAGAATTCTGCGAAGAGATTATCGACTCAGTCAGCCGGGCGAAAGATTATCAACATTTGAAGGGCTGGCACTTTATCTTGTCCAAAGAAGACTTCGTAGAAAAAGTTATGATATCAATAACATTCTTAAACACTCTCTTTTTGCAATTGAAGATCTGACGTTTAACTCGATATTTATTCGCGCCAATTCACATCTGCAAGACATCGCTAAAGTTATTAAAAAAGACCTACCGAACCTACTTGTAGAGAATATGAAAAGATCCGAGTTAGCGCTAGATCAGCTATGGGATGCCTATTCTGGCCAGTACTTCTCCCGTAATTTCGTGACTCATAAACTTATCCATATACCGACTATAGCCGCCCTCATGCCACTTTATTCTGGAGCTATAAGTAAAGATAGAGCCGAACAAATTGTCGGTTTACTCAAAGATAAGCAAACTTTTGGCGCCCCCTTTCCTGTGCCGAGCGTCCCTCTTGATTCACCATGGTTCAAGTCTCGTGGTTACTGGCAAGGCCCAACCTGGATTAATACTAACTGGTTGATAATTGAGGGTTTGCATAAATATGGCTTTACGGAAGAGGCGAAATCACTAACAAAATCTTGCATTGACTTAGTGCGCGCTTCTGGTATGAGCGAGTATTTTTCGCCGATAGACGGATCGCCTTCTGGAGCTAAAAACTTCAGTTGGACAGCCGCTCTAGTAATTGACTTAATGAGCAAAAAACATAAATAAACTAGCCCTAGTAACTTTTCGTAGAGTTATCTAGACGGTAGGAATGTCGTCGCGGGTGTAGCCAGCGACAATTTGTTTAACCATATCAGCAATTTCTTTTGGTTCGTGTTCGCTTTTGATGATGTATTTAACGGCACCCTTCGACAATGCCGTCTCGACGTCGTTTTCGCCCGCCAAATTAGATAACATTATTACTGGAATGTTCCTTAGTTCAGCATCAAGCTTTAATTTATCTAAAACTTCCATACCATTCATTTTTGGCATCATGACATCAAGCAATATAATAGCTGGCTTCGGATCCATAGCCCTAACTTTATCCAGTCCTTCAGCTCCATCGCTAGCCAGAGTGACATCAAATTTAGCAAATTGAAACATTTTTTCGTACATTCTTTGTATGAGCTGGTCGTCCTCTATCAGTAATACTTTTATTGCCATATAGCCTCTTTAATCAATTATCATTATATTCAAAATGTTATAGCTTAATTTTCTCAGTTGGGAGCGCAAAAGTAAAGACCGATCCCTTGCCGGGGGTAGATTCCTTGAGGTAAATACGACCACCCATCTGTTCAATAATCAGTTTAGTTATATATAGCCCAAGTCCAGTGCTCTGGCTATCGTCTCTGGTTAAAATATTGGAAGTACTCTGCTGGAATTTATTAAATAGCAGCTTAATGTTTTCATTATCAATACCAATACCAGTGTCTGCGACATCTACTTCAACAAAACCCTTAATAACATGAGCTGTTATTGTGATTGAGCCTTTTTTGGTGTATTTTATGGCGTTACCTACAATGTTGACCACTACCTCCTGCGTGCGCGACTCATCTGTATATACTTGCGGTAAATCTTTTGGTATATGAATCTTCAAATCAAGCTTCTTTTCGTCAGCCAATACTTTTAATGCCTTAGCTGCGGATGAAATAGTTGTAGCTATATCTGTAGGCTTAATGTCAAATATAGTTCTTTTCTGTTCAAGCCTGGAAGTGCTCAAAAACTGGTTTACGATACCAATTAGTCGAATACTTGAATCCTTTATGTCGGTGATCATATCCTTAATATCACCCTCAGGTAGCTGGTCGCCGTAGATTGACGTCAACATACTGGCATTACCACGAATCACTGTTAGTGGTGTTCGTAGTTCGTGTGATGCAATAGATATAAACTCATCCTTAGACCTCTCGAGGAGCATTGCTTCTGTCGTATCGTAAATCATAATCACGCTACCAATAACATCTTCTTCACCTTTTAGAATTATCGGTGAGGCAAATATATTAATAAACTTTTTGCCATATGCGATGTTTACTGCAGAGAAAGGACTTTTGTTTTTAATGCTATCTTTTAGAGCACCAACAATGTCAAAAGAGTCCCCCAATTTAGTTTGAATTAATTTAACAATTTCACTAGATTTGACATTTTTCAGACCAGGAACCGAATCTCCAAGGTCCAATAACTCAATAAGTGCTGGGTTAAATATTGCGGTCTGATCATTCTCTAGAGTCATTAGATACCCACTATCTAAGCTGTTGATTGATGCCCGAAGTCTGGTCTGCTCCCTAAATAACTCTTCCGTACGAACTTCAACTATTTTTTCTACACCAGCCTTTTCTGCCTTCAACTGTGCCTGCAGAGACTTGGAGTCTTCCAGGATATTCATAATTGCTCGCTTTGTATCTACTAGCTTCTTATTGCTAGCTTGTGACTCTTCTAAGGCTAGCTTCAACTCTTCTGATACGTGACTATTTCTGTTAGCTTGCTGATCGAGCCTTCTATTGACAACTACCAGCTCTCCCGCCTTGCCAAGAGCTTGATTCTCAACACTCAAACTCATACCCTCATAAACAAAAAGTAGAGCCGATAACATTGCCGTACCCATTATCCCGTATATCACAGACTGATAATTCGTCGACATTTGAAAAAATCCATACTTACTTAACATCACCTCAACAAAAGCAATACCACACATTACGATTGACCACGCCACCCCACCTACTCTCGAAAGTAATAGATAAGCTGCTAGCGCAATGACTGGCATAATAAACACTGACCTGCTTGCTACTGGCGTGTAGAGCCGCATAGACATGCTAGTCACCATAACTCCTATCACAATATTATATAATCCGGTGTAGTTTTTAACCCGATAGCTAGCAATCAAAACAGCAATAAATACTGAAGTAATTAAACCGTCAGCTAAAGCCGCCAAATAATACTGAGATCTGTAGTCTAATATAAAAAACAATACTAGAGGAAAAAGACTTAACTTTATTCCGGATTTTAAAAATGTCTCCCTGGCTCTCGCTTGCAGGTCAATAGTCGGCTGGATGAAGTCAACGTTTTGTCGCAGATGATCGTCTTTAACGACATCATTTGTCATCTTTTATCTCTTTTTTATGCTTGAGTTCTGCCCTTAGAGCGTCAATCTCTTTCTTGAGATCAATCATTTTAAGCTCTCGTCCAAGCATGACATTATTGGTGTGTTCTATCTCCGTTTTATTTGCCGAAAGTTCGTCTAGTAGTCTGGTGTTATTATGCATGTCTTTTTCTAGCTGGTTTTCTTGGCTAAAGAAATCCGTAATCAACCTAGCAATTTGACCAAATTCGTTATCCTTATTAACTAGAGGCTTTAGATGGTCCAAATCTTGATGCTCTAAGCTCTTATATATCATATTAATTGGTCGTACTATCCATATCCATACAACCAGCAACACACCAACAAACAATGAAGCGTAAGTGGCTAGTGTGATTATCAATATTTCTATACCGGACCTGTAAATCATTGGCAAGGAATCGTCCTTAACATTAACATACAGAGTGCCAACAGTTTTGCCTGCTACGTCCTTATAATCTTTTGTGACTATTAGTTGACCTTTTTGCTGAGGATAAGATTTAGGATAATCGTTTATCTGGTTCGGTAATAACATTTTAACCTGCTGGAACTCGCTGCCAGACATTGGGGCCAAAGTATCGTCGGTAATCAATTTTCCTACTAACAGATACCCAGCTGAAACTCCAAGGTGCTTCGGATCGTCAGTTTTTACAATCGAATAACCAAATATCTCCATCACTCCTGTTTTCGTTTGCACAGAAAAATTAACATAATGATCCTTAGCAAGAATACTGTTGATACCGGCTTGGTAAGGCGTGAAGTCTACGATGCCTTCGTCTGATTCTGACGTATTAATTTTGTAAACTAGCTTGCCATCGTTACGAAAAATCCACATACCCGTTGACTCAAAGGTACTAAGAGTTGCCTGGTTTAAATTATCTGCAGGGAAATTCGGCATCCGGCCCTTCAAGTAATTATTCATGTCATCCCACTGCGAATAATCAGCAGAAAGCGCTATCGAAAGCCTCGTCATGTCACTCATTCTGGATTCAACTACGGTCTTTTCGTCTTGTATCCTATTCTCATAAAGAGTTAGAACTTGTTGTTTACTCCTGGCTGACATATAAATAAGCGACAGAACTAGGACGAAGAAACTCGCCAAAAAGAATATAAAAAGTTTGATCTGAATACCCTTGGTTTTATTACGAAAATACTCAGTCATTAATTGATCTGCCTTACTAGTCCTCTAGTTATCAATATTATTGGATAAATGCTCGCTATCAAGAGTAAGGCCGTCATAATAAACGTCACCTCAACGGAATGTCCGGCAGTTGCAAGCGACGAACTTTCTGGTATTGCAGTTGCAATCATGCCAACAGTGTCATTGTCGACATCTTTTAGCGGCACTATGCTGACGAGCATTTTACGGTGCTGTAAATCTACTGCCCCACTATACTCGTCGCCTTTATCTAAAACAGTTTTATTAATAGATTTGTTGTTGATTTTTGAGCCGACTGTTCTAGTCTTGCCGTCGGCTGCCAATAAAGTAGTAGCAGACAGCTTATTGCCGCCGTAGATCGAACTTTGTAATCCTGTAGCTTGCTTAATTCCATCAACAAATGCCGATCCTAGCTCGAGACTAGTTGTGATACTTCCAACGACATTACCAGCCTGATCTTTGACTGCTACAGCACTCCTCACTTCAACACTTGGTGCAGTTACCGCTTCCTTAATCGTAACTGTTGACTGGTTTAAGCCGAGTAATGCGCGCTTGGTGAGTTGGTTGTCCGACATTGAATCACCCCACTGCTCTGTATCTTTTGCTCTTAAAAGCACCATGCCAGATTGATTTGTTATGATAACATCTGATAATTTTTTATCAACTAAGTAAGTGCTTGTTATGGCTTTCAACTTGGACCTGTCGCTACTATTTATAGCTGCTACTACCTCGCTATTACCTGCCAGCTGACCGGCCGATGACGAAGCTTCTGCTTTTTTAGAAGATATTGCGTAGTTCAAAACGCTGCTTGCGGTCTTAAGATTTTTAAGTAATTCAGACTGAACGCTCTTGAGCAAAAGTCCGGTAAAGCTGACACTTACTATCAAAAACACCACTACTATCATACTTGCAAAAATCATAAATAGCTGACTAAAGAAGCGCTGTGCCAAATAACTCCAAGTCCAAATGCCGAGCACTATGACACCCGCCAATAAGCTTATATGCCCAATCCACCAAATTAATCCAAATGCCGCAACCCATGAGGATATCATAGGGTTTGAGCTAGTTCTGAGCAGACTAGACAGCGACAAAGCATCGGCAAGTGCAAATAACAAAAAGGCGTAGGCCACAGGCTTAAGATGACGCTCCAGACCAACGGTTGCCCGCCTCCAGTACAAAGCGGCGACAGTCAAACCAGCAACTGGCGATAGCCATTTAATGCTCAGGCCTAATCCCGCCATAATACTATGATTTTTCTTGGTTTTTGTGGATGCCTTGGTTTTCGCAGGCTTAGCCTCGCTCTCCTCTTCCAAAACTAGACCAACGTTTTTTGGAACCGCTTGCAAAGGCTCAGCAATCTGACCCAAGATAATGGCAATATAGCCTGCTAGACGAAAAGCTACAACTAAGGCAGAAGTGGTCGATACGAATAATGACTTGCCAAGCACCGACTGCTCAATAACTGTTGCACTTAGGAGAAACGACAATCCTAAGCTGGCAAAACCTAGCCATTTTAATAATTCCTGCAATTTATGATGATTAGACCACGCATCAAAATACAGCCAACAAATGCCAAGACAAAATAAGGAGGCGAAAAGATTAATTCCAAAGTGCGCATTCTGTGCAAAAAACTGTAACCACATAGTTTAGCTGTCACCAATCTTATTAATAGTTAGCGTAATAGCGGTGCTAGCTGATTGTTGCTTAAAGTTCGACATTACTTATAAGCTCCTGCTTAGATAATACCCCAAACATAACCTTTTTGACTACACCATGACGGTCAATAAAATAAGTAGCAGGAACAATAGAGACTTTTAGAAAATCTGTTAACTGATTGTTAACATCGGCTGTGACGGCCAAGTTATAGCCAGCCTGCTCCACAAAAGAGTTGAGTCTTGCCAAACTTTCGCCAGAACTTAGAGCAACCACATTAACATATGCCGTGTCGAGATCTTTTAATCCATCAATCTGACCACTGCTAAGACCCGACCAAGTATTAACCATAGAAATCACTGTCGGCTTACCGTAAAGATTGGCTGTAGCTAGAGTTCGACCGTTAGTTTGTTGCAAACGGAACTGTGGTAGTGACTGACCAATAACAGACTGACTAGTGGTGCCTTTAATAGGGTTAGAGCCAGCAAAATTACTAGCAACTAACTGCGGCCACAGCAAATGAACATGCAGCCAACCTGCGTCGATACCAGGATTAACACTAAGCTGGAAGCTTTGGTTTATTATTTCTGGTTTATTGATTGTAAAGCTGTTTGTTATGACGCTCCGTTGACCTTTAGCTGTGACTTTAAGATAATACGCGCCGGCTGGCAAATATATTCCGTACCCTGATTTAGCAGTCGATCTAATTGGATTTGGCTGGTCATATGAGTCGCCGTCCCAAACCACCCAATCTCCTGTGTCAGGATCAACACAATATACCGTTACTTTGGCGTCAATTGACTTAGATGATGAGTCGCTAACTTTGCCTGGCGATAAGACATTTACCAGACCGAAAGATCGTGATGTTTGATTGCCGGCGCCGTCGATAGAATCAATAGACAGTTCATACAATCCAGTTGCTGAGTAGCTAACCGTACCAGACCATAGGCCGTTTTCTGTAGATCTAGTTAGATTAAAGCTCTGCAAAATGTCTTTCTTGCCTGGTAATGTTTTGACGACGACTATAGATGTCGGACCACCTACAGCACTGAGCGTTATTTTTTGCTCCAGTCCTGTTAGCGCACTTAAAACACCTTTATCGTCCGGTTGTACGACTTGCGCCCCTACAGTAATAACACCACCCCCAACGATTGGCGGCAAGAGGTCGATTATCAATGTTTGTGAAGGAGTTGTGGCTTGATTCCCAGACGTGTCAGTCGCTCTGACTATCAGTACATAGTCGCCATCCTTTAAGTTTTGAGGCGTAAAACTAAACGACGCCTTTTTACCGCCAAGCCCACTTACTGTATCTACCGGTAACCAGTTACGGCCTTCGTCGACTGAATAATCTATTACAGCCAGCGCTACATTATCACTTGCCGTGCCGTTTATTTTAGGAGCTGTCTTAAAAGGTTTTGAGAAATTAGCGTCAATCTGCACTGTTGGTGGGGTTTTCTCGGTTGGAACTTTGCTAATTGCGATTGTCGTAGCTACGGGAGTCTGGGATGTAGGCGTTGATGCTTCTGGCGTTAAAAAGGTGTTGTCCTCTGTGCTTACACCATTACCAGACTGGTCATAGGAAGTTACATAAAAATGATAACTAGTGTCTGGAGTTAAACCTGTCAGATTGACGACATGACTCGTGACAAATGCGGCATCATGTTTATTGCTGCCGTAATCGATTGTCTCGCCATAGGCGACGTCACTATTAGCCGGCTCGTCAGTCGTCCAACTTATTGTTAGCGAGCTGCTAGCTAGTTTTGATAACTTAAGATTAGATATCACTGGCGGGGTTGTGTCTGGGTCTGCTATCCGAACTCCTGAGACAGCCGAAGTCAGACTACCACTACAACTTGTCGCCGCTGAGCCGTCAGCGTTGTCAGACACCAAAACAGTCCACACATCACCACTTGATTGATCCTCTCCAGCGTGTACCACTAAACCGAATGATGATGTAGAACTAGCAGCTATTGGCGCACCACCATACATAGTTGCCTGAGCGTCACCAACAGACGAAGAACCCGACCAAACAGCATTAGTGATTACGTAGTTCGTTGATGGTCTTTGTACTTGAATCCATTCTATTGCTCCCGGCCCATTATTTGTCAGCGATATCGTAAAACTAGTCTGAGAATTAGGCTGCACTGCAATCGGCGACATATTAGCCGTACAACTGTTAATGCTTGCCTGCGCAACGCCTATGAAATTTGCTGACACCAACCCTACCGAGTACACAGCCACCATAAAACCATACCCAAGTTTATTGATAAGCTTGCCGCGCATCTTTAGTCCTTACCCACGATAATCATTATGTCGCTATCTGTTTTGGTTTCTGACAAAGGGACTACCCCTAGATTGCCTTTGATGTCCTGGACTAGGGCGGCTCGGAAATTATCCTTTTTTGAGGTGTTGTCGATTACGATAGTTTTCGGAAATTCGGAGCGCACAGTTTTGCCGCCAAAACTAACAACAGAATTAGGGTATAGCCTTTTAATATCAGCAACTATGCTTTGTGTCTTGCTGTCGTTATTATTACCATCTAGCACTATAACTGTTGCCCCATCAGCCTCGCTATAAGCGGGGTCGGCAAATAAGTCACCCGCCAAAACTATCTTATTAATACTTGGACGATATACTACAACTAAGCGGCTTTTGGTGTAGAACAAAATTTGATCACCATTTTTGCTACTCTTTGCCAAGACTGGGTCTTTGATAGTTTTACTGTCGGTTACTTCGGCTAGAGTCGGCTCTTCGTTTGTTGGCAGCAAAATCAATTTACCTACTTTAGTCTTAGCCAGCGATAGATCTTTATTTTCGCCACTACCCTTAATCACATATTTATTAAACAGCATACCTACTGCTACAAGTATGACAAGCAGAATAAGCTTATTGCGGGGCCTGGTCAGTAGCTTTTTTGCATTGATAGTCTTGATATTCATAAATTAACGATCCGATTCGATATATATTTTAGAAACACCGATAGCCGTTGTTGTGACCGTAGTGTTAGCGGTACCATTGCTCATGTTTACTTGTGGACCCATGAATACCGTGTTGCGCGGTAGAGTAGTACTTACTGAGGATAACGCTCCAGCACCAGAAACCAACTCCCAAAGTTCCCAGTAGATTGTCCCGCCGGCTGGTGGGCAATACATGGTAAATTCGTAAACATTACCAGCGGCAATCGATACCGCGCCAACTGAGGACTTGGTAGTAGTGGAGTTGTCACGTGTAACAATTGACATTACTGTGTTGGCATCAGTAGTATCGTGCCACAGTCCGACTGCGTCTCCAGATAATGAGTCGTTAGCTGCGACACCAGCTGTGACCGAACTCAGTCCAGCAAAAATGCGTGCAGTTGATGCTGGCCATAAATCAACCACAAAGCGAGTATTAAAGAAGAACCCTCCCAGCCCAGAAGCGTTACCGCGCCAAAAAGCTTGTTCGCTGGTTGTGTTGGTTTTTGGTCCCAATATTTGGTTTGCGGTGGAGGCAACATTGGCGTAGCGAGTACGGTGAATTTGGTTCGCTATTGCTGGCGCGGTGGTTATCGGCACTGGGTGAGTCACAGTACCGTTGGACTGCCAAATTGTACCAAAGCCCGTGCCCGTGCCTACCGTACCCGTGTTTGGCGCAAAATATGATACATTTGAGTTGAACAACGCAGGCTGCAAACTAGTCGCAATACCAGATGGACCCCTAGTGTTTAATAACATTCTGCCGCCATAGTTTCTGGCGTATACCCTAAGATTGTTAGCTGCCGCTGCAGCCCCATCATATGGCACAGTGTTGCTGACATATGATGCCAGGTTCATACCGCCAGACTGAACATCAAGCCCAGTGTCCCAACCTGTACCTATATACACGCCGGTCTCTGTACCAGCACCTGGTGTAACCGGTCCATCAATCTTGACGCCATACTCTGTAACACCACTTACAGCACCCGTAGCATTGGCCACAATTTTAAGCCCACTCCAGGTACCACCAGTTGTGCCGCCGGGAGTTAGGTTAATTCGGGCTGCTGATGATTCTACGGCGCTTGCACCTCCAACATAGTTAATAGAAAGTCCTGCCACACCAGCAACTGTCACGCCCTGCGCAGCGTTAGTAATAGCCAGTTGATCAACGGTGGGCGGACCAGTTGCAGTAACCTGGAGGTTCGAGCCTGCTGGTTGATTCGCAATAATATCACCGCCATTAGATGTGTTAAAGGTAACACCACTTAAACCACCCTGTATAGACGTCGAGCTGCCAATGTTTGTCGAGCCAATAGCTATAGTTTGTGGTCCAGAAGCACTTATACCGATATATATATAAGAGTCTCCCGCGCCAAAAGAGTTACCGATTGTTATTGTCTTATTACCAACGTTATTATTGCCGATATTAATAGTGCCATCTGTAGTTGTATCTAAGTACATAGCGGTTCCCTGAAGTCTCATGTAACTAGTGGCACCAAAACTACCCATAGTAACGGCCTGCGTTCCTCCAGTATATGATGTGTCGCCAATATGTATTGTAGAATCTGCCGTAGCGGCACCAACCGATCCTAAACTAACATTTCCACTAAAAGTTGCTACGGTACCAGCCACACCACTACTAAATGTCTTTAAGCCACCAAAGGTTTGAGCGTTAGCCGTGATAATACCAGCTACAGTAGCCGAGGCGTCACTAATAGTAAGCGTGATATCGTCGGGTGCTGGAGTAGTGTTTAGAGCAAAAGTAGTACCAGCTACTGATGCGGTAGCACTGGTGTTAAGGAAGTTAGCATCAGTAGCCGCCGTACTATTAACAGTGATATTATCGCCGCCACCTGCCCCACATGCCGCAAACTTTAGTTGTGAGGCCGTAACAGAATCAGTCTGAAGACACTGGCTAACACTACCAGCTGCTGTTGGCAATGTCAGAGAATAACTAGTACCGATACCATTAGCCGTTAGACTAACCGTTGTAGCTCCCGAGCCGTCATTTATAACTAGCGTGCCTGCCTGGCTAGTAGTACCAAGAGTAGCGCTTCCGCCCTGTACGGTCACATTGCCGGTAGTGGCAAGCGAGGCAAATGTACCAACGCCAGCGCCCGTCACACTCCATTGAGCGTCGCTAAGTGCTAGGTCGGATCCACTGCTCGCCCCAATAGATATGGTGCCGCCGGCCGAGTTACCTATTGTCGTATTAGCGGTGCCGCTATTATTTATCAAAGCTGTGCCGGCAAAAGTAGTCACCCCGCCAGTGAAGGCAGTTGACCCGGCCGTACCTATTGTTCCTGTAGTTGTGATGTTGTCTATGCCTACATCAATAGCACCAAATCCAGAGGCAATCGAGCCCGCACCTAATATACCCGTTCCTGTTATAGCGATTGTACCGGTTGTCGCAGTATCAACAAGAGCCGAACTATGACCGTCTAGCAAGTTTAATTCTGCGCCACTAATTAGTGTCCCCTGGTTGTCAATAATTGTCGTGTAGCCACCACCACCACTGTTTTGGATCTTCAAGGCTGCTGTTATTGCCAAGCTGGTATCTGCATTGTCGATAGTTAAGGCGTTATCAAGCCCGTTCGTATTAGCCGAATCAGCTTGTTGGACAAAAATTCCATTTGTCGTGCCAGTGGTTGCTGAAGGTGTTGCAATAACCGACAAGACATTGACACTACCGGCAAGATCTGAGGTCACAGCCAAGTTCTCGCTACCGTTAAAAGTATAGTCAACATCAGTGTTAAAGGTCGACTGACTATTAAATGTGTTGGCACCAGACCAAGTATTAGTGCCAGACAATTGGCCAAAAGCCGTACTATCTAGACCGTCCAATAAATCACTATTGAGGGCGTAAGGCGAGGCTGTAAAACGAACCATTGGGCTCATTTCGCCATCACCGCTAGCGGCCGCAAAACTGGCTGCAGTAGTTGAGCTACCAACATTAATAGACAGCCAGATTGTGCCGTTGTTAAAGTCCACGCCTCCAGGCAAAGTAGTAATTGAGCCTAGATTAACCTGAAATATGCCATCTGTCACAGTTACCCGATTATCTGGAGCGCCACTGCCATAAACGTGATCTTCCGTCCATAATAAACTTTCGTCGCCACCACCAATTACTCCGTCACCACCAGAGTAGATCTTGAACTGCATGTTATAAGCGCTGCTAGAAATATTAGTACTGTTACTGCTGAGAACTATCTTGCCCTGGAAGTTGATTTGCCGATTGATGGTAGCAGATGCTTGACTAGGTTTTTGGGCCATAATAAATAAGCCAGTTAGGGCTATGATAAGCCCGAACTTAAGCAAAGTTCGTGAACCGACTTTTACTTCTTTAATATGACACCCTCACACCTATTTAAGTACCCTCTAAGCTTAACAGTTTAGACACCTCTATTCAACTATTATGCTTAAGCCAGGCTGTGGATTACTTTTTAGTTTTTGCCTTAACAGATTTGTAGGACTTTTTTGTGTAGTCT
>Ga0194048_10000625_pt1 | contig 17302 bp, 14 predicted proteins | sample JunL225m_MetaG_FD_161685 | JGI IMG/M metagenome (GOLD analysis project Ga0194048, IMG submission 161685) | Anoxic zone freshwater microbial communities from boreal shield lake in IISD Experimental Lakes Area, Ontario, Canada - Jun2016-L222-5m | ecosystem: Environmental > Aquatic > Freshwater >...
CTCGGTGGCTTAATTCATGTGCCGGAAGTTGCAGATATTTTGGCGCTCCTTCGCACCCTAACTTTTCCCGAAAACGGTAGTTCACTAATGCGTTTGCTTACCGGACCAAGACTTGCGCTAGGCCCTAGAGATTTAGCTGGACTTGGAAAGTTCTCGAGATCCTTAGTTGCGAATTTCGATCAATCGCTAAGTAAGAGCGTTGGCAAATTAATGGAAGCTCCTAATCCTGAGATGATGGAAGCTGAAGATTTTGCAATCGGCAGCGCTATCGAAGCGCTAGAAGTTTTCGAGAAAGCACCGAAGTCCTATTTCTCTGAAGTTGGGTATGCCAGGTTGCTTAAGTTTTCGAAAGAGTTACGTGAACTTCGCAGATATTTAGTTGGATCAATTACCGATGCCATTATGGAAGCCGAGCGCTTCTTATTCTTAGATACCGAGGTAATGGTTCGCGATGGTTACGCGCAAGGGCGCAAGCATTTGGATGCATTTCTAGATGAAGCAGCAAAGTTTCAGCGAAGTGGTGGAACCATCTCAACATTCTTAGATTGGTTAAAGATCGCTGACTCTGAAGAGGGTGGGCTAAAACCATTATCTGTCGCCGCTAATAAGCATGCCGTGCAAATTCTGACAGTCCATGCCGCAAAGGGTTCGGAATGGGATTTTGTCGCAGTCCCTGGTTTAGTTACTGAGAACTTTCCTAGCGAAGGCAAGGGCCTAGATCTCTGGACTTCAAATTCTGCTGCGCTTCCGATTTCACTCCGTGGCGATGGCACACAATTCGATGATTTCATATTCCCTTCCAATGGCCCAAAGCATGTCGAAGTTCGCAAAGCACTTGATACCGTTAAAGATTCTTGGAAGTTGCGCAGAGCAGAAGAAGAGTGGCGCCTGGCATATGTTGCATTTACTCGAGCGAAAATAAGTTTATTAGCAACGGCCTCTTGGTTTGGCAACGGTATGGATGCAGTTGCGGCGAGCTCGCTCTATAACTTAGTTGAGAGCACAGTCGATGAATTAGATTCAGAGAAGAAGCTCTTTGAAATGGATAAACCAACCACAGAAAATCCAACTCGTACTAGCCCGCGGACGGGAAGTTGGCCAATTAAATCTGCGCGTAGTGAAGCGGTTAAAAAATCCGTAGATTACATCTCAAAGTTGCAGCCATTTAAAGATCCAGCAGAACTTCTTGGCGTTGCTAAATCTGAATCTGAAATTAACCTGGCAAATGATGCAATCGCAATCATCGCTGAAGCTGGGGCGCGCAAAAAGGGCTTAAGTGTTAATTTACCAACTCGAATGTCAGTTTCTACCTTAGTTAACTTGGCCAAAAATCCAGATGAGTTAGCCTTAAATATTCGACGCCCAATGCCGAATCACATAGATCAATATGCAAGACGAGGAACAGCGTTTCACTTATGGATTGAAGCGCAATATAAGGACCCACAAGTTTTAGATGATGACGCGTTAGATGTTGCACAGAATGATCCTGATGAACTTCCATTGGAAGAGTTGAAGACAAAGTGGCTTGCAAGTGATTGGGCAAAGCGAGATCCGGCTCCTGGCGGAATTGAAGTTCCCTTCGAAACAGTATTGGGCGGGGTCTTGCTGCGTGGTCGAATAGATGCGGTTTATGCCGCTAATGGCAGGTATGAAGTTGTTGACTGGAAGACCGGCAAAGCCAAGAGCGGCGATGATTTAGCTGCGGCCGCAATTCAATTGGCTATGTATCGTTTGGCTTACTCCAAACTATTTAACGTTCCACTTGAAAATATCAGCGCCGCTTTTCACTATGTTGGATCAAATGAAACGGTTCGGCCGGCAGATTTACTTAGCGAAGAACAATTAATTTCAATCGTAACCGGTAAGTGATCACTGATCTCACTTTTGATAAAAATTGGGCTTACTGAATTTTTTTCGATGCCCTGGCTCAAAATATAATCAAATTGAATCTTTGGCTGCCAGGTTGGATAGCTAGCGACTTGATTTAAGGATTTCCACTTCGAAAACTTAACTGGAATATTAAAGGGCAGATTCAAATCACCGAGCAAGATATGTTTTCCTGGCATCTTTGATAACCAGCGCTTAACGCGCAATAGTTGAATCAAATTTACAATCGGGACAAAGGAGAGATGAGTGTTTACAACGGTCCAGCCATTTTCAAGTTGAGCCGCAATCGCATATCTAGGTTCATCTTTCACATAAATAAACCTAATTTTTTTGCTATTGGTATCTGCGGGGAAAGCCAATGGAAGTCCAATCAGGGATTTACCAAGTGCAAGGGTCTCCCATTTGATTACTGGAATATTTGTAACGATTCCAATTCCATAAGAGGCTGGCTTATCATCTTTAATTTTTGAATTGTTTGTAATCAGTACGGGTTCATCTTTGCGAAGGCGGCGCCACTTGAACCCAGGTGTTCCAATTACACATCTTGCGAATGCAAAATTCTGTGCGCCTAGTTCACTTGCGAGTTCGGCTACTTGGAAAATTTGATCTGATCTATCTTGAAATGCATCAACCTCTTGAGCGCCGATAACGAAATCAGAGTTTCCAACGTTTAGGGCGCGAGCAATTTCTTTGAAATTTTCCGCACCTTGCCCATGTAACAAGTTCCAAGAAGTAAGGCGCATTCGCTCACTTTATTAGGCTTTCGCCGCTGGCTCGCTGTGATTTGCCTGCCCTAGTAAGGTCGGCGGGTGAATGTTTTGAAGTTGCCATTGCCCAGTGAAGCGGTCGACCGCGCGGGCGAGCTTCGATTAAAACCTGATGAATTAGCCAAGCTCTGGAAGTCTGCGCGCATCGTGCACTTCGCTTCGGGGAAATTTCGAGTTAAAGCAAATAATGAATTGGATTTCCAGAGCGCAGATCAGATCGCAGAACTTGTTGCTGGCCAGAACTTTGCGCAGGGGGAAGAGTTATTCCTAGGGCTCGACAATGGAATTGCATATTTTGCTTGGTGCAGTGATGCTAAAGATTTTGAAAGCTTTGAGTTACTAGAAAATTATCAGACGCTGCGCGCTCTTGGCGATTTTCTATCGCAATTAGAAATGGGTTTGGCAATCCATACCCAAGCGATAGCAAATTGGCACCACTCACACCAATTCTGCGCAAGATGTGGTCTGCCAACAATTAGTGCAAATGGTGGCTCGATTCGTAAATGCACATCTGATGGTTCAGAACATTATCCAAGAACTGATGGCGCGGTAATTGTTTTAGTTAAAGATAAGAAAGATCGAATCTTGCTCGGGCGACAGAAGGTTTGGCCAGAACGCAGATTCTCCTGCTTTGCCGGTTTTGTTGAACCTGGTGAATCCTTTGAACAAACAGTCTTGCGCGAGGTCTTCGAAGAGTCTGGAACTAAATTAGAAGAGATAACTTATTTAGGTTCACAACCTTGGCCATTTCCAGCATCAATAATGATTTCTTTCTCTGCCATTGCTACGAATCCAGATGAGGCAATCCCAGATGGTGAAGAGATTGAAGAAATTCGCTGGCTAAGTCGCGAAGAACTTCGGGCTGCAATCGCAGATGAATCTTTGACCTTGCCACCGATCATGAGCGTTGCGCGCAAGATGATTAATTTTTGGTTTGAAAATGAGGGCGCAGATGCCAGCAGCAAGCGTTGACCAAATCCTTGAAGCGCTAGATCCAGAACAACGTGAAGTTGTAACTGCGGTCCGCGGCCCGGTCTGCGTTATTGCTGGAGCTGGTACCGGTAAGACACGAGTAATTACACATCGCATCGCATATGCAATTGCTATTGGGGTAACGGATTCAAGCAAAACTTTGGCTTTAACATTTACCGCACGTGCTGCTGGCGAGATGCGTGCCAGATTGCGCGGCCTCGGAATTCCAAATGCAACTGCAAGAACTTTTCACTCCGCAGCGATAAAGCAGTTGATGTACTTCTGGCCCTACTCATTTGGAGGCGCATTTCCATCGCTCTTAACTATGAAATCTGGCGCGATTGCCGAAGCACTTAGCAGAACTGATTCTGGATTAGCTCCACAAACTTCCACCTTGCGCGAAATTGCAAGTGAAATCGAATGGGCTAAAGTTTTAGAAATTTCGCCAGATGAATATGTTGAATCTGCACTTGGCGCAGGTCGCACACTTCGAATTCCAAATAACAAACCAGATAAAGCAAACTTCGAAGGCATCTCAAAGGTTTACCAAGCCTATGAAACGCTCAAGCAACAAGAGCGTGCGATTGACTTTGAAGATGTCTTGCTTCTAACGGTTGGCATGTTGGAAGAAGATCGCGATGTTCGCGAACGTGTCCGTGATCAATACCGATATTTCACAGTCGATGAATACCAAGATGTTTCACCACTTCAACAACGGCTATTAAATTTGTGGCTTGGAAATCGTGATGACATCTGTGTTGTTGGCGATGCCGCACAAACGATTTACTCCTTTGCTGGTGCAAGTTCATCATTCCTACTTGGCTTCACAAAACGCTTTCCAAGCGCGCAAGTAATTCGACTATCTCGTGGCTACAGATCCACACCAGAAATTATCGGAACTGCAAATGCGATTTTGCGACAAGGTGGAATGATTGGCGAACTTAGCCATGAACTCGCATCCATGAATGAACATGGCGCAAAACCAGAGATTGCCAAATTTGAATCGAACGCTGGGGAAGCTAGCTTTATAGCTAAGAAAATCGCCGAACTTCGGGCACAAGCTGGCGAGCATGTTGAAGTGGCAATTTTGACTCGAACCAATTCGCAGTTGGATATTTTTGAACGCGAACTTCGTGCAGCTGGAATTGATTCCCAAATTAAGAGTTCAGAAAAATTCTTCGAGCGAGTAGATGTTCGAGATGCAATGCGCGTCATTAGAAGTGCATCTGTTCTGCCAAGTGAAGGCGGGAGTTGGTACACAGATTTAGTTGATGTCTTGCGCCCCTTTGGCGAAACAGATTACGTGCACGCCTTTCTTGCACTAGCTAAAAATATGCAGGAAGAAGGTTCAGTAGCGGGTACCCAGCTAACGCTTCGAACTTATCTTCGCGAGCTTGAGGATCGGGCCGAACAGAACAATCCACCCACACTTCCGGGCGTTGTGCTCTCAACCCTGCATGCCGCAAAGGGTTTGGAGTGGGATCACGTTTTCTTGGCCGGTATCAGCGATGGCGTTTTACCAATGGGTAACGATGTCGAAGAGGAGCGCAGGCTCTTCTATGTCGGCCTTACTCGCGCGAAGAGCGAGCTTCACCTTTCATATTCGGGAACTCCAAGCCCGTTCTTAAGCGGCATTCTGTAATTTAGTTGTGCCCAATTAATTAATTTGCAAAAGGGATGTGGCGTGGGTTACCCTTCTCAACATGTCACAGAAGCTCGAATTCTCAACAGGCACACGCGGTATCGCCGCTGTGTCTACTTCGCGTTTTTCTGTGGCTAATACAACCAATAAGCCTTCAACACATAAGCATTTTGCCTTCGCTGCCAATTATGCAGCCTATGCAAAGCGCGGATCCTGGAGCTCTATCGGCTAACCGATAGCTAAAAGCCCCAGGGCCGCAAATCCTTTCAAAGGATTCGCGGCCCTTTTGCTTTTTAACCAACTAATCAACTAACCAAAACAACTAACCAACTAACCAAACAAGAGAAAGACAAACGAGAAAAGACGGAGGTGAGGACAGTGACTGTTCTCTTCAGCGAACTATTAGTACCAGGTTGGGCCCAAGGCCCAGATGCAAAGATTGGTGTAACTGCTTTTGCAGATTCAACAACGAAGCTTCCCTGCCATCAGGCAGACCCAGAGACCTTCTTCGCCGAGAGCCAAGCCGAAATTTCGTATGCCAAGGCTCTTTGCGGTGAATGTCCGATGCGCGCCGCGTGTTTAGAGGGTGCGTTATCTCGAAGCGAGCCATGTGGAATTTGGGGCGGTGAATTGTTTGAAGATGGCAAAGTTATCCAAACAAAGCGCGCACCAGGTCGTCCGCGTTTAGAAAAGCTAGAGCGTCTAGAGATTTCTAGTGAGGCCGCGCTAGCTTCTTAAGTAATTTTATTAAAGAAGTTCAAAGCAGTTTAAAGAAGTTGCTGGCAGCCACACAAACCATGTGGTTGCCAGTAACTATTTGTATTTGAAGCGTTATCAGGATTCATCGGATCAAACAAATCTAAAACTCTAGTGACCCCAACTAAATTCTTGCCAATCGAATTGGATCCAATTTCGAGGGCAGCGAAATATTCAATTACGGCGATTGCCACCATTCCAGAGATAGCCGCAACTTGAGCCGAGGGGATTTCTAAATTTTTAATTGTGGAAATTAATTCAAATTCCTGATGATAGGGAAATTGCTCAGAGCGCCACAGTTTTAAACAATTTAAGCAGGGTGACTTTCCTGGAATAACAATTGGTCCTATCTCAATTGTGTTTTCAATTAAATTCGAAATTGCTAGATGCGCAATCTCCTCACTCATCCATCGTTGTAGCGTCTCTTGCGCAACTTCTTCGGTTGCGATTATGAAGTTAGGAAGTACTGGAAAACCTTTCTCTTCACTCGCCACTAGCCGCGAATTACGAGCCAAATCGGCTATAACAACTTCGCGACGGACTCCAACATCACTTCCTCGTATGCCGAGGCCGCAGACCTCTTCGGGCGCAATTTGAATTGAGTCTGCTTTACCTTTTGAAATACTTCGATCAATTAACCGGATTGTGCTGAAACCACTTGCCTGCAGGAGCGTAAAGAGTGTGAGCGCTATTCGATTGTGTCCGAAAATAATTATTGAATATTGCTGGCGCCTGGCAATTAAGTCAGCGGCGCAATTCTGCAGAGTTACATCAGGATGCCAACTTGTTAGATTTTCCTGTGCCTGCATTCGCTTCCGGGCGCTAACCAAATTAACTGGAAGGTATTCATCAACGCTCATTTCCAAAGCAGATTTTCTAAATTCAATTAATTTTGCCTGGTGCAAGATTTCTAGAATCCAGTTGATCTCGCTTCTGATACCACCAGCGTTCAATCCACTTTGCGCCGCTAAATTTTGATAAATATTGGAAAGCTCGTGGGACCCATCGCACAAAACAAGTAGGCAATTAGCAAGGCTTTTGAGGGAGGAACCTATTGAGATCCCGCGGTGGGCTAGGCCGACATAGAGATCGGACTCGAGGTTTAGAAAATTAACACCAGGTTTAAGAGTAGGAAATGTAGTGGGGAGCATAAGACGGAGTATCAAGCAGATTCTTCGCAGCTAATTAGCACTTGCAAGAAGTTGTGGAGAGCTGCGCCGTAATTGAACACTTTGCGCAATAAAAAACGCCCCCGCACTTTCGTGAAGGGGCGCCTTAATTTTTATTAGGTGTTAATTAAGCCTTACCAAGAATGCGGTTAACTTTTGTTCCGCACACTGGGCAGATGCCTTGTGCCATACGGCGACCAGACTCAGAGACTTTTACGTGGCCTTCAAAAGCACGCTTCTCTTTGCACTTAACGCAGTAGGCCTCACCCTTATATTCTTCAGCCATTATGACCCTCCAATCGCCGCACTCTCAAAAGCTTGGGGGTATCCCAAACCCTGCGTGCGTATACGCTCACCATACCCCTGAACACGCTTGGAACTTGGGATTTCACGCCTAAATTGGGGGTAACTCGAGTATTTCGTCGGGAGAACCTTGAGATCCCGCCTCATATCCTTCTAAAAAGGCCTCAGCCCGCTCTTTATCGCCATATCTAGCAAGTAATTCGTGGAAGTCATCGTCGTGGCCAGCTATCCGCAGATGGATTAGTTCATGGAATAAGACATATCGAAGTACATAATTCGGTGCACCATTTAAGCGATCTGATATTCGAATAGTTTTATCAACCGTTGTGCAAGATCCCCAGCGCTCGCGCATTGATCGCCAGGTGATTGAAATAGGGCGCTCGCTAAATTCGGGCAAATATTCTGCGAGTATCGCATCGCTCATCTCGAAAAGGGCCGAGTCGCTCTTGCGAAGGCGATTTTCACGTTTCAATACGAGATCAATCATCTCTGGAATGACTTCGAACTCTTGGCGGCGACTTAATCGATCAGGAATATGTATTTCAATAACGCCATTTTGGCGAAATGCATGGAGAGTGCGCTTTCTACGTGAACTTCTGATGACCCGAAATTCAGGAAGCCTGGATAAGAGCTCTTCCTGCTCTTTCTTGATTGATTTTTTGGGGGTGAGAGCAGGCATATTGGGGAAGATATCTGCAAAAATTTCTCCTTGTACAAAGTTCTCCACGGAATCAGAGTTGTCGCTACTCGGAGTGGGTGAATTAGAGCTAAATATTGCCATAACTTCGAAGCACCTCCGTTTTCCCCAGATTTATAAGAGTTATCAACAGTATTAACTCGCTATACACAAGTTTATCAACAGCGGATGCGAAAACTGATTTTAAAACCCTAAAGTTTTGCTAGAGAAAATAAAAATAAAGTGCTTATGCAACGCGCACCGTGAGTTGATTATGGCTAGTAATTACTTTAGGTTTTAGCCACGAAGTTCTCGGATAACCGTTCATTGTTTGCAAGGGGAAGGCAAACAAAGAATCGTGCGCCCGGGGACTTCGCTTTTTATTTGGCTCAAATTTCTAGAGAATTTTTAAAGCAGGCCTGATAAATCGTCAGGAACGATGGTGCTATTTAGAAATTTCTTAACATCAGCGAGGTCGGAAGCTATCGGCAAAAGCGCAGGATCTTCCCAGCGTTGATCTCTCTCCGAAACTCCAATTTCACTATCAACTTCAAACCAGAAATGTGCACACTCGCGCGCTTTTCTTGGCGAAACTTCAAGGCCAAGGAGCGTTGCAAACAATTGTTGGGTTGGTGATTTGGTTGCACGACCACGGCGCAGCGTCTCACTTAGCGCTGGATAGGAAGGAAGTCGATTTCCAACTGCCATTGTCGTTACGTGATCAATCCAGCCTTCAATTAGTGCGAGCGCCATTTCAAGTTTTGCGAGTGCGGCATCTTGCGATGGGCTCTGTTCTGGTTTAAATAATCCAGCGCTAATTGCAACTGAAATTGATTGCGGATTATTTATATCTAATTCACCAGTTTCAAGCGCACGTTCTGCTTGTTCTTGAATTGAATCAATATCAATCTTGATGCCAGCGCCATATGCGGTGATTGCATCTTTAATATAAGTTGAAAGCCAAGGGGCGTGAGAGAAAAGCCTTGATGCTGCGGCCTCTCGGATTGCAAGAAATATTCGAACTTCATCTAATGGAATATCAATACCCTGCGCCCATTGCGCCACATTTGCGGGGATTAGCCGCGCTTCGTTCTTAGCTAGAAGTGGGATTGCGACATCGTTCGAACCAGTAATTGATACCGCTAATTGCCCAATAGAAGTTCCAAGTTGGCTTGCGATAAGCGATCCCATGAATGCCCGCATGATTGGGGCAACTGCAGCGAGTTCAGGCCCACTGACTTCACCGGTTTCACTGGTTTCAGCAAGCGGAGTCTGCTTCAAAACATTTGTTAACGCGGTGGCCATTCCATCAGCCAGTGGCTCAATTAGCGCTGCCCAATTTACAACCGTTGAGTCCAACCAATCGCGACGACTCCAGGCCGGCATATTGGATCTTGAGAGCGCCGGAAAATTTGTTGCCTCATCTAACCAAGTGTTTGCAATGTCCAGTGCAACTTGGGCATCAGCAATATCTTGAGAACCAATTGGAAGATCACCTTGCGCGGCTACAAATTTTCTTGCAACATCGCGGAGAACATCGGGTGAAATTAGCGGGCCGGTTGAACCAGCACCACTTGCCGCTGCAAAAAGAGTCTGCGGATTTAAACCAAAGTTAGAGAGCTGCGCAAATAACTCTTTAAAGTTTTCATTTGAATTCTCGTCAGGATTTGAATCATCGGGGCCACCAAAACCAAAGCCAAAATTGCCACTCATCGTTTGCCCCCCTTCCATATCTATTGATTCTATTAAGTGAATCATATGTAAGGTAACCAAGCCAGGTGAAAGTTTCTTCCCGAACTTTGGAAGTATATTAAGCGCCGTTGGCCTGGAGTTGTTATGGTGTGCCAATGCTGGCTTGCCAGTAAATAAATTAAGAAAACCAGAGGTAGTTAAGTGCAGATGATTTACGCAGCGGCGGCATCAAGCAGCCCAGCGTTTGCAGCGTTGATCTGGTGGCTTGTGCCATTTTTCGCAGTTTTAGGTGCGATTATTTATGTTATTTGGGTTGCGAAATTTAAAGATAAGTATGCAAACGAGACCAATCGTTCGGTAACGAAATTTCAATCATTTCAAGACACTTTCCGCGATGACTCCACACCCAATTCCTAGATACCTCTCAAGGCCAGCTCTCTATCTCTTAATAACAATATTAATTTTCACTCTCGCAATTCCCTCACCATTTGCAGTCATCTCACCAGGGCCGGTCACTGACCTCTTGAGCAAAGGGCTAACAATTTCAGGGGAGAAGTCGCTAAAAACGAGCGGCAATCTCTATTCATTATCGGTTTATGTAAATAATCCAGAGAGTCGCCCGCCCGGGTTATTCGTTTTAGCCGCTTGGATATCTGGCGATTCAGTAGTTCTGCCAAATGAAGTTGTTTATAAAGTTGGCGAGACGACAAAAGCTGCCGGCAAAGCTGCGAAGAAAGAGATGGTCAACTCTGAATCAATTTCGGCAATTGCGGCTGCGAATTTCTTGAAGAAATTAAATCCAGAGCAACCGCTAAATTGGAGCAAGTCAGATATTAAATTTGCAATGAAAAACGTTGGTGGCCCAAGTGCTGGCTTAGCATTCTCATTAGCCCTTATAACAAGATTAAAGTTTCCTGAGATTGTGGGCGGGCGAAAAATTGCGGTTACCGGAACGATAAAAGAGAATGGCAAAGTTGGCGCCATCGGTGGAATCGATCAAAAACTTATTGCCGCAGGTAAAGCTGACGCAAGTGTTGTGGTTTTTCCACGGGCAAACTGCGAAGACATAACTGTTAAGCCAAAGGGGCTAGAGCTAGTGGCAGTTTCAAATTTGACCGAGGCCTTTCATGGATTGCTGAGCCCAAAAATCGCAGCTTCCTTGCGCTGTCCACGCTGATTTTCGCAACAATTCAACTTTTGGTTTGCCCAGTTTTTCGCACTAGGTAGAGTATGGACATGAGTTCATTTCAGTTTCCAGTAAATCCATTAAAGTCTAAGCGTCCCGGTCCACTAGCACTCACCATTATTGCCCTGGCAATTCTCGGTGCTATCTTGGTTGGAATGAGTGGATTTTATGCTGACTTACTCTGGTTTAGATCTGTTGATTTTCTCTCGGTCTGGAGCACAGTTCTAACTACGAAAATTACGCTCTTTATTTTCTTCGGACTTATCACTTCACTATTTATTACTACAAATATTTATCTCGCTTTTAAAAGTCGCCCTATCTATGTACCAGTTTCAATCGAAGCCGACAATTTGGAACGTTACCGCGGACAACTTGAGCCAATTCGACGTTGGGTATTAATCGCAATTGCAGTGGGATTCTTCTACTTCTCTGGAACTTCAGGCATGGGACTCTGGGAGTCATGGTTGCAGTTTAAGAATGCGACGACTTTCGGAATTAAAGATTCACAATTTGGTTTAGATATTTCATTCTTTGTATTTAAGTTACCGTTCTACGAGGCGCTTATCGCTTGGGCTATTTCAACTCTTGTTCTAACAATTATTGCTGCTGCTGCGGTTCACTATTTGTATAGCGGAATCAGATTGCAAGCTGCGGAAGATAAAACAACCGTTGCGGCACGAGTACAACTATCTGTTCTTCTCGGAATTTTGGTTTTGATCAAGGCAGTTGCATATTGGTTTGATCGATACGCTCTTGAATTAAAAGAGGGCAAATTAATCACTGGTCTCTCGTACACCGATGTGAATGCACTGCTCCCAGCTAAATCAATCTTGGCAGGAATTTCGTTGATCTGTGCGCTGCTCTTCTTCGCAAATATCATTCGTCGCTCATGGGTTCTTCCAGCAGCCGGAGTAAGCCTTCTAGTTATCTCATCAATTTTAATTGCTGGTGTTTACCCAGCAGCAATTCAACAGTTCCAAGTTAAGCCAAGTGAATCGTCAAAGGAAGCACCATTCATTCAACGAAATATTGAGGCTACTCGCGCTGCATATGGTTTGAGCGAGGTAAAAGTCCAGGATTATCAAGCAACTATTGCAACATCAGCCGGTCAATTAAAGAATGATGAAGCAACAATTTCTAATATTCGCTTACTTGATCCAAATGTAGTCCCCGCAACTTTCCGCCAATTGCAACAGATTAAGCCTTATTACAACTTCGCTGATTCGCTGGATGTCGATCGCTACACAATCGATGGTGCAAAGCGTGATTCAGTAGTTGCGGTTCGTGAATTAAATATTGCTGGCAACCCAGCACGTAACTGGATTAATGATCACCTCGTTTACACCCATGGTTTTGGATTTGTTTCAGCACTTGGAAATACCATCGACACAGATGGCAAGCCAACATTTAGCGTTGGGGATATTCCGCCAACAACTGGCCTTGGAAAATTTGAACCTCGGGTTTACTTTGGCGAGAACGTTCCAGATTATTCAATCATTGGTGGCGCAAAAACTAGCAAGCCAACCGAACTCGATTATCCAGATGATAAATCTGCAAATGGTCAGAAGAACTACACATACACCGGTAAGGGTGGCGTCCCTATGGGTTCTGCCTTCACTCGACTACTTTTCGCAATCAAATATCAAGAACAACGCATTCTGCTTTCAAACTTGATTAACTCAGATTCCAAAATTCTCTTCAACCGTAATCCAGGTGAGCGCGTAGCAAAGGTTGCACCTTGGCTAACACTTGATGGAAATATTTATCCAGCAGTTGTAGATGGCCGAATTCTTTGGATTGTTGATGGCTACACCACAAGCAACGGATACCCATACTCGAAGAAAACAAACTTGGCTGATGCAACTACAAACTCTGTAACAACTAGTTCAACTGCTGTTGCATCACTTGCAAGCAAGAACGTTAGCTACATTCGAAATTCAGTTAAGGCAACCGTTGATGCATACGACGGCACCGTAAAGCTTTATCAATGGGATACCAAAGATCCAGTCCTTGCGACATGGAGCAAGTCGTTCCCTGGAACCGTTACTCCAAAGAGTGCGATGTCTAAATCATTGCTCGAACATATTCGTTATCCAGAAGATCTATTCGGAGTACAACGCGAAGTTCTAAGCACTTATCACGTCAAAACTGCGGATGCATTTTATGGCGGCCAAGACTTCTGGCGCGTTCCAACTGACCCATCATCAATGGGTGCAAATGCTGGAATCCAACCTCCGTATTACATGACGCTAAAAGTTCCGGGCCAAGATAAAGCAGCATTCTCTTTGACTTCATCATTTGTACCACGCGGAAATCGCCAGAACTTAACTGCATTTGCAGTTGTGAATTCTGACGCTGGCCCTGATTATGGAAAAATTTCAGTACTGCAACTTCCACGTTCAACAAATATCGCTGGACCATCACAAGTTGCTTCTAACTTTGAGGCCAAGCCTGAAGTAGCGGCAGCCCTGTCACTACTTCGCCAAGGCGGATCTGATGTAGTTCTTGCTAACTTATTAACACTTCCAGTTGGCGGTGGATTGCTTTATGTCCAACCGGTTTATGTTCGCGCAACATCAAATACATCTGCTTATCCATTACTTCAAAAAGTATTGGTTTCATTCGGTGATGTAATCGGATTTGATGACACGCTAAAGGGTGCACTGGATCAAGTATTTGGTGGAAATTCTGGAACTGTTTTGAATAACACTTCACAATCAACTACTGGCGGAACAACATCTACAACTGCGAATTCTTCACTGAAGTCAGCGCTTGCTAGTGCTAAATCGGCACTTGCAGATTCACAAGCTGCACTTAAGAAGGGCGATTTCACTGCATATGGCAAGGCACAAGATCGCTTGAAAGCCGCGATTGCAGCCGCTATCTCCGCGCAGAAGTAATTAGCTGCGCAGAAGTAATTTGGGTTATTAATCCTTTCGGCATAAGATTGCCGAACCGACGCGGGGTGGAGCAGCTCGGTAGCTCGCTGGGCTCATAACCCAGAGGTCATAGGTTCAAATCCTGTCCCCGCTACTAAATAAAATGGTTGCAACTACACAGTTGCAACTAGTTAGTTACAACTAATTGCAGACCATGACTTACTGAAAATTCTGCGTAAGCCAGGCCATCAATCGCTAATACAAAAACACTATGTCCAGCGCTATGTCCACTCGCAACTGCGTTTGAAATATCTGAAGTAAAAGGCGCACTTGCCTTTGCCATGGCAATACTTGGCCCAAAGAGCGCGGTGCGAGATTTACCGTTCAAAATTATTCGCGCAGCAATGCCTTGAATCGATGATTGATTCCATTGTGTGAATGCAATAGGAGTAGTTCCTTGTACCTCTAAATGTTTGGCAATTGCAGCCATCGCTTTATGTTGATCCGAAGCGTTCTCTGCCATCTTCGACAAGTGTTCGCGTAGCCCAACTACTAAAGTCAAAGTGACGGTGCGAAGAATATTCTGTTCAAAGTAGGTATCGGGATCGTTCTTGTAAGGATTGGTTTCGAAGACCTCTGATTCAATATCAAAAACTTCTTCATATTTTGGCTCTGTTGGCGCAGTTTTCTCACGTTTAGCAAATTTAACTAACAGGAAGATCAGAAGCAGTGCAATTAATCCGAGAAGCAGATAGAAAACAACTTCAACTTGCGAGGCCTTAAAGGCGTGTCCAGCAATATCTAAATCGCTAAATTCGATCGAACTAATGAAGCTTGGCATTAATTAATTTCCTTCAAGAACGCGTTATGCAATAAGCCATTACTTGAAATTGCGCTGCCACCATGTGGCCCATCTTCACCGTTAATGCTAGAAAATCTGCCACCGGCTTCACGAACGATTACATCGATAGCTGCTACATCCCAGAGTGATAACGCAGGTTCAACTGCAAGATCTACCGCGCCTTGCGCAACCAACATATGTGACCAGAAATCTCCATATCCGCGGGTACGCCAGATCTTCTCTTGAAGCGCAATAAATTTAGCTTTGCGTTCGCCCCAACCAAGTAAATCTGAATATGAAACTGAAGCGTCACTTAAGTTCGCAACTTTTGAAACGTGCAGATCTCGTGCGACGCCATTTAATACTGCTTTGGCACCCAACTTATCGCCAGCCCACCAACGCATTGAAAGCGCCGGAGCGCTAACTACTCCGACAATAACTTTGCCAGATGGATCAACAAGGCCAATTAAAGTTGCCCAAGTTGGAACACCGCGAAGATAGTTTTTGGTGCCATCGATTGGATCAATTACCCAGTAATACTTTCCGGCAAGAGAGGTAGGACTTCCATACTCTTCACCAACAACCAAATCTTCGGCACGAACTTTTGCAAGCTCATCTCTAATCGCGTTTTCAACGGCTTTATCCGCATCGGTAACTGGAGAAGTATCAGGCTTAGTTTCAATAATTAAATCCAACGCTTCAAATCGATTTAGCGAAATCTTGTCGGCAATATCAGCAAGTCGAAGTGCAACTTCTAAATCGGATTTGATATCGCGCGTAGCAGAAGACATGCTCGAATCTTACTTTAAGTCTTAAGGCTCATGCCTTAAGCAAGCGGCGCAGACTTTCAAGGCGAGACTTACTTGTTGCATCTAAATCCCAAGAATTTAGCGCGCAGCTCTCCTCATTATGTGAACAATTCTTAGGGCAGTGTTCGATTGCTTCATTAAATTCGCTGAAGGCACCAATTACTCGTTTGCTGTCGACATGAGCCACACCGAAAGATCTAACTCCAGGGGTATCAATAATCCAGCCACCCTTAACTCCAGTTTTTGTGAAAGCTCGTAGCGATAGTGCAATCGCAGACGAGGAGGTATGTCGGCCGCGACCGGTGGCATCATTTACTGATCCAGTTGCGCGGTCAGCATCTTCAACTAGCGCGTTAACTAAAGTTGATTTTCCAACACCAGAATGGCCAAGTAGAACAGAGCGTTTACCAGCCAAGATTTCACGAATCTCGTCAAGCTCACGACCCTTCTGCTTCTTTACTTGAGTCTTAATAATTCTGATATCTAAATCTTTGTATGCACTTAAAAATTCTTTACCATCAGATAAATCGCACTTCGTCATGATAATAATCGGCGTAATTCCTTGGTCGTACGCAACAACAAGTGCTCTATCAACAAAACCATGTCGAGGTTCTGGATTAGCAGATGCAATTACAATTGCCATCTGATCCACATTTGAAACAATCATGCGCTCTTGTTCTGCGTCATCATCAACAGTTCTAGTTAACGCATTAACTCTTGGGGCAACGGTAACTATTCGCGCCAAAGTTCCCTCTTCGCCAGAGATATCACCAACCAAACCAACTATGTCGCCAACAACAACGGATTTCTTTCCGAGTTCCCTAGATTTCATTGCAGTAATCTCGTTAGGCAAATCTGAATCCAAATCGCTATTAAGCAGACATGTAACACGTCCGCGATCTACAGCAATTACAAAACCTTCACCAGCCTGGGAATAGTCGGGACGATCTTTTGTGCGAGGGCGAGTGCTTCGTGCAGGTCTATGGCGTACGTCATCTTCATCGAACTCGTTGAAGTTACGTGGCTCAACCATTAAGCATTGCCTTCCAAGCACCAGGAAAATCTGGAAGCGTTTTCTTAGTTGTTGCGATGTTCTCAACTTGGATTCCATTAACAACAAGTCCCAGCATCGCTCCTGCAGTTGCAAGTCGATGGTCATCATAAGTATGAAAAATTCCACTGTGTAGTGGCGCAGGAGAGATATGAAGTGCGCTCTCTTCCTCGTCTACATCCCCACCAAGGGCATTTAGCTCAGTTGCAAGTGCAGCTAATCGATCTGTTTCATGTAAACGTAGATGTCCGATTCCGCGGAGCGAGGAAGGGGAATGCGCAAGTGCGGCAACAGCTGCGATAGATGGCGTTAGCTCACCAACATCGTGCAAATCAATATCAATTCCATTGATAACACCTGTGCCACTAACTTTTAAATCAGCTCCAACAAATTCAATCTTTGCGCCCATCTTGGCAAAGATATTTCGAAGTTGATCTCCAGGTTGTACAGTTTTCTTAGGCCAATCAGTAATAGTTATTTCGCCACCCGAAATCATTGCAGCCGCCATAAAAGGCGCAGCATTTGATAGATCTGGTTCGATAATAAGCTCTTGTCCTTTTAACTCACCTGGTTCAACGTGCCATTCGCGCTTTCCATAATCAGAAATTTTTACTTCAACCTTCGCCCCAAAAACTCTTAACATCTCAATAGTCATTTCAATATGCGGCACTG
>Ga0194048_10000630_pt1 | contig 17209 bp, 16 predicted proteins | sample JunL225m_MetaG_FD_161685 | JGI IMG/M metagenome (GOLD analysis project Ga0194048, IMG submission 161685) | Anoxic zone freshwater microbial communities from boreal shield lake in IISD Experimental Lakes Area, Ontario, Canada - Jun2016-L222-5m | ecosystem: Environmental > Aquatic > Freshwater >...
ATTGCGTCAGCACTTGGCGTCAAGTCGGCATCGCGTGCAAAAAAGTCAGAACTCATTGACATGATCCTTGAGCAAACAAAGCCTGCAGCACCAACACCGGTTGCTGCCAAGCCAACCTCGCGAGTTGCTGCAAAGACCGCAGCCCCAGCTGCTGCGCAAGCAGCACTTGGTGCAGATGGCGAACCACTTGCCGATTGGGAAATTGAATTAGCCGAACACGAAGGAACGCCAGTTGCGCCCGATGCACGTCGTGCAAGCGAGCGTCCAGCTGGTTCGGATCGCGGTTCGGATCGTGGCAATGATCGCGGCCCAAACCGCAATAATGATCGCAATCATGATCGCGGTCCAAACCGCAATCCAAACAACAATCGCAATCAAGATCGCCAAAATAGTTTTCAAGAAAATGGAGCCGAGGGTGGTCCAAATCGCAATCGCAACCGCAATCGTCGTCGACGTGGAAAAGGTCCACGCGATGAAGGCCCACAGGGCAACGATCGCTACGAGTCGTTCGAGCCAGAGGTAAGCAACGAGCCGATTTCGACCGAGCCAGTATTGGTTTCTGGTTATCTCGATCTGCGCGACGAGGGCTACGGCTTCTTGCGCGTCAATGGATATCTTGCAAGCGCAGGCGACGCGTATGTGGCCGTTCGTTTGACACGTCAGTTCAACTTGCGCAAGGGTGATCACGTCACCGGTATGTGCAAGCCAGCCGGGCGCAATGAAAAGAACCCAGCAATGCTCGATGTTGCAACGATCAATGGTGTTGCTGCCGACCAAGTCAAGGCACGCCCTCGTTTCGAAGACCTCACTGCGTTGTTTCCCGACTCCAAACTTGGTCTCGAAAACTCTGCAGACCCAAACAACATGACTGCACGCATCATCGACTTGATCTCACCAATCGGCAAGGGTCAACGTGGAATGATCGTGTCGCCTCCAAAGGCCGGTAAAACGACGATCATGAAAACGATCGCAACATCAATCGAGCGCAATCATCCAGAAGTGAAATTGATTGTGTTGTTGATCGACGAACGTCCCGAAGAAGTGACCGACATGAAACGTACGGTGAAGGGTGAAGTTATTGCTTCAACTTTCGATCGTCCGTCCGAAGAGCACACACAGGTTGCCGAGCTCGTGCTTGAAAAAGCAAAACGCATGGTTGAGATGGGCGAAGACGTCGTCATTATTCTCGACGGCATTACTCGTTTGTCTCGTGCATACAACTTGTCCGCTCCTGCAACCGGACGCATTATGTCCGGTGGTATCGACGCGGGCGCTTTGTATCCACCAAAGAAATTCTTTGGTTCGGCTCGCAACGTTGAAGAGGGTGGCAGTCTCACGATCCTTGCAACAGCATTGGTCGAGACAAACAGCCGCATGGACGATGCAATTTTTGAAGAGTTCAAGGGCACGGGCAACATGGAGCTTCGTCTCGATCGCAAGATCTCGGAGCGCCGTATTTACCCAGCCATTGATGTTGATGCATCATCAACGCGACACGAAGAGTTGTTGTTTGATCGCAAGCAATTGCAGATGGTCTGGAAACTACGCCGAGTGCTAAGCGGCTTGGCCGAGGGTGGCAACGCTGCTCCAGGTCTCGAGTTGTTGATCGATCGATTGAAGACATTTAAGAACAACGATGAGTTCTTGTCCGAAATCGCCAAGCAACCAAACGCCTAAATCAGTAACACCTCATTGGCTTTTCTCGCATGAGTGAGAACAACAATCAGAAAAGTCGTATGGCGCAGCTTGCTCTGCGTAGTGCAATGTCAAGCATCGGTGCTGTCGAGCAACCAGGGTTTGTCGAGTTTGCTCTTGGCGCAGGTGCCGTAAGCGCAAACCATGCATGGGTTGCGGTGCTCGAACAATGTGAGCGCTCGCTTGGCCCGGTGCTGTTGTGGGCACAAAAGTTTGATGCCACGTCTCTCGACGTCTTTGTTACGTCTGATGCGGGTCTTGTGTCGCGGCGCGCACAATTGTTTGATCGAGACATTCGCGTGTGGCTTGTTGCCGACAAACAAGTTGCTCGCGCCGAATCCGATCCTGTGATGCCGTCATCAGCAGTACCCAACACGCACGAACAATTTGCTTCAATTATTGGCGAGTCTGGTGCCGATATTGTTCGCGAACACGGTGTGTTGAGCGGCGAAGTGATGGGCCTTGAAGTGTGCAGAGTCGTTGTTGACAAAAATGACAACGAACCTCGTCTCGAGATTGGTGTTGGCGCTCACGACCGCGAAACATTCCAAATGCTGCATGGCAAAGTTGCCACACTCGAGTCGTTGATCAAGGTTGTCAACATCGTGCGTGGCCATCGTCAAAGCGGGGCAGAGCATCACCCACTCAACAGGCTTGCTGCCGAACGTTTGCTGAGGCATCGTGTGATCATTGAGCCACAATTGGTTGGTGCTTCGTCGCTACAAGCAACCGAGCCACCAGTACAACGTCTCAATGTCAAGGATGCGGTGCCTTGTTGTGCAGTGGGCATGACCGAGGATGGTGCGCAGATTGTTGTTGTGTGCACAGCATCTGTTGATGTAGATGTCGTTTCTTTTGCGGCTGACGCGCGTGCTCGCATTGCTCCCGATGCACAACTTGTGATCGCAACCCACACCAACAACGTCACGCCATCGTTGGCAAAGTTGGCAAAATCACTGCGTATTCCTGCACGTTTCGTTGAAGTCGCACCCGTTGTTCGCTAAAAAAGTCGTAGCCTAAGAGGCGTGTTAGACAGACTCGTTCAAATTGATGCCGATTACAGGGCACTTGAAGAGAGTTTGGCTAGCCAAGAAGTGTTGAGCGATCAGGCAAAATTGCGTGATGCTTCGCGTCGCTACAAGCAGCAAACACCACTGGTGTTGTGCATCCGCGAGTATCTCGACACCGAAGGCAACACCGAGGCCGCACGCGAGTTGCTTGTCGATGCCGATGGTGCAGAGCGCGAGCAACTGCAAGCCGAGATCGATGCCGGAGTAATCAAGTTGTCCGAGTTGGAAGAACGACTCAAAGTGTTGTTGCTGCCATCCGATCCGAATGATGGCAAAAACATCATTATCGAAATTCGTGGCGCAGAAGGCGGCGAAGAAGCAAACCTCTTTGCAGGCGACTTGTTTGAGATGTACGCCGCATATGCAGCAAGGCAGGGTTGGACATGGGAAGTGTTGTCGCGCGACAACTCGCCAATGGGCGGCATCAACCAGATCACTGTGTCGGCCAAAGGCGACACAGTGTGGACAAAGTTGCGCTTTGAGGGCGGACCACACCGAGTGCAACGCGTGCCAGTTACTGAGGCACAGGGTCGCATACACACTTCGTCTGCAACCGTGATGGTGTTGCCCGAAGCAGAAGAAGTTGACGTCGAGATCGACGAAAAAGATTTACATATTGACGTCTATCGCGCAAGCGGCCCTGGTGGTCAGGGCGTCAACACCACCGACTCTGCAGTGCGCATCACGCACAAACCATCTGGTTTGGTCGTTGCAATGCAGGACGAACGCAGCCAGTTGCAAAACCGCTTGCGAGCAATGACTGTCTTGCGTTCGCGCTTGCTCAAGTTGCGCGAAGACGAGCAAGCCGAAAAGATGTCGGCACAACGCAAGGCCCAGGTTGGCAAAGGTGGACGTGGCGAAAAGATTCGCACCTACAACTTCAAAGAAAACCGCATCACCGACCATCGCATCGGCTTTACGTTGTACCAATTGCAAGATGTGTTGATGGGCAATCTTGATCCAGTGATTGATGCGCTCACCGCGCAGTTCGAGATCGAACAGTTGGCTGGCGCTTCCGTCGAAGTTCACTAAACGAGTAGACCTCAGTGGCCAACACAACTGACAACGTTTCGTGGCGCGAGATGCTTGCGTCAACAACACAGCAGTTGGACAATGCTCAAGAGGCGCGGTGGTTGTGTGAGCACGCAAGTGGCATGGATGCAACAGAGTTTTCTTTAGAGCAAGATCAGTTTGTGACTGTGGCGTGTGCAAAAAGTTTGCAGGCAATGGTGCAAGATCGACTGAGTGGAGTGCCGTTGCAATATGTGATGAAGCGCTGGGCCTTTCGGCACCTCGACATCATGGTTGACAAGCGAGTGTTGATTCCTCGTCCAGAGACCGAGCAGGTTGTGCAGGTTGCGCTTGATATTGCACGAACACAGTCGAGCAAAACTCCTTTGCAGGTTGTCGATTTGGGCACGGGCAGTGGGGTGATTGGTCTGTCGATGGCTTTCGAGCTTGGCGCCGACGCCGCGCATGTGTGGCTCACCGATGCGTCGGTTGATGCACTTGATGTTGCTCGCGCAAACATGATTGGTATTGGCAGGGCAGCAGCAAATGTGCGCATCGCGCATGGCAGTTGGTGGAATGCATTGCCTCAAGACTTGGCAGGAATGATCGATATTGCGATTTGCAATCCGCCATATATTGCCCATGCTTCAAGCGAAGTTGCACCAGACGTTCATATGTATGAGCCGCACTCGGCTTTGTATGCGCACGACAATGGGCTCGCAGATTTGCGCACAGTCATTGAGGGTGCATCTGCGTGGCTGAAGCATTCGGGGTGGCTGGTGCTCGAGATCGGGTATCAGCAAGGCGCGGATGTGCTCGCAATGATGTCTGCATCCGGTTTTGTTGGCGCAGAGATCAAACAAGATTTGTCTGGTCGCGACCGCATTGCGGTCGGACAACTACTTGGCTAATGCCCGCTATTTTGCGAGGTGTCGCTGCAAAAATTCAAGCTGGTGCAGTAAGAGATTCTCTGCAACCACTTCTTGGGGTGTCATATGTGTGACTCCGCTGAGCGCGAGCAACTCATGCACTTTGCCGTGATGCAGCAGTGCTGTTGAAAACTGCAATGTGTGCGCGGCGAGCACATTGTCGTCTGCAAGCCCGTGGATAAGTAGTAGTGGGCGCTCCAGCAAATGTGCGTGGGCAACAAGTGAAGTTGCTTCGTAGTCGGCTGCATGCGTTTGTGGGTTGCCCATGTAACGCTCGGTGTAGTGAGTGTCATACAGATCCCATTTGGTTACAGGCGCACCAGCAACGGCGCAATGAAACATGTTGGGTGCGCGAAGCACAGCAAGTGCAGCCAAGTATCCACCAAAACTCCATCCACGAATACCTACGCGAGATGTGTCGGCGCACGGCATCAATGTTGGAAGTTCGCGCAGCACTTCAATTTGATCGTTAAGGATCTTGGTTGCAAGATCGTGATGCACGTCGCGTTCCCACTGCGTCCCACGCCCCGGTGTGCCACGTCCGTCTGCAATAACAACACAAAATCCTTGATTGGCAAACCATTGCGAAGCAAAGTATGCGCTGGATGCGCACAACACTCGTTGTGCGTGTGGCCCGCCGTATGGGTCGAACAAAACAGGCAATGGTGAGCCGTCGTGATTATGCGGCATCACAATCGCAGTAGCAATCTTGTTTGCTCCAACACGGTGCAGTGTCACATTTGGTGTGAGCAGGCATGTTTCGGCATTGTTTGTAATCAGATGTTTGCCATTCACGCGTGTAGTTGTGCGCACTTCGTTCAATGTCGCGCTGCGAATAACGACAGTGTCGCCACCAACTGCAGCTGTGAATACGCCTGGTTCGTGTGTCAGCGAGGACACTGAAAGATCCGAGAGTGCGCAGCGCATCACGTGCAACACCGTTGGATCCGCAATTGTGTTTGCTCCAAAATAGATCGCAGTAGGTGTTGTTGCGATGATGTTTCGTACTTGTATTTCACTGTTGGTTACGACTTGATCGTCAATGGTGAGCGCCCTCACACCATTGCGTTCGCAGCACATCGCGAGTCGACCATCTTCGAGTAGCACAGGGCTGCCAGCTACTAAATCAATCCAATGTTCGTCTGTCTCGGCGCGAATCGTGCTTAACGCACCCGTGCTTGTGTGTACTGCACAAACCTCAAGCCTTGTTTGCTCCCGATTTTGCAAAGCAATGATCAATCCGTTGCGTGTCCATTGAACATTGGTGAGGTATTCAAGTTGAGATTGCTGCCACTGCACATCAACGCGCGAAGAGTTATCCGCGTGATCGACGCTGAACAAATGCAATGAAACATCTGCATTGTTGGTGCCAGCAAATGGGTAACGATGTGGTCGTGGTTGGGTCATCGGGTTGGCAGGATTACCAATCCATGTCATGGCAACGGGTGAGTTGTCTACCCGACACGCCGCTATTGCAGTGCTGTCGGGAGACCACCAATAGCCGCGCTGTCGGCCCATTTCTTCTCCGGCAACAAACTCGGCTTGACCCCAAGTGATGTCGTTATTGGGCTCAGCCTCTGCTGCGACAATTGTTTCGGCACCAGCAATATCGCAAACACATAATTTGCTGTCTCGCACGTATGCCACAAGCTTTCCGTTTGGGCTCAGTCGCGGATCAAAGATTGCGTCTGAAGTTTCTATCTTGCGAGTAGCAGCCGTAACGAGGTTGGTGACAAAGAGTTGCCCTGCAACACAATATGCAGCATTGAGTACCTGATCGTCGCATGAGTATCCAACGATTCCTGATGCACCTTCGCGGGCGCGTTCGCGTCGTGCTTGCTCTGCTGACGTATCCAATTTTGGGTCGGCGCTACTTGAGTGTTGCGCGTGCATGTCGGCAACACATGTTTCAACCGATGTAGATACGTCCAATACATAGAGCGAGTTCACTGCATCAGACCCACCGAGTGACCTGCAAAAAACTACGCGTGCGCCATCGGGAGACACGACGATGTTGCGTGGCTCGCCAAGTGTGAGTCGTTGAGTGCGAGCAAACTGGCGTGGAAACGAGTCGGAAACTGTTTTAGGCACGGATATCGCCGGTTGCATCGAGTGTGACTGTTTTGCCAACCCATTCGTTTTCACACATTTCTTGCCCAAGCTGTGTGTTGTCGCTCGTTGCCCATGCTCTGCGACCATCGGCCAAAAGTACTGATGCGCGCACTTTCTCGGCAGCGCCGTCACGATCGTGCATCACGCTGTACGCCTCAATAGTCGCTGCACCTTTGGCCTCAGTTGCTGTTGCTACGGCGCGTCGAGGAAGTGCATCAACTTCGTTTTGTGGCGACTCGTGCCTGAAACCATGAAGGGGCGGTGTTGTTGCATACACACCAAACGAATGCTTCGTTGCATAGCCACCATTGGCCCACACCAAACCAGTTTCTGTGGGTTTCGCGCGCAGCGCTGACATCGTGGTAGCAATCGCATGCATCACATAGTTATTAAATGGTCCGCCAGCAAACGAGAGTCCGCCTGTGCAGGTGAGTTGTCTGTCGAGCGAAACACCAAGTGATTCTGCGCCAAGTTGCACAGCAGATGGGAAGCATGAATAGAGATCAAGATTCTCAATGTCATCAATAGATTTTTCGGCAAGTGCCAGCACGCGTTGACCGCCTATGCGTATCGCAGGCGTGTCAGTAAATGAATAACGATGCGAAACAAAGTTGTGTTCGTGACAGTCGGTTCCGGCATGCAGAAATATCCATTTATCGCGAGCAATGCCCAGTGCTTCAGCGCGCTCGACAGAGCACATCACGAGTGCTGCTGCCATGTCGACATCGTTGTTTGAGTTCATCAACTTTGTGTATGGAAAACCGATCATTCGGTTGTCGGGAGTTGGTGTACGTATTGCTTGAGCGGTGTAACTCTGTTGAATCCACGCATGTGGGTTTGTTGCTGCAACATCGCTGAAGCGCGACCACAATTCGCTGATGTGCTTTTGGTGGTCTGCAACTGTTCGTTTGTCGCGGTAACGCAATGCAGTTTCAAACATTGGGTAGATCTCGATTGGCAGCATGATTTTATGAGCCAATTCAATTTCGTGGTTCATCACAAGGTCTTCACCGAGGGCGGTCGGTGCTAAACCGTCTTGCGGTTCCATCCATGGCAATGTCATTTGTGCGGCACGAGCCCGACGACGAGATCTAAATGATTCTCCACCTGTCAACACGATCATCTGCGCGCCATCGTCGCGAATCTGCAGTGCAGCACTATTGACCAAGTATTGGGGCATGTTGCCACCATGGGGTGTGAGTCCAAATTCGTTGGCACTGATTTCAAGCGTCGAAGCAATATCGCGAGCGGGGTTGGTGTTTCGAGTTGACAACGAGCGGACTACACGCAGGGCATCAATTGCTGTGGTGTTTTGTATTCCTGCGTCGGCAAATGCTTCACGAACTGCTTGCGACATTAATTCGATTGGGCCTACAGCACTCTCGAGATCATCGGTATGTTGTGCAACCTGTGCTTGCCCAACAAGGATCGGGGTGCGCGGGTCGATCTTGTTTTGGCCAGATGTCACTAGGTCAACTGTATATATCTAGAGAAATAAGCAAAGTATTGGTTGGGTTGCTCGTGATCTAGGATCGTGCGCAGTGAATAGCCCACAGATACGCACGATTGCGATTGGTTCAGACCATGCGGGTTTCGAACTCAAGGCACACCTGATTGAGGTTTTGACAAAGGCTGGTCACAAAGTTGACGACCATGGCACACATTCCACCGACTCGATTGACTACCCACCAATATGTGCAGCGGTGGGCCGCGCAGTGCGAGACGGCAAAGCCGACATGGGAATTGTGTTGGGTGGAAGCGGACAAGGCGAGCAAATTGCGGCCAACAAAGTGCGCGGAGTACGCGCCGCACTGTGCAATGACATGTACCTGGCAGAGATGGCGCGCTCGCATAACAACGCCAATGTGTTGTCGATGGGTGGGCGAGTGGTTACGTTTGAACTCGCAGAGCAAATTTTGCACACATTTCTCACGACACCTTTCGAGGGTGGTCGACACGAGCGAAGAGTCGCGCAATTAACCGAAATCGAAGAACAAGAAGGAAACCGATAATGCCTTGGCCATCTGAAACATCCCGCGATACCGAAACTTTTGGATACATTGACGAAGAACGTGGTCGACAAATCACTGGTCTGCAATTAATTGCTAGTGAAAACTTCACGTCGCCAGATGTAATGGCCGCAACCGGCTCGGTGCTTACCAACAAATATGCAGAGGGCTACCCAACAAAGCGTTACTACGGTGGCAACGCAGTTGTCGACAAGATCGAGGCACTTGCTATTGAGCGTGTCAAAAAACTTTTTGGCGCCGATCATGCCAACGTGCAACCGCACTCTGGTGCAAGCGCCAACATGGCCGTGTACTTAGGACTCTTGAATCCTGGCGACACTGTTTTGGGTTTGAGCCTCGATCACGGCGGTCACCTCACTCATGGTTCGCCAGTCAATGCCAGCGGAATTTTGTATAACTTCAAGTCGTTTCGTGTCGGTGATACCGACGAGCGCTTAGATTTCGATCAAATCCGCGAGCTGGCTCTCGAGCATCGTCCAAAAATGATTGTTGCCGGCACAACGTCGTATCCGCGCCGACTTGAGCCAGAACCATTTAAAGCGATTGCCGATGAAGTCGGTGCGTTGATGATGTTCGACATCGCGCACATCGCCGGTCTAGTTGCTGGTGGTGCACATCCAAACCCAGTTCCGTTCGCCGATGTCGTGACGTTTACAACTCACAAAACATTGCGCGGACCTCGTGGTGGCTGCATTCTTTCTTCTGCAGCTCATGCAGCAGCCATTGATAAAGCAGTGTTTCCAGGTAGCCAGGGTGGTCCACTCCAGCATGCAATCGCCGGCAAAGCCGTTGCATTTCATGAAGCTATGCAACCGAGCTTCAAGGTATATGCCCACCAAATCGTCACCAATGCATCGGCACTTGCAGAAGCACTAGCGCATCAGGGTTTCAGACTTGTCTCGGGTGGTACGGATACCCACATGATGGTTGTTGATTTGCAGCCTTTTGACAGCGAATTGACAGGCAAAGAAGCTCAGTTGGTGCTCGATCAAGCAGGCATCACGCTCAACAAAAACAACATTCCAAACGATCCTCGCAGTCCGTTCGTTACATCTGGTGTGCGCATTGGTGTTCCTTCGGTGACAACGCAGGGAATGACCGAAAAAGAAATGCCATTGATCGCCGAATATATTGCAACAACGCTGCGCGGTCGTAACGACCCTGCGATTGTTGCTGAAGTGCGCGCAAAAGTTGCCGCATTGTGCGCCAAGTTTCCGGTGTATCCAACTGTCAAGAAATAATTTGTGATTGATCTCAACGGCTACCTGATTGTTGGAGGGTGTGCCGCTGTAGTGACTGCAGCAACGACGCCGGTTGTTGCAATTGTCGCTCGTAAACAAGGTTGGATGGCAGAGCCAGATGAGAGACGATCGCACCCAGTTGCGACACCAGACGTCGGTGGTATTGCGTTTTTTGTTGGATTGCTCGCGTCGCTCCTACTTGCTTCGCAGATGGATCGTTTTTCTGGGTTGTTTCAAAATAACTCCGAATTAATCGGTGTGCTCATTGCAGCAGTCGTGATTTTTGTTCTCGGAATTTTTGACGATATTCGTGAAGTTTCTGCACCGATGAAAGTCACTGGGGTAGTTGTCGCAGCACTGGTACTCGTTGTATTTGGTGTCACCATGTTTTTCTTTCGCGTTCCATTTCTTGACGTGTTCATATTGCCCAATGACTGGATTCCGTTGTTCACCGTGTTTTGGTTATTAGGAATGACGCAGTCAATCAACTTGATTGATGGGCTCGATGGACTTGCTGGTGGCATTGTGGCGATCGCTGCCGCATCGTTCTTTGTCTACAGCAAACACCTTGGTGATGTTGGCTTGTTGTCCGAACCAAATATTGGCCCGCTTATTGCCATCATCACGCTGGGTATTTGTCTTGGGTTTTTGCCGTTCAATTTCAATCCAGCACGAATTTTCATGGGTGACTCTGGTGCACTGATGCTCGGACTCTTGATGGCGGTATCGACGAGTGTTGTCGGTGGTCGTGCCGATCCGCAGTCTCAAGACTTCAGTGGCCAGACGTATTTCTTCATCGCGCCTCTGTTTATTCCGTTATTGATTCTTGGTGTGCCAATTATCGATGTGATCTTTGCCATATTTAGGCGCACACTCAGTGGCAAGGGCCTCGCAACAGCCGATCGTGGTCACTTGCACCACCGCTTGATCGCACTTGGTCATGGTCCTCGCCGTGCCGTGGTGATTCTGTGGCTCTGGACTGGTCTGTTTTCAGCGTTTGCTCTATACCCAGCATTAACGAATAAAAACCCCAATCTGTGGCTGGTTTTGCTGGCAGCGGTCTTGCTCATTGGTTTCACGATTTTTCACCCTCGGCTGGTGCGTCATCGCGAGTCAGCGTCAACTGAATAACAGTCATCTCGTGCGCACAATTGCACGATCAATTTGGTCGCAAGTTCTTATTCCGTATAGATTGTTCAGCAATTCACAAAGTATCCCGCTGTCAATACTCAAAGGAATCATTGCCCGTGAAAGTTAAGAATCCCGCCGTTGTGTTGCGCCCAAAGCGTGATATTGCACTGATGGGTTCTGACGACTCGATGACCAAAGGGATAGAAATTGCAGGCACTGTTCTGGTGCTTTTTGTGATGGGATTTTTTCTTGATCGATGGCTAGGTACCGCTCCGATTTTTATGATTGTGTTGACGATCATTGCGATGGTGGTGCAGTTCATCAAGATGTACTACGTCTATTCGGCGCAAATGGAAACGAAAGAGCGTCAACGCGCAGCCATGCCGACCGCGCATCAGCAAGAGGCTTCGGCACCATGAACCAAGTCGACTCCATCTCTATTCTTGCGATGCGTGATACTGGACCTGCTCCCGAAGCAGCCATTACTCGCGATTTAGTGAAGCACGGCCTGATCGCTGCTCCTGTACTCATCGGTGGAAGCGCCGCAATTTGGGGAGCTAATGGCGCTTTGTCCTGCGGGTATGGAATCGTCATTGTGTTAGCCAATTTCACCATTGCTGCGCTTTTGGTCACACGTGCTGCTCGGATCTCGTACGCCTTGATGATGGCAGCGACCTTATTTGGCTATATTTTCCGACTCGCATTGGTTTCTGCGGCGATATTTTTTGTGCGCAATCTTTCGTGGGTCGAGTTGCTCCCTTTGGGCCTGACGATTATTATTTCGCATATCGGTTTGTTGTTCTGGGAATTACGCTATGTTTCTTTGACTCTTGCATTCCCGGGTCTCAAGCCCAAACTTAAAAATTCGCAATCAACCTTCTCCACCCAAGACGAAAGCACTGTTAAATCATGATGAGCAACGTCATTGCCTTTGAGTTTCCACCGATCAACGAACTGCTTCGTTGGAAAGATGTGTGGGCTGCAGGCAGTCTCAACAAAGTTGGTCTGATCGCGGTCGCATCAGCACTTATCGGAATTTTTATATTCATGTCGGCAGCAAACAAAAACCCAAAAGTTGCACCGACTGGCACGCGCAACTTGGCTGAAGTTGCCGTTGAGTTCATTGAAGACAACATCATCATGCAGACAATGGGTCGAGATGGTCTTGGTTGGACACCGTTCTTGCTGACATTGTTTGTGTTTATTTACTTGTGCAACCTGCCTGGAATTATTCCGTTACTCCAGATGCCAGCAACTGCGCGCATGGCGATCCCAATGTTTCTCGCTTTGTTGGTATGGGTCATCTTCAACTTCTCGGGAATTAAACACCAAGGTTTCTTTACGTACTTCAAGAATGTGCTGTTTCCTCCAGGCGTTCCAAAAGCGCTCTACATCTTGGTGACGCCAATCGAATTCATTTCAACATTGATTGTTCGTCCGTTCTCGATGGCAGTTCGACTTTTTGCCAACATGCTTGCAGGTCACTTACTTCTCGTGATTTTCGCCTTGCTGTCAGAAGCACTTTTGCAGGCACGTGACAAGATCCTGATTCCTGTCGGCATCCTGCCCTTATTCATGTTGTTGTTCCTCACCGCATTTGAAGTGTTGGTCGGTTTCTTGCAGGCCTACATCTTCACGATTCTTGCGGCTGTTTATATTGCAGGCGCAACACATCCAGAGCATTAAGAACAAAGTTTTAGCAAAAATAACTATCCAACAAATCAACTACATATAGGAGAAAATACAATGGAAGCACTAGCACGGATCGCAAAGGCAGCTGCTGCTGCCGGCGCATCAGCAGCTGACGCCAAGAACAATGCGGCAGCCGGTTCTGCAGGTTTCGCTTACGGCCTCGCCGCAATCGGACCAGGAATTGGTATTGGTCTCATTTTCGGATCAGCAATCGAGTCAATGGCACGTCAGCCAGAGTCGGCTGGCATGGTTCGCACCACCATGTTCTTGGGAATTGCATTTACCGAGGCGCTCGCGCTCATCGGCTTCGTCGTCTTCATTCTTCTGAAGTACGCCTGAGCAATGATCGTCCACGTAACAACGTGGCATGGTGAGCTTGTACAGGTTCGCGTAGCCACAGAAGAGCAAACTGGCTCTGCGGCGTCTACGACCGAGTCAGCAACATCTGCCCCAAACCCAATTGCCCCTGAACCAAAAGAATTATTTTGGGGAGCGGGCTCGTTCTTGGTGTTCTTGGTACTGATGCGTTTGTACATGTTTCCAAAGATCAAGAAGGGTATGGAGGCCCGTTACAACGGAATCCGTGAGGATTTCGAAAAGGCCGACGCAACTCGACTTGCGGCCAAAACCGATGTAGCTGCTTATGAGACTGCGCTCGTTGGAGTGCGCGCCGAAGCTGCAGCCCGTGTCGACAAGGCCCGTCAAACACTCGACCAAGAGCGCACTGCGTTAGTGGCCGAAGCAACAGCGCGAATTACAGCAAAGCGCCAAGCCGCCGATGCCGAGATCAGTGCTGCACGAGTTGCAGTGCGAGATCAAGTTGCCGCAGCAGTTGCTTCAGTTACCGAGCGCACAACGCAACTTGCAGTCGGCAAGAAGCCAGATGCTGGGGTAGTACAGCAGGCTGTGCAACAAGCGATGCAAACAGGAGCACGTTCATGATTGCGCAAATAATTGGGTTGTTAGCAAGCGAAGACCCAAACGTCACGCATCACTGGTTATTCCCAGAGACAGCCGAAATTATTTATGGTGGTTTGTCGTCAGTCATCGTCATTGGTGGACTGATCAAGTTGGCGGGTCCAATGGCCAAAAAAGCGATGAATGGTCGGACTGCAAAAATTCAGAAGCAATTGGACGATGCAGCAAACGCACTCACCACATCTTCGACAGAGGCAGTTGGTATTCGTGCGGCACTTGGCGATATCGCAGGTGAGCGTGCTCGCATGTTGGCAGAGGCCGACACACAGGCCGCAGCATTGTTGGCCGAAGGCCGCACACGTGTGGCTGCAGAAATTGCAGAGTTGGAAGCTAAGGCTGCAACAGATCTCAATGCAGCCCGTGGTCGCTCGAGCGATGAGCTACGCGCCGAAATCGCCATGCTTGCTTCGATTGCCACACCGATCGTGGTGCAAGCAACTCTCAATGATCAAACCAAAAACGAATTGATCGAGTCATTCATCTCAAGTGTGGGAGCAGGCCGATGAGCACAGTAAAAATTGAGGCATACGCAACCGCATTGTTTGAGATTGCTCAAGCCGACGGCACTCTTGCACTTGTTGAAGACGAATTGTTTCGTGTTGCTCGCGCATTCGAGTCAAACGAACAATTGCGCAACACGTTGAGTGACTCAACAATTCCTGCAGATCGTCGTCAGCAAGTTGCCGAGCAACTTCTTGGTGCTAAAGCATCCAACACCACAACACAACTTGTGTCGTTGGTTGTTGGCAGTGGCCAAGTGCGCGACTTGCCAGCAATTGTCGACTCGCTTGTCAAGCGCGCATCGAGCGAGAAGCAACAAGAAGTCGCCGAAGTTCGCAGTGCAGTTGCACTGAGCGACGATCAAAAGACTCGTCTCGCTGCAGCCCTCACCAAGGTGACGGGCAAACCAGTAAATCTCAAAGTTGTCATCGACCCAAGCGTGTTGGGTGGCTTGGTTGCAGTAGTTGGTGACGAAGTCATCGACGACACCGTGCGCACCCGTCTCGACCAGTTGAAGACCCGAATCTGATTTCGTTCTGAAAGGACAAAAACATGGCTGAATTAACACTCTCCGCAAGTGACATTGCGGCAGCGATAACCAAAGGACTCGATGGCTACAAGCCATCCACCGAAGCACGCACCGTTGGTCGCGTGACCGAAGTGGGTGACGGTATTGCTCGCGTCAGCGGCTTGCCAGATTGCGCCGTCAATGAGTTGCTCGAGTTTGAAGGCGGCGTTGTGGGCTTGGCCCTCAACTTAGACGAAGACTCCATCGGCGCCGTTGTGCTCGGTGAAGCATTCTCGATTGAAGAAGGTCAACCAGTAAAAGCAACCGGTCGCATTTTGTCGGTTCCAGTTGGTGACGCAATGTTGGGTCGCGTTGTCAACGCACTCGGCACACCAATCGACGGCAAGGGAGACATTGTTGGTTCAATCTCTCGCCGTGTAGAAGTGCAGGCGCCAGGCATCATGGGCCGCAAGCCAGTGCACGAGCCATTGCAAACAGGCATCAAGGCCATCGACGCCATGACCCCAATCGGTCGTGGACAGCGCGAGTTGATCATTGGTGACCGCAAGACCGGCAAGACCACAATTGCAATTGACACCATCATCAACCAACGCGGTTTGGGTGTGAAGTGCATCTATGTGGCTATCGGTCAAAAGGGTTCGACCGTCGCACAAACAGTTGAAGTGTTGCGTCAATACGGCGCACTCGAATACACCGTTGTTGTGGCTGCTCCTGCATCCGATCCAGCACCGTTTAAATACCTTGCGCCATATGCGGGTTGTGCAATTGGTCAGCATTGGATGGAAAATGGCGAGCACGCACTTGTTGTGTACGACGACTTGTCAAAGCAAGCAGAGGCGTATCGCCAGATGTCGTTGCTCTTGCGTCGTCCACCAGGTCGCGAGGCTTACCCAGGCGACGTGTTTTATCTACACAGCCGCTTGCTCGAGCGCGCAGCAAAATTGAGCGACGCAAACGGTGCGGGTTCACTCACTGCATTGCCAGTGATCGAAACCAAAGCAGGCGACGTGTCGGCATACATTCCAACCAACGTGATCTCGATCACCGACGGTCAGGTGTACTTGCAAGACAACTTGTTCAAGTCAGGTGTTCGTCCGGCCGTCGACGTAGGTATCTCGGTATCTCGCGTGGGTGGTGCTGCACAGATCAAAGCAATGAAGAGCGTTTCCGGAACACTCAAGCTCGACTTGGCACAGTTCCGTGAACTCGAAGCATTCGCAACGTTCGGTTCCGAACTCGACCCAATTTCAAAAGCACAGCTCGAGCGCGGTTACCGCTTGGTCGAGTTGCTCAAGCAACCGCTCAACAGCCCAATGTCGATCGACGAGCAAGTTGTTTCGATCTTCGCTGGCACCAAGGGCTACCTCGACACCATTCCAGTGTCTGATGTGCGTCGCTTTGAAAACGAATTGCTCGAACACATGCGCAGTCGTCATGCATCAGTGCTTGCTGGCATTCGCCAAGATCCAAAGGCCGACGTGCCAAAAGATCTTGCATCGATTGTCACTGCATTCAAAGATGCATTCCGTATTACATCCGCCACGGCATCAGCCGACCCAACTCGCACCGAAGCCGGTGAAGTTGGCGACGCAGCCTCAGCCAAGACTCTCGCAACGGAGTAACAAATGGCTGGCGGTCAAGAGCGCATTCTGCGCGGACGAATTCGGTCCGTTCAGGCGACAAAAAAGATTACGCGTGCAATGGAATTGATCGCTGCTTCGCGCATCGTCAAAGCCCAGCAACGCGTGATCGCCGCTGTGCCATATAGCGAACGCATCACCGAAGTTGTCAAAGATTTGGCTGCAGGTGGAGCAGGACTCAACAGCGAATTCTTGAAGCCACGTGAAAACATTCGCACTACTTGCTACGTGGCGATCACTGCCGATCGTGGTTTGTGCGGCGGATACAACTCTGGTGTGATGCGTGCAACCGAAGGCGAAATCAAAGCAGACGTGTTGGCTGGCAAAGATTATTTAGTTGTTCCAGTTGGCCGCAAAGCAGAGGGTTACTTCCGTTTTCGCGGCTACAAAATGGGCACGGGTTTCGCAGGCTTTTCTGATGGCCCAAGCTATGCCGACGCCAAGCGCATTGGCGAGTATGTCGTCGACATGTATGTCAAAGGCGAGATCGATCGCGTCGAGTTGGTCTACACACGTTTCGTTTCTGCAGGCACGCAAGAGCTCGTACGTCGTCCACTCGTGCCACTCGAGCAAGAAGTGGCCGAGGGCGGTGACGGCAAATCTGCAGGTGCTTCTGGAAGCTACGAGTTTGAGCCAGATCCAGATGTAAT
>Ga0194048_10000631_pt1 | contig 17207 bp, 18 predicted proteins | sample JunL225m_MetaG_FD_161685 | JGI IMG/M metagenome (GOLD analysis project Ga0194048, IMG submission 161685) | Anoxic zone freshwater microbial communities from boreal shield lake in IISD Experimental Lakes Area, Ontario, Canada - Jun2016-L222-5m | ecosystem: Environmental > Aquatic > Freshwater >...
AGCGACGAAGGTTGGCTTGAAGTGCACGGCCTTCTTGACCTCTGAGCGAAGCGCGGTCAGCAGCTTGACGTAGTTGCGGGGAGAGACAGCGACACCATTGCTGTACTGGGGACGGAAGGCGAAGTAGGCATTCGGCTCCGTCCACGTCTCCCACGCCCGGGCACGTGGCAGAGGAGTCGTCTGGCCCGGTGGGATGTAGGTACCCGAGTACCTCTTCGCGCAGGCGAAGACGAATGCGCGCCACATGGTGACGTTCGGCATCTGCGTGGCACGGGCCTGATGCGACTTCGTCGAGGACGCCCAGTTGGGGGTCTTCCAGAGCGTGAACATAACTCGGTCTTGCAGACCGTGGGCTCTCGCATCGCGCATGAATTGGTCGGTCGGGCCAAAGTTATACGCCGGGTCTTCGGGGTCGCGAGGATTCTTCGGCTTTTTCGGTGCAATCTCGCTCCATTGCATGTCCCAACGCATGAAGCCCACGTGCAGCGTGACCGCATCGTTCCAAAAGGCGCCGGGATCAGAGCCCACGTACGCGTTGTCAAGAAACCCGACGGCGAGCGTGCTCTTGGCACTCGCAGCAGCTGGCAGCACAAGGCTCGCAATACACGCGACAACGAGCATCAAGGTACGCCGGTGGGAGAGAGTTGGGAGCATTGTCTAGAAGAAGATCAGTGAGCTACGGCGGCGATGTCCCCCGGAGCTCACTGAGCGGCAGCAGGCCTAGTGAACGGGTGACTTCCTAATTTGCTTGACGGCCGACTGCCACGAACCGTACGACGGCTTTTCCGAACCGGTCACCGTGCGCAGACCCGTTGTGTACCAGGCGCCGACGCGCGGGGCCTCGTCCTTGATCAAAAACCACGTCATTCGCTCGACCTGGGGCAATTGCTTGAATCGCAAGATCGACTCGTAGGCAAACTGTGCCTGCTGCTTGAGGGTCGCCACGTACTGGTTCTTGCCAGGAGATGGTGTGTTCCAACCAAATTCCGTGACCCAGATCGGGTACTTCTTGCCAAAGATCTGGTTCGACAACGTGATGAACGTCTGGAAGTTGCCGACGCCAATGAAACTCGGATTGGTCTTGCTCTGGTTGACGCCATCCTTGAGACCGAGACGCGGCGTGTTGTTATAGGGATGCATCGAGAGCACATCGAACGAAGCGTGTGCGGCCTTCATGCCCCGCAGGAAATTGATCGGGGTGACGCTTCCGGGTCCGCCCTGCTTATACAGCGCGCCGGCTACGAACGTGTGCTTAGAGGTGACTTTGCTGACCTCGCCCTTGAGAGCGTTGAGTAGCTTCACGTAGTTGCCGGGGGAGACGACCTTGCTTCCGACCTTCTGGGGACGAAAAGCAAAGGCTGCATTCGGCTCGTTCCACGTCTCCCAGTTCGTAATGGCTGGGATAGGCGTTGCCTGCCCCGGTGGGACGTAGGTGCCCGAGTATCGCGTCGCGCAGGCAAATACAAAATTCTTCCAGGCCGTCAGGTCCGGCATCTGTGTCGCCTTGGCAGTCTTGGCCTTCGTTGCCCAATCTGGTGTCTTCCAAAGCGTGAACATCACCTTGCCCTGCAGCCCATGGTCTGCAGCAGCGCGTACGAACTGATCGGTCGCGCTGAAGTCATAGGCCGGGTCTGCAGGATCGCGAGGATTGGCTGGCTTTGTGGGAGCGAGCACGCTCCACTGCATGTCCCAACGCATAAACCCGACGTCCAGCGCGACTGCGTCTGCCCAGAATGCTGTCGGATCTGAGCCGGCGTAGGCATTATCGAGAAAGCCGACGGAGAGATTCTTACTCGCACTCGCGCCTGCGGGGATCGCGAGCAACGCGATAGCGGCTACGAGTGTGATCAAGATTCGGCGTGCGTGGTTTGGGCGCAACGGCATACGGGGACAACCTCGTGGTCGGGAACAACTCCGCCAATCGTGCCACACCTGTTCCGGTGAATCACGATAATTTCACCGGTCGGGTCTCTATTGGTACGGTTTTGTGCGATGGAACCCCTATCTCGCCCAGCCGTGATCGTGGCCGACATGCTCGTCGACTTCATCACCGGCGCCCTCGCAAACCCGCCGTCACAGGCAATCATTGGCCCACTCGCCGAGTTGCTTGACGGCGCGCGCGAGCGAGGATGGCCTGTCTGTTATGTCAACGACGCGCACCTTCCCGGTGACGTCGAAGAACACCTCTGGGGTCCGCACGCGCTGGCGGGAACACCCGGTGCGCAGGTGATTCCCGAGTTGGCTCCACAGCCGGGCGACGTTCAGTTCGCGAAGCGGTACTACTCGGGTTTTCATCAGACGGGTCTCGACATGTACCTCCGTCAGCGTGGCGTAGAGACCGTGATCGTGACGGGGCAGCATGCGCATATCTGCGTGCAGCACACTGCCGGCGATGCGTTTATTTCTGGGTATCGCGTGATCTTGGCCACCGATGGGATCACCGCCTTTACACCGGAAGACAATGCGACCGGCCTCGCCTACGCCGAGCAGATGTACGGCGCACGTCCGCTCACGAATGCCGAAATCCTGGCGACTCCGATTACGTCGGGACCGTAGTTCGATGGGCAACGTGGTTGTCGTTGGCTCGGTCAACGTCGACTTTGTGGTGACGGTTGATCGACTTCCGCAGGCGGGTCAGACCGTCTCGGGTGGCTCCTTCGAACGCTTTGGTGGAGGCAAGGGAGCCAACCAAGCCGTGGCGGCCGTGCGAGCGGGCGCACACGTCGAACTGGTGGGGTGCGTCGGTGCCGACATCGATGGTGCTGCTGCTCTCGCCGAGCTTGCTGCGGAAGGGGTGGGCACGAACCATGTCCGCCAAACGCAAGAGGCTGCGACCGGCGTCGCGTTGATTACGGTCGATGCCACTGGTGGAAACCAGATCGCAGTGGCCCCGGGTGCAAATCGCCTCGTTGCGGATTTTCCTCTTTCGATGCTTCGGGGAGACGCTGGGGTGGTGCTGTTGTCCTTTGAGGCACCGGACGCTGTCCTCTGTCAGGCGGCTGAGGCTGCCGTGGCAGCCGGTTGGAGCGTCGTCGTCAATCCCGCACCGGCGCGTCCACTCGCACCCCGCCTGCGTGCCTGTCATCCGATTCTCGTGCCGAATGAGCACGAGGCCACGGAGCTGACGGGCGAAGCCGACCTCGAACGCGCAGCGGAACAGCTCCGGCACATGACCGACACCACCGTCGTCGTCACGCTCGGAGCCGACGGGGCGTTGCTGTGCAACGAAGGTGGCACCCAACGTATCGCCGCGCCGACGGTCAATGCAGTCGATACGACCGGAGCAGGCGATTGTCTGTGTGGCACGCTCGCCGCAGGAATCGCTCAGGCACTACCGCTCGCCGAGGCGCTAGCGCTCGCCGTGACGGCTGCCTCGCAGAGCACATTGACGCGCGGCGCTAGATAACGGTAAAGCTCTGCGAACGGACCGTGTTTACGCCGTAACCACGACTGTTCCACGGGATCGAATCGGGCTGAGTCGATCCCGTGCGATCTGTGGCGCGGGATCGCACGGTGTGGCTGCCCGGGGCAAGCTCGACCGTGTGCGCAAATTGCGTCGGGGCGTGGATGCCCGGGCCTGGTTCGGTGCGGACGCGCTCCCACGGACCATCATCGACCTGAAGTTCGACCGGGCCAATCCCGCCGACGCCACCCCAGGCCGTACCTGTGATGCGGACCGAACCAGCGGGGATCGCGTCGGACTCGGCGGGCGAGGTGACCAGCGAATGCACGGGCATCTGTGTGAGTTCGCGCCCGGGCCCGTCTTCACCGACCTCTTTGAGTCGATAATCGACGGCCTGAAAGAAGCCGTCAAATTCGTGGCTGACAAACTCGATGCGGCTGAGCCACTTGACCGAGGAGACGGCGTACCACCCGGGGACGATGACGCGGAGAGGAGCACCATGCTCGGGTGCGAGCCCTTGGCCGTTCATGGACCAGGCGAGGATGATCTCGCGCACCACCGGGTGGCGCAGCGGAATCGCTCGAGCAAACGCCTCTGGCTGCGTACGACCTTCGACGGCACCCGCATCCGCACCACTGAAGACCATGTGCGTCGCTTCGGGGAGGGGGCGGACAATTTCGAAGAGGTCTGCCAGCTGTGCGCCTGCCCAGCGCGCATGGCTGACGGCTCCACGCTCCCACGGCAGGCCGGGGGCTGGCGGGTCGAGCTCCATCCGACGATGACCGGCGCATTCGAGGGTGACGTGCGTCGAGATCTGCGACAGCTTGCGAACGTCGTTGAGTGTCCATCGCACCGACCGCTTGACGAGACCTGTGATCTCGACCACGTGCAGGTCGGGATCGAGCTGTGGCACGCCAAAGTGGCTGCGCAGAAAGTGCTCACCCACCGGCATCGTGTCGCGACTAAGCGACGCGAGGGGAGCGGGATGACAATCGGCACTCAGTGCGGGCGAGCGGTGGTCCATCTACGCCTCGGTGCGCAGAGCGCGTACCAGACCAACAGCCAAGAACACGGCCGGCCAGACGATCAGCGCGATGATGGCGATGGCGATGCTGGTATCGCCACCATCGGTCACGCGCGTCAGGGCGTTATCGAGCAACCACGGCTTGACGCCGGGTACTGCGAGGGTGATCAGATTGAAAAGGCTGATGCCGATCAGGTTGAGGCCAAGTGCGACGGCGATCGCGCCACCCGTCGAGCGAATGGCGACACCGATGCCGTAGGCAATCAACGCGTAGATGCCGACGTTGAGCACGAGACTCAGGAGTAGTCGACCGCCGTCGCTGGCCGTCACTCCTGGTTCGCCGGCGTGGGGTAGGGCAAGCGCGCCGATCAAGAGCAGCACGAACGCTGGGAGGGCTACACCGACCGCGACGATCGCCAGCACGGGGATGCGGGTCACGTAGAGCCGCAGGCGGGAAAAGCCGGTCAAGAGGATGTAGCGCAGCGTGCCACTGGTGACATCTTCTGCGCCGAACATGGCGCCGATCACGGTGCCGAAGACCACGGACACGATGCCGATGATTGAGATGAAGGCAAATAACGTCTCGCCACCGACCGTCGGATGCGCGCCGGGATTGTGGGAATGAAGAAAGATCCGTACACCAGTGAGGATCAGCACGATCGCGATGGGCACGACGACGCTCGTCAGAATCAGCCCGCGTCGGGCGAGCATGCGGCGCAAGTCGGCTTGAGCGACAGCGATCATGCCTCACCTGCCTCGTGGACGAGCGACAGGTAGCGCTCTTCAAGCGAATCCTCGCGCGGTTCGAGTCGACTGACGGCCAGTCCGGCCTCGACGAGCATGCGATTGACACCGGCGCGTGTCTCGGGCGAATCTGGCGAGAGCTGCACGGAGAGTGTTCCACTGGCCGCACGCGTGACAGTCGTGACGGTCGGCAGTGTGCGCAGCAACGACTCAGCGCGCGTTGCATCGTCACACTCAACCGTCAGTTCGCGTCCGCCGGCAGCGAGCAGGTCAGCCAGCGTTCCCGACGTGATCACACGGCCCTGATTGACGATTGCCAGGTCGTCGCAGATCTTCTCGATCTCGTCGAGTAGGTGCGATGAGACAAAGACCGCGCGACCGTCTTGTTCGACCAGCGACCGGATCAGGACACGGAACTCGGCAACACCATCGGGGTCAAGCCCGTTCGTGGGCTCATCCAAGACGAGTACCTCGGGGTCAGAGAGCAGCGCGCGCGCCACGCCGAGCCGCTGACGCATTCCGAGCGAATACGCAGACACCTTGTCTCCAGAGCGCTCGTCAAGACCCACGCGGGAGAGCAAGGCTGGCACGCGTGTGATCGCGTCATCTCCAACGTACGCCGCCCACAGCTCGAGGTTCTGTTTCCCACTCAGGTAGCCGTAGAAGCGTGGCTCCTCAACGATCGCGCCGACGCGGGCAAGTGCAGCTGCAGGGTCGCTGGCAATATCGAAACCACGCACTGTGATCGTGCCGCTGGTGGGGTGGGCGAGTCCGAGGATGCAGCGAATCAGCGTTGTCTTGCCGGCACCATTCGGGCCAAGAAAGCCAAAGCAGCGACCGGGTTCGACGTTCAGCGTCACATCATTAAGCGCTGTGCGATTGCCAAAGGTGCGCGTCACGCCCTGACAGCGGATGATCGGGTCAGCCATGAGTGGCAGCGTGACAGATGCGACCGCGGTACGCGGGTCGTGCCTAGGACTTTGGTTTGTCGGCTGGCCGGTCGATCACAAATTCGGTCAGGCCGCGCCCGGCCTCAATCTCTTGCAGGTCGTGCTCGGCCGTCTCGAGATAGCCGCGCAGAGCCTGTTCGAGCCCCTTGCCCTCCCGCAACAGACCAATTGTCTCTTCGACGCTCAGCTCGGCCTCGCCCAACTTTTCGGCGATTACCTCAAGGCGCTCAAGGCCCTTCTCAAACGACACGTGCTGTGGCTTGGTCATGCGTCTGTCTCCGTCTCGTCGGGGTGGACCTGCTCGATGGTTGCATCGATCAGGCCGCCCTTCAACTGAATGGTCACATCTTGGCCGGTAGTGAGGCTCTGCAGGTCACGGACGAGCTCGCCGGTCGGTAGACGAACGAGCGCGAACCCACGCTCGCGCCAGTCGCGCGCCCGTACGAGGTTGATCGCGCCGGTGAGTGCTGTCGAGCCGAGTTGGATCTGATGGCGGAGGTCGCCCGTGGCACGTTGGAGGCGTTCCCGCGGGACATCAAGCGATGGTGGTCGTGGAACGGCTTGAAGTATTCGTGCCAGCGTGGTGCTGCTCGCAACAATCCGTTCGCGTGGCGCGGTGACGGTGACGGCGACGGCGTGGGACAGTGCCTGGCCAGCAAGGTCGATGCGCCCGACGCGTGCAATCAAGGCGGCCTGCCCAGCTGGACGCATCGCACTGCGGTCGATCTGGGCTTCGGCTGCAGCCAGTAGACCCCAGGCGATGCCCGTCATCTCCGTCACGCGCCGGTCGATGCGTTCGAAAAGCTCGGCGGCACTCGGGACAACACGCTCAGCGGCTCGTGCGGGTACCTCCGCAGCGGCACTGGCAACGTGGTCGCAGTTCGGGCGCTGCTTCGTGTGGCCGATCGACGTGACGACGGGCGTGCTGAGAGCGGCAATCGCGCGGCAGAGACGTTCGTCGGAGAACGGCAGCAGGTCCTCAACGCTGCCGCCGCCGCGGGCGAGAATGATCACATCAACATCGGGCTCGATGTCGAGTCGGGCCAAGGCATCGATCAATTCGGGAACGGCATTGACGCCCTGGACGAGCGAATACGAGACGGCGATGCGGGTAGGTGGAAAGCGGTCGCGCAATGCGCGTACGACATCCGCCTCGGCATCCGAATTGCGTCCCGTGACGAGACCAACGCGCCGGGGAAAGCGGGGGATCGGGAGTTTGCGTTCGGGGTCGGTCAGACCGTCCGCCACCAGGCGTGCCAGCGTCTCTTGGACCCGCGCCAACAACTCGCCTTCGCCCGCTGCACGAATTGCGTTGACGTCAAGGGAGACGGACCCGTTCTTGGCGTAGACGCGAATCTTCGAATAGCGCGCCTGGATGAGCTGCCCTTCGTGCGGCAACTCGGCGATGCGATCAGCGTTGCTCTTCCAGATCACGCATTTGACCAGCGCCTCACCGTCGGTCAGATCGATATAGACGTGACCCGACGACGCCCGGAAGCATTTCTGGACCTCGGCCTCGACGACACCGCCGCCGAGTTCGTCCAGTGCCCCCTCGACACGGCGCCAGATCGCGCTCGGCGACTCGGCGACCGCTTCGACGGTAGAGGCCTCCACGCGCTAGGAGACGGCTTTAACTGTCTTGGCGATCTCGGCTGCGGTCGGGATCGAGCCGCTCAAAATCTTCTCGCCTTTTGGTCCGGTGATGATGAACGACGGCGTGCCGCCGAAGCCCTGCTGGGCCGCCACGACTTGGACATCCTGAATCGCGGGGCTCCAGAGTGCCTCGTCCTGGCGGTCTTTCTCGAACTTCGTAAGATCGAGCCCGAGTGCTTTTGCTACACCGTCGCAATAGGTTGGCGTTGCGTACGTGGTCGCCTCGTCCTGCTGGTTGATGTACCAAAGGTCCTGATATTCGAACAGTTTGTTCTGCTGTTGAGCGGCGATGCCGCACTGGGCTGCGCTGACGGAATCGGGGCCGAGAATCGGCCAAATCCGGTACTGGTACTGCGCCTTGCCCGTCTTGACGAGGTCTTTGACCACGGTCGGCATCGCATCGAGTGCAAATTGTCGGCAGGCCGGGCAACGTAGGTCAGCGAACTCCGCAATCGTGACGGGCGCCGCAGGGTCGCCGAGCGTATCGGCATTCTGGGGGATGCCGGTGAAGCGCGCATTAACGTCCTTGACACCCTTTAACTTGCCGGCTGCGACATCAGCTGCACTAGCGCCACCACCACTGTCGGGGGTGCTCGACTGCTGGGAGACGTAGATCAACACGCCGGCTGCGATGACTGCGACCACTGCCGCAACGCCAAGGATGACCCAGAGGTTTCGGCGCGACGGGGCGTCCGAGATTGGAGCCTTTTTCGGTGGGGGTGGTGTCTTCGCTTTTTCGGCCATGGTAGTTCCTCGTCAGTCGCTCGGTCGCGTCGCGTCGAATCCTAGCGCGCACTCACGCGTGGCGATCGCTATCCTAGTGCGATCGTAGGTCGGCTCCTCATTCTGCTGTTCTTTGCTCTTCTGCTCGCCGGCTGCGGTTCGGTCGCCGATGGCCCGCAAGGCGGTCTCGAGTCGGAAGTTGCCGATGCGCTGTCCAACCAGATTGAGAACGATGCGCCGATGGTTGAAGTGCGCTCGGTGGACTGTGTTCGTGCGGGCACGGCGAACGACTGTACCGTTCAGTTAGGCGTCGGCAACGTTGTGGTTTCGCTGCAGTACGACGTGGTTATCGACGACAATAGATGCTGGGTCGCTACGGCTCACGACGTACGTGTCGATGGTGCGGGAAGCGAAACAAATCCGCTCGCCGAGGTATCTCGTGCCAGCAATCTGAAGGGGTGCTTCGCGTGAGTGCCGTCCCGTTTGATCCGTTCGCGCGCACACTATTCGGCCAGCCTCGCACGTTGATAACGCTGTGTCTGACCGAGATGTGGGAGCGCTTCTCGTACTACGGCATGCGCGCGCTATTGGTGCTTTTCATGATTGCGCCAACGTCAGAAGGCGGCATGGGAATGAGCGCGGTCGAGGCGGCTGGGATCTATGCCGTCTACGTGTCGCTCGTCTATCTGACACCACTACCCGGTGGCTGGATCGGTGATCGCGTACTTGGACCACGACGCACCGTCTTCGTCGGTGGTGCGGTGATTGCGGCGGGCCACATTGTGCTCGCGATCATGGGTGGCAGCGGGCTCTTTCTCGCGCTGTTCCTAATCATCATTGGGACGGGTCTGCTCAAGCCGAATATGACCGCGATGGTCGGCGCGCTCTACGCCTCGCGGCGCGACCTGAGTGACGCGGGCTTCTCGATCTACTACATGGGCATCAACCTCGGCGCCTTTCTCTCGCCGTTGGTCTGTGGCTACCTGGGGCAGGAGGTGTCGTGGGAGCTCGGGTTTGGCGCGGCCGCCGTCGGCATGATCCTCGCGCTTGTGCAGTACGGCATCGGCACGCGTGGCATGGGCGATCTTGGCGCCAAGCCGGAGAACCCACTCAACCATGCCGAGCGACGGCGCTATGGAATTGGCGCGGCCATCGGTCTACTCGCCGCTGTGGGAGTTGTTCTCCTCGACCTGTTCGTCCTCCATGTCTCGGCAAACGTGATCGAGCTCGCGATCACACTCGTCATTCTGCTGGTCCCAATCGCCTGGTTTACGCGCACCTTGCGGGCCGAGCGCGGCAATACCGAACAGCGGAACCGCGTCCTTGTCCTGCTCGTCCTGTTCTGCGCGGCGGCAGTCTTCTGGCTCGTCTACGACCAGGCTGGCTCGACGGTGGCGATCTTCGCGCAGGAGGACACACGCAACACGGTCTTCGGCCTTGATTTCCCATCGAGCTGGTTCCAGTCCGTCAACCCACTCTTGATTATCGCGCTGGCACCGGTGATGGCCATCATCTGGACTGCACTCGGTGTCCGCGGCAAACAGCCAGGCACGGCCTACAAGTTTGCGGGCGGTCTGCTCCTCGTTGCGGTCTCGATGGGTGTGATGGTCTTCGCCGCCCAGGCGGCGATTGACGGCAAGGTTGCAGCGATGTGGCTGATTGCCGTCTTTGCCATTCAGACGGTCGGGGAACTAATGCTGAGCCCGGTCGGCATGGCGGCCGCCACGCGACTCTCGCCACCCGATCGCGTTTCGCAGACGCTCGGTGTCTGGTTTCTTGCCACCAGTGTCGGCGACGCCATCGGCGGTCGTCTCGCCCAGTTCTACGATTCGCTCGGACAGACAGCCTTCTTCGGCATGCTTGGACTGATTGCCCTGGTGGCGACCTTCGTGGTGCTCGCGCTCGCGCGGCCGCTCGGTCGGCTCGTGCAGGACTAGGCGGACATCACATCCGCGCGGATGTGATGTCCGCCTAGAACCTACGCGATGGTGACGTCGTCGCAGAGGTAGACGTCCTGGATCGCGTTGAGGAGCTCGATGCCCTCGTTACGCGGTCGCTGGAACGCCTTGCGGCCGGAGATCATGCCCATGCCGCCTGCGCGCTTGTTGACGACGGCCGTCGAGACAGCGTCGTGGAGATCGTTGTCACCCGAGGCACCGCCCGAGTTGATCAGGCCGGCACGACCCATGTAACAGCCGGCGAGCTGGTACCGCGTCATGTCAATCGGGTGGGGTGTCATCAGGTTCTCGTAGACACGCTTATCGGTCTTGCCGAAGTTGATGTCGAGAAAGCCTGGGGCGGCCGTTTCTGGCGCCTTCTGCTTGATGATGTCGGCCTGGATCGTGACGCCGAGATGGTTGGCCTGGCTCGTCAGGTCGGCGGCGGCGTGGTAGTCGGGACCGCCGTCCTTCGCCGAGAACGCGCTATTGCGGAGGTAGCACCAGAGCACGGTCGCCATGCCCAATTCGTGGGCGGCCTGGAAGGCGTCGGAGACCTCCATGATCTGGCGCTTGGACTCTTCCGAGCCGAAGTAGATCGTGGCGCCGACGGCGACGGCACCCATCTCGAACGCCTGATTGACCGAGGCGAACATGATCTGGTCGTAGCCGTTCGGATAGCTGAGGAACTCATTGTGGTTGAGCTTCAGCATCATCGGAATGCGATGTGCGTACTTGCGCGAAACCGAGCCGAGTACACCCAGGGTCGAGGCCACGGCATTGCAGCCACCCTCGATCGCGAGCTCAACGATGTTGGCCGGATCGAAGTAGTCCGGGTTCTTGGCGAAGGACGCGCCCGCCGAATGCTCAATGCCCTGATCGACCGGCAAGATCGAGAGGTAGCCGGTGCCACCGAGGCGCCCAGCGTTGTACATCGTCTGCAAGTTGCGGAGTACCGGCACGGATCGGTCCGTGTCGCGCATCACGCGCTCGACGAAGTCAGGACCGGGAAGATGCAGGCGATCCTTGTCGATCGTCGTGCAGGTATGCCCGAGCAGATCGTCGGCCTTGTCGCCGAGGATCTCGCTAATTCCATCGATGCCCATGCCAGCCACAGTTGTTCCCTCCAGTACGTGTGGCTGCAGAATACCGATTCAGTCGAAGTACGTGTCCTCGTGTCGGTACGGGGGCGCACAGCAGCACAGCAGACGGAGGTCTGTATGGGCCGAAATCTGGTGCCACGCGCCGGGGGGAATCAGGATTGCGTCGCCAGGAGCCACCTCGCGTTGTTCGCCGTCAAGTTCCATTGTGGCCGTGCCCTCGAGGATGAAGTAGATCTCTTCGGCCACCACGTGGTAGTGGCGCACAGTGGCTGTGCCAGACGGTAACGAGGCCTCCGCCAGGCTCTGATTGCGCGTTGGTGGATGTACGACGTTGAGGAGCTCACGAATCGTCGAGCCGTCGGCTGTGATGAATGGCTCCGCATCGCTATCGAGGTTTCGGACCTGCATGGTTACCCGCTCTCTTCGAGTCGCGTGAGAGCGAAGCGCGCCGAGCCGCGTAGGGCACACAGGTCGTCGAGGATCACGCGCACCGCCATCTTCTCAAGGATGCCGTCGTACCGTCCCTTGGCGTGAAACGAATGCAAGAAGCCACCGCGGCGGAGAATCGGCAAAATCTGTGGCGCAATGCCACCACCGATGTACATGCCGCCGGTCGAGAGGAGGACGAGGGCGAGGTTGCCGGCTTGGGCGCCGTAGGCATGCACGAACATGTCCATGGCGAGGACGGCGCTCGCATCCGACCCCGCGAGTGCGGCCTGTGAAATCGCGGTGCCCGGATTTCCAGCGGCCATGGCGGCCACCAACTCGGCGCCCGCCTGTGCGCGGCCGGTCTGCGTGACGAACTCCCAGATGTGGACGAGGCCAGGTCCAGAGACGACGCGTTCGGCACTGACGTGCTCCCACTCGGGGTGCTGGTCGCGGAGGTACAGCAACAGAGCATCTTCGTGAGCGCTGCGCGGGCCGTAGTCAATGTGACCACCTTCGCTGGCAAACGGTTGCCAGCGGTCGCCGATCGCGACCATGCCGGCGATGCCAAGACCGGTGCCCGCAGAACAGACGGCGCGATTACCACCGAGTCCAATTCGGTCGGGTTGGAGTTCTTCGAACTGGTCGGGGCTCAGTTCGCTAATGCCCCAGGCGTTGGCCAAAAGATCGTTGAGGAGATAGCCATGGTCATGGCCAATCGCGGACCGCACCTCATCTTCGGAGATGGCCCACGGAAGGTTGATCGGATTTGCCTTGCCACCCACAATCGGCGCGGCAATTCCGATTGCTGCGACAGCGACATCGCCTGGGTGGTCAGCAAGGTACTGCGCGACGAGCGCCTCAAGCGAGGCGGAATCGGGAACGTCGTAGACCTGTTCGTGTTCCAGCACTACGGGGCCGTGACCAGCACGAACGCGAGCAAAGCGAGCGTGCGTACCGCCGATATCGCCGGCGAGAACCGTCACCTCACTCACGCGACGATGGCCACCCGGTCCAGCGCCTGGAGCGCATCCTCGTACCCGAGCGGTGCCGCGTAGACCGTGTCGAGCGCCTCGTGCAGGTGCCCAGGGCTGCAGGACTCGCTACCACCGGGCGAGATGGTGATGCCGGCGACCGAGACGCCTTCGACGGGCGCATTTCCCGTACCAGGGCGCAGTGTCACGTTGACGTCCGCACGCACCGCAATCCAGGCAGCGAGCAGCATGGCGGACGGAGAATGAACGTTGCCGACGACGTCACCCGAGGGTGCAAACGCAAGTGTGCCCAGGGCCTGTTCGGATTGAAAGCCTGCGCTGATGCGGCGTCGCCATTCGAGCGTGCGGAGCCAGGCGAGATCGCGGGAGGGATGTTGGAGTGCAACCTCATGCGCGAAGGTGATGGCGCGGGCGGGGTCGGGGTCGCGATCGCTATCGAAGACGGTGACGTGCGCTGTTTCGGAAAGCGAAAGCTCGACCTCGCCATGGTCGTAGCCGGGCAACCAGGCCACGGTGGGGAGGCCACGAGCCAGGAGCGGTGCCACCAAGGAACGCGAGTGCGCGAGGCGACTCTCGTTGGCGTGGATATTGATGTCCTCGACGAGGACGTGCATGCCGGCGTCGCCGACTTCGATCAGGCGCACTCGCACCTCGGCATCGAGTCGATCTTCCTTGTGCTTGATCAGTCGAATCATCCTGGCTGGATGGAGCGCCGTCTCTTTGGTCCCGGCGCGATGCCCATTCGTTTGGTGCGGGTCGGGAGCCACGATCAGGTTCATCGTGCGCAGCGACACGTGATCACCACCGAGGTGATCGGCTTCGCGCAGCAGACGGCCAAGCGCATCGCCTACGACATCGGTCGACGTGTCGGAGGCCTTCCAGTGTAACCCGGACTCGAGCTCTTTGATCGTCGTAATAGCCCGCGTCACAGTCGCCGCCACTTCCGACCATCGGCGCGAATCAACGCCTCGGCAGAATCGGGACCAGGTGCACCCGCGACATACGGCTCGAGGGGTACCTCATTCTGCTTCCACGCGTCAATCACGGGGTCGACGATGCGCCAGGCCTGTTCGACCTCATCGGCGCGCGTAAAGAGTGTCGCGTCACCACGTAGCGCGTCGAGGATCAGGCGCTCGTAGGCCTCGGGGGTCTCGCGCGTAAACGTCTCGCCGTAGAGAAAGTCCATCCGCACGGGGCGGAGCTGGGTCTCGGCGCCGGGCGCCTTGGCCTCGATCCGCAAGGAGGCGCCTTCGTTTGGCTGGATTGAGAGCGTCAGGAGGTTCGGCCGAATGCTCTGGGCAACCTTTGGATCCGAGAACGGCATGTGCGGTACAGGACGGAAGGCAATTGTGATCTCCGTCGAGCGGCGTGGCATGCGCTTGCCAGCCCGCACGTAGAACGGTGTACCGGCCCAACGCCAGTTGTTGACCTCGAGTTTGAGTGCGGCGTACGTCTCGGTCGTCGACGTGGGTGGCACGTTCGGCTCCTCGAGGTAGCCGGGGACGTGGCCTCCGTCGACATCGCCAGCCGTGTACTGACCGCGCGCCGAGCCGACGCAGCGAATCGACTTCAACGCCTTCTCTTTTTCGTCACGAATCGAATCGGCATCGAAGGTCGCCGGCGGCTCCATCGCGGTCAACGCAACGAGCTGCATGACGTGGTTTTGGATGACGTCACGAATCGCGCCCGACTGGTCGTAGTAGCCGGCACGCGTGCCAATGCCGAGATCTTCGGCGGCTGTGATCTGCACATGGTCGATATAGCGACGATTCCACAGCGGTTCGAAGATGCCGTTGGCAAAACGGAAAACCAACAGGTTCTGGACCGTCTCCTTGCCGAGGTAATGGTCGAGGCGCAGGATGTGAGACTCGTCGAAGGCGGCTGTCACTTCGTTATTGAGCGCAATCGCCGACTCGAGGTCGTGACCGAATGGCTTCTCAATCATCAACACCGACTCGGGCTCACACCCGCGCGCCAGGCCGACCTTGTGAAGCGAATCGCCGATCGGGCCAAAAAAGCGTGGTGCCACGGCCAGATAGAAGAGGCGACGGGTGGGGCCACCGAGCGCTGTGTCGCCCGCAAGCAGGTTCTTCTTCAGCTTGTCGAACAACGCGGGCTTCGTAAAGTCGCCCTGGATGTAATCGACTTTGTCGAGCAGGCTCGTCAGAATTTTCTCGTCGACGCCGCTGCGCGAGTACTTGGTGACCACGTTGATCATGTGGTCGCGAAAGTTGTGCTCCGGCATGCTGCTACCGACACCGAGCAGGCGGAAACGCTCAGGCAGTCGACCTTCGGCATACAGGTTGTACACCGCAGGCAGCAACTTTTTGGCGGCTAAGTCTCCCGAGGCGCCAAACAAGACGTAGGTCGCGGGCTTAACTTCGACGCCTGGAACATCGGCGGCAAAGGGATTCTCGGGATCGGTCTCGGTCATAGGGGCGGCCTCCTGCGCGACAGCCTAGCCACTCCTCGGCTTGCGTGTGTGCCCTCTTGGTGAAGTCGATGGACGAGTACCACTTTCGCTCCGCCGGGTTTCCGCGTAGGCTTCCCCGCAGACCGCGACGATAGTCGTCGCAGCAGGGGAGGTTCTCGTGGGGGACGTTGCATTCCATACGGCGACGACAGTCGATGAGGCACTGGCGCTACTTGGCGACGGTTCCGACGCGCGCGTCGTAGCGGGCGGGTCCGACCTGATCGTTCAGGCGCGACACGGCAAGTCGCTTCCGGGCACAGTGATTGCGATTCATCGCATCGACGCGCTGCGGGGTCTTACCGCGGGTGACGACTTGGTCGTCGGTGCGTTGACATCCCACGCGACGCTGTGCGCTGATGCTGCCGTGCGCAGCACCTGGACAGCCATTGCGGATGCCTCCGCGCTGGTTGGATCGCACGCGACACGCAACGTCGGCACGCTTGGTGGCAACGTGATGAACGCCTCGCCGGCGATGGAGACCGGTGGACCGCTGATCGTGCTGGGTGCCTCCGTCACGCTCCGTTCCGCCGCGGGTGACCGCGAAGTCGCGATTGAAGAGTTGTGGACGGGGCCCGGCAAGACGTCGGCCAAGCCTGGCGAGATTTGCGTCGCCATCACCGTGCCGGCACAGCCCGCTCACACCGGCAGTGCCTACGTCCGCCTCGAGTACCGGCGGGCGATGGAGATCGCAATTGTCGGTGCCAGTGCGTGCGTCACGCTTGACGACGACGGCAACGTGACGGCCGCGAAGGTCGCCTTGACTGCACTCGCGCCGACGATCATTCGCAGTCCCGCTGCAGAGGCCGCCATCATCGGTACCGATGGCCACGACGACGCACTCGATGCGGTTGCCGCGGGTGCCTCGGCAGACGCAAAGCCGATTTCGGACCTTCGTGCCAACGAGGACTATCGCCGCGCGATGGCCGGTGTCATTGCCAAGCGCGCCGTCGCCGTTGCGGCACAGCGTGCTCGTGGTGAGGAATTTCCGATTCCTGCAACTCCCGTATTCATGAAGGGCTCCGGACGATGAAGCACGCAGCGACACTAACCGTCAATGGCATGGCCTATCCGGTCGAGCTGGACGGCGACACGACACTCGTCCGCGCGATTCGCGACGAGATCGGTCTGACCGGCACCAAGGAAGGCTGCGACGACTGCGAATGCGGCGCGTGCATGGTGATGATCGACGGCCGTCCCGTCAATTCGTGCACGTACCTTGCTCTGCAGGCCGTTGGCTCTGAGGTGACGACGGTTGAGGGACTCGCCGACGGTGAGACACTCAGCAGCCTCCAGTCCGCGTTCCTCGACCAGGGTGGTGTCCAGTGTGGTTTCTGTACGCCGGGCATGCTCGTCTCGGCGCACGCACTCCTGCGCGAGAACGCCGACCCGACGGACGAAGAGGTTCGCCTCGCTCTTGGCGGCAATCTCTGCCGTTGCACGGGCTACGCCAAGATCGCTGGTGCGGTCATGCAGGCAGCAAAAGCCTCGGTCTAACTCGTCGGACGGGGGGGCGGGATTGCGCGGGGTCTCCCCGACCGCTCTTCAATCGCGGCGATAGGCTGCGTCTAATGGACGCAGCCAAAATGCAGTACCCGGTCTACGACGCTGCTGGCGCGCAGGCTATAGACGCCCAGGCGATTTCGTTGCTTGCCGGTTCGGGCGAGAGTCTGATGCGAAGTGCGGCAGCCGCTGCGGCTCGTGTCGTGCGCGGTCGTTTCGCAGACGCGCGGCAGATCGTGGTTGTGGCCGGCAGTGGCAATAACGGTGGTGATGGGT
>Ga0194048_10000632_pt1 | contig 17206 bp, 12 predicted proteins | sample JunL225m_MetaG_FD_161685 | JGI IMG/M metagenome (GOLD analysis project Ga0194048, IMG submission 161685) | Anoxic zone freshwater microbial communities from boreal shield lake in IISD Experimental Lakes Area, Ontario, Canada - Jun2016-L222-5m | ecosystem: Environmental > Aquatic > Freshwater >...
TGCCGGTCGGCGTGAGCGGCCAGCTGGCCGTTGTCTTCGGCTGGCATGGCCACGGCGGCCGCTCCACCCAATCCGCGGGCCGCTGGGGTTACGCCGAGATCGACACGACTTCGATCTTGGTCTTCCCGCAGGGCCTGCCGACCGTCTCGCCGCTGGTCGACAAGGAAGGCCGCATGCCAGGCTGGCAGACGACCGTCGAGAGCGAGGGTGGCCGTGATATCAAGCTCTTCGACGCCATTCTGGCTGACCTCAAGAAGGAGCAGCCGGTCGACGCGCGTCGCATCTTCTCCATGGGCCATTCCAACGGCGCCGCGTTCAGCTATCTCCTCTGGCAGGCCCGTCCGGAAATCATCGCCGCCATCGGGTCCGTCGCCGGCGGCCTGCGGGGTGACTCCAAATCGTTACCCCCGATGCCGGTGATCCATGTCGCTGGAGAAAAGGATCCCCTCGTCAAGTTCGCCTGGCAGCAGGCGACGTTTGCCGCGGTGAAGCGGTTCAACAGCTGCACCGAAGAAGGTAAGCCGTGGGCCAAGGAAGGCGTGCTGGACGCGACCATCTTTGCCTCGACCAAAGGGGCTCCGTTGGTGACGGCCATTCATGGGGGTGGACACGAATACCCCAAGGGCTCCACTGAGCTGATCGTCCGGTTCTTCAAGGAGAACCCTAAGCCAGCCAAGTGATCAGCGGGCCGGGTCGTCGGTCAGGATCGCGAGGTCGTCGAGGTAGAACTCGGTCTTCTCGTTGGCGTTACTGATGAAGCCCACCCAGTCGAGCGTCTTCATGTCGGGGTGTCGGCAGGGCAGGTCCTTGAATTCCTTCGTGGGTTCACCTTCGGGCGTCACCTTCAGGTTCCAGCGGCCCGTGACGGCATCGCCGATGACGGCGGAGAGTTCGAGGCGGATCCACTTCTGCATCGGCACGGCGACGTCGAGCCCTTTGACGCCGGTGAGACGGCCGTTCTGGATATGCATCACCGGACCGGTGCGGTAAGGGTTTCCTTTGGTACGCCACTCGTGGGCAAAGATCGCCTTCGGTTCCATGTAGAGGGAGAAGCTAACGGTCGAAGTGCCCGTTCGGTGGTGCGGATTGAACGACAGCATCGGGTAATAGGCGCTGGGCAGTCCGGGGGCGTCCTGGAAGAGCAGGGACTGCTTGCCCTCGGAGTGCTTAGCCGGGCTCATGCGCAGGGCGTCGCCGAGGCTGACGCGCGGTTTACCGGGCGGGGCGTTATTGATCGTGAGCGCGGGGTTGCCGTGCGGGAAGGGGCGCTTCTGGTCGACGATGCGACCTTCGAAGCCCTGGCGGATATTCAAGGGCGGGGCTTCAGGTCGTTCAGGACGCGGGAGCTCGGGGCCGCGTCCGAAGGTGTCCGCCAGCTTGCGCCAAGCGGGGTCGTCGCGGAGCACGCCCATGGCCGAGACATCGATCGACTTGATGCCGAGGGCGAGCGCGGGTGAGCCGGGCTTCAGGCGGAAGTCGCGTTTGGTCGGGTCGACGAAGAGCGGATCGGCGATGATCGAGTCGAGGTCCTGGCCTTTCTTCTGCCAGTCGGCGAACGAGAGTTTCTTTTCCGTGAAGGTCACCGGGCGGGCCGAGATATCCCAGTAGACGTTACTCTTATTGAGGAAGTTCGCGGTCGTGCCGGTCCAGCCGGGCCCGAGCAGTTCGCCGCGGTCGAAGATGACGATGTTCTGCTCGAACGTGAACGAAAGGTGTTCCTCGGCGCGGGAGCGCTTGACCTGATAGTCTTCCGAGAAAGCAAAGACGTTATTCCGGATTACGTTGTCCTTGCCGTAATGCTGGTGGAAGCCCCCGTCGGTCGTGTCGTAGGTCACGTTGCCTTCCATCGTGATGCCTGTGCTGCCTTCGTCCGTGTAGAGCCCCCAGCCGCCGTAACCGAAGCAGGTCACATGGTGGATGAGGTTGTGGCTCACCGTGGTGCCTTCGGAGGGGCCGAGCGTGTAGACGCCGCCCATATCGCTCAGCAGGCCTTTGCCGAGGTGGTGGAGGTGATTCCAGTCGACCGTATTGCGCTTGGCGTCGCTAGGTGCATAGCCCCAGCGCCAGCCGACGGAGACCGCCGAGTAGAAGAAGTCCGAGATCTCATTATGCGTGACCTCGTTGTCGGAGGAGGAGCCGATCCAGACCCCGACCGCGCAGGGGAAAATCAACCCACCGTCGCGGATGATATTATTATGCACCCGGTTGTGGCTTGCGTGGTTTTCCGGCTTAGGCTCGTCGTTGAGTGTGCCCACCTTGATGCCGCCGGCGCCGAGGTCGGTGATCAGGCATTTCTCGATGGACACCTCGCGGCACCCTTGGTGGAGCGAGAAGCCGTAGCTGCCGACGTGGGAGAGTTCGCAGCCCGTGAACGAGACCTGCCGGGCGTGTTCCAGGGTGATTACGCCGTCGACCGTGCGGACCGCGGATTGGTTGGGTGTCGCCGTCGCGAGGGATGGAAGGCCTTTGGCGTGGCGGAAAGCGAGTCCGCGGAAAGCGAGGTGCGCGACGGGGGCGTTGGGCTGGCCGGCGAAGGTCAGGAGTTTTTCTGCGACCGGATAGGTGGCGCGGGACGCTTCCACGGACTCACCCTTGCGGGGCAGATAGGACAGCTGGCCGGAGCGGCTGAGGAACCACTCGCCAGGCTCGTCGAGTAACGACAGCAGGTTTTCGATGACCATGCCCGTGAGGTGATCGAAGGCGGTGTTGCCCTTCTGGGCGGGGCCGCGGACCCTCAAGGTGCCGTCTGCCGGACTGGCGGATTCGACGCGGCTACGGGTTGAATCCCACTTATGGTAGAACGTCACCACCGCGTCTTGGGCCTCGGAAGATTTCACCTCGCTGAACGCCACCAGCTCCTTCGGGTCGACGCGGATGGACTGTTCAGTGAAGCCGGGGGTCGGCGTGGTGCCGGGAAGAGGGTTCTCGCTTTCGACGCTGCGGACATAGTGGCTGCCGGGATTATTGGTGCGTGCGCGGGTGGCACGCAGTTCGCCGACCCAGAGCTGCTCGAAAGTCTCGTTACCGGCCGGAATCTGCAGCGTCCAGCGTCCATCCTTGCCGGCCGTGAAGGGCAGCAGTTCCTTGCCCCCTGAGATCACGACCTTGGCGCCCGGCGCGGCCTCGTAGGAGATGAGCTTTCCGTCTTCACCGGAATCTTTTGCCTCAAACGCGACGGCGGCGGTCAGACGGTAGGTGCCTTCGGCGAAGATCACGTGGACCGATTCGGTCAGCGGGCGCGGCAGTTTTCGGATGGCGAGGCGGGCTCCATCGAGAGAGGCCAACGGAGCGTCGGCTTTGCCGCTGGCCCGGTCGTCTCCTTTCGGCGAAACGTGCAGGTCCAGTGCCTGCGCGGTGAAGGGCAGGAGGAGGGCGAGTAATAGCGAACGGCAGAAAGGCATGGGTATCCCGACAAGACCCATGCGGGGCGGTTCCCTCAAGACTTTCTAGCAACGAAGAAACGCGTCTCGCCGGCGAACTCCCGGACCAGTGGCCCGTCCGCCGCGACCTCGGTGCTGAGCGGGCATTCGATTACCGTGAAGCCTGATTCCGACAACTCATCCCGGGTTTCCTTCTCGGTGCTACTATGGATGAAGACCGGCGACGTGTCGCTCTCGTGCCAGCGATCGCCCGGGATGGACTCGTCGGACGCGTCTTCCTTCGCCCAGTAGGCCGCGTTGGCGCCTTTCTCGCGATCGGAGGCCGTGAAGAGCAAGATGCCCCCTGGCTTCAGCACGCGATGGATGGAGCGAAGCGCAGCAAGGCGATGCTCACGACTCGGTAGGCACATCAGCCCGTTGAAGGCGAAGATGGCGCGATCGAAAGAGGCGTCCGGGTAGGTCAGCGCGGTGGCATCCTGCTGTTCGATGATCTTCTCCCAGCCTTCGTCGTGGTCGGCCAGCACCGCCCGGGCGAGGCTCACCATGATCGGGGAGAAGTCCGTCGCGACCACGTGGGGGTAGCCTGACTGTAACAATCCTAGGGCGACCCGACCGCCCCCGCACCCGAGCTCGAGGATGCGGTGGGACCGGGTGAAGTGCCGTTCGATGAGCATGCGTTCGGAAGCCCAGACCCCGACGCGTACCGCTGCCCGGGCATAGTGCAGGGCCGTCTCGGTCTCGAGCCAGTGGGCCTGCGGGTCGCGTTCCATGCGTCGAGGCAAGCGAATCTTGCCACCGAGGCAATCGCAGGAACACTTAGGCCCATGATTAGGACGCTCTTCGTTGCCATGGCCCTAGCGCTCGTCGCCTGCGACAGCCAGCATAGCGCTAACGCCCCGACGACCGAACTCGGCATCGAGACGCGTTTCCCGGTCCGGATGGGCCAGGTGCTCGGACAGCTGCGCATCGCCGCGACCGATCTCGAGAAGGCCCGCGGCCTGATGGGTACTACCAAGCTCTCCGAGGAAGAAGGCATGGCGTTCATGTATGACACCGAATCGCAGATGCGCTTCTGGATGAAGGACACTCCGCTTGACCTCGATATCGCTTTCATTGCGCGCGACGGGACGGTCCTTGAGATCCGGACCATGACTGCCGGGGATACCGAGACCACCGCTTCGACCACTGATCAGGTGCGCTTCGCGATCGAGATGCGCTCCGGTTGGTTCCGTGATTTCGGCGTCAAGCCAGGCGAGAAGATCAACGTCGATGACATGCGAGCGGCCTTGAAGGCGCGCGGTTTCGACTCGAAGCGGTTCATTCCCTGATCACAGGGAGCGCCAAAGTAGCAGTAGCCCCGTAGCGGCAGCGAGGCAGCCGAGCACGAAGGCGAGCGCGAGGCGTTCCGCCGCGGTCGTACGGAAGATCCTCATGCCTTCGGAGCGAGGCGGGCGGCCGCTTCGCGCAGGAAGGCCGTGAGACGAAGTAGGAAGAAGGGCGAAGGGGTGCCGGCGATGGGTTCGAGGGCCTGTTCGGCGGCGGCGATTTCGGCGTCGAGCCGGCGGAAGCATTCGCGCCAGGCTGCGTCGGAGATGAGTTGGCGGGCGTCGCCGCCGGCGCGGAGGGCGGTCAGGAAGCCTTTGCCCGAGAGGTCGCGCTCGAGGAGCATCGGCAGGGTGAGCTTGCCGCTGGCGGCGTCGGTGCCGAGGGTTTTGCCGGCCTTGGTGTCGTCCTGCAGCAGGTCGACTAAATCGTCGTAGATCTGGTAGGCGATACCGAGGTGGCGACCGAAGAGGGAGCAGGCCGCGATATGCTCCGGCGGCCGGCCGGCGAGAAGGGCGCCCGCGTGGCAGGCGCCTTCGAACAGCTCGGCCGTCTTCAGGCGGATGTGCCGGTAATAATCTTCGAGGGATAGGTCGTCGTGGCCGCGGGAGAACGTCTGGCAGACTTCGCCGGAGCAGACTTCGCGGGAGGCGCGGGCGACGATGCGGCAGAGCTCCGGCGTCGGGTGGTCGGCGGCGAGGACGAGCGCGTGGGCGAAGAGGGCGTCGCCGAAAAGTACGGCCGCGTGGGCGCCGTGGGTGTGATTCGGGGTGTCGCTGCCGTGGCGGGTGTCGGCACCGTCCAAGACGTCGTCATGCACCAGCGTCGCGAGGTGGACGAGCTCGATGATGCCGGCTCCGCGGACGAGGGCGTCGGGGGGAGGGCCCCCTGCGCCGGAGCTGAATGCCAGCAAGGGACGGAGGCGTTTACCCGGGTGGGCGAGTACGTCACGGACCATCGGGCGTACTTCCGGTTCGAACGCGAGTTCCTGCGCTGCGAGGAATTTCTCGAGCGCCGCGAAGTGAGCTTCAAGGCCGGCGTGCAGCGGGGAGGACACGCCGCAATGTGCAGGTGAAAAAGCCCTTGCGCAAGCGCAGGATGAGGTAAAGCCGCCTAGGCAGCTTACGGGGCGAACTTGGTCTCGACCGAGATGATCACCTTACCGCTGCTGGCGCAGTCAGCACAGGGGATGCGCTTGTCGAGCAGCTGGCCCTTCTGGGCTTCGCGGATGAAACCGAGCCCGCCGCATTTCTTGCAGGTGATCTGCTCGTTGGTCGTCGTGCTCATCTCGGCGCCGGCATTGATCGCTTCCATGAACTTACGGAGACCGGCCGCGGAGTCTTCGAGGGTGACGCATTCGACGAAGGCTTCGCGCCGGATGGTGAGGCGCTTCCCGACGAGAGGCGGGTAGGTCGCGGTGAAGAGCAGGGCGACCGTGCCGACGTGCATGCCGGTGATCTTGCCCGTGTCGCCGACTTTGGCGGGTTTTTCGAGTAGCAGGATCGCCATCGTGTCCGCGCCGGCGGCGAGGATTTCATTAGGGCCGGCGGCAGGCCAGGCGGCCTTGGCGAGGAAGCGGTTGTCGCCCAGGTCTTGGACAAGAGCGTAGTTCACCGTCGCGAGATAGCCCGTGGCCTTGCTCGAACCCGCGGGGGAGCCATCGACGATGCGTTGGGTGGCAAAAGCCGAGTAAAGGCGCTGCAGCTCCTTGGTCGTTTCGGTGAAGCCCAGCTTATTGATCTTCGAGAGCTGGAACGTGCGGGTCGACTTAGCGTCGGGTGGCGTGAGTGTTCGGAAGGGCGTGATGACGACGGTGTTATCGACCTCATCCTCGGCGGCTTTCGGAGCGGCTTTATTAGCCGGCGTGGACGTACCCGTTTCGGCAGGTGCTACCGCGTTCGCCGTGGCCTTGGTGCCGAAGGCGGTCGTCTGGGCCGAAGCGGAGACGGCGGAGGCCAAGAGGACGAGGAGCAGTCGCTTGATCATGGGATTAGTCGAGGGAGGAAAGGTCGCCTTCGGCAGGCGGAGGCGTGGACTTAGGCTTGGCCGGAGCCGGGCTGCTGTCGGAAGGGGTCACCGTCTTCTGGCGCTTAGGGCGGGAGTCGTCGTCCGAATCATCGTCCTCGTCGTCGTCATCGTCTTCTGGGAGGTCGTCATCCTCCGGGTTTGGCTTGTCGCCGCGGGCGATGCGTTTGCGGCGGACGATGACCGAGCCCACGAAGATCGCGATCAGGTAGAGAGCGAAGAGCGCGGCGACCAGGATGGCGAGGGAGATGAAGTCTCCGATCGGCGTGATCAAGATGGCCCCGATGGTGATGCCGGCGAACATGCCCCTCCAAGACTTCAGGAGCGTCATCGGGCGGACGATTTCCAGCCACATGATGATGATGAGTGCCAGCGGGAACTGGAAGCAGAGTCCGGTCAGCAAGGACATCATCACCACCAGCGAGTAGTAGTCGGAGGCTTGCCAGTTGATACGGATATCCATGCCATGGGCGACGTGGTGCACGACCACGATGGACATCGGCGTGAGCCAGAAGAAGGCGAGGGCAGCTCCGATGAGGAATAGGATGAGGCCGGCGGCGCAGAAGGGAATGAGCCCGCGACGTTCCTTCTTATTAAGGGCCGGGCCGACGAAGCGGACGACTTCGTAGAGGAAGACCGGGGAAGAGATGGCGATACCAGCGGCAATCGCGGCGTACATCAGTACGGACCAGACGCCCATGAACTGCGTTTCCTGGAGCTGCGTCGAGATGGCTGGCACGCTGACGAGCCAGGAGGGGATCGAGAAGAAGCCTAGGAGGAGGAGGTCGCCTTGGACGGACGGCTGGGACATGCCTTCGGGGTCGATCTGCTTGGCCCATTCCAAGGGGAGCTGGAGGAGGACCGGGATCTCCTTATAAAAGATAAGGGCAACAGCCACGCCGATGGCGAAGACGCCGAGCACGCGCATCAGGGAGATACGCAGATCCTCGATGTGCTCGAGGAAGGACATCTCGCTGCGGGGCCGATTGCGGCGAATGAGGGTGGAAAGCATGGGGTTAGTCCTTACGGAGGAGGTCCTTGATGACGTCAAGGCTGAGGCCAGACGAGACGGAGTCTGATTCGGTCAGGAGCTTACGCAACATCTCAGACTTGGACTTTTGGAGCTCCATGACGCGTTCTTCGATGGTGCCAGCCGCGATCAGCTTGATGCTGGTGACGGTGCGGGTCTGGCCGATGCGGTGGGCTCGGTCGGTGGCCTGGGCTTCGGCGGCCGGGTTCCACCACGGGTCGAAGTGGATGACCGTGTCGGCGCCCGTCAGGTTGAGGCCCGTGCCGCCCGCCTTGAGTGACATGAGCATGACCGGGATGGTGGGCGTGGAGTTGAACGTATCGCAGACGCCTTGGCGGTCCTTCGTGGAGCCGTCGAGGTAGCAGTAAGGGACGTCGCGGTCTTCGAGGGCTTTCTTGAGGAGCTGCAGCGCGGTGACGAATGTCGAGAAGACCAGCATGCGATGCCCGGCATCCTTGGATTCTTCGACGAGTTCCAGGAAGGCCTGCAGTTTCGCTGAGTCTGCTTCTTCCATCTTCGGATCGAGGATGCGCGGGTCGGCGCAGATCTGACGGAGGCGCAGGAGCTGGTTGAAGGCCGCCATCTGGATGCGGGCCTGCGTGGCGCCGCCCATCTCCATCTCGAAGATTTCCTGGCGAGTGGACTCCAGGATTTCGTCGTAGATCTCCTTCTGGTTATCCTCGAAGTCGCAGTAGACGATTTGCTCAATCTTCGCTGGCAGCTCGGGCGCAACCGCGACCTTGGAGCGGCGCAGGATGTAAGGCGCGGCCATCTGCAGGAGGCGGTCGTCGTGCCACTTGCGTTCTTCGGCTTGGATGCGTTCCTCGGGCTTGGGTAGGTAGCCTGGCATGAGGAAGCCGAAGAGTGACCGCAGGTCTTCGAGCGAGTTTTCCACCGGCGTGCCGGTGAGAATGTAGCGGCCCTTAGCGACGAGCTGCTTGACCGCCTTGGCGGCTTGAGCGCGGGCATTCTTGATGTTCTGGCCTTCGTCGCAGATCGCGGCGCCCCAGGTGATGAGCGAGAAGGCCGCGATGTCGCGGGAAAGCGTGCCGTAAGAGGTGATGACGAGATCGAAGCGCTGCAGGTACTCTTGGGCCGTGAAGCGGTTCTGGCCGTGGTGGGCGAGGACCTTGAGCGAAGGGGTGAAGCGACGGGCTTCGCGGCGCCAGTTCTCGACGAGCGAAGCAGGGCAGACGACGAGGCAGGGGCCGTCTTCGGGGCGATGCTGGCGCAGGGCCTCCATGAACGCCAAGGCCTGCACGGTCTTGCCGAGGCCCATCTCGTCGGCGAGCAGGCCGCCCAGAGAATTATTATGGATATGCCAGAGCCAGGCCACGCCGACCTGCTGGTAGATGCGGAGCATCTTGCTGAGCTCCTCGCGGATGGGCGCGGGTTGGAGCTTCGAAAGGTTGCGGATCGCGGACGAGCGCTTGCTCCAGGTCTCGGGCGGCGCGAAGGCGGCCTGTAGCTCCTCGGCGATGGCGTCGGCGCTGGCGAGGTCGGCGTAACCGAGCTTCAGGTTGAGGTCGAGGTCGACGTCGCGCTTGGACTCGCCGGTGATGCGGCGCTGGGCGTTGCGGATCGACTCCATCAGCTCCGGCGTGATGAGGCGCGGGCCGAGATCGGTGTAGAAGAACATGCGGCCGCTCGAGAGGGCCTCCTGGATGACCTTCGGCGATTTGCCTTCCGGGTCGATGCCGATGGCGAAACGGAAGCCGTCGTTCTCTTCGGACGCGTCGCACTTCACCTTCGCGAGGTCGACGTTGCGGAGCGAGTGCGAAAGGTTGTGCGTGAAGAACGCACCGTTGTCCGTCATCAGTAGCTTGTGATGGCGGGCGAGGAAGTTCAGCACCTGGATCGTGCCAGCGAGGTACCACTCGCGGCTGGTGGTCTCGAGCGTGAAGCCGCTGCGCTGGAGCACGTCGCGGAGTTCGGCGACCGGGCCGGAAGATTGCTGGGGCAGGCGGATGCGCAGCCACTTCATCGAGCCGTCGACCCACGGGCGGTCGTCGCGGCCGCGTTCCTGAGAGCGGACTTCCTGTTCCTCGGGGCCGTCGTCGGGGGCTTCGCCCGCGGCGTTGGTCTGCGGCGTCGCGACGGGTTCGTCGAGGTGCTCGTGGACCTTGTCGAGCTGGTCGCCGTCCCATGCCAGAGGGGTCTCCGGCGCGTTGGCCATGCGGAAGATCTTCAGGCCCTTGCCGATGGCGAGGAGCTGGCGGAGGTGGCGGCGGGTGAGGGGAAGGATGCCCTGGAGTTTGCCGTGGCAGAGGTTTTCGAGGATCGCCAGGAAGAAGACCGTGTCCGGTTCGATGGTCCAAGCCTTACTGCGGTCGAGGTTCTCGGGCGCGACTTGGGCACCGTCGACGCGGAGTTCGAGGCGGCAGATGATCTCGTCGCGCGCGGCGGCAGTGACGATGTTGGGTGGAACGATGAAGCGCACCTCGATGGGCGTGCCGCGTTTTTCCGAGAGAGTGAGGGATTTGAGCCGGGGTCCTGCCGGGGTCGTTTCCGTTTCCTTTGACTTTTCCTTCTTCGTGTCAGCCGTCTTTTCTTTCGTCGCCGTCGTCGGTTTGCCAGGCGGTGCGGCCGGTTTCGGCGGCGCTATTGTCTCGGGCTTCAGATAGCCCTCTTTGGTCGCGAGCACGAGGTAGGCCGCCACAGAATGGACGCAGAGCTTTCTTCGACCGACGGAGACTTCGCAGCCGCATTCGTTGCGCTGGAAGGTGATCGAACGCAGGTTCCAGCGGGCTTCGCGGGATTCGGTACCGTCGTCGACGAGGGCTTCCGCGACCGGGGGCGTCCAGAGGGCTTTCTTCACCTTGCCCTTGGCCACCAACTCCTTGGCGAGGAGCACGGTCGCACCGCCAGCTAGATCGACGAGATCGTCTTCGGAGATGTTGGGCAACGGCTGACGCGGCGCCATGGTGAGGGTGTGCGGTGAAAAGCGTCGTCCGAAAGGACGCGCCAAAGGAGGAAAAACCTAGTGGGAAGACGGTTCGCCTAGACGGCGACGTCTTGGACCGGGACTCCTGGGTGCATCTCGAAGATGCCTACGGGGGTCGTCGGGCCTGTCATCACGATGGAATAATCATCGCCGATGCCAATGATAATCTGACCTCCCGGCATATTTACCGTCAAATCCGCGTCAACCAGGCCCATTTTACGGGCCACGGCGGCCGAAGCCGATGAGGAGGAGCCGGAGGCCATCGTGTAGCCGGCGCCGCGTTCCCAGATCTCGATCCGCACGTTCTTGCGGTCGGTGATCTTCATGAACTGGACGTTGGTGCGGTTCGGGAAATTGGGGTGCACTTCAAGGTGCGGACCGTAGGTCTTGGCGAGGTCGGGCGTGAGGTCGTCGACCGGAATCACGCAGTGCGGGTTGCCGACGGTGGCGGCCCAATACTTGAAGGTCTTGCCGAGGACGGTGATTTCTTCGCCGAGGACTTCGCGGTCGGCGCCGACGTGCGGGATGACGGGCGCGCGGAAGGAGACCTTGCCCATCTCGACGCGGATACGGTTGCCGCCTTCGAAGACTTCGCAGCGGACGATGCCACCGATGGTGTGCAGGCGGAACTCCTGGCCTTCCTGGATGCGCTTGGTCTCGAGGAGGTGGCGGCAGAAGATGCGGATGCCGTTGCCGGACTTCTCGGCCTCGGAGCCGTCCGGGTTCAGGATACGGAGGCCGAAGGTGCCGTCGGTGCGTTCAATTGGTCCGTAGAGGATACCGTCCGAACCCAGACCGAAGTGACGGTGGCAGACCTTGCGGATGGCTTCGGGCGAAAACAGGGTAGGGCAGTCCTTGGGCTCGAGGACGAGGTAGTCGTTGCCGAGGGCGTGGTATTTCGCGAAACGCATGTTCGCCTTCTGATTGGGCGTTATGGCCAGGTTTTGCAAGCAAGGGGTGCGGTAGTCCATCTGCTTGCTTTCTTTCTCCGGCCGACGGGCTTAGAAGATGGCCATGCGCCTCCTGCCCCTGGTTGCCTTGTCTTGCGTGCTCTCCGTCTTTGCGGCGGATAAGCGCCCGCCCAACATTGTCCTGCTCTACTCAGACGACATCGGCTGGGGCGACCTGAGTTGCTACGGCTCCAAGGTCATCCAGACCCCGAATCTCGATAAACTGGCGTCGCAAGGTACGCGCTTCACCGCGGGCTATTGCACATCCGCCACCTGCACGCCCTCACGCTACTCCTTGCTGACCGGCGAATACGCCTGGCGTCGGCAGGGAACCGGGGTCCTGCCCGGCGACGCGCGGCTGATCATCAAGCCTGGCCGTCCGACGATGGCCGCTAGCCTCGCCAAGCTAGGTTACGCCACTGGCGTCGTCGGTAAGTGGCACCTCGGCCTCGGCTCGGGCGACGTGAACTGGAATCAGAAGATCGACCCGTCGCCCAATCAGATTGGCTTCACTTACTCCTTCATCATGGCCGCCACCGGCGACCGCGTGCCAACGGTCTTCGTCGAGGATGGTTCCGTGGTCGGCCTCGACCCCAAGGACCCGATCGAAGTCAGTTATAAGCAGGCTTACCTAGGCGATCCTGACCTGACCACCGATGCCGAACGCGCGAAGCTGAAGATGGATTGGTCGCATGGCCATAATATGGCCCTCGTCAACGGCGTCGGTCGCATCGGCTGGATGAAGGGCGGCAAGGCGGCGCTCTGGAATGACGAGACGATGGGCGATACGTTCTGCGACAAGGCCTGTGGCTTCATCGCGCGCAACAAGGACAAACCTTTCCTACTCTACTACGCTTCACACGAGAACCATGTGCCGCGCGTCCATAATCCGCGCTATGCCGGCAAGACCCCGTTGGGTCCGCGCGGTGACGCCGTGGTGGCGTTCGACGATCAGGCCGGCCGTATCCTCGCCGAGCTCGATAAGCACGGACTCGCCGAGAATACCCTCGTCATCTATTCTTCCGATAACGGACCAGTCCTCGACGACGGCTACAAGGATAAGGCTGTCGAATTGAATAAGCAGGCCGGCCATACGCCCGCTGGACCTTTCCGAGGCGGTAAATACAGCATCCTCGAAGGCGGTACGCGCGTCGGCTTCATCGCCCGCTGGCCGGGTCATACGCCCGTCGGCCAGGTCTCCGACGCCCTGATGTCGCAGGTCGACCTCCCCGCGGTCTTCACAAAGGTCGCCGGCGGAGACCCCGCGGATTTCCTGAAACTGGATTCCGTCGACACTTCCGCTGCCCTCGCGGGAGGTGCCGGCCGCGAAACCCTGATCTCGAGCACGCAGGGTAATCAGCTTTCCATCCGCGACGCGCGCTGGAAGTTCATTTCCGGCGTCGGCGCTCCCGGTAAGGGCAAGAAGGCCCAGGGTCCGCTCGTCGCTTTGCTCGGTTCCGAAGCCGAACAGGCCAGCGATAGTCGCGACCAGTCTGGCCCTCGCCTCTTCGACCTGCAGTCCGATCCTGGCGAGCGCAATAACGTCGCGAAGGATCACCCTGAGATCGTCGCACGGCTCAAGGCCTTGCTCGACGCGCAGAAGGCCAAGGGCGTCGCTCAACCGTTACCGAACTAATCGGTCGATTAATTTCGAGTCAGCGCCTTCTCCCGACTTGAAGCGGAGGGAGGAAGGGTGATGCTCGGCGCATGAGCACGACCCCTCTCCGAGTCCTTTGCGTCGGTGCCGGCCACATGGGCCGGTCGCACGCCCTCGCTTATCACAAACTGCCTGGCTTTCAGATCGTCGGCCTTGTGACCCGCTCCGCCGATTCCCGGGCCAAGCTTAACGCCGAACTCGGCGGCGGCTACGCGGAGTACGGCGACTTCCATGCCGCGCTCAAGGCCACCAAGCCTGATGCGGTCTCGATCTCAAGCTACCCTGACACGCATGCCGAATATGCCCTCGCCGCGCTCGCGGCCGGTTGCCACGTCTTCGTCGAGAAGCCGCTCGCCGTCACCGTCGCCGAGGCCGAGCAGATCGTCGCCAAGGCCAAGGAAGTGAAGCGCAAGGTCGTGATCGGCTACATCCTCCGCCATCACCCGGCTTGGACTCAGTTCATCAAGACCGTGCAGACGCTTGGCAAGCCGCTCGTCATGCGCATGAACCTTAATCAGCAGAGTTACGGCGACATGTGGAAGACCCATAAGTCCCTGATGCAGACCTGCAGTCCGATCGTCGATTGCGGAGTCCATTACGTCGATGTGATGTGCCTCATGACCGGTAGCCGTCCCGTGCGCGTCTCCGGCATCGGCGCGCGTCTGTCCGACGAACTCCCGGCGGGCATGGTCAATTACGGCCAGCTACAGGTCACCTTCGCCGACGGCTCCGTGGGCTGGTACGAGGCTGGATGGGGTCCGATGATGTCCGAGGAGGCTTTCTTCGTGAAAGACGTAATCGGGCCGAAGGGCTGCGTCTCCATCGTCGCTGGCAAGGCTTCGCAGGCCGGCAACTCCGCCGACGTCGATTCACACTCCGCCGCCCAGGCTCTCAAGGTCCATTCATCTCAGCTTGGCGCCGACGGTAAGTTCACCAAGCCCGATGAGATTGTGCCGACGGATGCCGATCCCGGGCATGACGGGCTCTGCGAGCGCGAGCAGGTGTATTTCGAAAAGGCCATCCGCGAAGACCTCGACCTCACCGCGCACATGGATGACGCCGTGAACTCGATGCGCATCGTCGCCGCGGCCGACCAGTCGTTCCGCGAAGGCCGGACCATCAATCTCTGAGCGGCGATGGCGCACCCGAACCTCGTCTTCATGGGCGTCTGCGGTTGCGGTAAGAGCACCGTGGCGGAGATCTATGCCCAGCGTACCGGAGCCACGCTGATCGAGGCCGATGGCTTTCATCCGCCGGAGAATGTCGCCAAGATGAGCGCCGGCACGCCGTTGACCGACGCAGACCGGGCGGGCTGGCTGGCGGCGATGGCTGCCCGTCTCGCCGAAGGCAAGGCCCGCGGCGAAGCGATGGTCGTGACGTGTTCGGCCTTGAAGAAAGCCTATCGCGATCGCCTGCGTGAAGGGGACCCTGAGCTCTTCTTCATCTTCCTCGATGGAAGTCAGGAACTCCTGCAGGCACGCCTCGATGCGCGTAAGGGGCACTTCATGCCGCCAGGCCTGCTCGGCAGCCAGCTTGCCACCTTGGAGCGTCCGAACCTTGCCAGCGAGAAGTGCCTGCACGTCAGCATCAGCCTTTCGCCCGAGCAGATCTGCGCGACGGTCGGCGTGGCGATGCGTCGCTTCGCCTGAAAAGCAGAAGGCCCGCACGATGGCGGGCCTTCGTTAGGGAGCTAAGCGGCGCTTACTTCTTCCAGACGACCTTGGACGGCTCGATGACGCTTGTCTTATCGAGCGTCGGGAAGCCTTCCGGGACGGCTAGGCTGACCTTGCCGGTCGCGGCCCATTCGGTGGAGCGGGCGAGGATGGTCTGGAAGCCCACGCAATAGAGGGCGTCGAAGTTATTGTCGCCGGTCCACATGTGGCCCATCGAGGTCGTCACCACGCGGCCCTTGCCGAACGGGGCGAACCAGACCATCGGCTCATGCATATCGGTACCGCCCGTGTCCGGCTTGGAGTAGGAGCTCGAGAGCACGTGCATGTGGTCGGCGCTGCCGCGCATGCGACCGTAGAGTTCGTCGGTGGCGTGGAGCCATTCGGCAGGCAGGCCCTGCATGATCGGATGGGAGGCGTCGCGGGTCTTGAGCGTGAAGATATGCTTCGATCCGTGGCCGGAGCCGAAGCCCTTCGTGGTGATCTTCTCATCCGCGTCGACGAGCGCGACGGCCTTGCCGGTCTTGTCGTCGACCGCGATGCGGCTCGCGAATTTTCCGTCGCGCCAGCCGCAGCAGATCATCTCGTTGAAGTTATCCCAGCCCGTGAAGGCGTTGTTGGCCGCGTGGACGTTGACGAGTCCGCCGCCGTTCATGACGAATTCCGTGAAGGAGTCCTTCATCGCGGTGCCCCATTCCGGGCCGTTGTAGTTGTTCACGATGACCTGGTGGTCGGCGAACTTCGGGGACCACTGTTCCCATTCGGCGGCGTGGGCCAGCTTGAAGGCGGCTTCTTCGGCGTTCCATTCCTTCATCGCGGCGTCGAAGGCTTTCTTCGCGGCAGCGTCGCCGGCCTTAGGCTTGCCCGGCTTGGCCTTGGCGAAGGCGGCGGGAGCGGTGGCAACGGTCACGGTGAAGCGACCGGTGGCCTCGAGGGTGGCCTTGCAGGACTCGGTCGTGCGGACCCAGTCGTGGTTGTTGCGTCCGTCGAGGATCAGGACGCGGATCTTCTCGGCGGCGCCGAGGGGTAGGGCCAGGAGGGCGAGCAGGCAGACGAGCCCGAGCTTGTGCAGGGTTTTCATGGGGAGGGCCTCATTGGAGGCATTTCCCGAGGGTGGGCGAGCGTTTTCAGTTTCGGTCGAGGGAACGGTAGTGAATGGCCTCCAATAGATGGGCCGTGGCGATGCGTTCGGCGCCCGCCAGGTCGGCGATCGTGCGGGCGACGCGCAGGATACGGTCATAGGCCCGGGCGGAGAGTCCCAGTTTCTCCATCGCCTGCTGGAGTAGGTCGCCCTGGGCTTTCTCGAGCGAGCAGTATTCCCGCAGTTCGCGGCCACCGAGGAGTGCGTTGCACCCTCCCGTCCGGTTACCGAAGCGAAGGCGTTGTTTCACTCGCGCCGCCTCGACGCGTCCGCGGATGGCGGCGGAGGCTTCGCCGGGGGCGGCATCGCGAAGTTCTTCGAGGGTAAGGGCTGGTGCTTCGACTTGGATGTCGATGCGATCGAGCAGAGGGCCCGAAATCTTACCGCGGTATTTGCGTACCTGCATAGGCGAGCAGCGGCATTCGCGCCGCCGATCGCCCAGATGTCCGCACGGACAAGGGTTCATCGCCGCCACGAGCATCAGTCGCGAGGGCAGGGTGACCTTGGCCGCCGCGCGCGAGACGGTGACCTGGCCGTCTTCGAGAGGCTGACGTAGGACCTCAAGGGCCGATCGACGGAACTCTGGGAGTTCGTCGAGGAAGAGCACGCCGAGGTGGGCGAGCGAGACTTCGCCGGGGCCGGGGATGCTGCCGCCGCCGATGAGACCGATGTCGCTGATCGTGTGGTGCGGCGAGCGGAAGGGCCTCTGCCAGCCGCGTCGGGCGTCAGCGAGCCCCATGCCTGCGGCCGAATGTACGCCGAGGATCTCGAGAAATTCTTCGGCGTCGGGCGCCGGCAGAATCGTCGGAATCCGTTTTGCGATGAGCGACTTGCCTGAGCCTGGCGGGCCAATCATGAGTAGGTTGTGGCCGCCGGCAGCGGCGACTTCGACCGCTCGGCGGATGGCCGCCTGACCTTTGACTTCGGCGAAGTCGGGCTGGCCGTCGGTCGATGCGGCCTCCGGTGCGTGCTTGGGCGTCAACGGTTCGACCTTCGCTTCGCCAGTAAGGAAGCGGAGCGCACCGTCGAGCGTGTCGGCTGGGATGGCTTCGATGCCGCCGACGAGCGAGGCTTCCTCGGCCGAGG
>Ga0194048_10000633_pt1 | contig 17182 bp, 36 predicted proteins | sample JunL225m_MetaG_FD_161685 | JGI IMG/M metagenome (GOLD analysis project Ga0194048, IMG submission 161685) | Anoxic zone freshwater microbial communities from boreal shield lake in IISD Experimental Lakes Area, Ontario, Canada - Jun2016-L222-5m | ecosystem: Environmental > Aquatic > Freshwater >...
GTAGTAAATAATATTATCTACATCATTGACGGCGATTACTCCTGGTACACGAACAACACTGGACTGTACTCAATCGGGTCGGGCTCGTCCTATGCCATTGGCGCGCTCTCGGTTATCACCTCAAGCGCGCGTACAACTCTACAAAGTGCCAAGAAGGCTATAAGCAAGAGCCTCACTATAGCCTCACGCTTTGACCCCCATACAGGAAGCCCGTTCACTGTATATACTCAAGGTACGGATACTGTAGAAGCACAAAAGCCCGTTATAGTAACCAAGAAGAGAACCCCTACAAGAAAGAAGAAATAACAATGGTCACAGTCATTACAGCAGTATTAGCATTTATTCTCGGCGTCGCAAGCGAAAAAACCCGTCAAGCAGTAGTAGCGGAAAAGAATAAAGTAGCAAAGCCAGTAGCAGCAACCCCAGCCCCAGCAGTCAAGAAGAAGGCTCCAGCCAAGAAGGCCGTTGCTAAGAAGGCTGTTGCCAAGAAGAAGTGAATAACTCTACGGAGTGTGGTAATTGTGGATACCCCTACAACCCGATAGCAAGTAGGTGGCTATGTCCCAACTGCCATTGGAAGGACACTTGTTGTGAGGGAGAAGCATGCACGCCAAACGAACCACAGTAACCCTATCTAGGCAACCCATTCTATGGGATGTCCCAAGCACCCCCACCGAATACCCATACACCCAAAAAATCGCGGCGACACAGGACTTAATTTACTATGCTGCCGAGAATGGCTATGGAGTCCCCGTGTCCTACAAGCAGGAGCACAACGGTAGCATCGTACAAAACCTGTTCCCAATTAAAAGGCACGAACAGGAACAAATCTCGTCATCCTCAAAAGCGGAACTAGCCCTACACACAGAACTAGCCTTCCATCCCCATAGGCCCGCGTATGTACACCTCATGTGCTTAAGGGGAGATGAGGCCGCGCATACAACTTATGCAACCGTTGACGAAATTATCCCGCTTCTACCCAAAGACGCCCGCGCGACTCTCTACATGCCGTTATTCAAGACAACCATAGACCTGTCCTTTAGAGAGAACGGTGAAGAAGATATTGAGTTACTTATGCCAATATTATCGCATAGTTCGGATGGAACTATAATCACTTACGACCAAGCACTCATGTCTGGAATATCCAAGGAGGCAGTAGACGCTCTCAAGGCGCTTGAAACTGCCGTTTCTCGCTGTACAAAAGCAATAGTTCTTAGGCAGGGCGATATCCTCACCATTAATAACCAAACAACCATTCACGGACGTAGACCATTCACGCCCAGATATGATGGAACAGACAGATGGCTCCAAAGACTCTTGACCCGAGTGAACGATGTGCCAGAAGACGAATTGGATGAGTTTGTAATTACAACCGTATTCAAATAACCAAGTAGACCAATAGGGAGAAGAAACAAAATGAACACTGGCGCTATTAGTGACAAAGATAAAGACCACCGTATTGCTGAACTTATTTATGAATCTGCTCTCAGCCAGTTACAAGCAGATAAATACGCTCAGCGAATATCGGAACTTGAAAAAGAAATAATAGAACTAAAAAAGGGGGAAGAAACAAAATGATTAGCAATGTATTTATTATTCACGATGCGGGAAAGGCCGTCACTTCAAAGAATCTCCAGATTGCCGATGTGATTAGGGCAATGATGGAGTCCGAAGGTTGCCTGTTCAATAATAAAGAAGAGAACCTGATGACCAAACTTAATACGGAAGATGATAGCCACGATGGAATGATTACAGCATAGACAAATCCAGAGTATGGTAGATTTCAGAACAATTACAACTTAGATTACCTATAAAGACCAACATGTATGCATACAAGAGTATGTAGACAAGTATGTGGACTTGTACACTTAGTTGAGTTTACCGAACCAGACACCAGAGAATAAGGGAATGCGACCCTTGGGACTTAAAAATCAAGTCATCTTGGGGTGCAAAATTTTATCGTATATGTGCTATTATTGACCGTATGCCGACCTATGTGTACAAATTTGATGACGGAAGCACCGTAGAAGTCGCTCAAGGTATCCTTGAGGACTCCCATACCGAGTTGCCACACCCCGTTACGCGTGTTATGAGCCCCGTACGCAAGGCGTATGTGGGTGTTGGGACTGTATTGAGGGGGAGTGGGTTCTATCGCAACGATGCACGGCCTGCGCCAGAGTCCAAGCCAGCCCAGAAAACGGAATAAAAGCAAAAATAAAACCTAGTCTGCTGGAACACCATTTTCTCAGCGCGGGCAAAGGCTGATTAAAACCAAAAAAGGTAAAATAAAACCTACCTGACTGGAACACCATTTTCTCGGGCAGGGGACGTCTCCAGACGGTGAGAAGGTGGCATTATTTTATTATGCTAGTCTGTGATATATCACAAGAATATCACAGACAATGTTGTGTCTCGTGCTCAAACCTGCTATAATGGATATAACTCAATGAAGGAGGTGAAAATAATGGAACCAATGATAATTACATTTAATAGTTCGGTAGAGGCACGCGCAGCAATGCAAGTAAAGATGCGTAGGTACTTTGACTGGTGCGAGGATTTGAAGCGCGACCCAGCCGATGATGAGAACTGGAATAGTTTTAGCGAGATGATGAATAACCGCTGATATATCACTAACTACAGGTTGTGGTATGGCGTGCGAACCTGTACGCTGTAGACAACCCAATACATAGGAGCCCAATGAAAAGATTCCACGAGCGTATGATAAATACTCTTCCGACTCCCTACCTAGTTAGTCGCTATCACTTTTGGTGGTTTACCACTGGAGGGGCGATAGGCAGGTGGCTACTCTTGGCGTGGACTTGTGCGATGTTCTCAAACTTTCCACCCGTTCTAGCGCCTTGCGTTATCGGGATTATATATATTCCAGTTGTAGGTTTACATAAAAGAATCTACGCGTTTTACAAGTTCCTGTACGGCCCTACACCGTCTCAACTAATAAGGAGTTATAACAAATTATGGCCAGTCGTAAAAAACGGTCCAATTCAAAAAACAATCAAAGTCTCGCCACCTACACCGTGACGGTATCGCAGGGCAACGCGACAGAATGTGACACATGCTGTCTACCAAACCCTGTAATGTATTCCTTTGAAGATGGCTCTACAATCTGCGAGACTTGTAAGAATGGTTTAACAGACCAAGATTACATGCTTATGGCAATCTCGGGAATGGGAGGGCTGTACCATATGGGAGGAGACTGGTGATGAAGATGCCGTATAACTGGAAGTGTGGTGTGTGCGGGAGCGTGACAGGCACGATAAGCGCGACTTATCCGCCGACTTGCGCCAACCCAGATAAGCACAGCACAAGGACAGTTGAGATGGAACTGGTTTCAACCAAAAAGCCAAAAGGTGAAGTAGAATAAAATTATGAAAAGAAAGCACATTGACCGAATTATCCTGATGGATTTGAACGTCGCTCTCTCTAGTAATTTTAAAGAGATGCGTCACCACAACTTTGAGAACTTTGTCAAGGATGTGGAGGAGTATCGGGACTGGATGGTTGATTTGCTGCGGGACGAGTTCGTAGTGTTAATCACAGCGCGCGACCAGAAGTGGGCACGGCCTACCTTGAAGCGCATCTGGGACACACAGCAGTGGTCTCCCAACCATGCGATGTTCAATGACACGGGCATCTCTGGTTCAGAAGCACCCCTTGTAAAAAAACAGCAAGTCCTCAACAAAGTTTTTCCGACATACGGAGATAATCCAAAACAATATTTTGCTATAGAATCAAATAATCGCACTCGCGAAATGTACACATCGTTAGGTATCAATGTGTTTGATTGCGAGCGTGAAGGAATGTGGGAAAATCTTCCATTCTAGGTTGCAAGTAGCGTGCGAGTGAAGTACAATGTAATAAGTAACATAAGCAATACAACAAACAACAATAATTAGGAGAAATATAATGAATGCAACAAACACAGAGTGGCGTAATCCGCCAACACCAAAGAACGGGTCACCTGGCCAAGTTCGTAAGTTCGTAGAAACACTGCAACAAAATCCAAATCAGTGGGCAGTGTACTCAACTGGAAATATTGCAAAGACTGGCCACTCAAAGGCACAGCAATACAAGAAGCGTTATCCAGGAACCGAGTGGTTGGTTCGCAGCGAAGGCGAAGGCTATACAGTGTTCGGCCGCTGGGTAGGTTAATTTTTTCACACTGAGTTAGTTCTCCTTTCCGCTTTCTGGGTGCAAGTATGTACCCATGCAACGACTCGTACTCACAGCAAAGATGCCGACCTACGAGGCGTGCAGAGAACTAGCAAATGTATTGCGCGTTCTGGACGAATATGCGTACATTGCTATTTCGGAAGGGAGGAACTGCGGTGGTGCTTGGATGCTGCGTGCGGTCTTCAAGTTAAATAACATTCAGGTAAAATTTGCTGACCTACAGCGGATGCTTTCGGATACGGTTGCATCTGCTGGCGGTGTGTCGCTTCTAGTTTCTGCTTAGCCGCGGCGACATGATGGCCCATAGAAACGGTCGCGCATAAAATAAAACCTACACATATTGAACACCATTTTCTAGAGGACAGAGGCCACCTCCAGCGGCTTCTGCTCTCTCGGGAGTGGTGTTCTTTTATTTTACCCCCGTGATATATCACAAAGAAATCCGCCCGCTTTCTGCAATATTGCTGTATACTTGAAGTAACACAACAAAGGAGAACACAATGGAACAAAAACAATTTATCAACGGCGATACAAACTGGTTTGAGTGCAAGTGCGGCAACACGCCCGCATCATCGGGCTTCTACCCGTGCCATCCAGGCGGGGTAATCCGCGAACCCGATGGCGACTGGAACGGGCTTTATGTCTGTTTTGATTGCGGAAACATCATTGACCAAGATACTTTAGAAATAGTTGCGCAAGCCACCTATGCGGCGGGATTGTTTAACGCAGATTATTTTTCGCAGTCAGAGTTTTTGCGAAGATAAGTTGCAATTACAAAGTAAGTGTGCTATAATGAATACAAGACAATAACAACAACACAAACAAGGAGAAATAAAATGGGATTAGACCAATACCTATACGCAAGCAAATACATATCACGCTCCGACTGGAGACCCGAAGAGATGCGAGCAGAGTTTGACTCTCTCGTTGCCTCTATGAACGCCGATAAAATTATTGGTAAGGCAGATGTTAAGTCTGCTTCAGTTCGGTTCCAAGTTGGATACTGGCGCAAGTCAAACCAAATACACGGCTGGTTCGTGGACAATGTTCAGGGCGGTGAAGATGACTGCAAGGAATATCATGTCAGCCGAGAACAACTTCACGAGTTGCGAAAACTATGTGAAGAAGTATTGGAAACCAAAGACTCAAGCCTGTTGGAACCAACAGAGGGATTTTTCTTTGGCTCTAGCACGATTGACGAGTATTACTGGGGCGATATTCAAAGCACAATAGAGTTAATTAAATATGTGCTTAAAAATACGCCTGATGAATATGAGTTTTATTACCAGTCAAGTTGGTAATATCCAACAATGCAGGTAAACTAGATGTAGTGGGGTGGAGAGCGTCGGGCTCTTTGCCCCACTATTCAAACCAAAACAACAAGGAGAAACTAATGAAACAATTTATAGTTATGCAATCAATAGATGTATCAATGTGCTACCTCATTGAAGCGGAAGACCTAAAGCAGGCAGAAGTGATGATGGAGAACCGTTTCTATGACCGCTCAAAAATTGTCAGCATTGACGTTTTGAGTTGGGATAAGCCGTGGGACTTGATGGAGTGCACAAACGACTCAATTAAAATAATGTCAGAAGAAGAATTAAAACAATGGGAAATTTTAGGACTATAGGAGAACACAATGAAAGTAAAACAGGTAATTGAGATGTTGGGTCGCTATTCCCCCGAAGAGGAAGTTTGCATCCTCTGGTGGGATAAGCCACAGTTTGATAACTATGACGGGCTGGAACTCACCGATGCTGGCTGGGAAAAAATATGTAAAGAGTTTGACGAGTGGGAGAATGCTGGCAACGATGTGAACCAGTGGATTCAGGATGCTGGTCTAGAACACGCAGAACCGATAAAGGAATGAAACCGCTCATGGGAATGAAATTACTTAATACCAATTTAGATGAGCACGCCTTAAAATTGCTCATTAGTGAAGACGAACTGCAAAGGCTTATCAGGTGGGCCCAAACCCGCTGTGGTTCAATGCGACTTCTTCACGCTATGGGTCTTGGCGACTATCACCCCGAATACGATGAGTGGGAGGCGTACAGCAACGAGGTGGATGTTAATTTTTATATTAACGAGAACAACATACTTAGGGCTTTTGCTTATCCGATTGAAAACGGAGAGGTGCAAACTGACGGTGAGTTAGAAGTAATTTTAGTTACCGTGCCTTTTCTTGACGAATAAGGTTGCAGTTTGCGGATAACCATGCTATAATGAATACAACCCAATAAACAAAACAACAAGGAGAAAACATAATGGCTACAACAACAATGGAAGACTGCTGGAGTGATGTTGAGTACGCAGTTGAAGATGCGCACCTAATCGCTTTTGATGGTTGTCACAAGATTTATCTTGCGATGGACGAGTACGAAGCAAAGTGGTTCAAGGAAAACTACAACGGAACTAGTTGCGATGACCGAACCTTTGAGGGCACGGCACATGAAATGCTGGAGAAACTCAAAGAGTGGTACAACGAGTCTTGTGGACTTCGTTTTATTTCAGGAGTATCACGCAACGAGGTAGACCCAAATGCTGGATTTACCACGCTTATTCCGCAGGGCGCAACAGACGAAGTGGAAGAAGAAGACGAAGATGAGGACGATTACTAATGAAAACTATTGACGGAAATAAGTTGCGCAAAAAGTTGGAAAAACTTATGCCAAGTTGTGACATGGATGTAGACAATGAGGGACAAGTGATTATTTACACGAACCTAAAAGAACTAAAAAACGGGAATTACAAGGAGATAAACTAATGAAAAAGAATAATAAACAGTACCAATACATTGTTCACTACGACGGAGAAACTGGCGAGTGGGTTCACGATGTGGACACGGAAGAAGCGTTTTTCTATAATCGCACAATTTGGAACCGAGACACTTCAGAATATGAAAGTGGTTATGTCGGCGACGGAGTGTACGAAGAGAACGAACAAGAAGTAAACGAACTATTTAAAAAAATGTTGGGCTATGGGAACAACCCAGAGTTCCTAATTGACACAAGGAGTTTTTAATGAAACAAATTAAAGAAGAAGTTGCACTGGAAATAGATAAGTTTGAATTTATGCGCTCAATGCGCGACTTTGTTCAGGCTGGAAATACTTTGCTGAATATGTGGCAGGCAATCCCATCTGATGGAGAATTCGGTATGGCGATGCGTAGGGTAACTTTTCCTGCTGTTATATCCTTTGACGAGTATATGGCAGAGATGAAAAAGATTTATCTTCTTATGGCAGAGGAGTTCGGGTATGCGTGATTACATGGTTTATGCAGACTTTCTGCACGAGCATCAAACAGAAGCACCAACGCCACAAGCGGCGATTGAAAACTTCAAGGCATACATGGGTTTGTTTACGATGGACGAGATAATTGAAAAGATTACGTTCACTGTTGATGACCTAACTGCCAACACAAGCACTTGGTAATAAATAATCTTTAGGTACTAGACATGGTTTGCAGGATGTTGTATATTCTGCATCCGTGTCCAGTCCTTGGGAGTCTTATCGCCTACCTCGGCCCCGCTATGCCCAAACAGAGTGGGAGTCAGGTAGCGGATTTAGGATTGACAGACCAAAGTGGACTCGCGAAGCATCATGCAAGAACGAGCCTACGACTACTTTCTACCCCGCCCCTGGCGATGTGGAGAGACTTCGGAGGGCTAAAAGTATTTGCAAAGACTGTCCAGTGAGAGTGGAGTGTCTTAAGTCTGCTTTGGAGTCTTCGGAGCGATTTGGTATTTGGGGAGGCAAGTCGGCGCGTGAACGTAGTTTAATTTTACGAGCACAACGCATTTTAAACGGTGGTAATATGCGACAGGCAGGAGAAGAAAGTAACGACTAACCCCTGTCAATTTGTCAGGGGTACCCCTGTCAGAATGTCAGTACCCCCCTGTCAGTTTGTCAGTACCCCCCCTGTCAGGATGACCCCCTAACCATACATATAACCATCCACTAAACCATCCAATTAACCGCGCAACAAAAGTTGCGCTTAAGAGCAATACATGATATACTTGAATATGTAATAACAACTCAACAACAAGGAGAAACTAATGAATAAGATTCAGGAAATGGTTGCCACCGAAGACCTCGGCTGGGACCTTGAAAAGGCAGAACTAATTTTTGGCTGGGCTGACTACAACGGAATGTGGGCTGACTGGTCAGAGTGGGATTCGGAGCAATTCGTTGAACACTTCACAATGGTGGAGCAGGACTTCTGCACGGCGTTCCCTAATACGCCCATTGCAGAGCGCTACAGAGCCCAAAAGGCACAGTCCCGTGCATTGCACCCAACAGCGTCTGAAAAGCGTTAGGAGGGCTTACAGTGACCGAAAAACCGATGTGCCCACGTTGTCACGGATTTATTCCAACAAACTTAACCCCAGGCAGATACCCTGGCGCTATTTCACGCACTGACAATAAAACAGAAATATGTTCTGATTGCGGTCGTGAAGAAGCAATGAGTTTATTCGCCTTAGAGGCTCTTTGGCCTGTGAGCGGACAAGATGGCTTTGCCGCCGCCGCCCATAGATGCTTTGAGAGGATGGTAATCATTGAAAACATTTGATGAAATTACTGGCTACGTCTACAAGGCTGAAACGTTCTGCCCTAAATGCTTAAGGCGGAAAATGTACAGAGACGGCGTCATTGACAAAACTCTCAAGTCACAGCCGACAGAAGACATGCTGGACATGCTCGCATATGAATTAAAAGTAGATAGAGGGAACGAATGGAACTTTGATTCCGACGAATTCCCCAAAGTTATTTTTGCTTCAGATGCAGAACTGGTCCCAGACTTCTGCACGCAGTGCGAAAAATTCGTTTAAGTTTATCAGGCTTGGGCTGGCTCTTTTAATCTCCTTTAAGATTCCAGCCCATTAAGTCCAGCCGCGAAGTGATACCCCTTTCGCTCTCGCGGCTGGCACCCATGGCTCGTGGAAAAGGATTGCGCAAAATAAAACCTACATAGTACATACACCATTTTCTGGGGCAGGGACCAAAAGCGAACATACGTTCGCCGCCCAGGGGATGCGGGCGGCCGTGATATATCACAGATAATTTTATTTTGAGGTTGGTATTTTGGGTTGGCACAGATACAATTGTATTATCAAGTTATGAACGGCAAATAAAAAAGTTTCAAATCAAGTTGCAAAGCCTGACATAACCTGCTATAATAGAATAGTAAGCAAATAACCACCTAACACAATCAAGGAGAAAACAATATGGGTACAGAGTCAAGCGCGTGGTATAACACGCAAATCCTAGTCGGTATGACCGACCAGCGCGGTCACGCGTGGCATTACAAGAAAGATGAGCAAGGCGCAGAGCCAAACCACTATGCAGGCGCAATTCCTGTTGAAGATGTTCAGCGCAGGCTGTTCGCGTGGTCGGCAACTGAAGCACCAGTGTTCATCCAAGTCCCAGCGACAATGGATGACGCAACAAGCGTGGACGAAAACGGAAACCCCGTCAAGTTCATCAAAGCGGAAAATCGCAAAGCAATCCTACGAGATGACACAAACGGTCTGTTTGAAATCTTCAAAGATGGCTACGCAATCCACCAATACAATGACTGGCTCGTAAAGAACCTTGCAAACCTCGTAGATGACGAGTTGGCAATCGGTTCCGCAGGCTTGCTCAAAAACGGTGGCGTCGCTTGGGTGTCGCTTGAAATGCCTGAAAGTGTTGAAGTAATTGAAGGGTTCAAAGTTCGCCCTCACTTGCTCGCCACGACCAGTCATATCGGGACATTGGCAACGACCTACAAGAAAGTATCTACTTTCGTGGTCTGCGACAATACGCACTCGTCAGCGATGTCAGAAGATGGTGAGCAGTTCAAGGCTCGTCACTCTAAGCACAGTGGGATGAAAATCCAAACTGCGCGCGACGCGCTGGGCATTATCCACAAAATGACAGACGATGTAATCGCAGAGATTACGCGCTTGTCAGAATGGAAAGTGTCAGACGAACAGTGGAACCAACTGCTCACGCAGTTAGTACCAGTGCCGACCGACCTTGAAATGAAAACGGCGATTACTCGCGCAGAGAATAAGCGTTGGGCGTTGAAAGACCTCTACGCGAATGACTTGCGAGTAGCCCCGTGGGCAGGTTCCGCGCTCGGCGTGTTGCAGGCATACAACACCTACAACCACCACAAGGCTGGAACCGACAAGAACCGAGTAGAGCGAAATATGTTGAACGCTCTCAACGGCTCAACAGGAACAGCAGATACGAAAGTGTTGCAGGCTCTCGCGAGCCTGTAGCACTAGCGGGTCGGGCCCGATGGGAAACTGTCGGGCCCGACAACCCGTAATTTTTTTTTCGGGGCCAGGCGGCCGCAATTTTTATTTCACGGCGCGGGGCCGCGGCCTTCGTAAAAATACATTGTAAGTATTTGAGAAATAAGTTGCAATTCAGTAGATAATCTGCTATAATATATATACAGGGAAAAAAGACTCGCGGCGCAGGGGAAATTCGGCGCGCGGGGTTTGGCGTAATACTCGCGCGACTTGCGCTTGTGCTACAAACCTGCTATAATAGATAACAACACAACAAACAAGGAGAAACCAATGAATAGAAAACCAAGAGTATATGGGGCTACGCCAATTCGCGTAATCCTTCCAGGCGCACAAATAGAATGGTTCTACGACATTGTAGAAGCAGTAGCGTTCGTGACCGAAAACTATAAACTCGGTAGAGAACTTAGCGCGCGCATACAAAGCGGAAACCAATACGAACCAGTATTCACAATCACCGAAACTGGCGAAGCATACGCGTCACCACTCTATGCTAAGTTGCTCGCATCAGCACCAGTAAGAATGGAGATTGCGATATGAGCCACTACGCAGACACGCTTATTGGTAAAACAATCGCAAAAGTTCGTAGCCTTGATGACGAGGAGTACGGACAACTAGGTTGGTACAAGAACAGTAACCCAACGGCAGTTCTTGAGTTTACTGATGACACATACGCAATCGTAATGGCAGACCCCGAAGGCAACGGCACTGGGTTCTTGGACATAGGAGAATACCAATGAACGAATCTTTAGTGGATGTCACTCAACTTGTAGATAGAGCAATACAAAAAATAGCAGGACAATCGCTCGTCTCGTCTGCCGAAATGACAGACCTGTTATTAGACATAAGAATTTGCCTAATGAGTTGCGAAAGTCCAGCAGAACTGGTATAATAGAATATAACATAAACCAACCAACAGGGAGAAAACATAATGCCAAATCACGTAGACAACAGACTTATCATCACAGGTGAAGAATCCGAACTGAAGAAATTCGTATCGGCGACCCACTTGGGAGAAGGCAATTACAGTTTCAACCAACTCGTACCACTAAACCCAAAGGGTCACAAAGAAGTTCGCTTTACACAGGCAGACGGAACCGAGCAAGTATTCGGAGCCTTCGCCACCCTAGAAGCGGACGGCTTTGACGGATACAATGAGGCTTGTAAAATATGGGGAAGCAAGTGGGGCGCATACGACATTCAGGCAGGTGGAGCGTGGCACGAAGTTCTTGTCAATGGAGAATACCCTTGTATCACATTCAATTACAATTCGGCTTGGGGTCCTTCGGGAGAACTGATACGCCGTATCTCGGCACAATTCCCAACACTCTCATTCGGTACTTGGTTTACAGAAGAGGGTAACGGTTTTGCTGGCTGGGAATTATATATAAACAGCGAACTCGTTAGCGAGGGAAGTGCCGATATGGACACTCTTCCCGAATTGGACTGGGATAATGATGACTTGGACGCATACAACGATGCCTATGACGCCATCTATGAGGTGTGCGAAAGAGGACTTGAAGAAGCAACAACGGAAGCGATGGTGGGGCAGTAGCCCCACCACATTCCAAGACTGGAGATAAATGGAAGACGAAGAAAATTATGTTGAAATGGATGCGCGCGATATTGTTATCAACAGACTCCAATCAACAATTTATATGATGGCTGGACCGCACACAACAGATGGCGGTAAAGAGCCGCACTGTATTTATTGCTCAACCCCGTGGCCTTGTCACACTGCACGTCTCGCAAGACGCTCGGCAACTGCTTGGCGTGGGCTCATCTGAGTCACGGAAAAGGATTCGCACAAAATAAAACCTAGTTATTATCTATACCATTTTCTAGGGGCAGGGACAGCGGCACGCAGGCGAACATATGTTCGCTTACCAGCGGGTAAGTTACCGACCAGTAACCTGGTGATATATTACTAAACAATCTTTATGCGAGGTTGGTATTATCGCACTACACCTGTACACTCAATAGGGTCAGGTTGTTTGGAACGAACAGCGCCAGCAGAGCCCCGTGTGGGAGGTCACTCGTAGCCAAGTAATTCCAAACAATTTGATAAACAAGTTGCAAAGCATACAATAGTGTGCTATACTATATATATGACAAACGAAAGGAATACAACCTACTAAGCAATCCTCAACAACATATCGGTAAGCATTACTCACTCACTCGTGCAAGCGCTTTATCACAGCGATATGAGAATACCCTCAAATAGTCCTAGGCTATCCCTGTTGGTGGTTCTCCTCCCTCCTGCTGACACGCCTCTCTCGTGCTTAGAAAGCCTCTGCTTGCCAGTCGTTAGGCATAACGACAAAGATATGGGAACTGACGAGTTCTGTTGAGAATTGCTTAGTGGGTTGTGTTTCTGAATAAAGTGTGCTATAATATAAGAGCAAGATAAACCAACCAACAACAAAGGAGAAACCAAATGAGTACAGCATTAGAAACGCTGAAGTATATAGACAATATGGATATGTTCGGTATTGACACGGTAGAGGCAAAGACGGCAGGGCTTTACAGCGTAAAGGGTGAAACCACAGAACTTGTGGCAGAACACGGCGATGTCTATGACCTGTTGGACAATCCAATATCAACGGCAGTAGCGCAACTCTCGGACAGCGTTATTGTTCGGACTTGTGGCTGGGCTGCGCCGATTGACCGTGAGAACGGCGAGACAGACGATAACCACATAGCACCGTCAAAGCACCCACAGCGCAGGCGTGTTCGCTTGCTTGTGTGCGCCAACCCATACGAGACAGCAAGCGTTATTCGTTTCTCTGATGACTGGGATAATCCAGTTTATGATGAGGGACAGGCAGTAGGCTCACTCGCTGACGCAGTACGCTCGCTGTTCGCCTAAACAAACTCGGTGGGTGGGGTTGCGAAACCTCACCCACTATGGTATAATGTATATGCAAGGAACGCCAAGAGGAAAGGAACGGGGGACAAACTATGTTTTTCATCGGATTATTACTCGGCACAATTCACGGGCTTGTAGTAGGATATGCAGCCTGCGTAATAAAAAAGAATAACTAAGGTTGCGAAAGCCTCCGAAGTGTGCTATAATGTATAAGTAAGCAAAACAACAACAACCACAACCAATAAGGAGAAACACAATGAGTAAGTCACTATCAGTGAAAGTAGAAACAAAGAAAGTAATCGCGGCATTAGAAGCCACGCTTATCAAAAAGCAAGATGCCTACGAGAAGCAAGATGAAGCAAAAGAAAAGTACAACAAAGAAGTAGAGAAGTACAATCTCGCCGTTATGAAACTCGTCAAGGGTGGCAAAGGCAAAATTACCTCTGCCTCTAAACACGGTTGGCACAGAAGCCGAAACGGCGTTGTCACTATCAGTGCTGAAATTGACTTCCCGACAACATCACTACCAGCAGAACCGAAAGAACCAAACGATATCCACGAATACACGCACAAGCGTGAGGTAGAGGAAATACAAGGCGCAATTCGTATTCTAAAGATGAGCGACCAAGAGTATGTGAACGCATCAACAATGAAGTCGGTATCACAGTACCTCTAAACAATCTTGGTGGAGTAGAGACGAGAAGTGCTCTACTCCATCTTGACAAATAAACAATAATACGGTATAATAGTACTGACGGTTGAGGCTCCCCCCTTTCGCCTCCCGTCAGGTGTGGGCTTCGGTATTCCTTTCTCGGAGCCCACACCACTATTTACCCGAAAGCACAGGGGACGAAAGCGAGGCAAATGTTTTTTCTGATATTAAAATTTTTATATGACGATTACAAGTTGCGAAATAAAAAATAAACTGATATAATATAAGTAACAACCCAACAAAGGAGCAAACAATGGCAGTACTAAGAGTTAGCGAATATGAAATTGGCAATTCGGTTACATTCAATACTGTGGAAGAGTGCGAAAAACTCTCCGCCTATCTCAAGTTACAACTTGAAGACAATTCCGTACTGGATGAAATGGACGAGAACGATGCGGCAATTATTAAAATTATGCACGGTGGTATCGGCGTCATTGACGTAAACGGTAGTAGGACCTATCACGTCTCTTCGTACAAAAAAATCGGGGACATCCCGTTGGACTTGACAAACTACTAAAAGCATGCTATAATTGAATTACTAGGTTCGCAATGATACCCGAGTAAGAGTGCCGTAGTCGGTACCACCTAGTAATTTTAAACACAACTACAACAAGGAGAACACAATGACACTTAAAGGAACAATATCTACATCTTGCGTCTGTAACGACGAAGAGATGAATGACATACACGAGCCGTACAATTGCGACGGAGAATGCTACAACTGGGCAATAGAAGACTTCGCAGAATGCGTTGCTCCACTACTCAAAGACACGAATGAGTTCAAAATAAGCGGCATCCGCTTGTGGGACCGAACAGTCGGTGGAGTCGCCAGGTGCGAGACCGCCCTGGACTTGGTCCGCGCGATGTCGGTACAAGGTGAATTCCTACTTCAATGGGAGTTTGACGAAGAGACAAACTCGCTCGGAGCAAGACTCTCCCACCACGATAACCCTATGGGCAGTTGGGTAACCGTGGAGGCGATGACCAACGAAGAGATTGACGCCTAACTGGAGTTAACGTCCGCCCCATTATTCCTTTCTTGGGGGAACGTTGTTAAAAGTGTGTGGGCCTTGTGGTTGGGGCCCCGCACACTCCAGTCTTCCGCCCAGGGGCGCAAGGGCTGATGAAAAGGATTGCGTAAATAAAACCTATGTTATCTCTATACCATTTTCTCAGCGCAGGGGCCAAGGCGCGCGCGACGGGCGAACACCTGTTCGCTTACCAGTCGGTAACAATGCCCGTGATATATCAGAACAATATCACCCACAGGTTGCTATTATCGCATAAAGGTTGTACAATTATAGTATGAGGTTGTAGCACAACTAACTGTGTTACACCCCCAAGATACAATGTAACTAACCCAAACGAAAGGAAACATAATGAAAATCCGAATTACAGAAATTGACAGTAAGGCAATCCGAAATATGGAATGGGTCGGGCAACCTGATGAGGGATACGGTGACGGAACACTTACCGTACAATTTGAGAGTGGCAGACTGTACGACTACTATTCAGTACCGTTCACAGAAATCGGCTACTTGACATCTGCCGAGAGCCTCGGCTGGTACTTCAACAATGTGTTCAAGGGAGTATTTGGCAAAGACTACCTAGAGGTAACACCGAAGGAATTGCTAGACGCAATCGCAAAATAATTCTAAAGGGTGTAGCACAAACAACTGTGTTACACCCTTTAGATATAATTATCTCAACCACAACGGAAGGAAACAAAATGAACATAGACACAAACTTCTACAAAGGTTTTTGGTCAGACTACGACTACACAACCTTTGCCGAATGGTCGGAAACCACCAAAGCCGAATGGTACGCCAACGGTGAAACTTGGGAAGTCAAGCCAAGCGAATGGCAAGATTACCTAGAGGCTCATTGGGACAAAATAGCCTCTAACTTGGAGTAGCCCGAAAGGGTGTAGCACGGGAAACTGTGTTACACCCATTGGGTATAATATAAGTACGGCAGAAAACTAAAGGGCGCGCGGAGGCTGAGGCCGCCGTGATATATCACCAAACAATTTATAAAACGAAGTTGCAAAAGCGACCGAAGCGTGCTATAATATAATAGTAAGCAAATAACCCAACAAGAAAAGGAAACCCAATGGAACAAAAAATTACAATCCTTACCAGCGTGCTTAGCCTCATTGAGGGTATGAACACGACAGAGGACTTCATCGGCAAAGATGAAGTGAATATGCGCCTACGCTGGACAGCAAAAGACCTCGCAACGCAAATCCACGCAGACCGTCACACAGTCTGAAAAAAAACTTAGTCGGTGGGGTTGCAAAGCCTCACCGACTATGATATAATATAATAGCAAGCCAAACCAACGAAAGGGAAACAATGAACACAATCACAAGAGAAGGTCGGGAACTCTCACCAGTAATCCTACTTCAGCAAATAGGGCTAATGAATATCCTCGCAATTAGTGGTGGTCGCAAGTCGGTTATATTCCACACCGACAGCGAAGGCGAGACATATCCAATCGGCGTAGCGTTGCCAGTAGGACAAGGTCGTAGCGTTGAGGTAACGCTTGACTGGGACGATACCTACCGAGTGCGCCGAGTGCGCAAGGTAGTAGCAGGCAAGGCAAAGGGTAGCGAAGTCGTAGAAGCAGAGCAGACCAGCGTCTACTGTGACGAAGTCGGCGAAGTTGCCTATCAGCATAGTTGCTGGAAATAATCTAAAAAATATAGTCCGTGAGGTTGCAAAGCCTCACGGGCTATGCTATAATGTAATAGTAAGATAAACCACTACCAAGGAGAAAAAATGAGCCCACAATGGGAAAGCACAGATGACGGTTATGACGAAGCAAGGGACGCCTACCTAACAGGGGACGGTCCTCCAGCAACTGCCAAACAGCGCCGAGAGTATGACGCAGAAGTGCAGGCAGAGAGAGACGCTAGGCGTTACGGCTGGTAAATAAATAAAGTAGTCGGGCAGGTTGCAAAACTTGCCCGACTATGCTATAATATATATATAAGGGATAAGAAGGTCTCGCCGCGGGGGACACGCGGGCTTCCGTTGTCGTAAAGATAACCCGCCGCCCGAGTTGCAAAGTGTGCGATAAAGTGCTATACTTGTATAAGTAAGTTCA
>Ga0194048_10000635_pt1 | contig 17173 bp, 14 predicted proteins | sample JunL225m_MetaG_FD_161685 | JGI IMG/M metagenome (GOLD analysis project Ga0194048, IMG submission 161685) | Anoxic zone freshwater microbial communities from boreal shield lake in IISD Experimental Lakes Area, Ontario, Canada - Jun2016-L222-5m | ecosystem: Environmental > Aquatic > Freshwater >...
GGTTCTAATCGGGGGCCTGGCACTTTCCTCTTGCCCGCAGGGCTTCCACGGACTTCCTCGATAGTCCTGGTAAGGAGGGGTGGCAGAGTGGTCGATTGCGTCTGATTCGAAATCAGATGAACCGCAATGTTCCGGGGGTTCGAATCCCTTCCCCTCCGCCGAGTAACTTCAAACGCCAGCGGCCAGCTCGATTCGTCACTTCTGCTGGCGTAAGCTGCACTCCGAAGTGATTTTAGCCTCCAAGACGACGACGCGCTCTTTAGCTAAGGTCATTTCTTCCGCGGAGGCAAAACTCGTTGCGACGGAATCCCGCTGGCCGGGCGCCAAGTCATATTTTGTCCGCTCGGCTACATAGTCAGCCTGGCTCATGGGCTGCTTGCCGCCTTCGAGCTCCTCGGGTACCGGGATATCGGAATACATCCTCTTCACCATCGGGGCATCGGCGGCGGCCCGAAACCATGCATAGGCTTCGCGTAAATTTGCGGGCGGTTCTCGAGTGATGTTTTCCGCCGGGAACGAACTATTGCCCAATGAAATATGCCAATAGAGATTCGCGAGCCACGTCTGCGCCTGCTTGCAGCCGAGATAAGCCGAAGAGGTCCGCCATCGCAAAGATTCAGCCAAATCCCGTTTCACCCCGAAAGCCGTCTCATAGTAACCTCCCAGGCGGAATTGCGCTAACTTATGGTTATTATTCACCGCTTTAGTCATCCATTTCACGGCCTCGAATTTATCCAGTTCCACATTGGGCCGATCGCGGCTTTCGTGCGCATACATTAGAGCCAATTCATACATAGCCTGCGTATCCCCCAGCTGGGCACTGCCTTTAAAGGCCTCGAATTTTTGGTCCGCCGTGAGTACAGCCACCTTAGGCACAATGGGGGCTACCACCTGGGCGGGCATGGGGGCCACCTGAATTTCACGGGCGACCGGCGGAGGAAGGGGTGCGGCCACGACTAAACCGGCCGCCACTAACACCGCCAGGGGGGGCCGCACTGGTAGCGGGCCCGTGTAGGACACCGTAAAACTGTCCCGATCAATATATTTACCAAAGCCCGCGCAGTCTTCGCAAAAAACCCCTTTTAACTTGGTCGTGCCGCCGGCTGTTTCCGTGCCGATATGCTGGCCCTCGCCGCTGCAGCGCTTGCAAGTAGTGACCTTATCAATTTGCAGCGTTGGCTTTTGGGATGCGATAAAAAGTAGAAAGAGGTCGAACGGTAATTTTCCGGTGGGTGTCGCTACGACGCCATTCCGGAAATACTCGCCTTTTTTATCCAAGGCATACTGGGTCCGGAAAGCCTCCCAGATGCCCGGCCAGACTGCCCGGCCCGCAAGGGAGTTGATGTCCTTAAAGTCAAAGGCCCGAGGCTCCACGGTCCGCGCCTTGACCCTGATTCCATTAATCCCAGCTAACGTCGCCGAATCCAGGGCAATCCCGTCCTGGAAAATTTGCACCGGGAAGCCGTCCTCTCGGGAAACTCGGACAATGTACCCGTCGCTCCCCTTGTATACGGCCGCGCTGGCGCAGAGGCAGGAAGCCAGCCAGGCTATAAAAAACAGTCGGTTCATGGGTGATTTATATTAAAAGTTAATTATAAATCAACCACCCTGTTCATCGTTAATACTGATAGAGGCCATCAGGTCCCCCAGCCCCGCCAAGCCAGCCCGAAGGGCCTTATTTGGCGGGCTTCATCATCTGCAGTGTGGCGGTGGCGAAGGCCTCACCCATGAGCGCAAAGGTCTTGGCGCACCCGAGATAATGGTAGCCGGCGTTGGAGGCCCCCCGCTTCAGCATGGCGGCTTCTTCAGGGGAAATCAGCTTGGCCTCGTAGTCCTTGAGGTATTCGCGCTGCTGCGCCTCGCTCATCTGGCCGTCGGCATTGGCGTGGCGCTTACTCTTTGTCCGCAGCTCATACGCCATCTGCCGGACCTTCTCTTTCTTATCTTGAATCGCGCCCAGGGCTTCGTCCCAAAATGCCGCGGTCCGGATAGCGGTAACGTTTCCTTGGAATTCTGGCAGCGCGGCTGGCGCGGCCATGGCTTCGCGGAAGGCGAGATTATCCTCACCGGGAGCTTTGCCGCCGACGCCAATGACCCCGATCACAAAGGGTAGCTTAGGCACCCCGAGGTCTTTCCGCACATCGCGGATAAAGTCACCCATATATTCGGAATACTTGGCGAAGCGGTTTTCGGCGCTCCCCTTGGGCAGGCGGGGGTAGAATCCAGAATCCACCATATCGTTGAAGCCCTGGAGCCAGACAAAGCCCGCGATTTCATACCCTTCCTTGGCGTCATAGGCTGGGCAGACGCGCTTGATATCGCCGAGCACGTACTTGGCGTGCGCCATCATCATCCGGTAATACGCCCCGGACTGCTCCTGGGGGTGTTGATTCTTCTCGAGGTCTTTTGCCGAGCGCGGAAACGGACCAGCCGATGGCGGCCGGAAATCGTAATTGATGGACTTGCCGCCCCAGGCGGCTTTGATGATGAGGACGGGCTCAGCGAGGGCTCGATCCATCGCCAACCCGAACGTAAACTCCGGGCCGATTTTACCGCCATCCTTGGCGGGATCCTGCCGCGAGCCGTAGCCCGCGGTTAACTTGCCGAAGCCCTCGCCGTTCTTTTCACCGATACCAGTGTAGTAAGAAATCCACACGTGATCGCAAATGGCGGGCGTACCCTTGCTCGGGCGCATCTGCTTTAGTAACGGTGCGGTGGCTGGATCTTCGCCGATATAATCTAACGTCTCCACCCGCGCGTGGCCTTCCATGTTGGACTGCCCGGCGAGAATGAAGACCTTCAGTGGCTTGGCTTCGGCCAAGGCAAAAAATAGGCCGATGAACAGAGCCAGGGGTAATCTCATGCCCCTTTCTAGGGGGCTGGCTGGCGGACTTCAATCCCCTGCGGGGGCGATATCCGCTGGGTTAGCCTGCAGGATTATGACCCGGCAGTTATGCCCACGGGCACCCAAGATTCGCTGCAAGGCGGCCAACGTGTCGTAATCATTGGCGTAAGCGCAGACGAGGGTGTCATTCCCGGGGCAGGCCCCATCGACGAAGCGCAGGCCCTCGGCCTCAATCGCATCCGCCAACCTGATTTCCTCGCGGTCCGAGCGGAGCCCCCGGAGAAGGTCGCTCAAAAAAACCGAAGCGGCGGCCTCGGGGGCGTTTCGTCGACACCAATCGGTGACAAAGGCTTCGTCGCGCTCGCTGTCGATATCCTCATCTAACTGCCAAGAGCCCGTTGGCAGCCCCTCCGATTCGATGTATTCTAGGGTCTCCAGTAGGGTGGGCGCCTTCCGGCCGATGAGTTCCCGCCAAGTCTCCCCGTCCTTTCCTCCCTCGGCTTCCTCATCCAGCCGCTCCACATCATCCAGCGCCTCATACTTGCCATGACCTAATTGCTCCAGGGCTTCGATCACGTGGTCATCGCCATCGGCCTCGAGTTTCTGGCGGTAGGTGCGGGTGGGTGGCTCGTCATAGGGCGTACCGTTAAGATACAGCGCGTAACCTTCACCCGCCGACCAGAAGGCGTTTAATTCCTGACAGCCCTTTCCGTAAACGGCCGCTGGATGGACGGGCAGCTGCTTCCCTTGGGTCGCTTCCTTGGTCTCCGCAACCAACTGAAACCAGTCATCCGTGAACAAGGCGACCCCGCCTAAGGTGAGCGCTTTGAGAAAAGTGCGGCGATCGTGGCTCATAGTACGGAGATTATACCCACGACGGCCGGCGGCGTCTAGGGGCCCGCCCGTCATAACCCGCGGGCTAAAATCCCGGGCCAGGGCCGGCTAATTTAAGTTCCTTGGCCGCCCGATCCAGACGGTCGAGCGCCCCTTGCAGGATGAAAGTCGCGATTTCTTGATCCGGTAGCCGGAAAGGGCTGGCCACGATGGCTTCGACCGACAGCCGCACGGAAGTTCGGTAGTCATCGGCCAGTTCGGCTTTGACCGCGAGGTGCTCGCGATTGATGTGCCGCAGCAGCGCAGGTAACTCCCCGCCGCCCACCGCGCGATCCACTGGCAGTGTCATACTCACCTTCATGATATCGGGGGACTTCCGAGGGTTGAAGCGTAGCTCATAGGCGTGCTGCCTGAAGGAGAAGCCCAGCACGCATGTGCGATCTGGATCCGCGGGCTGAGGAAGGGCCTTCGTCCACGCCGACTCATCAATCGCCTTCGCATAAACCATCTGCAACTCGAGCTCCGGAATCATCATAAGAATCTTAAGTTAAGCGGCGCAGGCGGGCGGGGGCAATGCTGTTGGCGACATGGCCTTAGGGATGGTCAAACGGCCGGCGCGAGGGTAATTTCGGGCACACTCCCATCGCCCGATGCGTCAACTCCTCCTCGCGCTCGCCCTGCCCGTTATGATCCATGCTGTCGAAATTATACCGGCAGAAATCACCCTCCACCCTGAGCAAGTGGGAAGCTTCATCGCCGCCGACTTCGTCGGACTGAGCACCGAGAAAAAACTCATGGCCCGCGATTGCTTCAGTGCGCAGAATAAAGATCTTATCGCGCTCTGCCGCACACTGGGGCCGGGCGTCTTCCGTATCGGTGCTAATAATGTCGACTCGACCTTCTTCAAGCGCGAGGGCGTCCCCCCGCTTGAATCGATGCAGGACAACCGCTACGTCACCGACCCGCGCACCATCGGCCCAGCCTCCGTCGACGCATTCTTCGACTTCGCCCGCGCCGCGGGATGGAAGATTATCTACGGCGTCAACCTCGGCGCGAAGGACCCGGCGATGGCCGCCGACGAAGCCGCCTACGCCTGGCAGGTGGGTGCGAAGGAGATCGTCGCGATTGAAATTGGCAACGAACCCAACCTCTATCCGAAAGGCCCTAAGCGCGAAGGGATTCGCCCCGGCAGCTGGCGCTACCCGCAGTACAAAGAGGAGTTCACCTCCGTCTATGACGCCATCAAGGCCAAGGACGCCAAGATTCCGATCACCGGCCCGGCAATCACGAAGAGCACGAACTGGATGCCGCTCTTCATGGCCGACTTCAAGGACCGCGTCGTGCTGGCGACGTCGCACGTCTATCACCTCTCCGCGCCCGAGGCCGACCCCAAGGCCCAACGCTTCACGTCAGTCGAAAAGCTCCTTGGCGAGAAGTATCCGGACGACTGGATCATCAAGCTCAAAGACGCCACCTCGGTCGGCGTTCCTTATCGCATCGGCGAGTGCAACACCGCTTCTGGCGGCGGCAAACGCGGCATCAGTAACGCCTTCGTCTCGGCCCTCTGGGCAATCGACTTCATGTTCGATGTCGCCGAGGCCGGTGGACAGGGCGTGAATTTCCACGGTAGCTTTACGGCGAATAATTACTCCCCCATCGTCTTCGATAAAAAATCCTCCCGCTATATACCCTCGCCGATGTATTACGGGATGCTCTTCTTCAGTCGGGCCGCACAAGGTCGGCTTGTCGCAACCGAGTGCAAGACCGCCGCCAACCTCATCGCACACGCTGTCCTCGGCGCCGACGGCAAGTTGCGCGTAACCCTCGTGAATAAAGACCTCACGAAGACCGTCGCCGCCGCCGTCGCGACCGGGCCTAAATTCACCCGCGGGCAAGCGCTTCGACTCAGCGCGCCGTCCGTGAACGCCACGAGCGACGTCACCTTCGCCGGTGCGGTCGTGAACGCCGACGGCACCTGGGCGCCCAAGAGCACCGAGTCGCTCGCCCTTGCGGGCGGCAACACGTCCGTCTCTCTGCCCCCGGCTTCGGCCCTGCTCCTAGTGATCGAGTAAGGCCTGCGGCCTACTTGTTCTCCTTCTTGCCGCCCTTCCCCCCCTTGCCTCCTTTACCACCACGCTGCTCCTTGGCATTGGGGTCGTAGACCGGGTTAGGCTGATCAGCGAGGAACGCACCCGTATCCTTCTGCCAGGCGAAAAGCAGCGTCTTGAGTTGGTCGAGTTTCTCGGGCTCGGCCTTGGCGAGATCCTTCGTCTCGCTAGGATCTTTCTTCACATTGTAGAGTTCGAAAGTCGGCCCGGCGAATTTCTGGATGAGCTTATAATCGCCGGCGCGCATGAGGCTCATCGGCTCGCCCTTGCCGATATAACAAGGGAAGTGCCAGAAGATGGCCTGGCGGTTAAGCGCGGCACCAGTGGTGACCTGCTTCATGAGGCTGATGCCATCCAAGGGCTGATCCTTCGGCAGCGGCACGTGTAGGGCTTCGTGGATCGTGGGCACGAAGTCCATGCTCAGCACGGGCTCGTCATAGGATTTACCCGCAGGGATGACGCCGGGCCAGCGGATCGCACCCGGGACGCGGAGGCCTCCTTCGTAGAGGAGACCCTTGCTACCGCGCAGCGGGTTGACCACGTAAGGAAGGCCGCCGTTGTCCGATGTGAAGATCACCAAGGTATCGTTATCGAGATTGAGACGTTTGAGCGTGGCCATGATCCGGCCCACGCTGACATCGGCGGCCTCGCAGGTCGCGGCGTATTCCGGGGTCACGCCCTTGTCCAGGCCGGTCGGCGTCTTCTTCTGATATTTGGCGAGCAGCTCCGGCTTGGGGTCGAACGGCTCGTGCACAGAGTGGTCGGGGAAGTAGAGGAAGAAAGGCTTATCCTTGTTCTTCTCGATCCAGGCGACGGCGTCGTCGCACAAGGCGTCGGAGAGATACCGGCCCTTCTCGTTGCGGTATGCGTCCTTCGCGAAATCGAAATCATCCGGCCGGTGGTAGATATCGAAACCCTGGCCAGTCGGATTACCCGGGGAGCCGTTACGACCTCGGCCGAGATTCCACATGCCGATCAGGGCGGTGGCGTATCCCTTGGCCTTGAGGGATTCGGCGATCGTGACCGTCTTGTCAGGGATCTCGTCATTGCCCTTGGTGGACATCACCTTCATGTGCGGCTGGCCTGGGGCGTAACGATCGTCGACCACGGTATAGACGCCGTGCCGCGGCGTGTATTGGCCGGTGAGGAGGCACGCGCGGGTGGGGGCACAGTTCGGAGCGCTGGCGTAGCACTGCGTGAAGATTGCGCCTTCACGGGCGAACTTATCGATGTTGGGTGTCTCGATATATTTATTGCCGACGAAGCCAGGATCCCGCCAGCCCATGTCATCGATCAGGATGATGATGACGTTGGGCTGTCTGGCGGCGAAGCACGCTGGCACCAGAAAAAGGGCGAGCACCAGGGCTTGAAAGATGCGACGGAATAATGACATGGGGCGGGACGGATGCTGGCGTAATCCTGCGGGTCTCAGGCGTTGCGCGCTTTCACTTCATAGGCGTGGGCGATCATGCCGGTCGTGGTCTCCCGGGTCTCATCCTTGGGCAGGAAGCAGCGGACATATTCCACCTTGGCGACGGCCGGGGTGACGGTGACACGGACGTAGCCAGAGCTGGGGAGTTTCTTGCCCGACTGATAGCGGTCCTCGTTGTAGGCGACGTAACCGTGATCGGAAGGCATTGGTAACTCTTGGTAGATGATGCCGTCCTTCTCCTGCTGACAGTAGAGATGGTCGTGGCCTTGGAAGAAGACGCCGACCTTGTGCTTCACCATGAGCTGATGGATCGGCAGCTCCCAGCCGGGGCGCTTCTCCTTGAAGGAACCGTCGCCCTTCTTGCCCTGGCCGCCCCATTCATAGAGATCCGCTTCGTCGACGCCGCCACGACCGGAGCCGAGCACATGGTGTGCGAACACGAACTTGTGCTTCGCCTTGCTAGCCTCGAGGGTCTTCTTGAGCCAGTGGTACTGGGCGTCGCCGATGGTGATGCCCCACCAGTCGCGGTTCTTCTTGTCTTCACCCTTGCCGTTCTTGCCGCCGAAGCCGCTGTCGACGAGCGCCGGCGAGTGCCAGTAGTTATCAAGCAGAATGAAGAGCGCGTCGCCCCAGGTCCAAGCACAGTAGCTCTTGAGCGGTCCGATGTCCTTGCACGGCTCGACCGGCCCAGAGTAGATGCCCTCGTTGCCGACGGTCGGATAGAGCGAGTTGCGGGCCTTCTGGACACCGACGGCGACATCGTGGCGTTCATCCGTCTGCGTGAAATTGAAGAGCGAAGCCTGCTCATGATTACCATTCATGAGGAAGACCTGACCGACCGAGCCCACTAGACCGAGGAAGGGGCGCTGCAGGAGGTAGGGTGTCTGGCAGTTGGCTTCGTTGATTGTGCGAATGCGTTCGATTGAGAAGTCGTCACCAATGCAGATATGGAAGTCCGGCTTGTCGGCCGCGGCCGTGACGAGCGTGCGGGAGTAAAGATCGGGGTGGCTGGCCTGGGCGCGCTCGGGATGGGAGTCGCCCTGAATCGTGAAGACGAAGGACGAGCCTGGCGCGCGCTGGGTAGCGAAGCGCGCCTCGGCGCGTTGCGTGAAACTGCCGACACCGGGCTTGCGGTAGTTGAGCCGGTAGAAGTACTCGGTGCTCGGGCGAAGACCTTCGATGACGATTTCCGTGGCCTTGCCCGCCGGCAACTGGGCGACCGCGGTCTTGCGGTCGTAGCGACCCTTGGCCGTGCCGATTTCCAGATAAGCCTCCATCGCCGAAGCCGGGACGAAGCTCGCCGTGATGGCCTTGTCCGTCGCTCGGCCGAAGATCAACGAGAGCTTGGCGAATTCCGCGAGGGATTCGGGGAGGACGTATTCGCCTTGGAACGCTGGCCCGCGGGCCCTGGAGCCGTCATCGCCACCGCCCTTGCCCTTCCCCCCGCCCTTGCCCTTCTTTTCCTGCGCCAACGCGGACGACGGTAGCAGCGTCCAGCCGAAGGTCGCGGCCATCAGGCCAAGGAATTCACGACGAATGACCGTGCCGAAGGAGGGCTTATAAAAGGGGTTGGGTTTTCCGGACGAGGAATCTTCGGCGGGATTCATGGGGTGAGCGTACGAAGATGGAACGCCGGAGAGGAGGAAAAGTTGAGGAAGAGGGGAAGTTATATTTTGCGAAAAATAGGGGGCTTAATGAAGGGTTAAGGTTCTGGGCGGCGGGCGAGGGCGAACAGATATAGACGAGGGCAGCACGCGGTGCTGCCCCTACCTTGAGATGCAGCTAGGTCGTGACGCAGTTCCCGTCCCGACCCAAGACAGACTACGAGAGCTTCTTGAGTTCGCCGGTGCTATCGCCGAACTGCACGTCGCGAATATCCATGCGATTGAGCATGCTGACCCAGAGATTATTGATCGGGGTCTCCTTCGAATAGACAATATGGCGGCCCGGACGGAGCGTGCCGCAACCCTTGCCCGCGAGCAGTACCGGAAGGTCGTCATGATTATGCCGATCGCCGTCACCGATGGCGGACCCATAAGCAATCATCGAGTGGTCGAGCAGCGTACCGTCACCTTCCTTGACCGACTTCAGGCGCTCGAGGAAATACGCTAAGTGTGCGGTATGAAATTTATTGATATCCTGAATCTTCGCCAGCTTCTCGGGGTTGTTGCCGTGGTGCGAGATGCTATGGTGGCCTTCGCGGACGTTGATAAAAGGGTAGGAACGGTTGCTGCCGTCGTTGGCGAAGACCATCGTCGAGATCCGCGTGGTATCCGTCTGGAAGGCGAGGACGACTAAGTCAGCGAGTAATTTTAGGTGCTCCGAATAGCTCTGAGGAATGCCCATGGGGGCGACGGCGTTGGCCGGTAGCTTGGGCTGGCCCATCGTGCCGGCCTTCTGAATGCGCAGTTCGAGTTCGCGGACCGCGGTGAAATACTCATCGAGCTTGCGCTGATCGCCCGTACCGAGGCGGATGTTCAGCTCGCGGAAGTCATCGCGGACCGCATCGAGGACGCTCTTGCGTTGGGCCGCCAGGCGGGCGCGTTCGACGTCTGAGCCCGAACCGAACAATCGTTCGAAGATGAGCTTCGGATTAACCTCTTTAGGCATCGGCTGAGTCGCGGAGCGCCAGGAGAGGTTAGATTCGTAAATACAACTATAGCCAGAATCGCAACCGCCAGCGAGTTTGCTGGCATCGGCACCAACTTCCAAGGAGGGCAATCGCGTTCGATCCCCGACCCGGGCAGCGGCTACTTGGTCAGCGGAAATGCCTGAACGAATATTGGCGCCATCGGTCTTGCGCGGCTGGGCGCCCGTCAGGAAGGCACTCATCGCCCGGGCGTGGTCGCCACCGCCGTCGCCATGATCGCGCGCCTTGTCGGCCGTGAGTCCGGTCAAAAGGGAGAAGTCATTCCGGACATTCGCCAACGGCTCAAGGATGGCGGGGAGCTTCGTGGGCAATGCGCCTTCGGCGATGGGATTCCGGCCGCCGCGCCAGCCATCCATGTTCACGCCGTTAGGAACGTAAATGAAGGCCATCCGATTCGGGGCCGCCTGGGAGACCGGCGTGTTGCCGCCCGCCCAAGATTTCTGCACACCCATCGCCTCGAGCCAAGGCAAGGCCAAGGCTGCGCCCATGCCTTTAAGGATCGTGCGGCGGTTGAGATGGTCGGATTTCATGCGGGGCTCACTTGGTCTTAGGCTTATTCGACACGCTTTCAACCTGCGATGTTCCCCGGCGGAGACGGAATGGGTCGCTGAGCACCACCGCGGTTACGAGGGCGGAAAAGCGGTTTTCGCCCTTTTTGGCCCCCGCGGCGATTTTATCGATGGCGGGTTCGTCATAATATTCGACGCCTCGGCCCAAGGCGTAAATCAATAGCTTGGACGACAAATTCCGCACGAACTTATCTTGGTCGGCCTTCAGGATGGCCTTGAGTTGTGTGGCCCCACTAAACACCCGGCCGTCCGTCAGCTTGCCGGAAGGATCGATGGGCTTTCCTTCATCAGCTTGGCGAAGTTGACCGACGGCGTCGAATTTTTCGAACGCAAAGCCGAGCGCATCCATGCGTGCGTGGCAGGAAGCACAGGATGGATTTTGGCGATGCTGCTCCATCCGCTGACGCAAAGTGCCCGTAAGTTGATGTTGCGACTCAAGTGCCGGAACTTCGGCCGGGGCGGGCGGCGGGGGCGTCCCGAGGATTTGCTCCAGGATCCACTTTCCGCGTTTGACCGGGGAAGTGCGGGTCGGATTGGAAGTCGCCGTCAGGATACTGGCCTGCGTGAGCACCCCTCCGCGATCGCCGGGAGGCAACGTCACCCGGATAAACTCCGTCTGCGTTTGCTTGCTCTTAAAGGCTGTGGTCGGCAGACGATAAAACTGCGCGAGCGGCCGGTTCACATAGGTGAAATCGGCATCGATGATATCCAGTACGCTTCGATTCTGGCTGACAATCTCGGCCAGAAAAAGTTCGGTCTCCTTGACCATCGCGGTGCGGATGCCCTCGTTGAATTCACGGTACTGGGTGATATCAACCGACACGGTGGAGAGGCGACGCAGCTGCAGCCACTGGAGCCCAAAGCCGGTGACGAGATACTGCGACCGTGGGTCCTTCATCATGCGTTGCACCTGCCCGTTGAGATCGCCGGAAAGCTTCTTCGTAGAGGCGAGCGCGAAGAGTTCCTCGTCCGGCATCGAACCCCAGACGAAGTAACTGAGGCGTGACGCGAGGGCGAATTCGCCGACAGCATGGGCCTCGGTCGCGGCGGGTTGCTCGTCCTGCTCGGCCCGGAAAATAAATTTGGGCGACGAGAGCACGATGCTGATCATCGCATGCGCACCCGCCTCCCAAGTGCCCGCCGCTTGTTCAGCGGCCGTGAAAACCTTCGCGTAACGAGTGATTTCACCCACCGTGGCGGGGCGGCGGAAGGCCCGGCTCACGAACCAATTAGCGATGGTACGCGCGCGCGGTTCACCGACCTGGGTGCCGAAGAGCGTGGCTAAACGGCGCTGCAAATCCGTACGTGTATCGAGCGGGCCGCGGAGGACGAAGCGGACCCCGGAAAGCGTGCGGGTGGTGCTGGCTAGATTTGCCGGCGGGTTCAGCCACGTCATCGTGAAGTTATGCGGCCCCTTCGGGAGCCGGACCTTCACCTCGGCGTTCTCAGATTTCGACGGCGACTTGAAAGCGTACACCCCGACCTCGGCCCCATCGACGAAGAAGGCAATCCGGGGCGGCGCATCGGTCTTATCCCCCTTGGCCTGGAGCCGGGTTGTGATGAAATATTCCCCATCGACGGGGACTTCAATCGTGCCGGACATTGAAGGCGTGGGATTGAAATAACGCGTCTGCTCGAAAGTCTTCCCGCGCGGGATCATGTCCAGCATCGCCAAGCCAGCACCTTCGGGCTCCGGCGGCGTGAGTGGCATGGCCTTACTGGCAACCATTTGGGCACCGGCAATAAAGCGTTCGAGGTGCACGGGCGAGAACGAGAGCACATCGCCGATATTATCAAAGCCGTAGCCCGTATCATCGGCTGGAAAATCGACGGAGAAATTTCCTTCGACGAAGCAGAGGTCGCGGATTGTGTTGTTGAACTCTGCGCGATTCAGGCGCCGGAGGGTAACGCTGCCCGGGTCCACCTTGGCCTGGGCGGTAGCTTGGGTGAGCAACTTACGGACATTGATTTCGAGCGAGGCGATTTCGGCCTCGCTCGGGCGCACCGTTTTCTTCGCGGGCGGCATCTCGCCGGTGACCACTTGGTTCAGCAATTCGCGCCAAGTCCGTTGCTCCTGGAAAAAGTGGTCCGCATTCTTAATCGCCTTTAAATCAAGGTCGCCCTTGGTTTTCTCGCCGCCGTGGCATTCGTAGCAATACTTGCTCAAAAACGGCGCGACATCCTTCTGGAAATCCTGAGCGACCAGCGTGGCGGGAGCCAGCCAGGCCCAAGCCACCCCAGCAAGCACAGCGAGGGGGGCATACCGTGCGTCACATGGGGCTGGTCGCAGCATTCACCTCAAAGACAAAACCACCGGCGTAAGGTTGCAAACCAAAGGGCCGATTAATCAAAATTCTGTTAAAATTATGTTAAAATATGCAAAGCCATCCCGCCCATTGCTTTACAGATATAAATTCCGAGGTTTAGCCCTTAAACAGGCTGGGCAACTAGTCAAAATACTAGGGTTTTAAGGCAAAAGTCCTCGATTAACGGCCCCCGACCGCCAAGATGCGGAGGAAGTTAGAAACCAAAGCCCCCGCTTGGTGTTTGAGAATTACCCCCACCCCTTTCGAAGATGATTACCCCGCACAGACTTACCGTCGGTTTCTTGGTCGCCGCCGCCCTCTTGGGTGCCAGCGCGCAGGCCCTGGCTATTGATCTCGAAAGCTTGGTGAAGAACTCCCCCTTCGGCGCCGCCGCCGCGGGCGGTCAGGCCAACGCCGCCCCTGGCACCCTTGAATTCCGCGGGATGTATGTGGAAGGCGGAGTTTCCTATTACAGCATCTATAATCTCCTGACCAAGCAATCGAGCTGGGTCGCGGAAGGTGAAGCTGCTTCCGTCAATGTGCCGGTCGTCATCAAAGGCTTTGATGCCGCCAATGAAGCCTTGCTCGTCGACAACGCTGGGCAGCCCCAGCGGATGGAGCTCCATCAGGCGATTGTCGTGAAGTATGCGGGCCCTGCGGCCGCGCCCATGACCACCGTGACCAATGGCATCGCCGCGACGCAAGGCGGTGCTCCCGGTGCTCCTGGTGGTATTAATATCGCCAATCTTACGCCCGAACAAATTGAAGCCTTCCGTCAATCGATGCGCGACCGTTTCGGTCGCGGTGGCCAAGGCGGCCCAGGGGGAGCCGCCGCCGGTGAAGGCGTCGTCGCCAAAAATCGTGGAGGGGACGGGGCGGGTGCCGCCGCCCCGACCACCGGCAAAACCAAAAAAGCCGCTAAGTAAAACGCCGGCTCGAATATTTCCGACATGACCCCACTCCAGAAAAACCCGGCCCGTCGACTCCGCAAGGGCTTCACGCTGCTCGAAATCCTGATCACGATTGCCATCATGGCGCTGTTGGTCGGGGTAGTCGTGCAGAACCTCGATAAGTTCTTCGGCCAAGGCCAGGAAGGGGCCGCGAAAATCTTCGTGCGCAATTCCTTAGAAGCCCCGTTACTCAGCTACCGACGCGATTTAGGTGACTACCCTTCCACCGAGGAAGGCATTAAGGCCCTCATCAAGGCACCCGAAGGAAAGTCTGACCAATGGAAGGGGCCTTATATCAAAGTCCCGGGCGGCAACGCGCCCAACGACCCTTGGGGTAACCCTTATCAGTATCGCTATCCCGGAACCCATAACACGGACAGTTACGATCTGTTCTCCATGGGCCGCGATAAGCAGCCAGACACCCCGGACGATATCGGAAACTGGTGAACACGGCGCGGCAGCATTCCTCCCGGCTAACGGAGCGCGGCGGCTTCACCCTCCTGGAGACGTTGCTCGCTATCGGCCTGATGACCATGATTGCGGCCGTCCTTATTGGGGGCTCCAGCGCACTCCTCAAGGGTGCCTCTGATGCCGACCCGGAAACGGCCGTGCTGGCGCTCTTTCAAACGGTGCGTCGCAACGCGGTACTGAAAGGCACGATCTTGGAACTGACCCCGACCGTCACGATCGACGAGAATGGGCCCGACTTCACCTGGGGTGAAGAAATCGCGAGCGAGGAAAACCCGCGCCACGAGGAAACGCTCCCCAAGATGGAGGAGAAGGTCGTCAAGATTCTCGCCCCAGTCTCCGACGGGGCGATTCTGCTCGGCGGGGTCGCTTCGGAAAAATCCCTGATACGCATGCGCTTCTTCCCGGACGGCACTTGCGATCGCGTTCGACTCGAAATCACCAATAAGGGCGAGCGCCAGATCCGGATGATCGACCCCCTCACCTGCGCGCCACTCCCGGTCGCCGCACCCAAATGAAGCGCCGCGGCTTCACGCTCATCGAGGTGCTCGTCAGCCTCGCCATCTTTGCCTTGGCCGCCGCCAGCCTGGGCGGAGCCTACTACAATGTTCTCCTGAGCCGGATCGCGATGAAACAGGACGAGCAAGGGCTGGATGATATGGCGCGATGCCGAGCGGCGTTACTGGAGACCCCGGGCTTCGACGATGTGGAAACCGGTGGCGAAATCCACCTGCCCGGAAATCGCACCGCCCGCTGGAAAGGGAAAATCGAACCGACCACCGTCAGCGACCTCTTTGCCGTGATGCTAACGGCCGAAATTCAGGCTACCGAAAACGGCGAGTTTGGCCCCGAGCGGACCGAAGCACGCATGCTCCTTCGGCCCACTTGGTCCATCCCCTCTGACCGCCAAAAAATCCGGGACGAAGCCCGCGAGCGACTGCTCAAGGAACGCGGCTATGACGAAGCGTTGGGGAACTCTGCTTTCCGCAGCACCAAGACCACGGGCAAAAAACTCGTGCCGCCCACCGCGGCGAATCCCAGCGGCGCGACCCCGACTCCGAAAAAAGGCGGCCAAAATCAACCCGGCGGGGCTGGCGGCGGCAAAGGCACCCCCGCCCCGGCGCCCGTGCCTAAGGCCGTCCCTAAGCAATGAACCCCCGACCTCAAACTCGCGGCGGTTTCACCATGCTCGAGATGCTCGTCGCCCTTGCGCTCTTGGGCGCCCTGATGGTGTCGCTTAATACCTTCCTTTTCTCGATGGGTGAGCTCTGGGGCAAAGGACGCGACCAACGCTTATTTGATCAGCATTCTCGGGCGGTGGCCAAAGTCGTGAATCGCACTTTCGAGGCCGCCACCTACGGGCCGGGCGCCAGCGGTGTCAGCCTCAAGGATATTGATAACGGAAGCGGCACGACGGAACCGCGGCTCACGTTCGTCCTCGCCGACGCCGCCCGGCTGGCCGAATGGCCGGAAGGTCCGCTGCCAGATGTAGACTTCAACGTGTATGTCGATCCGGAGCGCGGCTTGATTTTCCAGTGGCAATCCCGGCTGGAGTTGGAGCGAGACAAGAAAGACCTGCACGAGACCATCATCAGCCCGTTCGTCAAGGCGCTCCACTACGAGTACTACGACGCCACCCTGAAGGAGTGGAAAATCGAAGATGAGCCGAAGCATGACGATGGCGGCACCGCTTGGCTCAAGCCCGCGCGCCTGCACCTCATCTTCAAATTCCCTGAACTCAAATCCACGCCCAAGACGACGGATGGCCCCACGGTGGAACCCGAAGTCGTGATCAACATCCCCATCAAGCGCACCGGGGCCACCACGCCATGAAGAAGCGCAACCGCCGCGGATCGGTCATCATCATCGTGCTCGTGCTGATCACTTTGGCATCGTTGTCGCTGGGCCGCTTCATGGAGGACAACTCCTTGGAGTTGCAGATGTCGACCCAAGAGGCCGACCGTCGTCGCCTCCGCGCCGACGCTCAGAGTGAACTCGAACTGGCCCTCGCGGTCATTGCGGAAATCCGCGCCATCGACCTCAATAAAATCCATGCCCCCTCGCAGGGCTACGACGACCCTCACGCCTACGCCCACTTCCCTGCACGCGAAGGCCTGACCGTGACGTTCGACTATGAGGATGAGACCGCGAAGTTGCCGCTCAGTGTGCTGACCAAGAATGAGCTCATTCAGTTACTCTACTCCTTGGGGCAGGAACAGCGCGACGCCGAGCGCGTAGCCGATGCGCTCGTCGCCTGGCAAAGCAAGTCCTACGAGTCGATCGAGGAAGCGGCGACGGACGCAGCCTACCAGCGGGCCACGCTCTCCTTCCGTCCGGCGCGACGCCCGTTCCGCACCTTCGAGGAATTCCGGTCCGTCGGCGTCGCCAAAGATTTCTTTTTTGATGAACTCGGTCACGCTACCCCGCTGTTCGAGGCGTTTAAATCCTGCGTGAGCCTCTACACCTTCCCCCAAGCCAATATCAATACGGCCTCGGACGCCGTCCTACTCTCGCAAGGAATCGATGAAACGCAGCTGGGACTGATCCGCGACCGGCAGAAAGAAATCGGCCACAAGAATGTCGGCACCCCGCCGTATTTCCGCGTCACCGACGAAGTTCGCCGATTAATCGGGGGCAACGCGAACCTCCAGAAGTTTGATGACGAAGTGATTCTGATGTGGGTACGGGTAACCGTCAAAGAGGGCCTCTCCAAGTGCCGCGTCAGTGCCCTAGTTGCGGTTCGCCAGGATGTCGCCTACCCTAGCGCCACCCCGAACCCGGATACCGACACCAGCATCGGTCAATCCCGCACGGGCACCCGGGCCCCAACTATTCCTAAGACAACGGGAACCTCGACAGCCTCCACGAGGTCGACTACTACCAAACCCTCCCCTTATCTCACCCCTGGCATCGAGGCATCCCCCACCCTAGGCACCTCAACCATGAGTGGCCGAGTTGCTAGCAACTCCATCAACTACCCCTTCCAGATTCTCGCCTGGGAAGAAGACAAC
>Ga0194048_10000636_pt1 | contig 17164 bp, 27 predicted proteins | sample JunL225m_MetaG_FD_161685 | JGI IMG/M metagenome (GOLD analysis project Ga0194048, IMG submission 161685) | Anoxic zone freshwater microbial communities from boreal shield lake in IISD Experimental Lakes Area, Ontario, Canada - Jun2016-L222-5m | ecosystem: Environmental > Aquatic > Freshwater >...
AGTACGACCACGCCAGTAATCACGCTCAATGTCCCAAGCGCGTCGGCTAGTAATCGAGGCGTTTTAACGGCAGCGGATTGGACCACTTTTAACAGCAAAGGCAGTGGGACGGTTACCAGCGTCACAGGTACGTCAGGACGCACGACTAGCACAGGCGGCATTACGCCAGCGATTGATCTAGCGTCAGGCATTGTCTCGGCAGGGACTACAGGATCCGCATCGCTTGTCCCTGTCATTACTGTCGATACCTACGGACGGGTAACGTCGATTACAACGGCAGCGAATCCACAAGGAACTGTTACAAGCGTTTCTGGTACTGCTCCTGTTGTTAGTTCTGGCGGCACTACGCCAGCAATCAGCATGGCGGCAGCATCAGCAAGTGCAAATGGATATTTGACTAGCACGGACTGGTCAACATTTAATGGCAAAGGATCTGGCACTGTAACGAGCGTTAACAGTACAGGATCGGTCAACGGAATTACTTTGTCTGGTACGGTCACATCTAGCGGCAGCATAACGCTAGGCGGCACATTGTCTGGCGTAAGTTTGGCGACTCAAGTTACGGGCAATTTGCCTGTTACCAATTTGGCATCTGGTACTAGCGCAAGCGCCACAACATTTTGGCGTGGCGATGGAACCTGGGCAACTCCTGCGGGTGGCGGCACTGTAACCAGCGTTTCTGGCACAGCTCCTGTCGTATCGTCAGGCGGTACTACGCCAGCGATCTCAATGCCAGCGGCAACCACTTCTGTTAGCGGCTACCTGACTTCCACTGATTGGACTACGTTTAATAATAAGGGATCAGGGACGGTAACAGGCGTTACGGGTACGGCTCCCATTGTTAGTTCTGGCGGTGCGGCTCCAGCAATCAGCATACCCGCAGCAACCGCAAGCGTTAATGGGTATTTGACCAGCGCGGATTGGTCAACATTTAATGGCAAGGGCAGCGGCACTGTTACCAGCGTTGGCGGTACTGGCACGATCAACGGAATAACTTTATCTGGCACGGTTACGTCTGCTGGCAATTTAACGCTAGGTGGTGCGTTATCGGGTGTCAGTTTAACTACGCAAGTTTCGGGCGTATTGCCGATTGCTAACGGTGGCACAAATAGCACGGCAACACCGACCGCGGGTTCGGTGGGATACGGTACTGGAACAGCTCAAGCCTATACTGCTGCGGGTACATCAGGGCAGGTTTTAACAAGCTCTGGAAGTGCTGCGCCAACTTGGACAAATGTATCGTCTCTTACGGGCGCACTTAATTATTACGGTGCGTACCATGACACAACAACCACGACAGCAAGCAGCACAACTGTTGCGTATGTCATGCCGATTGGTTCTGTTGATTTGCAAAACGGCGTAAGCATTGTCGGTGGCGATCAAATTACTGTTGCCAATGCTGGTGTTTATAATTTTCAATTCAGCGCGCAATTTGAAAATCCTAATACTGGCATTGCCGATGTAGCGGTTTGGATAAGAATTAATGGCGTTGATGTTGCAGATGGTGCAGGAGCAAATGGAGTTCCAGGCAAACACGGTTCCAATGATGGATTGCAAATTGTCAGTTGGAATTATGTTTTAAATCTTGCTGCTGGTGATTATGTGCAATTGGTTTGGCACTCTGATTTGACGGGTGTTCAACTCATTACAATCCCAGCGACAACTAGTCCCGTGGTTCCCCAATCGCCAGCGGTAATTGTTACCATTGCATCACAATCGCAAATTGGTATCGGGTATTACGGGCAAACGTCATTGACTAGCACGGCTATTGCAACGGGCAGTAAGACATTTACGGTTGGGATTCCTGCAACGTCAACGGCATTTACGATTGGTACTCGCGTTCGATTTGCGTACACAACCACGCCAGCGAATTTCATGGAAGGCGTGATTACCGCATTTGCTACAACGTCAATGACGGTCTTGGTTGATTTGATTGGCGGCTCTGGAACCTATGCCAATTGGTCTGTATCGGTTGCTGGCAATCAAGGGACGGGTGCGGTTACAAGCGTTACAGGAACGGCTCCTGTTGTATCGTCGGGTGGTGCTACTCCTGCAATCTCAATTCCTGCTGCAACGACAAGTGTCAACGGCTACCTGACCAGCGCAGACTGGACTACGTTTAACAACAAAGGATCGGGAACCGTTACTAGCGTTACTGGCGTTACAGGACGCACGACAAGCACCGGCGGCACTACGCCAGCGATTGATCTGGCATCAGGAATTGCTACGCCAGGCACAACGGGATCCGCATCGCTTGTGCCGGTAATCACTGTTGATACCTATGGTCGAGTAACCAGCATCACGACTGCGGCTAATCCGCAAGGCACAGTAACTAGCGTCACAGGCACAACTCCTGTCGTTAGCTCTGGTGGTGCTACACCAGCAATCTCGATGCCTGTTGCAACGACAAGTGTCGATGGCTATCTATCCGCAACCGATTGGACTACCTTTAACGGCAAGGGCAGCGGAACGGTTACCAGCGTTGGCAGCACTGGCTCAGTCAACGGGATTACGCTCACTGGCACTGTCACATCCAGCGGCAATTTGACGTTGGGAGGCACTTTGTCGGGCGTGAGTCTGGCAACTCAGGTGACGGGCAATCTACCTGTCACGAATTTAAACAGCGGCACATCTGCATCAGCACTAACATTTTGGCGCGGGGATGGCACTTGGTCAACCCCCGCAGGAGCAGGTACGGTTACTTCTGTCGCTCAGTCTTTTACGGGCGGTTTGATTTCGGTTTCTGGTTCGCCAATTGTTAGTTCTGGCACGTTGGCTCTAACCGTTGCTGGTACATCTGGCGGTATCCCTTACTTTAGTTCGGCGTCAACTTGGGCTACGTCTGCTGTCCTAGCTGCTAATGCTTTGGTGGTCGGTGGCGGTGCTGGTGTTGCTCCTGCTACTGTTAATACTGGCACAGGAGCATTGACGGCTCTGGGCATTGCTGTAGGGTCTGCTGGTGCGTTTGTAACTAACGGTGGCGCATTAGGAACACCGTCTAGCGGCGTTGGCACAAACCTTACGGGTACTGCATCTGGACTGACCGCAGGTAACGTCACTACCAACGCCAACTTGACTGGTGCAGTTACTTCTTCGGGCAATGCGACATCCCTTGGGTCATTCACTTCGGCAAACCTCGCCACAGCTCTTACTGACGAGACTGGATCGGGTTCTGCGGTATTTGCTACCAGCCCGACGCTGGTTACTCCTGCACTGGGAACGCCGTCTGCTTTGGTCGGGACAAATATTACGGGCACGGCAACCAACTTCACCGCAAGCAACGTCACAACCAACGCCAATTTAACTGGCATGGTTACGTCGGTCGGCAACGCTGCCGTGCTTGGATCGTTTACTTCTGCAAATTTGGCTACCGCCCTGACCGACGAGACGGGTTCAGGAGCCGCAGTATTTGCAACCAGCCCAACTTTGGTTACGCCTGTACTTGGCACGCCTTCAAGTGGCACTTTAACAAGCTGTACGGGCCTGCCAATATCTACCGGGGTATCGGGACTTGGCACGAACGTCGCTACCGTTCTAGCCGTCAATACTGGCTCTGCTGGTGCATTTGCGGTTAACAACTCCGCAAATACGTTTTCGGCTACCAACACGTTCTACCAAGTAAATTACACCGTTAATACGGTTACGGTATCGGCCAATGCTGGCACGGTTCCGATTACATATCGGATGAACAACTTCACTAACAGTTCAGCCGCTGCAATGGCAGTAACGATGACCACCACAAGCGCCGTGGATGGTCAAATGTCTATCGTGCGTATTTATGATTTTAGTGCGGCGGCGCAAGTTATTAGTTGGGTGAACACGGAGAACAGCACGGTGTCTGCTCCTTTGCTTTCAAATGGCTCGACCACCCTTCCTCTGACTGTTGGCTTTATGTACAACAGCCAAACCTCTAAATGGCGTTGTATCGCCTCGGCATAATTATGAAAATTGACTTTAGCTTTGATACTCAATACGGCAGATTTTCGGATGCTTTGAATTTTGGTGACGAACTACCTAGCGATGCAGAAATTGAAGCTATGAAACAAGCTCGTTTGGATAACTGGATTGCGGCTATTACCGCACCTGCCGAAGAAGTACCCGTTGAAGAAGTGCCCATAGAAGTGCAGGAGTAACTATGGCAGATAGATACTGGGTAGGTGGTACGGGCACTTGGGACACAACGACAACCCACTGGTCTGCATCGTCTGGCGGTAGTGCGGGTGCAACTGCTCCTACTGCTGCGGATTCCGTATTCTTTGACCAAGCTGGAACTTATACCGTTACTTTAACGGGTGCGTTGACTTGCCTTGATATTACCGTTACAAACTCCTTGGGTATCGTAACTTTTACCAGCACAGGATCAATAACTATTAGCGGGTCAATGTCATTATCAAGGCAAAGATGGAATGCAACTGGCACACTTACATTTAATGCTACTACCAGCAAAACAATAACAACAAATGGGGGAAGTTTATCCTCGCCAATTACTTTTAACGGTGTAGGTGGTACTTGGGTACTTAGTGACGCACTTACTATAGATGCTGTAAATGCATTAGCAGTAAATCTTATAAATGGCACGTTAGACCTTAATGGTAAAACATTAACATTATCCGCTTCCACCACCGCTGCGTTCGCTACCAATGTGGGCACTAAAAACCTTACGTTTAATGGCGGGTCTTTAATTATTGCTGCAAATGGCAGTTCGTTTAACAATGCCACACCAACTGGATTTACTACAACCGCAGGAACGGGCACAGGGTCTATATCTTTTCCTAATCCTAATGCAAAAACTTTTGTTGGCGGTGGATCAACTTTTAACTGTACGTTAAATCAAAGCGGTGCTGGTGCGTTAATCATTACTGGCTCTAATACGTTTTTAAACATAACCAATACAGCTACTGACCCAACTGCAATTACCTTTACAAATGCTACTACAACTACAGTAGCTGCATTTACGGCAACGGGTACAGCCATTAATCCTCTGACGTTAAATAATGTCACAGCGGGTGGTACAACAGCCGTTATTGCTCTTTCTGGCGGTGGGTCGGTTACAACGCCTGATTACTTAAGCGTTAAAGACCTATCGTTTACCCCTTTTGCAACAAATGGAACTGCGCCTTATAAATGGTACGCGGGTGCTAACTCTACCAATGGTGGTAACAATACTGGCATTGCATTTATTGCTGGGACATCAACCGCATATTTTTTAGCTTCTGGCACAAGTTTTACAACACCTGCCGACTGGAATAACTCCAATAACTCAATTCATTTAATTGGTGGTGGGGGCGGTGGCAGTGGATCAAGGGCTGCTTCAACGACCAACAAAGCTGGTGGTGCGGGTGGTGGCGGGGGTGGATACCGTGGATTAACTAATCAAACTTTAAGCGGTGCGATTACCTACGCAATCGGTGCTGGTGGTACAGCGGGTGCTGCTGGTAATGTTGGTAATACAGGTGGTACAGGTGGCACGACTTCTTGGAACTCCGGTGCGTCAACCGCTACCGGCGGCGTTGGCGGCTCTACTACTGCAACCCCTACTTCTGTCGGTGGCGCAGGCGGTACAGGAACTTATTCTGGTGGTGCTGGCGGTAATGGATCAACTACAACTACATCAGGCGTCATTGCTACTGGTGGCGGTGGAGGCGGTGCGGCTGGCCCAAATGGAACCGGCGGGGCGGGGGGCAGAGGTTTTGCCAGTGCTACAGCAGCACAAACGGCGGGTGGTGGTGGTGGTGGTAACGGTGGCGGCTCGGCTGGTGGCAACGCATCTGCATCGACGGGCGGTACGGGCGGCAATAACTCACTCGGTTCGGGTGGTGGTGCATCAAACACAGTTGGTACAGATGGTGGCGGCGGCGGGGGTGGTGTAAATAGTGCTGGTAAAGCGGGTAGTAGAGGATTGGATATTGCCAATACGACTGGCAGTGCTGGTGGCACTAGCGGATCTGCTGGTTCTTTATTCTCTGGTGCTGCTGGCGTTCTTTACGGCGCAGGTGGTAGCGGTGGAACAACGAACACAGGGATTGGAACTGCTGCTGGCGGTGCGGGTGCAGCAGGTATGATCTTTATTATCTACACGCCAGCAGGAGCAGCAACGACAAACAGTAACTTTTTCATGTTGTTTTAATAAACGGAATAAATTGTGGATACTCAATCACTGGTAAATGTCGGCATTACTATTGCGGGTTGCTTTGGTGGTTGGGTACTCAATCGAATTATGTCATCGCTGGACAGGCTAGACAGTGATGTAAAAGATTTACCGAATAAATATATTCGCAGGGATGATTACATTCGGGACGTTTCGGAAATTAAAGCGATGCTCAAGGGCATTTACGACAAACTCGACGCAAAGGCTGACAAATGAAAAAGCTCCTGCTGCTACTCTTGATCTGCACGAACACTTATGCCGCTGATCTGATGCTTTGTGGCGATAAAGACTACGAATACGCACTTTGTGCTGCCGCTGGCTCGACGCCTACGGGCAAGACAATGATCGTCAAGGGCAAAGTCTTTAAAGAGGGCATGGCGGTCTGTCCTGTGCTTAAAGGGCGATCCATTGCAAACGGCGCATTGATGAACGGCAGTTGCAAAGCGCCACCAGGCAAAGTCTGGAGTTTGTTTAGTACGGTAACAGAGGCTCCGCAAGCTCCCACCTGGGCGGTTGCTCCGCTGGTCCATCGCACGTTTACTCTGAGCAAAACTGAGGGCATGAGTAACCAGTGGTCGATGCTTTGCGACAAGCAGGCCCAGAAGGTCAACGGCGTTACGCTGGCGTCTTGCTACGGCCCAATCAATGAGTCGCCAGTGACTAACGGTCATGTCAAGATGGGCAGCACGATTGTTACTGATGCTCCTGTAGGTGCAATTAACCCTGTAGGCGGGAACTTCTGATGCTTGAGGATCAGCTACGCCGTGACGAGGGCGAAAGACTCTCCGCGTACCAAGATCATCTGGGCTTTTGGACAATCGGCATTGGTCGGCTGATTGACTCGCGGCGAGGCGGCGGCATCAGCACGGACGAGTCAACCATGCTGCTACACAACGACATTGCGCGGATCCGCGTTGAACTCTTGCAACGCCTGCCGTGGTTCGTTCACCTCGACTCTGTGCGACAAGGCGTGCTGATGAACATGACGTTCCAACTTGGTATCAACGGACTGATGGCGTTTCAGGACACGCTTGGCAAAGTGCAGACGGGAGACTACGCCGTTGCCGCTGACAAGATGCTGCAAAGCAAGTGGGCCACACAAACGCCAGAACGTGCAAAACGCCTATCAATCCAAATGCGTGATGGAGTCTGGCAATGAATCCACTTCTGCTTGGACCACTGGTTGATGTTGTCAAGGGCGTCATCGGTAAAATCTGGCCTGACCCGGCGCTGCAAGCCGAAGCCAACCTCAAGCTGGCAACGCTGGTGCAGACCGGCGAACTAGCTGAACTGGCGGCGCAAACCGACCTCGCCAAAGCGCAGATCGGGGTCAACACCGTGGAGGCCGCCAGCGCCTCCCTGTTCGTCTCAGGATGGCGCCCGTTCATTGGCTGGACCTGTGGGGCAGCGATGGCGTACAAGTTCATCCTGGCGCCGCTGCTGATGTTTGGCGCAGCGTATGCCGGGCATCCGGTAAACCTACCTGTGCTGGACTTCGGGGAGATGTCCACGGTCCTACTCGGTATGCTTGGGCTTGGTGGCCTCAGGACGGTCGAGAAAATTAAAGGCGTGGCGCAGTAAAGCTAGTTCGTCGGCTTGCGCTTCAAGTTTCGCGTAAGCAACTTCTGCAAACTTGACCAGGGATTCGTGAGACCACTCGCTAAAGTCTGTTTTCATTTTTTGAATTTTTTAGTGTGATGGCGAACAGTTGATCGATCACAACCAATCTGTCGAGCAATCTCTGACAAGCTCAATCCTTCAAGCGTCATTCGTTTTATTTCCTGCGTTCTGATATTGACCAGTTCTTTGCTGCCAGAACGATTGTTTTCCATCACATCAAAACAGCAAATAATCCGTGATTGTGGAGGCTCTGGTTTCCATCCCACTGGACAATAAGGCATTATTTTTTCCTCATCCAGTACGAAATACTTTTGACGTTCATGCCCAGTTCGGCGGCAATTTGATCGTATGTTTTGCCCTGTGCGCGAAGTGCTTTAATAGCAATTTCTTTCGTACTGCTATTGTTTTTTTTATCGTCATTCGCATGGGCTTGTTTGTATCGAGCGTCCATGTTTTTCTTGGTTTGTCTAACACCGTCCATCACACAGAACGATTCTGGCGGCATTGTTGCGGGAGCGTAGGGCATATCAATAAACTCCAATTTTATTCGGCGGTCTCAGCAAGTTACTAAGCTCCTCGATTACATCAGCCGCCTTCAAGATCACTTCCTTCGGGCAGTATTCGTGATTAAGCCGCAGGTCTTCAATAAGGGCTTGGATTTCATCCACCGTTCTTCTCCTTGCTTATGCCACGCCAGTTAAGTTTTTGGATTGGCGATGCACGTTTTTGATTGAACTCTTTTGACGCCGTGCTGTAGTCTGGGAAATACCATTGCGACCATTCCTTACCATCCCACCAAGCGAGTATCCCTGCGTTAATTATTTCGTACTCGCCAATATGCACAGGCTTGATGTGCGGGTGATACCACGGCGTCAGCATTTGTTTCCCCAAGAAGGCGTTTTTCCGCCATCCAAAACCCACAAGTTACGCTTGCGGAGATACCGCACCGCCAGAACCCACTTGGCGGCGTTGCGGCGCGTGTAGTGCAGACGCCTGGCACGAGTGGTCAGGCTCATGATATTGCTGCTTGCAAAATTATAATCAATTCCGCAATGCTTTCTTTGGTAAACAATGCGGATGCTGAAGCGCCAGGAACAGAAACGCTCAACCAGATTTGATCGGGAAATTCCATCAAATGCAAATACCGATTTTCTAGTCCAGCAATTTTTATCATGTCGGAATTATTCATATTTTCTCTTTTTAAAATTGGCAGCACCTTGATGCTGCCATAGGATCAGAAGGTTTTTAAAAGTGTTGCAATTTCTTTGTGCCGTTGTTTGTGGCACGGTTGGCAAAGCCACATTACATCAAGCGGTTTGTCGTAATCTTCATGATGCGCTAACGATTTTTCTGCGTTGCATCTTATGCAAGGTTGCCGAATCAAAGTGCCTTTTAGTATTGCGTATGCAACTTTTCTGTGACAATGCATTCGTCTAACGTCTGCTTTCCTCCATGCTGCTGAAATTTCTCTTGATGTTTTTTGACGTTCTGGATTTTTTGCACGTTCTCTGTCATAAGCTCTGTATTGGTCAATGTTTTTGTTTCTGTTGTCCGTAACATCTTTTTTGTTGCATTCTTTGCATTTGTTCACATGACCATCAGGCATCATTGGATGTTTGTAAAAATCTTCCAATGGCCTGATAGCATCGCACTTAAAACATTTTTTAGAATGAACCATGTTGAACTCCAGTGACTTGCGGAGTAACCATTATAGGCCCATTCTAATTAAAAGGTATTTCGTCTTTGTCAAAGGGTTCGTCTTTCGCTTTGGGTTGCAAGTGTTGCGACGCTTTGGCGTGTTTCACAATTTCGTTTTGGAAAGCAGGATTTGCCCAAACGTGATTCCAGTATTTCCCCGTCTGTTCATTTTTCCGCGAGGGAAAAGAAACGAACGTGCCGCTGCTTCCCTCAACGAGTCGGCATCCCTTGATGCTCAGAAACGCTTCACGTTGTTCTGATGCTGCAATATCAACGTTAAATTGCTTGTCGTGCCAAATAATCATAATGTGCATTTTTTAGACCTTTTTGAGTTTAAAAACCATAGTTTCCGCTGCATCCAAAAAAGCGATAACAGCGGATTCGAGCTCCGAAATTCTTTTAGAATCACGGTAAAACCGTACTACAAACAATTGCAAATGTTCAGGCAGATCGGGACGGAAACTAGCAAAGTCGCACCAGTCTCGACCCGTACAAGCCATTTGCCACATCATTTGATTTTTGTACTGCGCTGGTGCAACGCCGGCAAGCAGATACGACAGGTGCGTAGATACCTTCGGAGACTTAATCTCAAGCAGGCCATCGTGCCCAACCAGCCCGTCAGGAGATGCGCCAGACTGTTTGATAGTCGGATGCTCACAGAATCCCACTTCCGTTACGATTGAGTCAAAGGCAACCTCATACGCGCTTCGAGCCAGCGGCTCAGTCTCCGTTCCGTACTGCATATATGCGTTAGTGTAATCCGATCCCTGCGGTTTTCCCGTAAGCATTTCCGCGACGATCTGCGACAGATAATCTCGATACCCTGCGGTTTCGGGTTTCATCATTACGTTAGAAATCATGCTGGCGGTAACTCGCCCGGCACGTTCTGCGAGCCATTCTGGTGTGCCTTGGTTGCTCACAGTGGGATGTCCTTCAAAGCGTCCTTGCGGTGGTTCTTGGCAAGCGTAAGCGTGACCATTGCACTAGTGTCGCTGATTGCTTGGGCGGCTTTGTAGGCGGTTTTAAAGGTATCCTGCAACTTTTCCATTGTCATCGCATTTTCAATGGCGGCAACATAAGCGGCGCAGTCCATCGTTTGCACTGGCTTGGCTTTAGATGCTGCGTTACCGTCATCATCTTCAGGAGCCACGCCTACAGCTGCCGACAAACTGTAGCGCCTGGCGTAGGTCAGCGCAGAACCGTAACCCTGCGCGTCTGCTTTGTTGACAGGCAGCGCCAACATACCGCAAGCAATCCACTCGCCCGACGAGTGCAAGAGCATGGTTTCCACGCGCACTTCGTCTTTGTCGGATGGCTCAACGGTCTGGATGTACGACAGTCCGTTTGCTGCAAACGCGGTACGGATGGCCTCAACCACTGACGCCAGATCAGCGTACTTGCTCTTAAAAAACGGGTTTGCAGAATCTTTGATTGCTCCGCGCATCTGACCCTGTGCCAAAGCAAGCGCCGTGGCAATTGCGGAAATACTGTCTGATTTTTTCATATCATTCCTAAAATAACCACTAAAGAAATTGCCACGCACGCGGCAATGCCAAAAACCCAATCACGAAAAGTATTCATTAGTCTTTCCAATGTCCGTCTGACCACGGGTAAATTTCCAGTATTTCCAACTCGTTGCCAAAGTCCTCGCGGAACCACTGCTTTGCAATTTCCTTGGTTTTGCAGTTGTAGTCCACGGTTTCAAACGAATCCGCGTCTGGCTCTGAAAACTTTACGGTGTAGTAATTCATGCCGCACTCTTTTCTGCGACATACGCACGGGCTTTGGCGCGACTTGAGAACACTGCCAGCAAATCATTGCCACGCCAGACTTGCCAGGCAGGGGCGTTGTACGAATTTTGGAACAATTCAAAAAGATTTACGATTTTCATGATTTTTCCTATTTGTAATTAAGCCAGCACCAGTTCCACATACGCTTTGGCGCTCATGGGGCTGGACATTGCAATAACCCAAGCGTCATCCCTGACGCCCATCAAAGTCAGCGCCAGTTCAGCAACGCGCTTAGTGCGAGCCATCTTAAGTGCGGCGTAACTGTTGCCACGCATTTCAGTGGACGGTCCAGCAAGGTCGTTGTCGTTCCAAGGGTGATACAGACACCACGAAGTGCCGTGACCGTGGGGACGCCCTACGGCGGCTTGTGCTGCTGCGAGTGCTGCGGTTTTTGTCATCATGTTAGCTCCTGGTGGGTTTGCGCTGCTGACAAATCAATAGTAATTCATCAAATCGACAAATTCAATACAATTTCAATATATTTGCAATTCATCGGAAAACTGTTGACTTTTTCGTTGTTTTAGTCACATGATGTTGTTTTTACAACAAAGGGGGCATCAAATGCAAGCGAACAGATTGGCAGCGGCAACGAATGGAGAAACGCATTTTGAAGGCAGCAAGTGCAAGATTTGCAGCTCAACGAAGCGATGGACGATGAACGGATCATGCGTTTTTTGTGCAAAGCAAAAGGCAAAAATTGCAGTCAACAAACAGCGGTTAGAGATCAAACAATTGATGGATGACGCCAAAGCGAGGAAATAAACGATGTACTACTACCAACATCACATCGGAGATTACAGGCGAGACACAGGACATTTGACGCTGTTGGAACATGGTATTTATCGTCAATTGCTTGACCTGTACTACATCACTGAAAAGCCAATTGATACGAATTCGATACGTTTGATATGCGTCCGTAATACGGACGAACAAGAAGCGTATGCGCGTGTTCTCGCTGATTTTTTTATTGAGCAAGATGGCGTGTATTTACACAAGCGTTGCGAGTTTGAAATTGAGCGATTCAAAGACAAATCGGAGAAAGCAAAGCAAAGTATCAATACAAGATGGAATAAAAACAAAGACTTACGAAGCGATACGAACGTATTACGGACGAATAACGAAGGTAATACTAACCAATTAACCAAAGAACCTATAAACCTATCAACCAAAGTAAAGAAAGAAAAGGAAAAGAAAGAGCCAAAGGCTCGCTACGCGATCCCTGATTTTGTTCCACAGGATGCTTGGGACGGATTTGTGCAGATGCGGCGCACAGGCAAAGGCGTGTTTACAGAACGTGCCGCTGCGTTGATCTTGACGCAACTCAAAGCGATGCACTCTCATGGCCAGGACATTGCTGCGGTGCTGGATCAGAGTACCGCGCACGGATGGAAAGGCGTTTTCCCATTGAAACAGCAAAACGGAGTAAGACAAAATGGAAAATTCAACGCAAGCGCAGCGAACAACCAGCGACTCAACGAACTCATTGCAATCGAACTGGAATCCGCAATGGCTCAAGGAACTCTGGATTCGGGCGTTGCATAAACGGTTGACCACGATCTACGGGACGAAATTTACCGCTACGTTTCTGGAGCCAGAGTCGGTGCAAAACTGGTGCGAAGCGTGGGGAAGCATCTTGTCGGGCATTACTGGCGAGCAGATTAAATTTGCACTGGGCAGGATGGAAAAAGAAATGGTCTGGCCTCCCAATGCGGTGGAGTTTTACCAGCTTTGCAAGTCAGCACCACTTCCTCAACCGTTGCAGATAGCGTTTAAACCCGCCAGAACAGCCCAAGGTGCGGCTATTTCAACTGAGTTGGTGCAAGGACTACAGTCCATTACTTCAAAGCGTCCTAGCGCGTTGTGGGCGGTTCGGATTTTGGAGCGAGAACAGGCAGGGGAGCATATTTCCGTCACGGTTCGGCAATTGGCACAAGACGCAATCACAAAGAGGAAAATTACATGAGTCAGAAAGACGTTTTACTGAACGCGCTTCAGAATGGTGAAAAGCTCACCACGCTTGACGCGCTAATGAATTACAACGTAATGGCGTTGTCGCAACGCATGACTGAGTTGCAGCGAGCAGGGTATCCAATAGAGTCAAAGATGATTGATACGGATAGCGGCAAGCGCGTTGCTCAATATTCTTGGATTGCTCCAAAACTGCTGGGTGGCAATCAATGACTCCGCTTATACAAAAGGGTTGTCAATTTGCACCGCAACCAGAACTAGCAATGTGGTTTGACGTTGGCGATATGCCGCCATCTACAGAAAAGCAAAACATTGCAGTAGAAATTCTGATGCATTTGCCGTTTGAGCGAACAGCGATTGTCGGGCGCGATGCTACTGGCAAGGACTTTTGTTTGTTGCTCTTGCAGGGGGAAGGGTCGATGGCTGTAAGCGGTGGCTCAATGTGGCATAAAAAATATTTTGAGCCGTTTGCCTACATTGAACATAAAGATGGTGTTAGTTTGTATCGGAAAGACAAAAAGATAAACAAGCTCAATCAAATAAACATGGATGAAGTGATGCCAGCGCATTTGATGGTTATGGCTACATTGAGCAAATTATCTAACGCTTCGACAGGTTACAGGGCAACACCGCAGAACACGCTTATAAACAGAAAACGCAAAGCAAAGGGCAAAGCAGCAATATCGTTTGACTGGACAACGATTGAGATTGGCCCGAAACAAGAAAAAAGCGCATCACAGGGCGGCACACACGCCAGTCCACGACTGCACGACAGGCGTGGTCACTGGCGCAAGCATCCATCTGGTAAGGCGGTCTGGGTGAAGCCATGCAAAGTCGGGGATCCGAGCCTGGGCGTTGTATTTCACGACTACAAAGTAAAAACGGAGAATAATTAAAATGATTGATCCATTTAAGATTGATAGCCCAACGTGTATCAGTTTCTCTGGTGGACGTACTAGCGCATATATGTTGTGGCGGGTGTTGCAAAGTCACGGAGGCAAGTTACCTGCTGACGCGGTGGTGTGCTTTGCTAACACAGGCAAAGAAGATGAAAAAACATTGGAATTTGTGCGGGATTGTGCGGTGAATTGGAATGTTCCGATTACTTGGTTGGAATATGCAGAAGTTGATTACACCATTGTCACGTTTGAAACAGCCAGTCGTGAGGGTGAGCCGTTTGAGGCGCTGATCCGTAAAAGAAATTATTTGCCCAATCCGGTTACTAGGTTTTGCACTAGCGAACTAAAAATTCATCCAATTGCTCGATATTTGTTTTCCCTTGGTATGGCTGACACTAAATCAGAAGCAGAAAACATGAGCATGATTGGCATGAGGGCTGATGAACAACGTAGGGCAGCAAAGATTCAGGACAAGTCACGGATCCCATTGGTAACGGCAGGCATTACTAAACAAGATGTAGGCGCATTTTGGCGTAGCCAATCATTTGATTTGGGTTTGCCAAACAATAACGGCGTAACGATGCACGGCAATTGTGATTTGTGTTTTTTAAAAGGGGGGGCACAAATTTTGTCATTGATTGCTGAAAAATCAGAACGGGCGGTGTGGTGGGCCAAGATGGAAGCATTAGCATTAACAAGCAAGCCAAGCGGTGCTGTGTTTCGCTCAGATCGACCAAGCTACGCGCAAATGATTAAATTTACTGAAAAACAAATGGATATATTTGACGTTAACGAAGAATCAATCCCTTGTTTTTGTGGGGATTGAAATGAACCGACCTATTTACGAGACAGAACGCAATATAACGCAAGAATTTGCACTTTCTCAGCAAATTGAGCGTGTATTTAACTGCAAAACAGAGAACAGACAATGATTAACATTTGCCCAATATGTGATGAACGCCGCAACACAAGCCAGAACGCTGCTCAATGGCCTATTCTGCAAGCGTGGGCGACTCAGAAAGAATGGCCTATCAATGGCAAACAATGCTGGCTTACCGCCTACGATTGGAAAGACATTCTTACCGCCGCGTTTGAAAACGACACTTCGCCACGAATCGCGCCAGGATTAGATGGTGGCATTGTGATGCTGGGTAGGCGTACAAGTCGGTTCAGCAAAAAGCAGTTCAGCGAGTGGCTTGAATGGCTGCTTGCTGCATCGCATCATGCTGGCATCAAAATCCCTGCTCCGAAATACATGGAACCAGAATGATCCGATCCAAAACAAGAAAGTGCGCGATCTGTCGTAGTCCGTTTGTAAAGTTATCCATGACGCACAAAGTTTGCAGCGTTGATTGTTCAATTGAACTAGTCAAGCGCGAAAGGAAAAACGCAGAGCGCAGAATCTACACAGTTAGACGCAACGAGCTTAAAACCCTCACAGACTGGCTTAAAGCTACGCAGAAGGAGTTTAATGCTTACATAAGGCAAAGAGATGCCTACTTGCCCTGTGTGTCGTGTGGGGTTTATAGAATCTCAAATGATGCAGGACATTACCGCTCGGTCGGGAGTAACCCTGCGCTGCGGTTTGACGAGGATAATTGCCACAAACAATGCGTACTTTGCAATCAACACAAAAGCGGCAATGCAGTAGAGTATCGAATCGGTCTGATTGCGCGGATTGGGATTGAGCGAGTAGAAGCATTGGAAGGGCCACACGCGCCAATAAAATACACTATCCAGCAAGCGCAGAACCTAGCAAAATATTACAGGCAATTGCGAAAAAATCTCTGCACAGACTAAATTTCAAAATATGTGATAATTGCTCAATCAAATATAAATAGGAAAAAAATCATGCTTACCAAGAACATTGTAAAACTGCTTAAAGAAACGCCCAATCTGAACGCAACGCAAATGCACGAGATCCTGCAAGGGAGCAAAATTACGCTATCCTCAACGCTTAATTCCATGTATCGTCAAAACAGATTGATCCGCGAAAAAGCGTCGAAGGCAGTTGAATTGGCAGTGAGTCGTGGCCCACAAACCGTGTATATCTATCGAGTAAAAGATGCCGATTCGCAAAACGGGTGATGGTTGGTTCTGGGGCAGTCAAGGACCATTTGCAACCAAAGTGAAAGCGTTGCAAGTGGCTCGTGCTGCTCATGCTAACGGATTCAAGGAAAACGAAATGACCGATCCTGCTGCCGAATTTGTACAGTGTTTATTCCACGCAGTAACAAATACGCACATCCTGCATTTGCAAAGCAGATCATATTCTCAGCACGTTGCATTGGGCGCGTACTACGAATCCCTGATTGAGCTGGCAGATACCTATGCTGAAGCCTATCAAGGCAAGTACGGCATCATTACAGGGTATACGGGCGACTATAAACTTCCTCCTGGCGCACTTGAATATCTAATGGAAATCAGTGATGCAATTAAAATCATGCGCGTAAGACTACCGCAAGATACTGAACTGCAAAACCTGATTGACGAGATCGCATCAGAGACAGACTCAACTATTTATAAACTGCGGTTTCTTGCATGAACCTAGAAATTCAGTATAAAAACATTGACGATCTGATTCCATACGCCAGGAACAGGCGAACCGTATGCCAAGCGTACCAATAAATAATAAATGTAGTGAATTAGGATGTAATAATCCACGCTCTAACCTAAATACTTGCTGTATGTCGCACGGTGGCAAACAATCCACAAAGTCAGAAAATAAACGAGTAAAGAGTAAAGAATACAATAGCGCAAAGTGGAAGCATCTAAGACAGCGCCAGTTGACTGCACAACCACTCTGCCAATCTTGCATCACAGAAGGGCGCGTATGCCAGGCATCAGATGTAGATCATGTGTTCGCGTGGTCGGCTATAGGCCAGCAAGCGTTTATGCACAACATATTCCAGAGTCTCTGTCACAACTGCCACTCACACAAGACGCAACTAGAGCAACAGGGCATTTATCGCTCGTATGGGCATCAGAACGGCGTCAGAGACTACAACATCAGTGAGTGGGCACAAGTGCAGGGCATCGAC
>Ga0194048_10000637_pt1 | contig 17124 bp, 8 predicted proteins | sample JunL225m_MetaG_FD_161685 | JGI IMG/M metagenome (GOLD analysis project Ga0194048, IMG submission 161685) | Anoxic zone freshwater microbial communities from boreal shield lake in IISD Experimental Lakes Area, Ontario, Canada - Jun2016-L222-5m | ecosystem: Environmental > Aquatic > Freshwater >...
GGCCACCACGGAGCCTGCGGCGAAAGCCGCCAAACGCGCCGCCGCCGCCAGCACCGCCCAGCGCCAGGCCGTCTTGCCTGATGCAGTCGACGGCGTTGCCAAGGAGGAGCTCGCGAAGATCAAGGTCGCCGCGCTCAAAGCCTACCAGGAGGAATCCGTGAAGGCGGCCCGCGAACGGATGGCCGAGGTCCGCACCCGCTTAGAGTTTGCCACTGGCGCTGAGAAGAAGGACATCGCCGCCGATGCCCGACGCGCCGTCGATGAGGTCCGCAGCGCCCTCGTGACCGCCATCTGCAAGAACGATAGCACCATCAAGATGGAGTCGCTCGAAAAGGTGATGGATGCGATGGACGACAAGCGCACTAAGGTGATGGACAACGCCAAGAAGAAGAAGGCCGCCGAAAAAGCGCCCGTCGCGGAAGATGCCGCGAAGAAGACTACTTAACGGCCGTCAGGGCCAGCTGAAGTTCCTCGTCCGTGAGCGGCCGATTCCAGAGGAGGAAACGGCGGATAGATCCATCGAAGGACTCGAAGCCAGGGTGATTAATCGCGTCGCGTTCCTGCCCGATGCAAAGTTTGGAAGCGTCCGCCTGCGGGTTGACGGGGAACTTAGCCGTCGCCACGGCCTTCGGTTGATCGACGAAAAGCTCGGCGACGACCTCACCCGTGCCCGCACCGAGTCGGCCAGCGACAACCACCCATTTACCAACAGTGAGTTTGGGACCAGCGACCTTGGGATTATTCACGTCGAAGCGGCCGAAGGTGAGTCCATTGCGGGCGCCCCACCAGACCGTATTATCATCGTCGAGGCAGCCCCAGAGGCCTTCATATTTTGCACCATTACGAAGATTGCCGAAAAAAGAATTCACGTCCTTGAGGCCACCCTTGGCTTGGACGGCTGGCCGCAGCACCGCGATCCAAGTACACCCGTCGCCACGCACCAGGCCATCAAAGGCTTTCTCATCGTGACACACGAGCTCTTGCGCTGCAAAGCCCACGCCCTCCGTGGCGTCCTTCGGGGCGGTCGGCAGGCCGGAGCCAGGGACTTTGCGGCCTTGATCCTGTCCGATAAAATCACGCACCTCGGCAGGACCGGCTTGGTTGACCCATTTGGTCACGCGGCCTTGCGCATCCACCGTCAGGCCCACCCGGGCATCGAGGTCCACGAGTAATTTCTCACGAGGCAGGTCGGCGGCGACGGCCAAAGCAGCGGAGGCTAGGAGCAAGACGGGGCGAAGCATGCGTGCAAAGTATCCCTAATCCCAAGGATGGCATCCCCTAAATACCATTAATTGGAAGCCGTCGTATGGATAATACTATTGGAAGCCCCCCGCCTTAGCCTTTTCCTCCCAGCATGCTCCCCCGCGCCCTCCGCCTCCTCGGACTCGCCTGCGTCGCCTCCGCCGCTGCCTCCGCCCAGACCGTCTTCATTGAAGCCGAGTCGCTCACCTCCCATGGTGGCTGGAAACTGGACACCGCCTTCACTAACATCGTCGGCTCGCCCTACCTGCTGGCTCACGGCCTCGGTAAGCCCGTCGCTGACGCCCAAGGCACCGCAAAGATTCCCAGCGCGGGCGAATACCGGGTCTGGGTCCGCACCAAGGATTGGGTCGGCCACTGGAACGCCCCTGGCTCGCCCGGACGCTTCCAACTCATCGTCAACGGCCAACCCCTCGCCACCGAGTTCGGCGCCAAGGGAGCGGAGTGGCATTGGCAGGACGGCGGTAAGGTCACGCTCGCCGCGGGTGACGTAAAACTCGCCCTGCATGACCTCACCGGCTTCGACGGCCGTTGCGATGCGATTGTCCTAACCAAGGATAACGGCGTCCCGCCCGACACCGCGCAAGGCCTCGCCGCCTACCGTAACTCCTTCAATAACCCGAACGGTCCCGAAGATGTGGGCGAGTATGACCTCGTTGTCGTCGGCGGTGGCTATGGTGGCCTCGGCGCCGCGCTTTCGGGTGCCCGTCAGTCGCTCAAGGTCGCCTTCATCCAGGATCGCTTTGTGCTCGGCGGTAACGGTAGTTCGGAAGTCGGCGTCTGGGCGATGGGCGGCACCACGCGTGGCAAATACCCGCACCTCGGTGAAATCATCGAAGAGATTGCCGACCGCTCGCCCGATAGCCCAGGCCGCGTCGACAGCTTCGGTGACGAACTTAAAGAGAAAGTCGTCCGGGCCGAAAAGAATATCAGCCTCTTCCTCGGTCACTTCGCCACCAGCGTCGTTATGGACGGGAACCGCATCGCCGCCGTGAAGGCCATCGACGTCAAGACTGGCCGGGAGCGGCTCTTCCGCGCCAAGTTTGTCGCCGACACCACCGGCCATGGCTGGGTCGGTGCCTATGCAGGCGCTGAATTCCGCACTGAACCCAACAAGCGCATGGGGATGTCGAACATGTGGTTCTACCAGGACGCGGCTACTCCGGTCGCTTGGCCCGCCACGCCATGGGCCTTGCCCCTCGCGATTGGCGACTTCCCGCCGCTGCAGAAGTCTAGTTCTAAACTCGATGACAAGCCCTTCATGAAGGCGGAATGGTTCTGGGAATCCGGCTTCGACAAGGACCCCATCAACGACCTCGAGTATATCCGCGACTGGAATCTCCGCGCACTTTACGGCGCCTTCTCCGCGCTCAAGAACGGCGCCGACAAGGATAAGTATGCCTTGGCCGACCTCAAGTGGGCCTCGCACGTCGGCGGCCCGCGGGAATCGCGCCTCCTGACCGGTGATATCATCCTGACCAAGGAAGACATCCTCGCCCGCAAGGACTTTGCCGATGGCTGCGTGCCAACGACGTGGGATATCGACCTCCACTACGCCCGCGAACAGTACGCTAAGAAGTTCCCGGACAACGCGTTCATCTCCCGCGCCGCCTTCGGTTATGTCGACGCCAGCGGCAAGCACGTCACCGCCGTCGACCGCCGCAACGGCTACCCGCTCCCCTACCGCCTCTTCTACTCGAAGAACATCGATAACCTCTTCATCGCTGGCCGCCAAATCTCCGTAACCCATGAAGCCCTCGGCACCGTCCGTGTTATGCGCACCATCGGTATGATGGGCGAAGTCGTCGGCAAGGCCGCTTACCTCGCGGTCCGCGAGAAGACCAACCCGCGTGGCGTCTACCAGGAACACCTTCCCACACTGATCAAGCTCATGGAGCAACCGGGCCGCATGCGCCGCTCGTCGCTAGACGGTGAACTCACGCTCGATACCTCCATCGCCGACTTCAAGCAGCTCCCGGTTGGCCGCATGAACGCCGACCTCGGCAAGGCCGCGGGCGCACCGAACAAACTCTCCGTCGATGAAATGGCGGAACTCGCCAAGTTCCCGGGTATCGTCGTCGACGACTCGCAAGCCAAACTCACGGGGAAATGGAGCGCTGGCCACGGTATCCCGCACCTCGGTGCCGGCTACCACTACGCCCCCAAGGGCGATAGTGAAGCCGCCTATACCTTTAAGATTCCACAGGCTGGCCGCTATGAAGTCCGCGTCTACTGGGCCGGCCACGAGAACCGTGCCAGTAACACGACCATTACGCTGAACCCGACGGGCAAGCAGGTCGTGACGCTCACGGCGAACCAGAAGACCGACCCTGAAGGCGGCTTCCACCTTCTGGGCACTTATGAGTTCGCCGCGGGCGAGCACACCCTCACGCTGGGCGGCAAGAACGCCAACGGCAACATCCACGCCGACGCGGTGCAGTTAGTGCCCGCCCAATAAGGCATGGGCAAGTTGCAAGGCTGGGCGGTGCGGCTCTGGCGCCTCGCGGCGCTGGGCATCGCCGTGTGGCTCCTGCAGCTGACCACGCCCTCACCTGATTCCGCCCTCGCACACCTGACGCTCGCGGACGCGCAAGCGTTCTTCCCCGAAGCCGTTGCGATGAAGCCTGGCCCACAGGCCTCACTCATTGTCCGCGATAAATATCAGAACAAGATCGGCCTGCTGCTCACGACGCAGCCGGAGGCTGAAAAAGTCCTCGGTTACCAAGGCCCCAGCAATATTCTCGTCGCGCTCGACACCCATGACCGCGTTGTTGGTACGCGCATTCTGTCGTCAGAGGATACGCCGGAGCACGTCGACAAACTTCGCGATAACCCTAAGTTTACGAAGTCCCTTAGGGATTGGCGACCAACCGCGGAGCCCTCCCCCAAGCTCGAAGGTTACGCCGGCTCCACGCTCACCGCCCTATCCGTCGTCCAATCGATCCAACAACGCACCGCCGGGACGTACGCCTCGCTGCGCTTCCCCACCCCGCTCTCGCTCGATGAGGTCAAGAAGTTGGGCTTCCCTGCCGCCGCCGGCTTTGAGCGTAACGTCCCGCGCCTCGGCTGGAACCTCGTGCGCGACGCCCAAGGCAAAGTCCTCGGCTACGCCGTCCGCTCGTCACCGTCGTCCGACGAGATTAATGGCTACGCTGGACCCTCCGAGACGTTGATCGCCGTCGACGTGGACCAATTGACCTTACGCAAGATTGTGCTGCGCGAGACCTACGACACGACCCGCTACGTCCAACGCATCTACGACGACGAAGAATACCTAAAGTCGCTCACGAAATGGAATACCAAAGAATGGCCAAAGATAGACTTCACGAGTGCACAATTGGAAGGCGTGGCGGGAGCGACCCTCACGAGCTATGCAATTGCCGAAGGCATCAAGCAGCGGTTTACGGATGACGCCAAGGGCGAGCTGGCGAAGCGCCGCGGGACGTGGGACCTCATCCAGCAGGCGGCCATCTGGTGCTTCCTTATCGGTGCCCTGTTAATGACCTTTACGAGACTACATGGGAAGCCGTGGGTGCGGACAGCCTGGCAACTTCTCCTGGTGGCCGGCCTAGGGCTTTGGCTGGGCCAGATGGTCTCGCTCTCGCTCTTCGTCGGCTGGGCCCGCTACGGCCTTCCAGGAGGGCCAACCGCGGGCTTGGTGGCCCTCGGGGCCATTGCGCTACTCGTCCCTTGGTCGACCCGCCGCCAAGCCTATTGCCACCAAATCTGCCCACATGGCGCCGCCCAAGAACTCCTTGGGCGATTCCCGAAACTGCATATCCGCCTCTCGGCGAGGACCCACCAGTGGCTGCGCGTCATCCCGTTCATCTTACTCGGGGGCGCTTTCCTCTCCGCCTTGCTCTGGCCGCGTTGGAGTCTCGGGCAAATAGAGCCATTTGATGCCTGGGTGCTCAGCGGCGTCGCGCTCAGCTCGGTCATCCTCGCCGGTCTTGGACTCGTCGTCGCCGTCTTCATCCCCCAAGGCTTCTGCAAATACGGCTGCCCGACGGGCGCGCTGCTAAACTTCACCCGCACGCAGAGCCAGCACGAGACTTGGGCGAAGCGCGACACCTTCGCCGCGCTGCTCCTGCTCGTCGGGGCGCTCCTCACGCTCGGACGGCCCCGCGAAAATCTTAACCTCGTCACCGCACAGAGCGAGCCCGCGACCCCTATCGCTGAAATGCACGGGGGGGCCTTTGGGACGACCTGGACCGTCAAGATCCGGGGCGCTATCGCCGACCGCACGACCCTGCACAAGGACATCGAGGCGGAGATCAACCGCATCGAGTTTTCACTCTCGCACTGGCGCAAGGGCTCGCAGGCTAGCCGGTTCAACGAACTCGAGTCGGCGCAGCCGATGGCGATTGATACCGAACTGACGGAGATGCTCGCCTTCACCCAGAAACTCTGGGCGGCGTCTGATCATAACTACGATATCACCGTCGCGCCCCTGACTAGCCTTTGGGGCTACGGACCTGCCGGTAGCAACCTCCCTTTGCCGTCCCCAGAGAAACTGCGTGAAACCCTGACCTTTGTCGGCTCGGACAAACTCACCTTAGACGTCGCCGGCTCTAGCCTCCGTAAAAGCCACCCGCGCGTGCAGCTTGACCTCGGTTCGGTGCTTCAGGGGTACGCCGCTGATCGCGTCGCCCAAGTACTCCGCCAAGCCGGGCAGAAAGATTACCTCATCGAAGTCGGCGGTGAACTCCTGGCCGCTGGCAGTTGGCAGGTCGGCATTGAAGACCCCTTTAATACGCGGGCAATGATCGCCAAGCCCGTGCTCAAGGACATGGCTCTCAGTCCCTCGGGGCTCTACCGAGCGAAGCGGGAGGCGGCAGGCAAATCCATCTCACACATCCTCTCGCCTAAGACCGGACAGCCGGTCGAGCCGACCATCGAGCTCTGTTGCGTCTACCACCCAAGTTGCTTTCAGGCGGACGGCTGGGCCACCGCCCTGATGGCCTCAGGCTGGAAAGACGCCCAAACCATCGCCGAACGCGAAAGCCTCGCCGTCATGCTCGTCGGGCCAAAGGGCGAAATCTGGAAGTCGTCCAAACTGGTGTCCCTTAAATAGCCTTGTTCTGCTTACGGCGGCGAATAGCCACCAGCGCGAGGGCGAGGGCACCCAACCCGAGGCCATACGTCGAAGGCTCAGGGATGTTGCTCAAGGTGAGCGCAGACGCGTCAGCCGTCACCTTCCAATCCGCAGCATTGACCAGTGTACCGTCGGTGTAGCGGAACTCACTGAAATCCAAACTGAACAGATCGGCGAGGTTCTGGTTCGAACCTAAGGCGACCGACCCGAAGTTAGCGAAGACAAAACTATTCGGTAGGTTACGCTGGAAGCTAAGCGGGGCGCCCGCATTGCCAACCGAGATCGCCTTCAGTACGATACGGGTAGCCGGGCTGGCACTGATGAGGTCGAGTTGCCCCGTCACGAAAAGGCTATCGTAGCCCGTCCCCATGGTGCCGGCGGCATCGGCCAATTCCCATTTCAACGTAGATCCTCCGAATAGAAGCAAGGAGGCTACGGTCATGGTCCCGACATTGACACCAGGGCTGAGGACCGCGCCTTGGCCCAAGGAGACCGCCCCCACGGCACCGCTACCGGTCAAGGTACCGCCCGCGACTTGGACTGCATTACTGAGATTCGCTTCGACGCTCAAGGCGCCCCCATTGACCGTGACCGTACTAGAGCCAAGGCCGCTGGCGGCCGTCACCCTAACAATGCCCTGCTCCACCGTGAGACCACCGCTAAAAGCGTTGGCGGCGGCGAAGACCAAGGCACCAGAGCCTTGCTTGACCATGCGACCATCAGCCGCGGCACCAAAAGTTAATGAACTGCCGAGACGGACTAAACCACCCGAAGCGATATCAAACGTCGCCGTCGACCCATCCGTAATGCGCAGGCGCGCCGAGAGATCATCATTATTACCAGCCGCCCAGGCTAGCGTCGAGGTACCGCTGACGACGACGGGTCCCGTGTAGGTGTTGTCGCCCAACGCACCCGCCGTGAACGTCAACTGGCCGGCGTTAACGTTGAAATCCGCCGTCGGTGCGAAACGGGCCGCTGGGCCGGAAAGCAACCATTTGCCGGTGCCTTCCTTGACCAGCCCAGAGAACACAAACTGTGCAGAATCCGACTCGAACATCTCCGCGGCGAAAATATTTCCGCCTAGATTAGAACCAGCCAAGGTCAAACGGCGGTTCGGGCTGAAGTCATTACTGAAATCCACCAACGCCGCGGATGTGATGACCAAAGCTCCATTCCCCTCCGAGCTAAAGCGGGCCCCGCTGCCAGCCACGGTGAAGCCACGGGCCGTCGACTCACCTGCGCCGTTATAGACTAAGGTGCCACCCGAGAACTTGAGGCCTGCGGGCGTCATGGGTACGAGTCCTAGGGCGCTCGGGTTGGTACCGTCTCCCATCGAAGCCACCTGCAACGTACTGTCCTGAATCAGCCAGGAGCCAGCGAAAGTATTAGCCCCAGCGAGGACGACCGTACCACTCCCGGTAAAGAAGGCATTGGGCCCACCGATCACGAGCGTAGCGACGGCTGACTCAGTTGAGATCACAGACTCCACTCGCAAGGTGGCGCCCGCGACTGGATTCAGGTAGCCCGTCGAACCGGTCCGCACGAGCAAGCCGCGCTTGGCATTGAGCGTAAAACTGGAGGTAGCCTGTATAGCACCGCCATCCAGAATAACCTGATCAGCGACGATATTAGTAGGAACGGCGCCGAAAGCAGCGTCCGAGGCCATGGCTAACTCTCCCCCTGAAAGCACCCACTTACCCGTGAAGCCTGGGGCGGCTGAGATGAGCAATTGCCCTGCCCCCGCCTTGCGCACGGTTGCGGCACCCGCGAGCGGAAGAGCGAAGGCCACATTGTTGCCACTCGTATCGAGCGTAAAGGTCGTGCCAGCTAAAAGCGTTGGCAACTTAGCGGAGATATCCGCGCTGACGCCGGCACCCCAAGCGATTCCCCCACTGCTTGGCACATTCAGCGTCACCACGTTTTCCAGTGCCCGTGCGGTGGAAACCTGCAGCACGCCGCCATCGATGGTCACGCCGCCCGACAGCAGACTGACACCGGCGAGCGCGACCGTACCGGCCTGTACCTTCAACTCACCCGTAAAGGTATTGGCGCCGCTGAGCGTCAAAGTGCCGTTACCAATCTTAGTGAGGCCACCCGGTCCACTCACGACCCCCGTAAAGAGTGAACTAGCGTCGCTTCGGCCGATTTCCAAGGTGACCGCGTCCCCCGCCGAATTCACCAAGGCGAGATTGGCTGGAGTCACCAAGGAACTCGTCAGACCACCCAAGGCAAAAACCTTGGCGGTCACGGCAGCATCCAAGACCAGCGTTCCACCTGCCAAATCTAAGGTACTGGAGCGGAGGGCGTCGCGATGGGCTAAAGTCAGCGTACCGGCCGACAGTTTGGTTATACCGCTCAGGGGGTTCGCCTGCGTAAGCTTAAGTAAACCCGTGCCGACCTTCACCAAGGAACCAACCCCGGAGAATGTGCCATCATAGACCATGTCGACGTTCTTGCTACCTAGATTCAGGGTTGCGGGTGAGGGCAAGGTCGCTGTGTCCACCAAGGCGATATCGCGCTGCGCGGCCGTCGGCGAAAGTTGTAGTTCACCCAAGTTAAACTGGCTCGCGCCGCTAACCGAGCCTGCGAAGAGAAGGCTACCACCGTCGAGGCGGATGGTTGACAGCGACTGCGCCACTGAGTTGGCCCCCAAGGTCCAGCCGCCTTCCTTTACCGTAATCAAACCAGTGTAGGATGAAGAATCGCCCATCGAAAGATTACCAGCACCCATCTTCTTCAAATCACCTGCACCCGAAAGCGTGCCCGACAAAGTCAACGTGGCGCCAGAAGTGGTGACCGAGATAACCCCACCCCCTTGATTCACGATGAATGCCCCCGAGCGGGTGGCCGTCAAACCAGTATATTCCAGAGTGCCCACGGTGGGCGTGACCGCGGTGGCATCGCTACCGAGAGCGATAGGCATGGTACCGTTGCCCAGGTTAGCTGCGGAAACGAGTCGCAAGGTGCCCTCGGCAATCTGGAGGCCGCCAGTGATGTTCAAGGCTGCGAGGCCGCTTATCTCGACCGTTCCCGTCGTCAGTTTCTGCACGAAGCCCGCACCCGCGATGGCATAGGCAGTGACGCCGCCAACGGCCGTCGTGATTGTACCCGAATTCCAGAGCTGGACCGTAGCGCCTTGCGTGTTGAAGCCGCTCTGTTCGAGCAAGACCGTACCGCCATTCAGATGGATACCGCCAAAGTCTTCAGCCTCCTGGAAGGCAATGATACCACCCGTATTGCCGGTGATATAAGTCGTATTGGGTAAATCTGGATTACCAATGGTGGCATCGCCAAACTGGAAGCGTCCGCCGTTGTTGACGATGATGTTGGTAACGCCTAAGTCACCCGCCGTGTTCGTGGGGTCGTCGATGCGGAACTCGCCCGCATTGATATTGACCGTTCCCGTAAACCCGTTGCTACTGCCGCTGAAGGTCGTCCGGCCCGTTCCGTTCATATTAATGACGCCGGTCCCCGAAACGACCTTGTCGTAGCGAATGGCCGCGGTCTGCTCGAACTGAAGGGTCGCTCCCGTGGGAACGACGATATTACCCGTCATGGTACCGGCGAATGCCGACTTCATCGTTAAATTCGCCCCCGAGACGAGCGTTGCCACGCCGGACAGATTGCCGCCAAAGAAGTTGGCATTACCTGAAAGATTGAGGGCGCCGGAAACGGTGCCGCCGTCCACGCTCAGACTGCCACCCGTCGCAACCGTTGTGACCGCCGCCAAGGTGCCATTGACGACATTCAGGTTAGCGCCAGTCGCAATGGTGACCGTGCCCGATAGGGTGGGAGTATTCGTGGCATCGCCCAGTTGAAGTACCCCGTTATTGATGGCGGTCAGACCCGAGGATGTCTTGCTCGCCAAAAGCGTCAGCCGACCAGTGCCAGCTTTCGTCAAAGTACCGGCGGGAGCCAAAGTGCCCGTACCACCGAAGGTGAAATCATACTGGCTATTCACGCTCAACCCGCTGGGGCCAATTTCGCCCACGAGGTTGATGACACGCACCACGGCGGTGTCGTCGAAAGCGACCATGTCACCCGCGAAGTAATTAGTCGGAGCCGCCCCTGCGGTATTAGCCCTCTCGATCCAATTAAAGGTGCCGCCCAAGTTCACGCCCGTGCCCGCATCCCAAGTACCATCGACCGCGCCATTCCAGAGAATCTGGTTTTGGTCAGTGATGCTTAGGTCAATCGACTTAGCCGCGGTATTATAGACGAGGTTACCGATGAGGCGCTGCGGCAAGGTGTTGAGCGTGAAGCCCGAAGAGATATTAGCCCCGGCGTAGGTCACCAGGGTAAACGTCCCGAGACCGAGTGAACCCTTGGAGACGATGTTCAACTGATGTGCCCCGCCCGATAAGACCAAACCATCGGTCCCCGTCACCGACAGTAACGGCACCGTTGGATTGCTCAGCGTGGCCAACTCGAACTGCAGGGTAGCACCCGCAGGAGCCATGGTCAGGGTCGGCACGAGCATCGTCGTAGTCGTGAGGCCGCTGGTCACCGCGAAGGTCGCCCCCGCCCCCACGGAAACTGAGGAAGGTCGGGCGCCAGCGCCGACGGCCAAGGTTCCCCCGTTTACCGTCAGGCTACCGGTTAAATTGAAAGCCGCACCCACGTCCCAGCGACCAGCGCCGAGTTTAATGGCGTTACCGGCGCCGGTGATGGCTTCGGTGTTCGTGAGATTATCGCTACGATTGACGGTCAGCGTTGCTCCCGCATCGACGATAATCGGGCCAGCTAAATTACCAACCGTTCCACCGGAACCAACCTGTACGGTCCCGGCAAAGATCCGAGCGCCACCGGTAAGCGAGACATTCGTAGTGATCGTGGTAGTACCTGCACCCGTCTTCCAAAACTCACCGCCGCCAGTCACGGCGCCTGGACCCGTCAGCGTATAGTCACGGGTGACGTTACTAAAGGTTACGCGCTGAGGCTGCAGATCGGCCGCCACGCTGATGGTCACCGCTCCAGTCCCAGCAGCAGTGTCATCAAAGAGCACGCGGTCCGTGGGAATAAAGTTTGTGGCTGTCCCCGCCGTCTCTAAGGTCCAGTTATTCGTTCCGCCCGTGCCAACGGCGGTCCCTGCATCCCAGACAGAGGAGACATTCCCCTTCCATCGTAACTGCTCGACAACGTAGTTTACCTGCAGCTCTGGCCGCTTATTGACGTCGGTCGCACCCGGGCCGTTAAAGGCCCAACCATCACTGCTATTTCGCGTACGAATGAGCCAGCCATTATTAGCCGTCCCATTCTTCCAAGCCGTGATATCCGCCGTGATGTCGAAGAGGCTGTTGGCACCCTGTGGCAAGGAACTCGGCGAGGAAGTCACTGCAGTGGCTACATAGTCGGTACCGGACACTGGTCCTAGGTAAGGCCCACCCACCGGACCAAAGGAATCATAGGTCGACGTCGTATCCCAGGCGGTAATCATCCGATACAGGTTGTAGGCGCCACCGGATTGATCATTGGAACTTGTTCCCGTGTTCACGACAACCCAAGCCTTCGAGATGGTGGCACGCGTCGGCACCTGCGATTTGGCCGAGCCAAAGATATTACCGACCTTCATCAGAGCCAATAAGTCCGCGCTAGCCGCGTCCCCCGGTAAGGAATTACTCGTAGCGCCGTCCACGACTACCCTCGTCGACGTCGTAGTGATCTGGGTCACCGCTACCACGCCGAGTGCGGGGTGCTGGGTCGTGATGCCAGTGAAGCCAACATAACCATTCACACCATTTTTGAAAGAAGTCGTCGTGCCATTCGTGACATAAGTCACCGACAGAATCGGACGATTGGCGACGGTCGTAGCCGCATCGCCGTTGACACGCAAGAGATCGGCGACCTGAGACTGGACGACGAAGCCGTTATTCGCGTAGGCACCAGAAGACCAAGCTTGGACGGCTTGGGTAACGTTCGCTGAATACGCAGTACTGAGCGCAGCTGGACTGGTGATGGCCGTGGGTAACTTGGTCAAGCCGTTCGCATAGAGCGGACCGTTCGTCAATAAGGTGATTCCGACGGCGCTGACCCCAGTAAAGGAAACCAAGGAGGTGGCATTGGTAAAATCCGCCAGCATCGGGGCCACCGTAATGCCACTGGAAGTCGCCGCCGCATTGTCACCCGTGGTCGCCCCGACCTTCAGGGTCAACGTCGCACTCAAAATCGTCGCATTCGTCGGTATAAAAGCGGCCCCCGTGCCAAAGAGACTGTCAAACTTGAGGAAATATTGGGACTCTGCCACCGTCGTTCCGTTATTCATGGCCACTTCACCCAAGGCGACATTGGCGGTGGCCGTAGTCGCGGTGAGGTTACGGTCGACGGCACTCAAGTAACTGGCCGTACCCTGCTGGAAGGTAATCGTGGTCTGCGCATACGCACCGACCGGCATCGCTGCGGCGGCGAGCAAGAGACGGATCATCTTACGGAATGAGGACGGGCACTTTTTTCCTGAAGTCATGACCGCCGTAGATGCGGCCTTTGACCTAGGTGGAAACCCTCAATCAAGACCCGTCATAAAATGTCTCCCGGCCGACACAGGATAGACTCAGTTCACCCAACCGACACCATCTAGAGACCCAAACCTCACCTCAGAAATTTGACTTTGGCTAATTTTAAGCTTTCACCGCAGCACCTTCAACAAAGCCTCACTCCAGCGCTGCGCGATTTTTTCGGCGCCGGCGGTGTTGGGATGAACAAGGTCGGCAATGGTGTCCTTCGCTGGATCAAAACCGGTCGCGAGGTCCACGAGATAGACTGGCTGTGCTGGGCGATGCAGTTCCTTAACCAAGCCCGCGAGCGCGGTGTTGAGTTCAGGGATGTAACTATACTTCGGCAACTTGCCGCTAGGGATGACCTGCGCAACAAAGACGATAGACTTGGGGTTGAGACGCCGGGCCGTGGCAATCATCTCGCGGTGCGCAGCCATGATGCTAGCCACTGGCTTCTCCTCTATGAAGTGGTTATGACCCGCCTGCAACATGAGCACATCGGCCGGCTGCGCCTTGAGCTTGGCTTCGAGGATGGTAGCGAGGAACTCCGCGTTCTTCCCACCGTAGCCTTCATGCCAAAGCGGGCCTTGCGGGGTGTCCGTCTTCTGCGAGCCGACGAAGACGAAACGCACGCCGGCGGCCTGCAGCTTCGCCGCGAGCGGAATCCGATAAGTCGCGAAGGTCTTGCCGCCTTGGGTAATGGAATCCCCCACCGCCATGATGCGCGTCACGGCGGGCTCAGCGGCCCCAAGCCAAGCGGAGAGGCAAACTAGGCTAAAGGTAAAGAGGGTCTTCATGGAGCGAGCGGAATCTGCACGTTCGTCGACTCCTTATCCTTCTTGTAGCCATCGCTGGCGCCATACAGGGCAATCGGGCGATCGCCTTGGAAAAGTAAAGCCGGCCGTTCAAGCTGGGTGTCGCTGCGTGTGCCGTCAGCCTTGAGGAAAGTCGCCCCCAGAACCTTCGGGTGAGCGGCCGCCTTCCAGTCCAACCCATCGGCAGAGACAAACAACGCGATACCTCCCTTCTCGCCCGTGAATGCGCCCACCACGTCGCGGGCCACGGCTCGGTAACTTGCCGACGGACGGTCATACCAAAGATACGGGTCTTCAGCCAACATCCAGTGCTTGGCGTCGTCTGGTTGGTCCGCTTCAAAGATTTTACCTGGGACCTTCACGTAAGGGCCTTCCGGCGTTTTCGCGATGGCTGCACCGTAACGGACCTTGCCGCCCATGAGTTTACCGGGAACGGCCTCCACGGCTTTGTAAATCAGGAGCACGGAACCGTCCGGACGCAAGCACGCCGCCGGATTGGTCACACAGAGGGAGTCAAAGACCTGCGGGTCAGGGCTGATATCCACGATGGGCCGATTAAAGCGCGTCCAGGGGCCTTCCGGCTTCTCCGCCACCGCTACCCCGACGCGTTGATGGTTGCGATGCGTTGCATAGACGCCGTCGCCGACGTTACCGTTGTAAAAGAGATAAAACTTTCCACCCGCCCAAAAGACGTTGGGGTTATGCGTCACCGAGCCATCCCAGAAGGTCGGCCCGCGGGCAGGGAGCGCGACGTTGACCGGGCGGAAGGGCTGGCCTGGTCCATCGGCGACCGCGTAGGCGATTTCGGAATGGATGGCCCAAGCGGGCGCAAAGCCGAACTTCGCTGGCCAGCGCGAATAGAAAAGGTGCACCTTCCCGTCTGCCGTCTGCACCGGGGCACCGCACCAGACGTGATACCCGGGAACGCCGAACCGCTGGGTGGCCGGCAACGGCTGGACTTTGGCACCGAGGTCGAGGTCAGCGGCGGCTAGCGCCGAGGCCCAGACCAACAAACAACAACGCCAGAGCATGACGGGGACTTTAGGCAAAAAGGCGGAGTACCTGCTCGGCCAGCAAGGCCATCGCCAAGCCGGAGAATCCGATGAGCGTCTCGGTAATCGTCCAAGTGCGTAGCGTCTGGCCCACGGTCAGGCCCAGGCATTCTTTGACCATCCAGAAACCGCTATCGTTGAGGTGCGACAGGAAGAGCGAACCGCAACCGATGGAGATGACCATGAGTTCTGGACTGGTGCCAGGATGGGCCGCTAGAACTGGTGCGATGAACCCCGCAGCGACGGTGATCGCCACGGTTGCAGATCCCGTGGCGACGCGGATGAAAGCCGAGACGAGCCAACCATAGACCAAGAGCGGCAGACCGGCATGAGCCGCTACCTCGGCGAGTTGCTTGGCGACGCCGGCCTCTTTCATCACGAGGGCGAAGCCACCGCCCGCACCGACGAGGATCAAGGTCATGCCGATGCCCGCGACGCTTTGTTCAGAAAACTTTAGTAGTTCGGCCTTGGAGCGACCGCACCGACGGCCAAAGGCCCACATCGCAAAGAGCACCGAGACCAAAAGCGCCATCACGGGATTACCGATCAACAAAACCGCCTTGCCGAGAGGGGTCTCCGCGGCATGCAGGAGTTCGGTGGCCGTGCCACCGAGCAGCAGGATGACCGGCAACAGCACCGTGAATAAAGTCAGGCCAAAGGACGGTAAGACCTGGCCTTCGGAAACCGACGGTACGAAATCGGGCGTCGCAACGTCGACACGCTTGACGGCCATGCGGGCAAAGAACGGGCCAGCAATGGCGGCGACAGGGATACCGAGGACCAGTGCCCAAAGAATGACCTTCCCCATGTCCGCATGAAGTTCCTTGATGGCGATCACCGGACCGGGGTGCGGCGGCATGAGGCCGTGCATAACGGACAAGAACGACAGCATCGGTAGCACAAGTATCAGGAACGGCTTACCGGTTTCCTTGGCTAAGGTGATGACGATCGGCAAAATGAGGAGTAGGCCGACCGCGAACCAGGTCGTCATGCCGACGCAGAGCGCCAGCAGGATAATGCAGAGGCCGATACGGTCTGGTCCCAGTACCTGAATGAAACGCTTGGCGAGGACGCCCGCGCCGCCCGATTCAGCCAGAAGCTTACCGAAGACCACGCCCAAGACGATGATTGAACCCGTACTGGCTAAGGTGCGACCGAAGCCAGTCTGAAAGGAATCGAGCACGCCAGCCATCGTCAACGGGACGATACCTGGCTCCACCAGTTGCGTGGCCACGACCATCGCACCCAGCGCGAGCGAGCTCAGCAGGAGCGCGATGAAGGGATTCAGCTTCAGCCAAGTGACTAAGCCGACCAAGATGGCGATAGCGAGGAGCGCGTAGAGCATCGCGAAAAGGTTTAGGCCTTGGGCGGGGCGACCGTGGCGCGGGTGGCGCCGGTGCTGATACCGCCGTCGACGAGCAGGGTCTGACCAGTCACGTAGCGGCTCTCCTCGGAAGCGAGGAAGACCACGGGGCCGGCGAGGTCGTCCGCCGCGCCCGGGCGCTTCAGCGGGATGCGGTCACACAAGTATTCGACCCATTCCTTCTGCTCATAGAGCACCGCATTCTGGGCGGTCTTGAACCAACCGGGGGCGAGGCAATTCACCGTCACACCATGGCGCCCCCAATCGTCGGCTAAGCTCATCGTTAGTTGCTTCACGCCACCGCGGCTGGCGCCATACGGGGCGAGGCCCGCATAGCCGGCCACGCACGTCACCGAGCCGATATTGATGATGCGACCATAACCACGGGCAATCATGCCGGGAGCGACCGCCTGGGCGGTAAAGAACGTCCCGCGGAGGTTCGTATCGAGAATGGTATTCCAATCCTCCCAGGTCACTTCCAACGCGGGCTTACGGATATTGCAGCCCGCATTATTCACGAGGATGTCGATGCGGCCCATCTGACGCTCCACCTCAGCGACGGCGGCTTTGATGCTGGCGCCATCACGGACATCGAGGGCGACTGCGCAGGTGCGCCGGCCGAGGGCTTCGACTTCCTGACGGAAGCCAGCGAGCTTGGACGCATCGCGGCTGGACATGGCGATATCGGCGCCAGCCTGCGCAAGGGCACGGGCGAAATGCTGACCGAGGCCGCGGCTGGTGCCCGTGATGAAGGCCACCTTGCCGGCGAGGCTGAAGAACGGAGAGGACATTAGTTCTGCGGGGCGAGGATGACCTTCATGACGCCGGGGGCACCGGCGTAGAGCTTAGCGAACCAATCAGCACCCTGTTCAAGGGGCACGACAGCGGAGATGATCTTATCGACCTTGATCTGCTTGGTCGCGAGGAGCTCGATACAGCGGGGGATCTCACCAGCAGAAGCGCAGGAACCCTGTAGGCGGAGCTGGCGGGTGACGACAATTTGTAACGGCAGTTCGGTCTTGGGCGTAAGGTTACCCACGAGTGTCAC
>Ga0194048_10000640_pt1 | contig 17100 bp, 15 predicted proteins | sample JunL225m_MetaG_FD_161685 | JGI IMG/M metagenome (GOLD analysis project Ga0194048, IMG submission 161685) | Anoxic zone freshwater microbial communities from boreal shield lake in IISD Experimental Lakes Area, Ontario, Canada - Jun2016-L222-5m | ecosystem: Environmental > Aquatic > Freshwater >...
CCGTTGGTGTTGATGTTGGAGTTGCAGTGGGAGTTGGTGTTGCAGTTGGCGATGATGGAGTTGCAGTGGGAGTTGGAGTTGCAGTGGGAGTTGGTGTTGCAGTTGGCGCTGGTGTTGGTGTTATGGTTGGTGTCGATGTAGGAGCAGGTGTTACCGTAGGGATTGGTGTAGCAGTAGGTGTTGGTGTAACGGTAGGAGTCGGTGATGGAGTTGGAGTCGATGTAGGAGTTGCCGTAGGTGTTGGTGTTACAGTAGGCGTGGGTGTTGGTGTTGGTGAAGGTATAACATACTCGCTAAACACCTGCATGCCCGCAGGATGCACACTATTCCGATATGCATCATCTTCCAATAATGTAAATCCAAGTTCATCTGCCCAAGTCTTCACTGTTAATGTATGAGCAGCAGCTGTGCCCCCTGCCGTTAAATCAATGGTACCAGTTCCTAAAAGCGCATGTTCTGATGTATCCGCTAATCTAACAGTTGTTGAAGAAAATCCAGAACTACTAATAAAATATGTTGTGTTGTTCTTCAATCCTCCAATGCTTGTTCCCCCGCCGTTATTATACACTACAGGCGTGGCTCTAGCACATGTGATTGTTACTGAAGCACTGCGTTGTAATGTTATTTGCAGGTCAGCGAACCATCCATACCCCGGGCAATTGTCATCGTTAGGGCAAAGAGGACTTGCTGTTGATACTGTTACACCATCTTCGTTATAATATGGATATGCCCCATCAATGAAAGGCCAAACAACTATTTGTGTAGCTGTTGCGGGAGCAACAAAATCGTAACTAAGATAGTTCCAACCAGAAGGAATATATGAGGTAACAATTCTCGTTGCATCAGCAATCCACCCTAGTGCTGAGGTAAGTCCCTGTACTATAAATCCTTGAGGATAACTGGGGTTATACACATTATTAGTATGCACCCATCCTGAAATTCTGTATGTGTTTCCTGCAACAACAGGAATTGTTACAAGCGAATCGTTTAATCGAATTTGTGAAGTTCGTGTTGCAATTTTTGCTGCAACAACAGGGAGTGTTTTTGGAAAAGGAGCCGTAACATCAGTGCCTACTGTTAATGCACTTGTAAGTTTTGTTTGTTTTAAATACTGCCAGCCCGTGCCATCTTGTGCATCTCCTTGCGCCCAATTTGGGTCAGGATTTAAGTTTGGAGTAAACACAGTATATGTGCCCGTCCCCCCTGTTCCTGTAAGATATCCAGAAATATATGTTCCCGCAGGAATTCCTGTTCCTGTAATTGTTTGTCCTGTGTATAACGTTCCAGATGTAACATGTGTAACAGTAAGCACATTGCCAGTAATAGACCCAGTTACAGATGCTGTGATGGATGCAGAAAATGTATTTGCTTGTGTGATGATATTGGTGCTGGTATTTACATCACTTATATTAAATGTAACAACATTTCCAGTAGAATATTTCTCAATGGCATAGGAAAAAGGTTGATACACAAAGTTGTCTTGCAGTTTATTTTTATCCGATATGAAGCCTACAGTATCTTTCCATTCGTGAGCAACAACATCCCATGTGCTCGCAGATGCTTTCAATGTATAGTCATAGGGATAGCGAATTGTAATATCAGTATCATGCATGATACGATAAAATATTTCGGATGCCTTTTCTGAACCCTTTGTTTCATAGTACTCACTGATAAACTTAATTAAGCGACGATTTTCTATAAAAGAATCTGTTGGGATATCATACGCATATTCTTTCCGTAATTCCTCAACAAATATATTCAATGTTCTATCAATGTCTGTCCATGTGTCAGCATTTAATAGAATATCGTTAACTTCCCGATTGGTTTCTAAAAATTCGTAATATTTCGTGAGAAATGTAACGAATTGCGGGTAGGTGCTTCTAATATAATCCGGAAGTTGTCCGGATATAAGATAACTAAGTTTATTCTTGAATTCAGACATTATGCGAAGGGTATGGCAGTAACGGTTAGACCAGCAACTGTTTTGTTTGTTGTATTTTCTGTACTGTCATCTAATGTTGCAATAATGTTTTCAGATGGATATGGGTACACAACACCCAATGATTCTGCCGTTGTGCGAATTGTTGCAGGTTTCAAATCCTTACTTAATTCTTGGGGTGTTGCATTGAAACGCACATCAACAACACCCACGCCCAGTGAGGTGACATACCATGATGGGATGGTTACAAGTCCTGAGTTGTCATATGTAACAGTTCCATAATTTCCAATAATGACTTCATCGGTAGAGGCATCTAGCAAGCGCAACGTACCTGTTGCCCCTGTTCCTGTACGAATGGGAGGAGTTGCATCAGGCAAATCTTGAATATAAGCAGTATATTCTCTGCTATTAATAATGGTTGTAAATGTTGAACTTTTCAACGAGTTGGGTTCTATTGCGGTTGTAAAGTAGAAATTTAAATTCTCATAAGACCCTTGTATAGGGGTAATTCTTCTTTGCAAATGCATGTCAATTAACGTGCCTAAAATTGCTCGATGGGCAGTTTGAATTCTGTTACTGAGTTGTCCAAAATAGAAATTCTTATTCAAGGTTGACAATTCAGTATCAAAATAATTTTCAATGGTATTTGATACAATGGTTTGAATTTGTGACGCTGAAAATGGTGTAATGCGCGAATCATATGTGATTGACGCATTTATGCCCAAATACAAATATACAGGTTCAACAAATTCGTGAGTCAGCGTTAACACACTACGAGGACGAATAACATTGTTAATGATGTTATCTTTGTCTGCTTGTGTTATCACATAGTCTGCCACTGGGTCAATGGAAATGAATACACGCCCATAGATGGGAGGAACATTGTTCTCTCCGCCCCATACTGAGACGGATTTTGCTTGAGGAAAATTCGCAGTGATAAGTGACTTGTAATCTTCCACGGTGACAGCACGATTTTTTGTTGCATTGAATTTTGGCGCGTTGAATCGAATAGCATCTATGGACTCGCGGTCAGCACCACCAGTTGATCCTGTGATTAATGTCGTGATTGGGTTTCCCCCACCAATTGTATTCTGGCAACTAAATGTTTGGGCGCCATTTGCAGCAGCACCCTGAGATGCAATATATTCAATGTTGACTGTGTTGCCTGCAACTAATTTTTGTCCAATGATACCATCACCAAAAATTATCGTGTAGTATCCATCTTTATTTTCTTCAACCCAAAACACCTTACTATTTGAAGTTACATCAACAATTGTAGACGTATAATTAAACACATTGGTTGGTCCTGATTCTGTCACAGTGACTTGCAATGTTGATAAGTCAATATTGTTGTTCTTAATCGTGAAAGGTCCTGACACGGTATCCAATGTCACGGTTTCTGTTTGTGTAATCACCATACCTTCTTTCAATTTCACATTATTGAACGGAAAGCTGCCACTTACTTTAGAGGCAGTAATTTCTTGTGTTGTCAGAAAGGTGAAATTTTGGTTGTTTCGTTTTGATGTGAATTTTGTGTATTTTGGAATTGTCAGAGGACCCGCGAGCGCACTAGACACTGACACATTAACATATGCAGTAGGTGATGTTACCGAGCGAGGAATATATCCCAACGTCTTTGCAATAGAGACAACAGATGACCGCTTCACGGCGGTATCAAGAAACATTTCATTTGCCACAAAATGCGCCAGCATGGCATTGTAATGTGTGTTATATGCAAGTACATCAAGCAACACACTTAGACCAGACCCAGTAAAATCATAATCAGTGAATTCATCTTGACTACGCAAGAAGTTGATTAAGTTTTGCTTAATTTGGGAAAATTCAAGCTCTGTTATTCTTAGTTCTGGCATTAGCGTAATCTCTTTAGCGTGAAATTAAATGTTGCAGGAGCATACACACCAATTGTATAAAAATTCAATGTAATCACATAAGAATTTTCATCATAATTTGGATCCATGACAAGTGATTCAACAACAATTCTGGGTTCGTAGTTCGCAAGGCAATTTATGATAACTGCTTTCAATGCCTCAATTGTGATGAAATCCATGGGTTCAAATAACAATGCATATAAATCAGACCCAACTTGAGGTTGAAACAACCTTTCTCCCTTCTGTGTCAGCAAGAGATTTTTAATTGACTGTTTCACTGCGTTCACATCCACACGTTTTGCAATATCGCCTGTTGCATCAGCAAGATTCAGGCGTGAGAATGATAGGTCTATATCTTTGTAAATTCTAACCGGAGTAGTTGTCATGAGTAGTATTTATACAGAAGTCTAATAGGTTAATGCTGAATCTGGCAATAGATTCACAAATTTTGTTGCATACGTTACGTCATTTTTGAATGTATATGTTGCTAAACGTGCCGCGCTTCCACTATTACCATTTGCAAGATTTAATCCTTGTTGCTGCCACTGAATATGAATCCAGGGCTTATATGTTGTCACGTTCTTGTGATTTCCTAGACGATACTCTAACAATATCTTGTCAAACTGAATATGTTGCTTTAATTGCACCGCAACATCATAGTATTCTGTGAAGGGTTTCACAAAGCAGAAATCAACTGCCAATCCTTGTTCATGGAACGACACACCAGATGCAGGTTTAAATGCTCCAGTAATTTGTCCAGGTGTTCTAAATGTCGATGAAATAATGATGTTGCTTTTCCCTACAATGTCATACACAGGTTCAATGACATTCTCACACAATTGCCGCAAATTACATACAATGTCTTGTATCTTTAATCCATGCTGTGCTTGCAACTTGTCTGTTCCCTTTAGCATACCCAACTTGATGTTTTTTGATAATTGATATGATGGTGAGAATGATGAGACACCATAAATTGTTGAGCATGAGGCAACTTTTGCCGGTTTTAATTTTTGTTCGTTTGTTGTATCTTCTTGTCCTGCTGTTAACGGTTTATCAAGGTCTTCTTTTGTGAGTAATCCTTCGTCTATTCCTTTCTTTTTCAGCACCTTGATTTCTTCTTTATTTGCTTCTGCATTTTCAGCCAATGTTGACAATGCTGAACTCCATTCACCTAACTTGTCATCAAGCAAGAGCGGAGGAAGCACAGGTTCCACAGGAGTAAATTTCTTTGGCGCGTTGACATTGGGTGTATCAACAGTGGGAGCAACAGGAGGTATTGCAACAAATGATAACCCAGTTGTTTTCAACACAGCAACCTCAGTGATGGGGCTAGAGATGGTTGTTTTTGTTGTCCCGGTCATGTTCAATCCTGTTGTTGATTTAACATTTAATGTTGCACGGGAACTGATGTTCGTGTCTTTTTTACTATGTGTGGTAATTTTACCGCCTGACAACAAGTTGATGTCACCCGCTGATGTGACATTGAAATGTCCAGCAATATTTAAATCCATGTCATTATGCACATCGGCAATCAACTTTCCGTTCACCTCGAGATTGACATTGTTCTTCACAAGAATGTTGCAATTTCCTTCAATGGTGATGTTTGCGCGACCGCCAATATAAATGTATCCATCACGCTCTAAAATTTCAAAACTATCACCTACAATCTTACGTGTCACAGTACCATTTCTGTCTATCTCAGTGAATGTGCCTGCACGGTGATACCAATGCATACGCTCATTTTTTGGAGTGTCATCATATTCTATGACATGCCCTGATTCTGTTTCTTGCACATGATTGTATGGATACTGCGCGTTATATGAAGATTTAGGTTGACTCCATGGTTGTCCGCCACCGGCAATCTCAATGTTTTTTGTTTGTGCTGCATCCTTTTTTCCCACAACGGTGTCATGCGTCTTTTCATTCCGCGCCAGACGATTTGTATCAGGTTCACCTATTGCTGATACACGAGGATATACTTGTTTAGGATCAAAAAATCCTGTATTTTCTGGAACTTTACGTAATGCTGAATTTGACGGTTGTTCATTGATTGACGGAGGCAGTGTAGTGATTGCAGGGGGTGTAGCTGCTGGTATCTTTTTCCCCGCATCATCTATATCACTTGCTGTTAATGGTGTTGCCCCTGCGATAATTTCTGTAGGTGTGGGCGCAGTAACACCACTTTCAACTGCCTTGTAAATGCGATTGTAAATGTCTGTTGCCGACTTGCCTATAATAGTTGAAAATTTTGCCCCTAATCCAAATAGTTGAGAGAGCGATTTTCCAAATATTCTTTCAGCAATAAGAAATCCTGCAATCTGTGATTTTGATTGAATGAAATTATTTAAAAAATACTGATAGGAAGATTTCCATTGTTTCAATAATACACGATATGCAAGCAATCGTTGTACTTCTTTCAGCTTTAAAAAGTTGCTAGGACCAATTGTCTTTTCCAACCAATATTCAGCATGAGACAACACATACCATTGCAATGCTGACCGTACTGTTACAGGAAGTTTATCATACGTGTCTTGACTGATAATTCCTTTTTGCAGACACTCTAATGCATAATCACCCGGATGTTCTATTTTTTCCCAAACATCTCTGGCAGCCTGACTTACTACACCAATTGCAATCAAGTCATGTGCAGACAAATTAAATACGCCCATGCCTCCTTTATCAGTCACCGTATCAATGGCATGAACAACATCTGTTGTTTCTCGTTCTGTTTGTATTTCATCTTCAAGCAATACTAAACATACTTCAACTTCATTGGGTGTTAACTCTCCAATATACCCTGCTTCATTTTTTGCAGGCGCTATTTTTCTAGAATTCGATGTTGGCGCAAGCACTGCCTCATTTGTAACGGGATCAACATATATATTACCAGTACTTGTTTTTAGTAATGTTGTGTCATATGTAGGAATATCTTCAAAATTTGTATATCCTGCCGCAATGTCTGTCTCGTTAGGAGTTACAAAATGTGGGTCAGTCAGTAATCCTTGAAGTATTGACGCAATGTAATTTGATTTATTTGTACCACGACATGCAGAAATTTCAGCATTAATGGTGTCAATGAGAGCGGGGGTAATTTGTGTTTGGGTGGCGCCGGTGCTTTCACCCAACAGTGCATTTAATGTGGGTGAACACTTTCGTAGTGTTTCAACATCATGCATGTATGCAGGTAAATTTCTACGAAGTTCTGTGAGAATTACACGTTTTTCTGTCATTGATTACTAACCTCAACCGTATCTGCGATATCTTTTTGTACCTGCGTTTCATTACTCAAAATGGCATCAAGTACAGGAATAGCGTCCATTGCCAATCCCACCACTGGAAAAATTAATGGTAAACTTAATGCCGATACTAATTTTTCCAACATCCCAAATAAGTTCAACGCTTCTGCTCTACCCGGAAATGTTCCCAACATCACGGGAATTTGACAATCATCCCCATCCAAGAAAAATCCTAACACCCAGGTTCCTTCAACAGGACCAACAGGCGCATGTCCAATGCCAGACATAGAGGCGGACGTGATTGGCATCAAGGGCATTGCCCAAGGCAAATCCTCTGTGGGTAATACTAGTTTATCACCTGTATGATACCCCGCAACACGAATACGGCACCGTCCCAACGCCTCTGGGTCTTTGCGGTCTTCGACCACACCCATAAACCAATAAAATCCACCGTTCTGATACATGTTATTCATTGTATTATCCCAATCCTGTAGCGAAAGATTCTTTTGCTAGTTCTAACCGCATGTAATACTTATCACGAAGAATAATATGTCGAACTGCGGTGACAAGATAACTTCCTGACAGATATGGATCCACTAAATTTTTCAACTCTAATTTTTCAAACTTTGTTCCTATCTTAGGATAATAGAATTCAACCACTTCTCCTGCTTGTGTTGTACAGAATCCAGGAACAGATATTTCTATTTTAATGTTGCTGATATCATATAAAATACTTGTGCGTTGCAACACAGTATCTTCATGTTTTGGAACTTCATAATCATTAAATAATTTTGTATGCGTGGGGCGAAATGTTTTATATGAATAAAAATTTCGTAGTTGCTGTGTTGCAAACGTTGGCTGAGGAGAATTTTTCTTTCCATGTAAATGCTCAAATGTAGAAAAATTGCTTGCATAATCAAAAATATTTTCCTGATATTTTTTTGTCACAATATCAAGCGTCAATAAATTTGATGAATAATGCCCGTTATCTTGACTTTGAAGAATATCCGTTGACTTAGGGATTAGTACCGATTCCACTTTTGTATAATCGGCAGGAAGTCCATTCTGTGTGTTTTTCCCTGTTTTTGCTTTGTTATCCATGATAACTTTAATTGCCGCATCATCAAGCCCATAGAAAAATCTTTTACGTAATCCTCGTTCAGATTGCGCTTTAAATATACTGTCTATACTTGTGAAATAAAATCCCTGTGTTGTTTCCCAAAACAATGTGGTGGGCGATATACTTCCTTCGTCTAAATGACGATTTGCCAACCAGTTAATAGCTTTGAACGGAGTCCACATGGGAACAACGAAAGTTATTTTCTTTGCTCCTGAAAATGGATTTATTCCTAACGCATTGGTAACACCCCCCGTAGCGACATCGAGCGCGATTTTTGCCGCAGTTTTTGCAACCTTTTCAGCACTTTCAATCATTTTTGTCACAACACCGTCACTGTCCTTCTTTGTGATAAGGGGTGATAAATTTTTTGTCGTTATTTCTTTCTTCCAATCGGGGATAGTAAATGAATTATCCTTACTCATACCTGCAGGAAATTTCCAGTCTTTATTCCAATATCGAGGCATTGCCAAATATTCTGAAAATATTTCTTTCGCAATTTCATCCCCATCACCCGCATATTTTTTCGAGATAAAGGTGATGTTATCAACCATTGCCTCAAGCGAAATAAAGTATAGTATGTACATCTGTTGTCTATCGCCAGAGGTGTTTGCTCTGTCTTTAATGGAATAGACATAAAAGGACCGCTGAATAGAAGAATTGGGATATCCAGGAACAGACACGCTAATGTTTAATATTTCACCCCCAATAATTGGAACAGACCCAATGAGATTGTTACTATCTGAAATAACCAATGACCCAGAAAGAGCATTGGAAAAAATATCTTCAAATATTGAAAGCTCAACAATATAACTGTTTAAGTCAAATTCAACATTGGGCGAGCCTGCCTTGATAAGAACTACCTGGTCAAGGTTGACACCACCTGCTTTTTGTTTGACTGTTTGGGTAGCTTCTGCCATATTATCCTTCGTTTATAGTACGATAAAAATCATTGACAAACTCAGTAAGTACACCAGGATTTAGCACCTTGATGTTTCTTTTTGCTTCATTTTTTTCTGTTTCATAGTCAAGAATAGAAACCGCATATGTAGTTGTTAAATGACTGGCAGCATATGCCGCGCTAACAACATATCCTGTTTCTACATCTCTGTGTTCATATGTATCTGTAGGCGCTCCTGTATATAACGCTGCAATTTTTTTCATTAATTCTTGCTCAGTTAGAGGCCATTCTTCACGGGTGTTTACAATAGTATTTACTAGAATGATAACCCAATGATATTCAGGAATTCCGTAAAATTTTGTTGATACCGCCTCAATTGTTTCTCCTTCAGTGACAACATAGGGAAGAAGAAACGATGCGGAATTTTTATATCGGTCACTTACAATAACCCGACGAAAAATATCAGTGTATTCTATCGGTATTCCTGTACTGCTTGCAATATATGTTTTCGCGGTAGCAGATTTACCTACAACTGCAAATGGAACAACTTCTTCCAGTTTCAATGTTGTATTGCTATCAATTACACCCACTATACCAATTGATGTAGAAATTTCATCCACTATAACAAACAATTCAGACCCAATTGTTAGTTGATTTACAAAGTATGTACCAGTGCCAGTTAGTATTTTTTGATTTGCAGTTATTGTGCCTGTTAATGCATTTTCTACTGGAGAAAATGTTGAGACAGGAATTATTAAAGTTGGAAAGCTGCTAAACATTATAATGACTCCGAGACTACACGGTTTGCATTGATAGGAACAATCTCACGGAAGGTTAACGATACTACTATTTCAGCAGGAATACCATTTGAATTTTTAAATGTCACGAAATCGTTTGTACCATATTTCACACCCATGTCAATTAAGACACAATCACCAAATTGATGCACATGGTCATTTTTAGCATCTTTATACATATACTTCAAAGAAAATTCTGAGGGGTAAATTAAATAAAATGCATTTTCTGCCGTTTCAGGTAACATATTTGATTTAAGTTTCATAATCATGTCAGATATCTTATTTGCTTCCTGAACACTATTCGGTAAGAACGTGTATTCAAATGAAAACGTACGGAATTCGACATTTTTAAAAATTTGTTCTTTATAGGGATTTTTTACTTTGCCTAATCCTTTTTCTATTGCTGCTCTTGCTCCTTCATTTGTTACTCCACCCGTGCCTTCCTTACCCACATCAATTTTGTTTTTCATTGCTTCACCTGCAAGACCTACTGCTAATCCAGCACCAATTTTTCCACCGCTAAGTGTTGAGCCAATATCTACCCCTTCCCAGGTTGTCTGGTAAGATGCTTTTGGGGGTTCTTGTAATCCTAAACCTATTATAGTATCTAACGTATATAATGAGTTGTCGCCAGATATTTCCGATGCGGCTGCACCGACAACTGCTCCGGCGGCCACTGCGGCGAACACTCCTATCGGAGCTAGAAGACTTACCATTTTATTATTTGCTACCGATACTGCGGCAATACCCGCAGTATTTTTTGTGGTGTCTTTGGGGTCTATTCTTCTTTCCGCTGTATTAGTATATGTTTGTGCTCCCAGTGTAACCATTCGTTTCCCTTGTGTACTTTGTCCTCGCACACGAATTTGAATCTGCAACCAATGCGGCTGTTCATCACTTCCTAACCCCATGGGATATGCAACGGTAAACAACCCTTTTTTACTTCTGGGTGCAACATATCTATTAACATCGGATTGTGGAGTATCCTCTGCTAATGGCTGATTTTTCCCTGTGCTGATTCCTGGCATCTAAATATTCCTTGAGAGAAGTGTACTTTTAATTATTTATATGACTTATACCAAAGACACATACAAGGGGATATTTCATCCACAGAATCCACAGAAATACGCAGGAGACCTAACACATATCGTGTATAGGTCTAGTTATGAATTGCGCTTCATGAAATGGTGCGATTTAAACACCGGCGTGTTACAATGGGGAAGTGAAGAAGTGGTTGTCCCTTATGTCAGCCCCGCAGACAATAAAACACATAGATATTTCGTGGATTTCTTTGTGAAAGTCCGAACAAAAGACGGAGCAATCAAGAAATATCTTGTGGAAGTGAAACCTTATAGATTCACTCAAGAACCCATCACACCTAAAAGAAAGACACGCAACTTTGTCAATGAGGTTGTTCAGTGGGCTGTGAACAATGCAAAGTGGGATTCAGCAAGAAAAGTTGCCGATTCTATGGGCTGGGAGTTTATGCTTATTACCGAGAAAGACTTAGGGCTATTACAAAACACACATAAATAGTATTGCTATACTCAGTCTCTCACAACATAGTAATATTAACACTTTGTCAAGCCCTACACAAGCCCCTAATTTTACCACTTTATGAAAACAGAAAATCCGTTCGAGCAAATACAAGCGAGTGCCGGCAACGCTGTTAAATCATATCAGTGGTACCAGGCACAGATACGAAAATTAGGGCTTTCAACAATGAAGCCTGCAGGGGTGTTTAAATCTGAAATAGGTGAGTTTGTACCAAGAGTGCGCTGGGGTGACATGTATCTGTTTTACTATACCCCTAAAGGAAAAGATACATTGCCATATTATGATTTATATCCACTCGTGTTTCCTTTTCGAGTTACTGCTGACGGATTTGTAGGATTGAATATGCATTATCTACCACCTCTGCTTCGTATGAAGCTTATGGGACGATTGTTGCAATTGGCAGAAGATACCACATTAACAGAAACAACCCGGCTCCGATTAACCTGGAATATTATAGGAAATGCATCACGGTTTCCTGAAGCTGCTCCTTGTGTTAAACGCTATTTGTTACCCCATGTTCGCTCACGATTTCTTAAAATTAATCCCCCTGATTGGAAAGCTGCTATCATGCTCCCCATTGAAGGATTTCAAAAAGAAACACGCAATAAAATTTACCGTCAATCTCAGGATAAAATAAATGCCTAGCGTCCAGGATTTCATGGCAGTGGTTAAACAGAAAGGGTTAGCACGAACAGAGAAATTCAGAGTTCAAATAACTGCTCCTAATCTTCTTACTTCTTATCCTAGTCTGCATCATATCAATTTTCAACAAACAGTAAATTTGTTTTGCGAAGAAGCCTCCTTGCCTGGCATTACTATAGGCACAAAGCAGGCACGAATTCATAACTTAAATATTCAACGACCCTCTACTGTGGATTATGGTGGTGACTCCATTTCACTGACTTTCTTTGTGGATGGCTCATGGGATGTGAAAAAATATTTTGATTTATGGATGGATAAGATTATTGATAAAAATCGTGAAGTTGCAGAATATCTGAATATTATCGGTACAATTGAAATTCATGCAGTGCATGAAGGATCTATTACTGGTGTTCCTGCTACATCATATCAAGAAAATAGTCGTTATGCCGTAAAACTGCATGAAGTATTTCCTAAAACCATGCAGGTCATGCCTATGGCTCACGGAACTATTGGCGTACATCGTTTAAATATACAATTTGCATATAAGTATTGGGAAAGTATAACAATTCCTGCTCCCACCGTTCAAATAACCTAATAATGTAAGGTCATTTTATGAAATTAAATAATTTTCCAATTTTTGAAATCACGCTCCCTATCTCGAAAGAAATCGTGAAGTTTCGCCCGTTCGTTATGAAGGAAGAAAAAATATTACTTATGGCATCAGAAAGTGCCACAACAGAAGATATATTAAATGCAATAAACGCAGTTGTGTATAATTGCTCGTTTGAAAAAGTGAATTGCGATACCCATGCAATGGTTGACGTACAATATCTTTATCTGAATATACGTGGTAAGTCGGTTGGTGAAGAAATGGAATTTGGGTTATTGTGCGGTCAGTGTCAGACATCGAAAAATGCCAAGGTGAATATCAACGATGTGCATGTTCAAGAAAATGAAAAGCACACGAAAATTGTAAAAATAACCGATGATGTTATTGTTACCATGCGATATCCAAAATTGAAGCATCTTGAGTTACTGTCAAAAGAAGATTCAGAAATTGATGACATTTACAGTGTTATTGCAGATTGTATTGAAAAAATACAAACTCAGGATGAACTGTATATTACGGATGATATGGAAAAAACTGAAGTTGATGAATTCATTGATAGTTTGACAGGTCCTCAGTTTGCAACATTGAAGTATTTCTTTGATACCATGCCTGTTATTTCTCATACAATAGATTTTGTGTGTGAAAAATGTTCAACAGAAAATAAAATTAGATTGGATGATATCGTAAATTTTTTCGTATAACTCTTTCTCATGATTCGTTGTTGAATTATTTTCAAACGAATTTCATTCTGATGCAAGAACATCATTATTCGCTAACTGAGCTGGAACATATGATGCCATGGGAAAGAGATGTATATTTAGGAATGTTATTAAGACATTTAGATGAAAAAGCTCAGAAATAATCCCTTTAAATACGAGTAGCAGATGAAAAAGACACCGCGGAAAACGAAACCTAAAAGTAAGGGTAAAGATAAAGATAAAATAGCGAAAGAAATTCGCAATAATCTTACTAAAAAGGATCCGGATAAATTTCTTCAGGAAAATACGAAATTTGCAGGTGAGATGTCCACTACGGTGTCTGCAATTGTTGACACGTTAACGGTGCAAAATCAATTTTCGTTATCAGAAGACCAAAATAACATTTTCAAAAATATTTCGGATAAGCTGCAAAACATCGCGGTGTCTGAAGTTGATTCCACCAAAGATAAATTGGAATTGCGAAAACTCATGGCATCTCTTGTTGCAAAAACAGAAAAGGATATCGTTAAATTAGAAAAAGATATTGAAAAAAAGGATAAGGAATTTAAAGCAAAAGAAGAAGAATTAAAATCTAAACAAGAAGAATTTAAAAAACAACTTGAAGAAACTGATGATAAGAAAAAATTAAGCGATGCTGAAGTTAAGAAAAAGACGCTTGAGATAGAAAAATTACAGAAACAAATGGATAAAATTGAAACACAGAAAAAAACGTTAGGCACGCAAAAGAAAGGATTGGAAAAAGGTAACGCTGAAACAACTGAAAATGTTCCGGAAATAGCGAAGAAAAAGATGTCTCTATTTTCGTTACTTAAAGGAAGTACGGAAAAACCCACAACTGTCATGGGTAATATCGGTGAACATTTAGCAGGTAAAGCTGAAAAATATCTTCCTAAAGGACTTTTAAATTTAAAAGATTCATTACAAGAATCTGCCGCAGTAGATTCAAAAAAAGATTTTCAACGACAGGTTCAAGCGCAACGAACAAAAGAAGAAATTGCTTCCACACTTCCAGGAGGGGCTGAAAAATCTTCTAAACGAGTAACTGCTAACAGAAAAAAATCTGCCCCTGCTGAAATTCAAGATACCATTGTAGGTAAAGCTCGACATCCAGCTGGAACAAAAGATGCCGCTGGTAAAAATATCGGTGGAAGATTTGTGACAGGCGGACCCGCCGCAGGTCCTGTCGCAGGTCCCGCAGCTGGAGGAGTAAAATCCGCAGCTGGAGGAGTAAAATCCGCAGCTGGAGGAGTAAAATCCGCAGCTACATCTGGTACATCTCTGTTGAAAGGTGCTGCTCCTGCTGCCGAAGGTGCCGCAGCCGCCGCTGAAGGGGGCGGGTTATTATCAGGTATCGGGTCAGCAGTAAGCGGTCTAGCGTCAGGCGCAGTAGGAGCTACAATGGCGACAGGCGCAGTTGCAATAGGAGGACTTGCCGCGGGATTATACGCGGGTGATAAGATGTTTAATACCAGTGTTGCCGAGGGAGGAAGCGGCAATCTTTCAGATACTATGGGACAGTTAACTGGGTCAACTGAGAAAAAAGCGGTCGCGAACGATGCGTCCCATGCAGATGATGTGGCACAAAAACATGGATTTGCCAATATGGCAGATATGAAAGCCGCAAATCGTAAAAAAGCGATGGCGGGCAAGGTAGGAAATTCAGAAACAGTTCCTACCAGTCAAATGGTGCACACTGCCACGCAGGCTGCGGCGCCAGAGCCTGCGGCACCCGCTGCACCAGCAATCATAAACAATGCTCCTGTTAGTGCACCGGCATCCCAAGGAAGCAACGTGGTGTCACCCACTGCAATGAGAATTCAAGATAACAGCTTTATACGATTCCAAGATAAACGAATTGCTCGGGTATAATAAAAAGGGGAAGAGTGATTAGCTCTTCCCCTTTCCTGCTCAGTATCTCTTAATCTTCTGCCAACTTCGCAAAATAACTTAGAGTATCATCTTCATCTTCATCAGGTGAAGCTGATTTAAGAGCGGGTGCCTTCGCGGTTCGCGGAGCCGAAGCCTCTGCTACTGGCTCATTTTCCATGCGACTTTCTGAAATCCTATCGGCAGTCACACCAGCGGTTGGGCTACCCTTTAATACCGTTTCCAACTTCTTCTTCAACTCATCATACGACTTGAAGTTCTTTGGAGCAGTGAATTCTTGAAGTGAGTGCTGTTGATTCCAAATGTTTTCAATATCTGAATCATCTTCAGCAATAGCAGACGCTCCATCAAATTCTGACTTGTCGTAGTTGCGATATCCTTCAACATTACGAATCTTCAACTTGAGATTTGCTCCCTTCCAGAAATCAAACGGATTCACGGGCGCCTCATCTTCAAACTGTGGTTGCATCACATCCTTAATCTTATCAAAGATTTTCTTGCCATACTTGTACAAGAACACCTTTCCTTCGTTCTGAGGATTCACACTATCCTTGATGACAAGAATGTTTGAGATGTAGGACAATCTGCGCTTTTGCTTCCGTGCAATATCCTTGTTGCTCTCAAGACCGGAATTCCATAATTCACTATTCAACTCGGAAACGGGGTCTGGAAGATTCAATGTGGTCAAGCTGTTTTCAATGTACCAGCGACCTGAAGGACCTTGAAATCCATGATTCCAAACACGCACCCAAGGAAGTTCCTCACCCTTGGGCGGAGCAAGAAAACGAATAACAGCATAACCGTTTCCTGCCTTATCTACTACGGGTGACCAGAAACGGTCATCATTCTTGCGCTCTGTTGTCGCAGGCTTTGCAATCTTATCAACCTCTTTCATGAGGTCTTCGAAGTTGCCACGATTCTTGCGTAAATCTGAAAGACTTGTAAATGACATTGTATTACTCCTGTGTGTAAAACGGTGTATGAAACGCGGTATGGTACTACGTATGAACTGCCATAATATCAGCGTGGATGGTTATCATCCTCATCAATATAATCATCAACATCTTCGCTATCATCAGAATGAATCAAATCATAAATTGCATTACGATGCTTATCCAAATTATCTTTAGGTTCAGCATACGGTCTTTTTTGTGATTCTTCTTCATCCCAATCTTTATGACGCTTCATTCAACACTCCTTGTGTAATCAGTGTAAACTTTTCTTTGTCTATTTTCACGAACGGCGAATACTTGTAAATCAACAATGATAACGTATTCCAAATAGGGTCTAACACAAGTTGCTCATCGACTATATGTATAAATTTATACAATTTATTTAGAATAACAAGTGTTTCGAGGTTGCAAGTTTTACCATAATATGCTTTCAACAACAAGGGATGACCATGCTCACAACTCCACAAATCTTGCACGTTTGCCACTTGTAATGATAACTCATGAATATCTTGCTGGTATGTGTATGTAAGACTGTCATGAGTTTTTTGCCAGTCAAGATACGCCTTTGACCCATCACTATACATGCCACCCCATTTATCGCCATTAATGAAATTTGCAACCAAATAGTTAATGTATTCTTCCTTGTTGTATTTCTTAACGAATTTTTGAAGCTGATATTGCACTTTAGGTTTTTTCTCTAGCGCGTGTAATGATGCCTTTACTTTCCCCTTGGTTTTACGAATATCATAATTCTCAGTTGTGAAATGTAACTTCAATGCCAAATACAACTGTGCTTCAAATGTGTTCATAACGGAAGTTTTCCTGACTTTTTAAGAAGATTCATATCTTCGGC
>Ga0194048_10000641_pt1 | contig 17098 bp, 17 predicted proteins | sample JunL225m_MetaG_FD_161685 | JGI IMG/M metagenome (GOLD analysis project Ga0194048, IMG submission 161685) | Anoxic zone freshwater microbial communities from boreal shield lake in IISD Experimental Lakes Area, Ontario, Canada - Jun2016-L222-5m | ecosystem: Environmental > Aquatic > Freshwater >...
ATCCTTCTTATCCATAACCAATACCGCACTCTTGGCGGCGAAGAACGGGTAGTTGACGACCTCTCACGGCTAATTCCCGAGTATTTGGGTGAAGAGGTCGAACTTTTGCAGCGCAGCAGCGAGTCGCTTTCGGGCGGCAAGGCGACCTTGGCGCTGGCTCGCGGCGGCATTGACTCAGCCGAGGTTGCCGATGCTGTGGCGCGCACCGGCGCCCGTGTTGTCCACGGCCACAACCTGCTGCCAGCATTCGGTTGGCGCGCGTTCGCGGCTGCGCGCACGGCCGGGGCAAGGACCGTTCTCTCACTCCACCAGTACCGCCTCGTCTGCGCCGCCGGCACATGTCTTGACCCGGCCGGTAACGACTGCACCCGCTGCCACGGTCGCGACACGCGCCCGGGCGTGCGACTGAACTGCCGCGGCGGCTCGCGCGCCGAGGCCGCCGTCTACGCCGGCTCGCTCAGCGCTTGGTCGGCGCGGATGGTCGCGGAGGCAGATGTCGTACTGGTCGCCAACCAGACGACGCTGAACCGCTTGAACGAACTCGGAGCGCCAATCGAGCGCGCGCGCGTAGAGGTGATCCCATACCCGGTTGCGGCCGCGAAGCAGCTCGCCACGCCGCAGAGCGGCGAGTACGCAATCTGCTCGGCCAGGCTCTCGGCAGACAAGGGCGTCGACGTTGCGATCGATGCCTGCGCCCGCGCCGGTCGCCCACTCGTCTTGACCGGCCACGGCCCCGACGAGATGGCACTGCGTGCACAGGCGGCGCGGCTCGGGTCCAGCGTGGCCTTCGCTGGTCGCGTACCCGACGAAGAGCTGGCACGGCTGCGCGCCGGCGCCGCGCTGGCGGTCGTCCCGTCACGCTTCGCTGAGACTTTCGGCCTCTCGGCTGCAGAGGCGATGGCGGCAGCGCTGCCGGTCGCAGCGACCAGCGCCGGCGCGCTCGTCGAGCTGCTGCCGGCCGAAGATCTCGCCGTTCCCGGCGACGTCGAATCGCTCACGGCCTCAATCGAGCAGCTCTGGGGCGACACAGCCCGCGGCGCCGCCAACGCCGCGCGGATCGAAGAGATCGCTTCGCCGGCAGTAGTCGCCAGCAAACTCGCCGCCGTCTACGACGGTTAGAAGCGCGTACGATCAGCCAATGCGGGCACTGGTAACAGGAGGGGCAGGTTTCATCGGTTCGAACGTCGTTGACGCGCTGCTCGCGCGCGGCGATGAGGTAGCCGTCGTCGATGATCTCTCAACCGGGCGGATCGAAAACCTTGAAGCTGCGCTCGCCGCCGGCGCCATCTTCCATCAGCTCGACATCCGCGACGCCGATGCCGTCACCGCCGCCTTTGAAGCAGCCCGGCCCGAAGTTGTCTTCCACTTCGCCGCGCAGATGGACGTACGCCGCTCACTCGCTGACCCGGCCTTCGACGCCTCGGTCAACGTCGTCGGCACGATCAACGTGCTCGAAGCTGCCCACGCAAGCGGCGCGCGGCGGCTGATCAACACTTCAACCGGCGGCGCGATTTACGGAGAGACCGAAGTGATGCCGACGCCGGAGACGGTCGTGCCTGCACCGGTTTCTGCCTACGGCCAGAGCAAGCAGTGCGCGGAGCTCTACTGCGCCTGGGCTGGCCGCGCGCGCGGCCTCGAAACAGTGACGCTCCGTTACGGAAATGTCTACGGCCCGCGCCAAGACCCCGGCGGAGAGGCCGGCGTTATCGCCATCTTCGCCGGCCGGCTGATCAGCGGCGAGCAGCCAACCGTCTATGGCGACGGCAGCGCGCGCCGCGACTACACCTTTGTCGATGACATAGTCGCCGCCAACCTGCTCGCAGCGGCGCAGCCAACGCCAGGTGGCCCGTACAACATCGGTACCGGAATCGACTCAAGCGTGCTGGAGCTAATCGAGGCGATCGACGCCGCTGCCGCGCCGGGCGAAGCGCCGCTGAACCCAGAGTTCGCAGCAGCCCGCGAAGGCGAGCTCCAGCGCAGCTCGCTCGATGTTTCGCTCGCCAGCGCAGAGCTTGGGTTTGACGCGGCAACAGATCTAAAGACCGGCGTCGCTGCGACTGTCGAAGCACTTCGGTCTTAACCAGTTGCTCCAAGCGGAGCTAGGGCTGGGCCAGTGCACACGGCGCAGTAGGGTTGCCAGATGAAGACGCTCATCGGAGGGTTGATCCAAAACCGTGAGGCCGTGGTGCCTGAGATCGCAGCGTTCACCGAAAAGGCTTGCTCAGCGCTCGGCGATGTAGAGGTGTTTATCTTCGAGAACAACAGCACTGATGCAACCCCGGCTCTGCTGGCGGAGATTGCAGAGCTCGACAGTCGAATTAACGTCTGTTCCGAGCAGTGGGACCTAAATGCATTCCGCGATCAGGCAAAAGGGCGAACTGTCGATAACAAACCCTGCCGCATCGAGTTGATAGCAGAGGCGCGGAACAGGCTTCTTGAGTGGATGCTCGGCCACTGCCCAGAGGGGGATCACCGGATCGTGATGATCGACTGGGATTTTGCCACGCCGCCTTCGGTCCAGACGCTCGCCAAGTGGGCGCAAGAGATCCCTGACGGAGTTGATGGCGTCTTCGCTAACGGGATCGGTTCGTCGGGGCACTATTACGATCTTTACGAGCTACGCACCGAGAAATTTCCCTTCGGTCCGGAGCTCGCCGGCGATTCGTTCTGGAACTCACGTTCGCGGAATCGGGCGCTTCGAAGGCGGATCAAACCTGACGAGCCTCCCTTCTCTGTGATCTCTGCTTTCGGCGGGCTTGGGGTTTACCGGGCTGATTCGATCCGCGGTTGCCGCTACTCGGCCGTGCCCACGGCCGCGCTGCACGACTTCTACATCGGCGAGCTCGAGCGGAGTGCGGATAGCCGCGAAGTTCGTCGTCTAACCAAACTCGCGGCCAAGACCCACTACGAAGGCGCGATGCTCAGCTGCGAATGGTTCAGCGACGGCATCCCCTACCGCAACAACTCGGGGTACGGATTTCCTGTCTGCGCGGAGCACGTCAACCTTCACATGGAGATGCGAGGACGTAACCACGGCAATTTCCTGGTTGCTCCCGACCTGATCTACCAATCAGATCACTGATCCGCGGGGGCAGGTTTCGGCTAAACGCGCTCGCGCAGCCACTCGACGGTCGAGGCAATCCCCGCCTCAGCGCCGATCTGCGCCTTCCAACCGAGCACCCGCTCGGCCTTGCTCACGTCAGGCCAGCGGCGCACAACGTCAACGTCGAAGCTCGGCAGGTGCTCAAGGCTGAAGGCCGCCGGGTCGCGGCCGCAGGCCTGCCAGACGATCGCTGCGATCTGCTCAACGGTCAGCTCGTCTCCGGCCGAGATGTTGAAGTCTTCTCCCAGAGCCACATCGGCGCCGGTCGCGGTGACGATCCCGTCGGCGATGTCGTCAACGTGCGTCAGCGTGCGGGTGTGGCTGCCGTCACCGAAGATCGGCAGCGGCGCTTCGTCGCTGGGCAGCGCAAGGCACTTGCGAATCAAGTCGGGGACGGCGTGCGCGATTCCCGGCTCGTTCTCCGGCATCTCACCCGGACCGTAGGCGTTGAACGGGCGGCAGATTGTGTAGGGCAGGCCATGCTCGTCGTTGGCGGCGCGAACCCAGTGCTCGCCGGCGAGTTTGCTGAAGCCGTAGGCCGAGGTCGGTACCGGGCACTCGCCGATGTACGACTCGGGGGTCGGGAAGAGCGTCGCGTTCTCAAAGACCATCGAGGAGGAGACGTAGGTGAAGCGCTCAACGCCTTCGGCAATCGCAGCGCCGACGACGGCGTTGTAGAGCGAGCTGTTCACGTCGGTAAGCGTGTAGGGGAGCTTGTGGAAGTTGGCGATCCCACCGACGATCGCCGCGAGGTGAATCACGTGCGTGCAGCCTGCCGTTGCTTCGCGCGCCTGGTCGCGGTCGCGCAGATCACCGCTGTGAACCTCGCAGGCTTCGGCGATCCACTGCGGCGTTTCGCGCTGGTCGGAGACACGAACGTCCCAGGCAGGGTCGGCAAGCAGCCGCCTCACGACGGCCTGGCCGATCGTTCCGGCACCGCCGGTTACAAGAATCTTGGGCACTGGCTTGGAGCCTAGCGACGGGCCGGGGGTACGATGCGAACCGCGTGCCACCGACTATTTCGATCGTCACTCCCTGCCTCAACGCCGCCGCCACGATCGGCCGCACGCTCGACAGCGTTGCCAGCCAGGGCTACTCGGAGATTGAGCACATTGTCGTAGACGGCGGCTCGACCGACGGAACGCTCGAGCTGCTGGCTGAGTTCCCGGACGTGAAGGTCATCTCCGAGCCCGACGAAGGCCTTTCCGACGCCGTCAACAAGGGGATTGCAATCGCAACCGGCGAACTAGTCGGCTGGCTCAACGCCGATGACTGGTACCTACCCGGGGCGCTCGCAGCGGTCGCCGGGGCGGCGGCAGCGAACCCGCGCAACGAGTGGTTTACCGGCGGCTGCCCGATCGTCGATGGCGGCGGCAATGAGATCCGCGGCGGCGTTACGGCGTACAAGAACTTTCTGCTCGGCCACTACTCCTTTCCGCTCTACCTGAGCCAGAACTTCATCTCCTGCCCGGCAACATTCATTCGCGCGTCGGCGCTCGAAGCGGTAGGGCCTCTGCGGCTCGATTACAGCTACTCGATGGATTACGACCTCTTCCTCCGCCTCGCCCGCCGCGGTGATCCGGTAATTCTTCCGCGCGACCTCGCTGTCTTCGCGATGGCCGAGGGAACGAAGAGCATGACCGGCTTCGACAAGCAGTTCAGCGAGCACGCCGAGCAGGCACGAGCTCACGGCCAAGGCCACAGGTTCGCTGTCGCAGCGAACGCGGTCGTCAGCCAGATGATCATCGCGGCATACAGGCTGCTGCGTTTAGCCCGCCGCTCCGGCTAGAGCAACGCCCCCGCCGACACAGCTACGAGTCCTCGTCGTTCTCCGAGGTTAATTCGTGGTCCGATTCGAGGATCGCCAGCCGCTGCGCGAGGATCCGCGTTTCGCCCTGAAGCCGCGAGAGCGCGACCGACATGTTCAGGAGCAGCAAGAGGATGAAGAAGATCGCCGCAAGGAAGAGAGCGTTCGGCGGGTAGGCGATGCCGATCAGCCCCGCTAGCTGCTCGAGCAGCCCCTGCCAGATTGAAAGCCCAAGGATCACGAACGCACTGAGCATCCAGAGCAGCGCGTAGCGCTCGTTCAAGCGGCGCCGCCGAACAAGCTCGATCACGAGGATCAGAAGCAGGAGTGCGCCAAAGACGGCGACGAGTTGGATTCGGTGGTCCACGGCTCAGGCCCCTTCCGCCGGTTGACGGTCGCGCGTTCGGAGCAGCCCGATGAACAGTGCCAACAGCACCTTAACCATGTAGTAGGCCGATTTGCTTGTGCTGATGGAGGAGACCCCCTCTTCGCGGAGGTTCATCTTTACCGGCACCTCTTTCATCTTGAGCCGGTGTTGGTGGAGCATCATCACGACCTCAACCTCGGGGTAGTCGTGGGGGTAGTCGGATGCAAAGAGTTCGATCGCGCGGCGGTTGTAGAGCCGGAAACCGGAGGTCGGGTCGGTGATCCGTTGGCGTAGGAAGGTTGAGAGCAGGAAGGCGAAGATGTGGATTCCCGTGCGGCGGCTGATCGGCGCTGGATAGGTGTAATCGTCAGACAGAAAGCGCGAGCCGCAGATCATGTCGGCGCCCGTTTCAGTCATCGCCGCTTGGAGCGACTCGACCGCGGCCGGTTTGTGTTGCCCGTCACCGTCGATCTGGACCATCTGGCTGTAGCCGCGGTCACGCGCGTAAATGAAGCCGGTCTGAACGGCGCCGCCGATTCCAAGGTTGAAAGGCGTCCGCACAACGCGTGCGCCAGCCTCTGCCGCCTTTGAGCCGGTGGCGTCATCGGAGCCGTCGTCGATCACGACAATGTCCCAGCTCTCTGACATCGCATCGCGGACGCTCTCGATCACCGCGACGACCGAGTCGCTCTCGTTGTAAGCGGGGATTACGACCAGCTTGCGGTCAGCCATGCCGGTTCCTCTAAGCGCGCTGCGCCGCGTAGATCTCGGAGAGCGAAGCGAAGACGGCGTTCTGGCCGAAGCTGTTCCACGGGTCGGCGATGATCGCCTCGCCTTTCGCCCCGTCGATGATTGATCGCAGTACGTCGGGGCCGCCGAGCACGGTGTGGTCGGTCGCGACTACAACGGCGTCGGCGTCAATGATCGCCTCTAAGAAGGACGAGGTTGGCGTTGCAACATGCGGGTCGTGGACCGAGACATCGGCCAGTTCCCGCTCGAGTAGGCGAATCAGTTTGTGCGAGAGCGAATCGCGCTCGTCGTCGGTGTCCGCCTTGAAGGCAAGGCCAAGCACGGCGATCTTGCGGCCGTCGAGCGAACCAAGCCGCGTCTTCAAGCCATCAACGATGAACAGCGGCACCGATTCGTTGACGCGTGAGACTGCCAGCAGCATTCCCGGCCCGTTCGATCGCTCCTCGCTGAAGGCGAAGTCTTTGCGCAGGCATGTACCGGCCGTCATTCCTGGAGAGGCCATCCCGCCGCGCGGGTAGTCGCGGTTGATTAGGTCAATGACTTCGAAGACGTTTGCGTCGTACTGCTCGCACTCGACCATCAGCCGGTTCGGCAGCGCGAACATCGTGTAGCGAAGGATGTTGGCCCAGATCTTCGCCAGCTCAGCGTTGATCGGCGTGGTCTGAACGATCGGCGCGCCGAGCTTCTCGAAGAGCTTTGCTGCCGCCTCACCGGAGCGCTCGCCAACGCCACCAACGATGCAGGGAAGCGTTTCGATCTCCTCGAAGAACTTGCCGGCCGCGATCCGCTCCGGAACGTGCGCGACGAAGATGTTCTCGCCAACCGCGAAGCCGCGATGTTTGCGCAGGTAGCCCGCAACAAAGTCTGTGGTGCCGGGCGCGATCGTCGAGCGAAGCACGAGTAGCTGGTCTTCGCGGAGCACCGGGAGCAGGTCATCGAGCACAGATTGGATCTGCCGAAGGTCGATCTCGATGTGTGAGAAGGAGGGGGTTCCGAGCGTGATCACGATCGCGTCGGCCTGCGCGGCATCGGTCACGCGCGTCGACCATTCGATCGTTCCGGCCGAGGTCGCGCGATCGAGCTCATCTTGCGCGCCCGGCTCCTCAAACGGCATCCGTCCGGAGCTGATTTCGCCGAGGCGCTGCTCGTCGTTATCAACGCCAATTACCTTCAGCCCGCGGTCGGCAAAAGCGAGCGCTAAAGGCAGCCCGATCCGCCCACAGCCGATGATTGCGACGTCAGTACTCATCCGCGGCTCAGCGTAGCGCTGGGCGGCTTGAACCGGTGGTTCTCAGCGACCGCCCTATAAGATCGAATTACATGACCAAGGCACTAATCACTGGAATTACAGGCCAGGATGGCTCATACCTCGCTGAGCAGCTGCTCGCACGCGGTTATGAGGTCCACGGCCTAATCCGCCGCTCGTCATCTTTCAACACCGGCCGCTTGGCCGACATCTACCGCGACCGCCACGAAAACGACGTCAAGCTCTTCCTCCACTACGCCGATCTGGCGGAGTCGAGCCGGCTCGTGCGACTGATCTACGAGATTCAGCCGGATGAGGTCTACCACCTCGGCGCTCAGTCGCATGTGCGTGTCTCGTTCGACATTCCTGAGTACACGATGGACGTGACCGGGATGGGCACGATCAGGATGCTCGAAGCGATCCGTGACGCGCAGATCACGCCGCGCTTCTACCAGGCTTCCAGCTCCGAGATGTTCGGCTCCGCGCCGCCGCCGCAGGGCGAGAACACGCCGTTCCACCCGCGTAGCCCCTACGCGGTAGCGAAGGTGATGGGCTTCTGGGCGGCGGTCAACTACCGCGAGTCTTACGGACTCCATGCCTCCAACGGAATTCTCTTCAACCACGAATCTCCCCGCCGCGGCGAGACCTTTGTGACGCGCAAGATCACGCGCGCGCTGGTCCGCATCCAAGCCGGACTGCAGGAGAAGCTCTACCTCGGCAACCTCGACGCAAAGCGCGACTGGGGTTACGCGCCGGACTTCACCGAAGCGATGTGGATGATCGTCCAGCATGATGAGCCAGGTGACTACGTGATCGCCACCGGCGAGATGCATTCGGTGCGCGACTTCCTCAACGCCGCCGGCGCGCACCTCGGGATCGACTGGGAGAAGGTCGTTGAGATCGACCCAACCTATTACCGCGCAGCCGAGGTTGACGCTCTCTGCGGCGATGCCACGAAGGCCCTCGAGCAGCTTGGATGGGAGCCGACTGTGACCTTTGATGAGCTCGTCAAGATCATGGTCGATGCTGACGTGAAGCAGCTCGCAGACGAGCGCGCCGGGTTGAACATCAGGGCTGAGAACGAGTGAGCGCGGGCGGCGACCCGAGCCCCGAGTTCTGGGCCGGCAAGAGCGTCGTCGTCACCGGCGGCGCGGGCTTTCTTGGCTCGGTCGTCGTTCGTGACCTTGAATCCCTGCGCGCCGACGTTCGAGTGGTCCGCAGTGCTGACTCTGACCTGCGTGATCCAGCCGCCTGCCGGGCCGCAGTTGAAGGCGCGCAGGTAGTCGTCCACCTCGCTGCCAACGTTGGCGGCATCGGCTACAACCGCGACAACCCAGCGCCGCTGGTCTACGACAACATGATGATGACGGCCAACATCTTCGAGCAGTCGCGGCTTGCCGGGGTAGAGAAGCTGGTTTCGGCCTGCACCGTCTGTGCGTACCCGAAGTTCACTGAGACTCCGTTCCGCGAGGAGACGCTCTGGGACGGCTACCCGGAGGAATCAAACGCCCCCTACGGCCTGGCGAAGAAGATGATGATCGTGCTCAGCGACGCTTATCGGCGCCAGTACGGGTTCGATTCTGCGGTGCCGATCATCGCGAACCTTTATGGCCCAGGCGACAACTTTGATCTTGAGTCCTCGCACGTGATCGCAGCGATGATCCGGAAGTACGTTGAGGCTCGCGACAGTGGCGGAACGGTGACTCTCTGGGGAACCGGCAGCGCCTCGCGTGAGTTTCTTTACGTTGACGACGCATCAAGGGCGTTGCTGCTGGCCGCCGAGAAGCTTGAGGTCTCGGATCCGGTCAATGTTGGAACCGGAACAGAGACCAGCATCCGCACGCTCGCCGAGACAATCGAGCGGCTCTCCGGTTTCGAGGGTGAGACGGTGTGGGATTCATCGAAGCCCGACGGCCAGCCGACCCGCTACCTCGACGTCAGCCGCGCCAAGGATCTGATCGGTTTTGAGTCGCGGGTTGAGCTGGAGGATGGGCTGGGGCAAACCATTGGGTGGTTCGTCGGTTCCTAGGACAGCTAGCGCCCGATGAAACCTGGGTCGAAAATCCTGCCACCTGAATGCCGCGGTCGCCGATGACTTGGGTCGCCGCAGCGGCAGATGAGGCCGATCAGGGTTGGGGGCCGGCCTATGGGCTATTCGCCGCCGAGATCAGCAAGAGAGGGCTGCGGGAGGGGGTGGAGATAGGTGTTGCGTTCGCGGGCCATTCGGCGTCGATGCTCGAAGGAGCTGCCTGCATCGAGAAGCTCTGGTCTGTTGATCCGTATCTCCATCAATCCGGGTATGACGACCCAATCAATGTCAGCCAAGCGAAGTTCGACGAGATGTACGAGTTTGCTCTATCCCGCTTGGGGGCTTTTGGGGATCGCTCGAGTCTTGTGAGAGCAACTTCGCTCGATGCTGCGGCGATCATCCCGGGATCGGTTGACTTTGTTTACGTCGATGCTGTTCACACCGATGAGGCGGTCTGGAGTGACTTGATGCTCTGGACTCCCCGCATCATGCCCGGTGGTCTGATCGGCGGGCACGACTATGGACATCCGAACTTCCCCGGGGTAACGAGCGCTGTCGATCACCTGATTTCGCAGACGGGTTGGCCGTTTACATCGGCCGGTGAGGGCGTCTGGTGGGCTGAACGGGGCGCCATTGACTTTGGTAGCTTGGAGCCGATGCCCCAGGTGGAAGAAGAATCCTCTGATTCGCTCGTGCGCCAGATCATTAGGCGTATCCGCGGGTGAGCAGCCACCGCAAGAGGCTCGGCTCTGCAATCGAGGCATGGAGGGCGCGGCCGCGTCCCAGTGATCAGCCTGAACGCGAACGTCTCGCGAGTCTTGGAGCTTCGAGCACCAAACCCCTGCGGCTGCACGTCGGCTGTGGCCCTCGTGTGCTCGCTGGTTGGGTGAACATCGATCTCGCCTACGAACCCTTCGAGAACTACTTGCAGTACTACGGTGATGAGTTTTATTCGCCGAGCGTGCGCGGTGGCCGGGAGGAGTTCTTTGCCATCGACGTAACCAAGGGGATCCCTCTTCCGGATAACTCGGTCGACGTCGTCTTCAATGAGGACTTCATCGAGCACCTAAACCAGCGAGACGCCGTTGCATTCCTCGCGGAGGTGCTGCGGGTACTAGTAGATGGAGGGGTGCACAGAATCAACACTCCCGATCTGATCGAGTCGATGCGCAAGCATTCGAACTTTGGGAGCGGTTACGAAGGCGTCTACTTCACAGAGTGGGACCAGCACACGCACCTGAACATCATGACCCCAAGCTACTTGGAGGAACTCGCTCGGCTAGTCGGCTACTCCCGTTTTGAGCTGAGTTCGCGTGACCAGAGCTGCGCTGAGGGGATGCCACCGGAATATCGCCCCGACCCAGCCGACCGGCCTGAGAGCGGAAATATCTTTGCGGACCTGATTCGCTGATGACGTCGGCTGCGGAAGATGTGGTGCTGTCGGTTGTAATTCCGAGCTTCAACTCGTGCGACGTAGTCCTGGAGGCAATTGACTCGGCCCTAGCCCAGGATCTTGGGGTGCCGTTTGAGGTGGTCGTCGTTGACGACGGTTCGACCGACGACACCCCGGCGGTCCTTCAGGAGAGAAAGCGCCAAGCCGGCGATCGGCTCAATGTTCTGTCGCTGCGAGAGAATCAGGGCGGTGGAGCGGCGAGAAACCACGGGATCAAGAACTCCAGTGGCGAGTTCATCTACATGTTGGATGCAGACAACGTTCTCCCCGAAGGCGCTGTTGCCCCGCAGCTCGAGTTGGCTCGCCGCAGCGAGGCGCCGGCCGTCTCGGTGGCTGCGGTGCAGTTCTTTGGCGGAGAGGGCCAGGAATCACTTCATGTGTGGCAGATGGAGGAGCGGGGCGGGCAGTCTGGAATCGATGAGATATTTCGCTCGATTCGCGTTCCTGCGTCTCACGGCAACTACTTGTTCCGTCGCAGCACGTTTGACCATGTTGGGGGGTACGAAGAAGGGCGCGGGGCGATGGATGCTTGGACGTTCGGTTTCAAGCATGTTGCTCACGGCTTGCCGGTGCTGATCGCTCCCGAAACGAGTTATCTACATCGCGTCGATCGGCCCGGCCACGACAGCTACTGGACGCGTGAGCAGCGCTCAGGCACAAACGATCAAAACGCTCTGCAGACCGTCCTCCAATTTGCGGATCTGCTGCCTGCAACGATTTCCGAACGCGTTCGGCGCCTCTCGCCGGACGCCAAATTGATGGAGCTGATCGAGGCCGGGGCATTTCTTCCCGAAAATGACCTCGACGATGTGCTGCTCAAGCTCGAGAAGCAGCGCGGCGGCCGGAGCGTTATCGGTGCTCTCCGAGGCTTAGCCGGTCGCGTGAAGGGCTCCGCTTAGGCGTCAGCAGAACGCTTGCTCGTCGTTCGCGGCGGCTGAGCAGGCGAGCTGTCTCATGTCCGGGGTTCGAGTTCGTTGACGAGCAGCGGGCACCACTTACCGTACGCAAGGCTCTCGCGATAGATCTCGGCCGCCCGCTGGCCCATCAGCTCAAGCTCATCGGGAGTGAAGGTGTCGATCGCCTGCATGGCCTCGGTAGCGCTGGAGGCGAACATGCTTGCGGTTTCCCACGGCAACTGGCTCTTGAATGGTCGGGTATCGATGTCGGTCAACATCAGCGGCGCCGTGCCCAAGGCGCAGGATTCGAAGAACCGGAATGAACTGCCTCCGTAGCCGCGCGGCGCGATCGAGATTTCCGAGCGGGCAATAACTCGGTTGTAGCGCCGGGCTGCCCGCGCCGAATCATGCCCGGATTGGTGATCCTCAAAAAGAATGTCGCTGCGATCCGCGAGTAGGGGCGCAAGATCCTCGCGCAGCTTGTGTGTTGAGACTCGGCCGATGAATGATGCCTTCCATTTCTTTCTGCGCCGGGCTGGCATCTTCGGCGCGTCGCAGAGCAGCGGTATGTCGACCCCGTTGTCGCCCTTTCGAGAAGCAAGGGCTTGGACCGTGTCACCAAGATCGACGAGTGGCCCATCGTCGTATTGGCACACAGTGAAGGTTCGTCTGTCGTCGATCAGCGAACCTTTTACAGCGGACTGGAAATCAGGCAGCCCGTCTTTGCCGTAGTTGTGCCAGAGGTGGCGCCTCGTCCAGAAGACGGGGAGGTAGTGCCAGTCGGCAGCCTTTGCATCTTGCGTAACGCGACTCGGATTGCGCTCAAGCCAAGCCAAGAAATCCTGTTCAACGCCCCAGTCGCTGCTGTGGGCTGGGTATCGGAAAGGCGACGTGCTGGGCTGCAGTTCCTCGGGAACAGGTAGAACGTAGATTCGCGGCTGCATCGGCGAGGGATGGTAGTCAACGTGGGTTGGCTGCCCCATTCGCGCGCGCGGTGGACGCTAGTCTCGCCCGATGCTCCCAATCTTTGGCTATGGCCGATGACCTATCGGAACGAGTCCGCTTCGCTCAGCGCGAAGCTACGCCGGATCGTTTCAGAGCGTCCGCGCCCGCTCTTGATCAAAGATCGGGGGGCAGCAGAGCCTCGCGCAGCGATGAGGCGGGTGATCAACTCTGTAGTTGACTTGGATCGCCTCAGCAGTTCGCTTCCCGGGCTCGTCGCCTGGTACCGCGACCGCCGCGCCTACATGGAGCTCCCGGGAGCGGAGCGGCTCGACTGGCGCGCATCGGACCCGCAGGTTCACGACCTGACGCCGCGCTCGCCGTTCGATCCCCACTATTTCTTCCAAGATGTGTGGGCTGCGCAGCGGGTAGCGGAGCTCGCGCCACAGCGCCACGTGGATGTTGGTTCACGTGTCGATCTCGTCGGTTTCCTGACGGCGATCACCGAAGTCACGTTCGTTGACATCCGGCTGCTTGAAGCTGAGGTCGAAGGGCTAAGCAGCGTAGAAGGCTCGGTTCTTGAGATGCCGTTCGCTGATCGGTCGCTTGAGTCGGTCTCCTGCCTTCACGTGGCCGAGCACATCGGGCTCGGCCGCTACGGCGACCCGCTCGATCCGAACGGGACCGTGAAAGCGATGAAAGAGCTCCAGCGCGTGGTTGCCCCTGGAGGGCAGCTCCTCTTTGGAGGCCCGGTTGGCCGGCCGCAGGTGGTCTTCAACGCGCATCGCATCCAGCCGCCGTCGTCGGTGATCGGGATCTTCGATGAGCTTGAGCTGATCGAGTTCTCCGGAACAGATGACAGCGGCCACTTCAGTCGCCACCGCTCTCCCGATGAGTTTGAGGACGCCGGTTACGCACTCGGCTTGTTCCTTTTCCGTCGGCCACTAGCCGCCGCCTGATGAAGATCCTCTACGCAGCAATGGAACACGACTACGGCGACGCTTCGCGCGGCCCGAGCTTCGAGCAGACGAACTTCAAGTCGGCGCTCGATGGAATGGGACATGAAGTAGTCCAGTACGACTTCATGGCCCGTGAGAAAGAGATTGGCCGCAGCGCGATGCGCCGCGAGATCGTCGAGACGGCTGCGCGCGAACAGCCTGACGTAACTTTTTTCTGTCTCTTCACCGACCAGCTCGATGTCGAGACGCTGCGCCTCATCAGCGAGAAGGGCGGCGCACCGACGGTGAACTGGTTCGCTGATGACCATTGGCGCTTTGACGATTTCAGCTCAAAGCTCGCGCCCGGGCTTGATTGGTCCGTCACCACCGATCAAGACTCGTTGCCGAAGTATGAGGCGGCCGGAATAGAGAACGTGATTCTCTCGCAGTGGGCCTGCAACCGCTACGCCTACACGCCCACTGCCGGGCCGCTCGAACACGGCGTCACCTTCGTCGGCCAGCCGCATGCCGATCGTCCGCAGGTGATCGAAGCTCTGCGGGCGGCTGGAGTTGCGGTTGAGTGCTGGGGCCTAGGCTGGCCCGCCGGGCGGCTCGACCACGACGAGATGGTGCGGGTATTTGGCACTAGCGCGGTCAACCTCAACCTCGCCAACTCGTCGACGCCGCCGAACACTCTGCGCGTCCGTGTGGGGCGGATGCTTGGGAGGGGACCGAAGGGTCCGCGGCCTGCTCAGATCAAGGGGCGGACCTTTGAGGTTCCCGGCTGCGGTGGCTTTGAACTTACGGAGCGCGTTCCGCACCTCGAGCGCTACTTCGAATTTGGCAGCGAGCTGGCTGTTTACGACGACCTTGACGGGCTGATCGAGCAGTCCCGCTACTGGCTTGAGCACGACGCGGAACGAACCAAGGTGGCCGAAGCCGGCTACCGGCGGGTGTTGGCGGAGCACACGTACGACCATCGCTTTGACGCGATCTTCGCGGCGATGGGGATTGCCTGAAGCTAGGCGGTCTAAGTGCTGAGGCGGGTGATCAGGTCGGCTGTCACTCGTTCGATTCCCACCCGCTCGATCAGCGCGTCGTAGTTGGTGGTTGGTAGCTCGTCCTCGCTGGCGCTCCGGAGCGCTTCGGTAAGCGAATCGACGTCGCGTGGCTCGCAGATGTGAGCCGACGCGCTGAAGAGGGGGCCCATGTCGCCTACGTCTGAGAGGACCAACACACGGTGGTGCGCGGCAGCTTCGAGCACGCTGAGTGGCATCCCTTCGCTGTATGACGGAAGTACAAGGCAGTCGGTCTGCGCGAATAGCTCACCAATCTGCTCGTACTCAACGCGGCCGCGAAAATCGACATCTCCGCCGATGCCAAGCTCATCGCAGCGAGCCGCGAACGCCCCTGCATCAGGGCCGTCGCCGGCGACCGTCAGGTGCATCTCGCCGCTGACTGCGTGAACCTGTGCGAAGGCATCAGCGAGCTCGAAGATTCCTTTTGCGCGCTCGAGCCTGCCGAGAAAGAGCAGCCTGCGAATGTGCTCCGGTGGCGAGGTTGTCAGCCAAGGGCTGGTGTCGATCCCGTTGGGAATCATCGAGAGCTTCTCCGTCGGGTAGCCGAACTGAACCAAGTGGTCGTGGTTGGCTTGGCAGAGCGCGTTCATCACGTCGTTCGAGGAGACGAGCTTGCGGCTGAGGCGAGCGAGAGGTCGACGCTCGAGTTCGACGACGTCGTCCGAGTCGCCGCCCGTCTCAGCGGTAACGAGCGTCGGGAAGTTAACTAGACGAAGCATTTTGAGTAGGCCGACGACGAGGGCCGGGAGAGTGAAGGTGCGAACGACCGCAAACGCAACGCGGTGGCGGTTGCGCAGCAGCAGCGTCGCAATCGCCCTCGCAACGCGAAGTTGGACCATCAGACTGCGCTGTGGCGAAGAAGGGATGCGGACAATGCGAACTCCGTTCGCCGTTTCCTCTAGCGGCAGGTCGAGGCCGAGCTGCTCGGTGATCACGAGCGGCGAGTAGCCGAGTCGCTTGAACTCTCCGGCTAGCAGCGCGCACTCGCGTTCCATCCCGCCAAGAAGTGGCAGGAAGCGTGGAGTGACGATCAGGGCAACCGGTCGTTCACTCGTCGGCGCAATGTCGGTCATGATGGGGGCGATCCTTCGCTAGTTAGCCGGGATCGAAACCGGCCGCCCATGACCATCACCAATTCACATCCATCGGACGGGCCTCTGTGCGGAGCGACCGCCAGGTGAGTCTTCGAATCCTCCACGCCGTTGAGTTTTACAGCCCATCGGTCGGCGGCGCTCAAGAAGTCGTCAAACAGATCTCCGAGCGGCTTGCTGCGCGCGGCCATCAGGTGACCGTTGCGACCTCGCGGATCGATGCTCGTTCATCGCAATCAACCGGTGGCGTCGAGATCGAACAGTTCGACGTGCAGGGCAATGCTGTGCGCGGCCTTGAAGGTGAAGCGAAGCGCTATCAACGCTTCGTCATTGACGGCGACTTCGATCTCGTGATGACCTACGCGGCGCAGCAGTGGACGACCGACGCGCTGCTGCCGGTTATCGATCAGATCAAAGCGCCGCTGGTTCTAGCGCCGTGCGGTTTCTCTGCGCTCGATAATGAGGCCTACAGCGCATACTTCGAACGGCTGGCGCTCGAGCTGCCAAGGTTCGATGCATTGATCCTCCACTCAGAGGGCTACCAAGACGCTCGCTTTGCGCGGGCCGCCGGAGCCTCGAACATGCACCTGATACCCAACGGTGCCGATGAGCGCGAGTTTGGGCAGCTACCGGCTCGCGGTGCGTTTCGAGAGGCTCACGGAATCGGTGAGGACGAGCCGCTCGTTCTAACCGTTGGCGGCCATACCGGCCTAAAAGGCCACGCGCAGGCGATGGCGGCGTTTGCTCGTGCTACCGAGTGCAGCGGCGCAACCCTCGTGACCGTTGCCAACCAGCCAACCGGCCGTGGCTGCGCTTTTAGTTGCCGTCAGCGCTCACGCTGGCTCAACCTCACGCGGCGCGACCGCCGGGTTCTGCTCACCGACCCTCCGCGCGCCGAGGTTATCGCGGCCTACACCGACGCCGACGCATTCCTCTTCTGCTCGATGGTCGAATGTTCGCCGCTAGTGCTCTTTGAAGCGATGGCCGCCGGGCTGCCCTTTCTCTCGCTCGACGTTGGCAATGCGGCCGAGATCGCGGATTGGGGCGGCTGCGGCGAGATCGTTCCCTCCGGTCGCAACGCGGCCGGCAATGTGACCGCGCCAGCGAGCGCCGTCGCCGATCGGCTCAACGAGCTGCTCGCCGACCCAGAGCGCCGCAGCGAGATGAGCGTGAGCGGCAGGAGCGCCTGGCAGGAGCGCTTCACTTGGGAGCGGATCGCAGACCAGTACGAGCAGCTATACGAAAGCCTTCTGCGATGATCGGTCACCTCGATGCCTGAAGCCAGCCTCCGCGTTGCAGCCGTTGTTCTGGCCCGCGACAGGCCAACCCCGCTGCGGGAGACGCTCGACGCGTTGCTGCTGGAGCAGCCAGACGTTCTCGTGCTCGTCGATAATGAC
>Ga0194048_10000643_pt1 | contig 17062 bp, 13 predicted proteins | sample JunL225m_MetaG_FD_161685 | JGI IMG/M metagenome (GOLD analysis project Ga0194048, IMG submission 161685) | Anoxic zone freshwater microbial communities from boreal shield lake in IISD Experimental Lakes Area, Ontario, Canada - Jun2016-L222-5m | ecosystem: Environmental > Aquatic > Freshwater >...
CAGCCCGTCGGCGACGCCGCCGACGGGCTGGGTTGCGTAGGCGAGCTTCGTTGCGGCTCCGACGGTGATGGCGACGTTGCTGGAGGCGCCGGTTTGAGTGAGTCCGGTTCGGGTGGCGGTGAGGGTGTAGGTGCCTGCTGCGGCGGTGCCGGTGATCTGGCAGTTGGTGAACGTTGCGACGCCGCCAACCGCGCTGACGCTCGTACTTGTGCAGCCGAGTGCGCCCGCTGACGGGCCGCTGTTGAGTGTCAGGGTCACACCGCCGGTGTCACTCGTGACGACGTTGCCGTAGGAGTCCTGAACGGCCACGACGGGCGAGGTCGAGAAGTTGACGCCCTCGGCGACGCCTCCGACCGGCTGGGTCATGTACGCGAGCTTCGTTGCCGCGGCGACGTTGATCACGACGTTGCTTGAGGCTCCGGTTGGGCTGAGGCCGGTGCGGGTGCCGGTGAGGGTGTAGCTGCCTGCGGCGGCGGTGCCGGTGATCTTGCAGTTCGCGAACGTCGCCACGCCGGCCGCTGCCGCCACCGAGTTGGCCGTGCACGCGAGCGTGCCGGCGCCGGGGCCGCTAGCGACTGCCAGCGCGACGTTGCCCGTATCCGACGTCACGACGTTGCCGTAGGCGTCCTGCACCGCGACAACAGGAGACGTTGTGAAGTTCGTCCCCTCGGTGACGTTCCCGACAGGCTGGGTCGTGTAGGCGAGCTTGGACGCTGCGCCGATGTTGATCACGACGTTGTTCGACGCCGGGGTCTGGGAGACGCCCGCTCGCGTTGCCACCAGGGCGTATGTCCCGGCCGCCGCCGTCCCGGTGATCTTGCAGCTCGTGAACGTCGCGACACCGGCAACCGCGTTGATCGTGGGGAAGTTGCTGTTGGAGCAGGTCAGGACACCACCTGCGGGGCCGCCGTTGATCGAGAGCGTCACCGCTCCGGTGTCGCTCGTGATCACGTTGCCGGTGCTGTCCTCGACCTTGACCACCGGTGACGTTCCGAAGTTGACGCCTTCGGCCACGCCGCCGACCGGCTGGGTCGTGAACACGAGCTTGTTCGCCGTCCCTGCGCTGACGACGACGTTGTTTGAGTTCCCTGTTCCGGTGAGGCCGCTGCGTGTTGCCGCGAGCGTGTATGTGCCAGCGGCGCTCAAGCCGGTGATCTGGCAGTTCGTGAACGTCGCCACGCCGGCGACCGCCGTAACCGTCGGGAAGCCAGCGTTCGAACACGTGAGCGAGCCGCCGCTGGGGCCGCTCGTGATCGCGAGGGTGATGGTTCCGGAGTCAGCCGTGACGACATTCCCCGCCGAGTCCTTAACCTTCACCACCGGCGAGATTGAGAACGTCGTTCCAGCAGGGCCTCCGGCGGTCGGCTGCGTGGTGAAGACGAGTTGCGACGCCGCACCGGAGGTGAGGGTGACGCTGCTCGCCGTGCTCGCCCCAGTCCATGTTCGCCAGATCGCCTTCACCACGTAGGTGTGGCTCCCGGCGGAGAGACCCGTGTCGGTGCAACTCGTCACCGTCGTGGGGGAACTCGATGTGGGACATCCGGTCGGTGACCCTCCGTCTCGCGAGACCGAGTAGGTGACAGCTCCGCTCGAGCCTGCGGGGACGGCAACGGTCGACCATGCGAGCGAGACCTGACCGGCGCCGGCGGTCGCTGACGTGATCGTCGGTGACCCGAGTCCTCCTGTCGTGACCGTCCCCGACGCCTTCCCCGTCGAGCTGAGGTAGGCAAACGCGGTGACGGCCAGCAGCAGGACGGCGATCGCAGCCGACGGAACGACGAGCCGACGGAGCAACAGGGCGGCCCCGCAAGGGGTGGAGGAGGTTCGCCTCACGAGGCGCCGTCGTAGCTGAGGGTGATGGTCACGCCCTTACAGCCGTCCTGGTTCACTGGACGGTCGATCAGTCGGACGCCCGGCCACGTGCTCTGCGCAAACCCGAGTGACTGCAGGCTCGAGAGTCCCGAGGGGATCAGGAAGGGATATTCCCCGCTGAACTGCGTCACGGCGAAGTCCGCGATCGTGCAAGGAGTCGATGTGCGAGCGTTGGGGGCAGAGACCGACGAGATCGCCACGGTGAGGTTTGCCACCCGCACGCCGTCCGCCCCGCTGCCGCCGTTGCCGACGTTCGGGTTCGAGAAGGTCAGGTTGATGGGTGAGGGCGCCGCGCCGGGATAGAGCAGCGCCGCCGCATTCCCGCTCACGGTGTACGGAAGCCCGGCACGCACGCCGGTGACGATCCATCTCTTCGTGATCGTCGCCGAGGGGTTTCCCGCCCTGTCCATAGCAACGACCGAGAAGGTGTGGGTTCCGGCGGTCACGACGATCGTCAGCGGGCTGACGCACGCGCTGGCCTTGCCGGCGTCTACGCGACACGTCGTCGAAGCAATGCCCGACCCGCTGCCGTCAGTCCCGTTCCAGGTGAACGTCGTAGCCGTCGTCGCACTCCTCTTCGGCGGCGTCTGGGTGAATGACACGACCGGAGCGATCGTGTCGACCATCCACGTCTGTGACGTGATCGTCGACGGGTTGCTCGCCGGATCGAGGGATTTGACATCGAAGGTGTGGCTTCCCTGTGTGAGACCGGAGTATGCGGCCGGGCTTGCGCACGCGGTGAACGGGGAGCCGTCAAGGCGGCAGCGGAAGCGGAGCGCCGCGTCGTTGTCACTGCCGTTGCGTGCGTTCGAGCGCGAGACCTCGAGACCGGTGAATGTGAACGTCGCCTTCGTCGAGGGAGAGAACTCGGGCGGTGCCGACGTGATCAGCGGAGCAGGGGGCGGGCTCGTGTCGACTGTCCAGCTGACCGTCGTCGCACTCGATGTTCTGGTGTCTACGATCGCGCGAACCTGGAAGGTGTGTGTTCCTGCGCCGAGGCCGGTGTACGCCTTCGAGCTCGGGCGAGTGGTGCCGCAGTCACCGAACACTGACGTGTCCAGCGCGCACTGGAACTTCGTCACGACCTGAGCGTCCGTGTAGCTGAACGACGCCGAGGTCTGATTGGTGCTCACGGCGGGGGTCATGGTGATCGAGGGCGGCGTGGGGACGCCAGCCGCTGACTTTCCGATGGCGACGAGCGCGAAGACACTGATGAGAAGCACGCCGACGACGGTGCGTCTCATCGCTGCCTTCCCGAATCGTGCTGCCATTCCGTGCTCCTCTGCCTGGTGTCGTCCTCTCCCGAGACGGGCGGTCGCCGTCAGAGCGCAGGAGAAGAAGGGAGAGGTGGGGGCGAACCATCCGCCCCCACCTCTGGGTCGTTGCGCCTACTAGCTGGCGGCGAGGTACAGCGGGACGGTCGCGTTCTTGCAGCCGTCCTGATTGCTGCCCGTGTCGACCATCTGAAGCGTGATCGAACCGTCAGCCTGCGCATCAGCGGCGAGGTTGGCGGCCTGGCGGGTGTCGTTGTACGTCGCGCCTGCCGTAGCGCCTTCGATCGAGAAGTCGTCCTTCGAGCAGCCCGTGACCGAAACCCACGGCGTGCCGTCTGAGTTCGCGATGGTGACGGCGACGTTGGCGAGGCTCTGCTTACCGGTGCTGTTGTTCTTGACGTGGTAGACGACGTTCTCGGTCGGGCCAGCCGGGGTGAGCGGCCCACCCGTTGCTGCGGCGGTCGAGACGGCCCATGTCGTCGAGGTGCCGACGCTTGCCGTACCCGAGCCCTTACCGGTGCTCGTGAAGAATGCGAACGCGCCGACCGCGGAGATCGCGACGACGGCGAAACCGACGAGAAGAGCGACGCTCTTCTTCATTTTGAAGATCTTCATGTGATTCCTTACCTCCGTTGAGTGTTTCGAGAGCGACGACCGGGAGACGCTGCGATCCGACTGAACCCCTGCCGCGATGGCTGGGTCTCGTCCGGACGCGGGCCGCCGTTGCCGGCAACGACCGCCGTACGGCTGAACACAGACGACTGTAGGAGGGCACGTTCAGCCCGCTCTCAGAGCAGAATCAAGATCTCGTCAAGCATCGCGTGCCCAACGAAGCGACTTCCCGTATAGCTTTCGTTGATGCGGAAGATCCTGGTGATCGAGGACGCGCCCGAATACCGCGAGCTTCTGACAGCGCTCTTCGCGGGTGACGGGTTCGAGGTCGAGTCGGCCGAGAATGCCGAGGACGGCGTTGCTCTCGCGAAGTCGTTCGCCCCCGACGTCGTCATCCTCGACATCGGACTTCAGGGGGTCGACGGGATCGAGGTATGCCGCCGCATCAGGACGTTCAGCGACACATACGTGATCATGTTGACCGCGCGCGATGAGGAGATCGACCGTCTTGTTGGCCTCACTGCGGGCGCCGACGACTACGTCACGAAGCCGTTCTTTCCCCGCGAGCTCGCTGCCCGTGTCCAGGCCGTCCTCCGTCGTCCCCGAGGCGGGGCAGCCGTCGCCGGCGCATCGACCAGTGTCCGCGTCTTCGGCGATCTTGCGATCGACCCACAGGCGAGGATCGTGACGCTGGCCGCCGTGGAGCTTGAGCTGACGAAGATCGAGTACGAGCTACTCGACGCCCTCACGGAGAACCCGCGCCTCTCGCTGAGCCGCCAGCAGCTGCTCGACCGGGTCTGGGGGGACAACTGGTTCGGTGACGACCACGTCGTCGACGTTCACGTTTCGAACCTCCGCAAGAAGCTCGGCGAGGATCCGAAGAACCCTCGCTTCGTCCGGACCGTCCGTGGGTTCGGCTATCGGCTCGGCGACGGCGCTAGCGCCTAGCTGGCGTCGCGGACGCCTGCTCTCCAGGCGCGCACGAGGTCGGCTGCTCGCTCGAGCGCCTCAAGCAACGCTTCGGTCTCGCGCTTGTGTACCGGTTGTTCGTGGACGCTCCGTTCCTCCAGCTCGGCGGCAAGCATGCTCGCATGCGACGCACCGATCAGGGAGCACGTCGACTTGAGCAGGTGCGCCGTCTCGCGCACCCGAGCGGCGTCACGGCTTTTTTGGGCGACCCGGAGTGCACCGACGCGGATCGGGAGTCGTTCCAGCCAGAGATCGGTGATGCGTTCTACCGCGTCCTTCCCGAGATCGTTGGCTATACCCTCGAGGGTGCGGTATACACCGGCGGGAACGTGCTCATCAGCCTTGGGCGCTGCGGCGACCGAGAGCCACCGTCTGACAATGTCCGTGAGCGCGACCAGCCTGAGAGGCTTCGTGGCGAAGTCGTCCATACCGGCGGCCAAGCACGTGGCCCGATCCTGCGGCATAGCATTCGCGGTGAGCGCGATGATCGGCGTGCGTTGGTGCCCGATCGCGCTCTCCCAGGCACGGATTGCGTTCGTCGCCACGAGGCCGTTCACGTCGGGCATCCGGATGTCCATCAGGATGAGGGAGTAGTTGCCGTGCTTCACAGCCTCGATTGAGGCTCGTCCGGATGCGACGGCGTCGGAGGTCACGCCGAGATGCGCAAGCTGTCGGACGACGAGTTCGCGGTTGTCGTCGTGGTCCTCGACCACGAGCACGGTTCCGGCGAATCCATGCGCCTCGGCGGCACGCCGGCGCTCGTCACGAAACGGGTCGTGGTTGTCGCTGCTGCGACGCCGCTCCCGCCGGAGCGGTAGGGCCACGGTCACTGTCGTCCCGACGTCGGGTGCGCTGTGGAGCTTGATCTCGCCGTCCATGAGCAGGACGAGCTGCCTGGTGATTGAGAGACCGAGACCGGTGCCTTCGTGCCGTCGTGTCGATGACGAGTCAGCCTGGGTGAATGGTTCGAAGATCGTCTTCAGGTACGCCGGCGCTATGCCGACGCCGGTGTCCGTCACGACGAAGCTGATGGTTGCACTCCGGGCGGAGGCGCGTGACGTGCGGACGTCGAGCGTGATTGTCCCCGTCTCTGTGAACTTCACCGCGTTGGCGATGAGGTTGAGGAGCACCTGGCGCAGTCGGCCGCCGTCACCCACAAGGTCGGTTGGAACCTCCGTGTCGATCGTATGACGGAGCTGCACATTCTTCTTCTTCGTGGCGCTCGCGCGCATCACACCGATCACGCCTTCAACGAGCGCGCGGATGTCGAGCGGTTCGTTCACGAGCTCGAGGTGTCCTGATTCGGCGTGTTGGAGATCGAGAATGTCATTGATGATCGCCAGGAGTGCCAACGCGGAGCTGCTGACGACGGCGAGCAGATCTGCCTGCTCCGGGTCGAGGAGCGTTCCCTGGAGCAGGTCGAGCGTTCCGAGGATGCCGTGCATCGGCGTGCGGATCTCGTGACTGACCGTTGCCAGAAACTCCGACTTCGCGACTGACGCCGCGATCGCCTGGTCGCGGGCTGTCGTGGTCTCTCGCTCCATCGCGATCTGAGGGGTGATGTCACGGTAGACCCAGAGGCGGCCACGGCATGAGTCGCCGACGAAGGTCGGGACGTAGTCCCAAGAATGCATGCGACCGTCTGCGAAGAGGAGCTGCTCTTGGGTAACGGTCTCCCGGCCTGCAACCAGCTCGGCGACGCGCGCGACGTAGAGGCCCGGGTCTGCCATGAGGTGCTTCGACCGTTCGGCGGAGTCGCTCCAGTCCGTCCCAATGATGTCCGCGGGAGCTACTGGCAGCTCGAATAGCGAGCAGAACGCGGCGTTCACCAGCGCAACGCGCCGGTGCTCATCCTCCATCATGATCGCAACTGGTGTGCTCTCGATGAGTGTCTGGGCTCGGACGCTCATCTCGCGGAGAGCGTCTTCCGCAGCCCGCTGTTCGGTGACATTGAGCATGTAGCCAAGCCGGTAGAGCGGTACTCCGTCATCGTCGACTACGACCCTGTCCTCGGCCTTGACCCAGACGGTGCGGCCGTCTGCGGCGATCAGTCGGAAGTCTGCCTTGAACGATCCTCCATTACGAGTAGCCTCAACGTGGGACTGAAGCACCCGCTCATTGTCGTCGGGATGCAGGATGGTCAGCAAGAAGTTCGGGATGGACGTCCATTGCTCCGCTGAGTACCCGGCGAGGTCGACCACGTTCCGGCTGGTGAACGTCGTGGTGACGTCTTCGCCGAGTTCGTCGGTGTACGTGACGAGCGGCTGCTGCTCGACGAGCGTTCGGTAGCGGCGCTCGGACACGGCGAGCGCCGCTTTCACAGTGTGCTGCTCAAGCGCGGAGCGCTCGAGCAGCACGTTCAGGGTCGCGAGATCCCGGAGGCTGATGTCCTGGGTGCGGCGTATCAGCAGGAGGTCGGGCGTCGGGTCTGCCAAGGCGAAGTCCTGAAACCCGAGTCCAATCCGAGCCAGATCAGCCTCGTCTGTGAGGACGAGCGAGCCGAAGAAGATGATCCGGTCTCCGCCGGGGACGAGTATCGGTTGGTAGCGCAGTTTGAGCGCACCGCCGGTTGTCCGTACGTGCAACGAGATTCCGGTGGAGGCTCGCACGTCGGCGCCTGTCCTGACACCGTGAGGACGGTGGACCTCGAACTCGTCGAAAAATTCACGGCCGGCGAGATCGCGGCCGAGCGCCTTCCGGAGGGACGGTCCGATCCGTTCGATGGTCAGGTCGCCGGCGCAGACGATCGCGAACGGTGCGATCGCGTCGAGCTCGTGCGCGCCGAGCGCGATCGACAGCATCGGGTTAGAGGACGACTTCGAACACGTCGTGGTCGTTCGACTCACCGCGTGACGCGGTCTGGGTGATCGTCACGTCGGTCTTGCAGAGCTCGGCGAGTCCCTCAAGCAGACCGACCAGGAAGGGCGCGAGACCCTCGCGTTCTGATCGGTAGTGCAAGACGGCGCGGTCATCGCCCACGAGTTCGACCTTGATCGACGGTGGCCGAAGCTGGGGGAGGATCGCCTGGATCCGGGCGTGCATGTCGTCGAGGCCGACGAGGATGTCTCGGTATGCGAGTCCATGCCCCTCGAGGAAGTCGCGGTAGTTCTCGACGGCGATCCGAGTGATCCAGTAGCGGCCGATGCTGCCGAGGATCTCGTCCGCCGGGATGGCAACCTCTGCCGACGCGTTGGCGACGAGTGCGTAGGTGAGCGCATCGTCGTAGGGGTGGAACGCCGCGAAGGTTCCGTGCGGCGCATCTGACCGCTCGACGATCCGGGACCAGACCTCCTCACCGTGATCCTCGAGCACGAGTCGCCGGATCGCATCGTTGATGAGGCCGTACATCGAGCACCACAGCTTATCGGTCGGCTCCTGGTCGACCTCGCGTGCGGACGCGGACGCTCGGCTAGGCTCGGAGAATGAGTTCTGTTCCGCCGCTCAAGCAGCCCGCCGATGGTGCCGATGCGCGCCTTGACGATCACGCGTACGAGGCGCTGATCGTTGTCTCCTTCGGCGGCCCCGAAGGGATGGACGATGTGATCCCGTTCCTCGAGAACGTGACACGGGGCCGCAACATCCCCCGTGAGAGGCTCGCGGAGGTGGGGCATCACTACGAGCTGTTCGGTGGCGTCAGCCCGATCAACGCGCAGAATCGCGCACTGATCGAGGCTCTCGAGGCGGAGTTCTCGGTTCGCGGCATCGACCTGCCGATCTACTTCGGAAATCGCAACTGGGATCCGTACCTCGCCGACACCCTCGGAGAGATGCGCGACGCGGGCATCACGCGCGCGCTTGCCTTCTTCACCTCCGCGTTTAGCTCGTACTCGGGCTGCCGCCAGTACCGCGAGGACATCTTCCGTGCACAGGAGGCGGTCGGCCCGGACGCGCCGGATGTCCTCAAGCTGCGGACGTTCTACAACCATCCGGGGTTCGTCGAGGCGAACGCCGATCGTGTCCGCGACGCACTCGCCGAGGTGCCCGAGGAGCGGCGTGCCACGACACCGGTCGTGTTCACGGCTCACAGCATCCCGAACTCGATGGCCGACCAGTGTCGCTACGCCGACCAGCTCGCCGAGACGGCCCGCCTCGTCGCCGAGGCCGTCCACGCACCGTCGTACACCGTCGTCTACCAGAGCCGAAGCGGCTCACCTCACGTCCCGTGGCTCGAGCCCGACGTCTGCGACCACCTCCGTGACCTCCACGCCGCAGGCGCGACGGATGTCGTCGTCGCGCCGATCGGATTCGTCTCCGACCACATCGAGGTGCTCTACGACCTCGATATCGAGGCGGTCGACCTCGGACGCGAGATCGGGCTCAACGTCGTGCGCGCCGGCACCGCCGGAACGCATCCGGCGTACGTCTCGATGATCTGCGAGCTCATCGAGGAGCGCCTCGGCTCGTCCGCCGAGAAGCGTGCGGTCGGCCGATTCGGCCCGAACCCGGACGTCTGTCCGACGAACTGCTGCCTGCCCGGCTCGGGCGCGCCGTCGCCATGGGCGCCGGCCGCGACCTAGTCCGCCCGCTCGTCAGCGCCGGGCGGTGAGCAGGCGCGGCAGGAGGGCTGGAAGCTCGCGGCGTGACCGGCGCACGGCGCCGTGAAGAGTTGCTGTGGTGTCGTCGTGGATCCCGGCACCGTGGCCGCAGAGCAGATGGTCGGGCTCGAACCGCAGGAGCGTGACGGGCGGGCGCACCATGCGCAGCAGCGGATGGACGCCGAGTGGGCGCCCGGGAGCGCAGTAGTAACGAGCGGTGCCGACGGCCTCGGCGACAACGAGCGTCTGCCGTTCCGCCCACCAGAGTCCGGTCTCCCTCCAGCCGGGTATGGCTGGGACGGTGATCATCTCGAAGGGTGAGTCGGGTACGTCTTGCGGCGTCACAAGCTGGGGCACACCAAGACGTGTCGCGACGGATGCAGCGTCGCGGCGGTGACGGTCGAGCAGTTGAATCACGCCACGGGGCTCGCCGAGCGTGCGAACACGATCGTCGAGACCGGCGAAGTCGACCGGATCGATCAGCCAGACCCCGCCGTTGCTCGCGATGGCGTGGGAGGCACGTTGCATCCACGGCGGCTCGGCCGAGATCCAGCCGAACCCGGTGTCGCTCTCATCGCAGAACGTGGGTGGCTCTGTCGTCATCGGGCAACGGCTCCGGTTCGCGCGGCGGCGAAGGCGGCGCTCGCCGCGGCGTGATCGACGATCGGCGCCGGATATCCGAGCTCCGCGAGGGCAGCTGCCCCGAGCGTCCACGGCTCATGGATCGCCTTTGCCGACAGACCCGCCAGTTCGGGGACGTAGCGGCGCACGTACGCCCCGTCCGGGTCGAAGCGGTGGGCCTGACGGACGGGGTTGAACATCCGGTTTGGCCGGGTGTCGGTCCCCGTGCCTGCAACCCACTGCCAGTTGGCGGAGTTGCTCGCCACATCACCGTCGACGAGAAGCGCCATGAAGTGCGCAGCGCCGGCGCGCCAGTCGATTCGCAGGTGCTTGACGAGAAACGATGCGGCGAGGAGCCGCGCCCGCCCGGGCATCCAGCCTTCAGCGAGGAGCTGACGCATGGACGCATCGACGATCGGATATCCCGTCACACCCTCACGCCACGCAAGGAGGCCTTCCTCATCGTCGTTCCAACGATCGCCTCGCGGTCGGTAGTCGGCGAACGGCAGGTCGGGACGAGCGGCAAGGAGCTGCAACGAGAAGTCGCGCCAGCAGAGCTGGCGGAGGAATGGCTCTGTGCCAGGCTGGCCTGCGACCCTTCGGGCCACCTCGACCGCCGAGATGCATCCGAAGTGGAGCGCGGTCGACAGCCCGGAGGTCGCATCCGGCGCGAATCCGTTTCTTGTCTCGTCGTACTGCGCGAGCCGTTCTGCGACGAAGGCGGAGAGAAGGGCTCGCGCCGCCGTCTCGCCGGATGCCGGGAGCTCGGGCGACGGGACGCCGTCCGTGATGTCTGCGAGCGCCGGGATCTCTCCGGGATCGATGCCAGGCGGCAGCTCGATGGCTGCCGGGGTTCGGGCCAGAGGGCGCACTGCGGCTCGTGACCATGCGTTCCAGTACGGCGTGAACACGCGGTAGTGATCGCCACCGACCGGATGAACATCGCCCGGAGCGACAACGGCTGAGCCGGGCGTCACGTGGACGTCCAAGCGTTCGCGGAGTCGCCGGAGTCGCCGTGTCGCGTATGCGCTCGCATCGTCGGCGACGTACACGGCGCTCGCGCCAAGGGCCGCGATCGCATCGACGACATCGCCGCGTCGGACGACGAGCGCGCCTCCGAGCGAGTCGCGGAGCGAGCGCAGCGCTCCGAGGAGGTACGCGGTGCGGTTCGGTGATCCGAGCAGCCGGTCGTCCAGGACGAAGAGCGGGATCACTAGGGGATGAACCGACACCGCCTGCGCGAGCGTCGGGTTGTCGTGGAGGCGCAGGTCGCGTGTGAAGAGAACGACCGGCGGCGTCATCGAGTCTCGGCGCCGAGGATCTCCACAAGACGCTTCGTTCTGAACGAGAACAGCTGCCGAAGGATCGCGCGGTGCCCGAGCCGGTCGGCGACCGACCCGAGCGGCCCACCGTAGAGCCTGTAGCTGATCCGGTCGTGGATCGCAGTCCCACCCTCCGTCTCGCTGAACGTGTGGGTGTGCTCCCAGCTGCGGTACGGCCCGCGTACCTGCAGGTCTGCAAAGCGGTTCGGAGGATCCCAGACGGTGATCTCGGCATCCCAGATGACCGGGAAGCCAAACGGCGCAGTCCGATATCGAAGGCGCGAGCCCTCTCCGACCGACGCGGGCGGATCGATGAGCCGCATCCGGATCCAGCCCGGTGTCAGGTGTTCAAGGTTTCGTGGCTCCGCGAAGAACGATGAGACCTGCTCGAGCGGAAATGGCACGATTCTGGTGGTCTCGTAGACGGGCATGCGGACACCGAATCGTAGTGACGCCGATCCGGGTGGGCGCGGCGGGGCACCGCTCGTCTCGCTACCGGGAAGAGCAGTGAGCCGCAGGACATCAGTCGTGGCAGATGTCGCCGACTTCGGCGATGCCGGTGATCAGGATGTCCTTGGTGCGAAGCCGTACAGACTCATCATGTGATCCGGACTCCACGACGACGCTCTCACGGCCGGCGACGTGCCGGTCGACGACGAGCCGGTCGCCGTGCGGGCCGCCGATCGGCGGAACTGCCCCGATCTCGAACCGTGGGTATGCGGCCACGAGTTCGTCTTCGGTTGCGAGTCGCGTGTCGTGCGGCAGGTCGAGCAGGCTGCGGACCTTGAGGAGATCGAGCCGCTCGGATGCCGGAATGACGCAACGGACAAAGCCGTTGCCGGTGGTCAAGATGATGGTCTTTGCAACCTCATCTTCGGACAGGCCGAGAGCCGCCGCCGCGTCCCGAGCGCGCTCGGTATGCCGGTGCGGCGCCAGTTCGAACTCGACGCTCTCCCGGGTGAGGAACTCGGCCAGCTCCGCGGTATGGGGCCTCATCGTTTGCTGCTCGGTTGGTGTCATCGTTCTCACCTCCACTCGTTCGGACTGAAGCGTCGCTCGGCCCAAACCCTGCGGCATCCGTGGCCACACCGATACGTCAGGCGGTTTTCACGGACGTATCGAATGCCCTCGGTCATGTGACCTTCCTTTTGGGGGATTGTGGCCGGTGCCGCTCCGACTATAATCCGGTCATCAGCGCTCCCGGCTGCGGGGCTTCGGAGGCTGATTTCAGTGGTGCGGCGACAGAAGGGAACTGCGGCTTGACGGGCGTACGTGATCTTTGCTCGGCTGGAATTCGGGCAGGCCTCCTACTCGCCTTGGCGTGCCTCCTGACAGGGCAGGCCGCGGCCGCGACGAGCGGCCTCGGCGCTCCCCATCGCGTTGCTGCTCCGCGTCACGCGACGGCTCCACATCGCGTCAATGCCACGAACGCGTCGGAGCCGGGCAAGGAGAGCGTCCCCGGGCCAAGCAAGTTCGCCTCCACGGTCAGCTCACCGGGCAACCTCACCTGGCATACCGGTCCCGTCATGCACACGAACACGACGTATGCCATCTACTGGATTCCGGCCGGGTACTCGGTCAGCGCGAACTACACGGGCCTTATCGATGGCTACTTCAAGAACCTTGCTGCTGCGAGTGGTGCCGTCACGAACGTCTATACGGCAAGCACGCAGTACTTCGATGCAACCGGCCCGGTCACGACGCAGTCGACGTTCGGCGGGTCGATCATCGACACGAACCCATACCCCGCATCCGGGTGCACCGACTACGTCGACCAGACGCTGACCACGAAGGCTGCGATGTGTCTGACAGACGCGCAGATCCAGACGGAGCTGAATCGTGTCATCACCGCGCAGGGGTGGCCACGCGGCCTTACGAACATGTACTTCATCTTCACGCCGAAGAACGTCGGCAGCTGCTTCGACAGCGGTTCGACGACCTGCGCGTACACCTACTACTGCGGGTACCACCAGTACCTTGGCTCGACGTCGAGCCCGACGATCTACGCGAACGAGCCGTATGACGCATTCGTCCCGGGTGCGTGCGGCGCGCCGACGTCGCCGAACGGAGATGACGCTGACTCCACGCTCAGCGTCGTCAGCCATGAGCACAACGAGGCGATCACCGACCCGCTCAGTACCGGCTGGTACGACCCGTCCGGAAACGAGAACGGCGACAAGTGTTCATGGACGTACGGCACGGCGCTCGGGTCGACGACGACCGGCTCGTACAACCAGCTGATCGGAACCGGCAAGTACTACCTCCAGCAGGAGTGGAGCAACGCGTCGAGCTCGTGCGTCCTGCGCGGCCCGACGACCGCACCGACCGCGACGAGCTACTCGCCGTCGAGCGGCTCACCGGGCACGTCGGTCTCCATCTCCGGCACGTCCTTTGTTGGCGTCACGTCGGTCACGTTCAACAGCGCCGCTGCCGCGTTCACCGCCGGCTCCTGGACATCGATCACTGCGACGGTTCCGGCTGGTGCGACCACCGGCCCGGTTGTCGTCAAGACGCAGACGGGCAGCGTCACGGTGGGCACGTTCACCATGGCTCCCGCCCCGACGATCTCGACCTTCTCCCCGACGAGCGGTGCGGCCGGAGCGAGAGTCTCGATCGCAGGCTCCAACCTGACCGGCGCCAGCACCGTCAAGTTCGGCGGTGTTGCGGCGACGTCGTACACCGTTGTCTCTGCGACGTCGATCACCGCGACGGTGCCGCCAGGCGCTGTCACCGGCTCTGTGAGCGTCACGACGGCAGGCGGCACGGCGACGAGCCCCGCAGCGTTCACGGTCGTTGCTGTGCCGACCATCTCGAGCTTCTCGCCGGCCACCGGAGCTGTCGGATCGAGCGTCACGCTCACGGGCACTGCGCTCACCGGTGCGAGCGCTGTCAAGTTCAACGGGGTCGCTGCGACCTACACCGTCGTCTCGGCCACCTCTGTCACAGCGACAGTTCCGGTGGGAGCGACAACGGGCAAGGTCTCGGTCACGACGCCTGGCGGAACAGCGTCGAGCAGCAGCAGCTTTACCGTCGTCGCGGCGCCGGCCATCACGAGCCTCTCGCCGACGAGCGGCTCTGTCGGGACGAGCGTCACGATCAGCGGCTCCGGGCTGTCCGGCACCACGGCTGTGACGTTCAACGGTGTGAAGGCGACGTTCAAGGTCGCGTCGACGGGCACGTCGGTGACCACGACCGTTCCGACGGGCGCCACCACCGGCTCGGTCAAGGTCACCACCCCGGGTGGGACCGCGGCGAGCAGCGTCGTCTTCACCGTCAAGTAGCGATCGGTCTAGGCTCCGCTTCGTGGCGGAGGGTGTGCAGCCGGTCGGCGAGCAGCGGCGATGGTTCGTGCCTGGTGTCCGGGCGATCGGTCTCGCCAGCTTCCTGTCGGATCTCGGACACGAGGTGCCGACGGCGCTTCTGCCGAGTCTTCTGACAACGACCCTTGGGCTAGGAGCAGATCGAGCAGCAGCAACCCTTGGCGCGATCGAAGGCGTCGCGGACGGTGCGGCCGGAGTCGCGCGGCTCGGGGGCGGTCCGCTCGCCGACGATCCACACCGACGGCGAGCGACAGCGGTTGGTGGCTACGCGATGACGGCGGTCTTCTCCTCGCTGATCGCAGCGACAACCGCGGCCTGGCAGGTCGGTGTGTTGCGTGCCGTAGCGTGGGGTGCCCGGGGCGCTCGGAGCCCGTCGCGAAATGCGCTGCTGGCTGATCTCGTCCCCGCGTCGGCCTATGGGCGCGCCTATGGGTTCGAGCGGGCGATGGACAACCTCGGTGCGATCGGCGGGCCGCTGCTTGCACTCGGCCTCGTGGCGCTTGTCGGCGTGCGAGCAGCGATTGCGTTGTCGTTCATCCCGGCTGCGCTCGCGGCGGTCGCGATCGTCGTTGCAGTGAGGTCTGCGCCGACACTCGGCGCGCGGGAGCGGCGCCCGTTGCGGATTCATGTTCGCTCCGTGCTCCACGGCCGTCTGCGGGGACTCGTCGCCGGGATCGCGGCGTTCGAGCTCGCGAACGTTGCGGCGACGCTTCTCATCCTCCGTGCACTCAACCTTCTCAGCCCGGGTGAGAGCTACTCGGCGACGGCGCTTGTTCTCTACGCGGGGTACAACCTCGCCGCGACGCTGATCGCCGTGCCGGGCGGCGTCGTCACCGACCGACGCGGTCCGGACGCCGTTCTCGTTGCCGGCGCCGTAGCGTTTGCTGCTGCCTTTACCGGCTTCGCATTCGTCGGTGCGAGCGTCGGTGCGCTCGCGGCCTGCTTCGTGGTGGCTGGTGCCGGGATTGGCCTCGCCGAGTCCGCACAGTCCGCCGCGGTTGCCACGCATGCGCCCGTCGAGTTGCGTGGCTCGGCCTTTGGCCTGGTTGCCGGCGTGCAGGCGTTTGCAAACCTTGCTGCGAGCGCCGTCGCGGGGCTGCTGTACGCCACGGTCTCGCCGCGCGCAGCCTTCCTCTACCTGGCTGGCTGGGCGGCTCTGAGCGCCGGCCTCTTCTGCGTCACTCTCGTCCGGCGGCGCGAGGGACACTGACCGAATCGGAGCGGACGCTGGCGACAGATGGCGTTCCACTTTCGACTCGTCCGCGTTACAGACACATCACTTCTTGCTCGGTACGTTGGCCTCTCCGACAACGAGGAGGGCTGAGATGTTCAAAGAGTTGACGCGAGAGCTACTCGATCTGAACGCGAGCGTGCAGGGGACGGCAGCGACGCGGTTTGCCTTCGTGATCGACTGCTGCAGTTGCTGCTGCTGTGGCTGCTTCGTCTTCTGCCGATGACGGCCGCTGTTCCAGCTGATGCTCGGGGTGACCGGAGGCGACGGGTATGAGCGAGGGGCCCTTCGACCGCCCGCTGCTCGCCCCGTGGTACCGGCTCGTCGGGGACGGCGATCGGCTACTGCTCGAACACGGGCAGGCGGTCGTCGTCCTCGAGGGCGCTGCCGTGCGGCGGTTTCTGCCAGCACTTCTTCCGCTCCTCGACGGCACGCGGACGATCGGCGATCTCGCCGTCTTGCTCGGCGACGCGTCCAGGCCGGCGATCGAGCAGGCGATCGACGTGCTCGGCGCGCATGGCGTTCTCAGTGAGGGTGCGCCTGCGGACGAGGGCACGCGGGCCGCTGCTCATCTCCTTGCCGCGGCTCGCGGCCTCGCCCCGTCGCTTGTGGGTGAGCGCCTCGCTGGTTGCAACGTCGGCATCGCCGGACGATCTGCCTCTAGCGTTGAGATCGCGCGCCTCCTGCGACTGGCGGGAGTGGGGGACGTCCGTCGCGTGTCGTGGCGGGGTGACTCGGAGGTCGGCTTCGTGATCACCGCACCCGCTCCGGACGAGGCGGCCGCTCTGCCGGAGTGGAACGCGCGGGCGCTCGAACGGGGAACGGTGTGGCTTCCGGTTCGTCCGTTCGACGGGCACCACGCCGCAGTCGGTCCGTTGATCGTTCCGCGCGAGTCTGGCTGCTACGCGTGCCTGTTGCTGCGACGAGAGGCGAACCTGGAGTACGGAGCTGTCCTCGAAGAGATCGAGCGCATCCCGATCGCGGCAACCGCCGACTCCGGAGTCGAGGCGATCACGGCGGGTATCGCCGCGCACCTCGCGCTTCGCTGGATCGGGGGCAACGACACAACGCTTCCCGGCGTACTGCATGCGTTGGAGCTGTTCCCGCGTCTCACACTCACGGAACACCACGTACTGCGGGTCCCACGGTGTCCCGCATGTTCGCCCGTCGCGAGCGTTGCGTCGCCGCTTCCCTGGCACGGTGTGGCGGCGGCATGATCACGGCCCTACCAGAGCCTCTCCGCCGGGCAGTCTCCCGGTACACGGGAATTGTCAGGACGCTCGAAGAGCCGCTGCCGACGCCACAC
>Ga0194048_10000645_pt1 | contig 17020 bp, 16 predicted proteins | sample JunL225m_MetaG_FD_161685 | JGI IMG/M metagenome (GOLD analysis project Ga0194048, IMG submission 161685) | Anoxic zone freshwater microbial communities from boreal shield lake in IISD Experimental Lakes Area, Ontario, Canada - Jun2016-L222-5m | ecosystem: Environmental > Aquatic > Freshwater >...
CCACTCAACCGTCAATTCGTTTGCATGCCCAGTCGTGGCCGCCGTTAACCCCGTCGGTGACGACTTTGCTAAACGAATCAGTGACGCAAGGTCATTGGCTTGACTTTGAGGCGGCACGACCAGCACATGCGGGTAACCGGCAACCGAACCGATCGGCGCGAAATCGCGTTCAATGTCGTAGGGGAGTTTGGCATAACGAGCCCCCGCCACCGATAGCGTACCGCTCGAAGCAAGCATCAGCGTGTAGCCATCGGCAGGGCTTTTAATCAATTCGATCGCTGCAATCTGCGCGTTTGCGCCCGGACGATTATCGATCAACACTTGCTGTCCAAGCGCTTTGCTCATGCCATCCGCCATCGCGCGCGCCGAACTATCGGTGGGGCCGCCTGCTGCGAAGCCAACGAGTATTTTTATCGGACGTTCGGGATATTGGGCTAGCGCGCACTGTGAAGCAAAAACGCTACTCAGACTCCATAGCAAGCCTATGATTATTTTTTTTGTCATTGATGCAGTACTCGTTAAGTTAAAGGGCTCAACAATGCACAAACTGTTCAGAACGCCTTGGCTGCGGAAGCTTTTCTTCAACCGCCTTACGATCCAGTTCAAGCTTAAACGCATCGGGATCGCTTGCACCAAGCTCGTAAATCTCCATCCACGTGACTTGTCCAAGCTCATCGGGATTTGGGCGTTTCATTACCTTGCAAACAAGCGAAGGGTATTTTCTTTGTAATTGCGCATGCATGGATTCAATCCGCGCCTTGAGCTCCGGTTGATCAGGCGGCATAAATTTGTAATAAATGAAAAGTTGCATTGCTATGTTTTACCCAAACCATTCCAGCGTTGAACAAGATCGGTCTCTAAGCCATACAAATCCAGTACGCGACCAACAGTGTGATCAATGATGTCGTCGATCGACTTTGGCTGAATATAAAGCGCAGGGACCGGCGGCATAACAATTGCACCATTCTGCGTCACCTGTAACATCGACTTTAAATGACCCGCATGCAAGGGGGTTTCGCGCACCAGCAACACAAGCCGGCGTCGCTCTTTGAGCACGACATCGGCGGCCCTTGAAATCAGGTTGCCTGTGATGCCCCAGGCAATTTCAGACAGCGTATTAATCGAGCAAGGCGCAACAACCATGCCAAGGGTCACAAAAGAACCCGACGCAATCGTCGCGCCCACATTCTTAGCAGAATGAACAACATCCGCAAGCGCTTGGACCTGCGCAGGGTCGAACTTCGTTTCAGCCGCCATCGTGAGTTTGGCAGAGTCGGTTAAAACAAGATGCGTTTCAATGTCAGTCGCTTTCAACACCTGCAATAGGCGCACCCCGTATGCCGTACCTGAGGCGCCGGTGATTGCAACGATTAACCTTCTTGGAGCCATCGACATAAGTGTTTATCCAGAATTCTTGGCCAGTGCTCGACCTTGTAGTCTATAGTTGAGCATATTAAAACGATTACAACTAGGAGAACCCTTATGGCGACGGACAACTCGAATTTTTACGCGCGAATTCTAGGGCTATTGGCAACGCTTGTTTTCAGTTTTGGGGGGCCTACGGCCTTTGCGCAAAGCACAGCGGGCTACCCTAACCGCCCCGTGACCATGGTTGTGCCCAATGCAACCGGCGGCACAAATGACATCGTCGGCCGTTTGATTGCGATCGAACTCGCTGAGGAGTTTAAACAGTCAGTCGTGTTGGTCAATAAACCAGGGGCTGGCGGCAATATCGGCACTGCCCAAACAAAAACCGCAGCCGCAGATGGCTACACCCTTTTAATGACCGTTAATAGCGCCCAGGCGATTAATCCTGCGCTATACAAAAATGTAGGCTTTGATCCGGTCAAAGACTTTATTCCAATCACGATCATTGGTAGCGTCCCCAACGTGTTGGTGGTGCACCCATCGTTTCCGGCTAAAACCTTGGCTGAGTTTTTGGCTTTGATTAAGGCGAATCCAGGCAAGTATCAATATGCCTCGGCCGGTAACGGCACGGTCAATCATTTACTCGGGATTATGATGGATCAAAAGGGCGGCTACAAGATGGAGCACATCCCTTATAAGGGTGTCGCACCGGCGATGGCTGATGTCCTCGGTGGACAGGTGCCGATTGCGTTTGCTAGTCTTCCCTCTGCGCTGAGCAATATCCGTCAAGGGCAACTGCGTGCGCTTGGTGTAAGTACCGCTGTGCGTTCGCCTTCGTTGCCCGACGTGCCCGCGATGATCGAACAAATACCTGCGTTTTCGGGTGAGCTCTGGGTTGGTCTGTTTGCGATTGCCGGCACGCCGGCCGAGATCGTCGACAAGATCTATCAAGCCACTGCGACAGTGATGAAAAAACCTGCTGTGCAAAAGAAACTGGGGGATTTAGGACTCGAGCTTGCATTTGACACCCCCGCACAATTTAAAGCGCGGCTAGATGACGATATCGTTAAATGGCGCGAGATTGTAAAAGCCTCGGGCGCGACCGTAGATTGAATAGAGTACGGTAGAAAATAGCGAGACCGCGTCTCGCTATTTTTTTTATTTGATCAACCGCTCGCTTGCAAGACGTGCCCCCTCAGCGAGCGTGCGCAACTTAGCCCAAACAACGTCTGTCGCAACTCGGCCCATGCCCGCTGAGGTATCAAACCCGCAGTCCGTACCCGCGAGCACCCGCGTGGGGTCACCGACTTCTGCCGCACACCGTACCAAGCGATCTGCCACCACCTCGGGGTGCTCAACAAAATTAGTCAACACATCGATGACACCCGCGACAATCACTTGATCATCCGCCAAGGGTCGCTCACGCAACACCGTCATTTCATGTGCATGGCGCGCGTTTGCGAAAGGCAACACAAACCCACCTACATTTGTCTGACTAATCACGGGCCAGATTTTATGCAACGGTACATCACAGTCATGTGGGCCCTCATAATTGCCCCAGCACACATGCATACGAACGCGATCGCGTGGGATGTTTCTTAGGGCATGATTAATTGCAGTCACGACGCGCTCGATAAACCCTAAAAATTTTGCATCAGATTCATCGTGGTACGAAACGTGCCGCTCGAGTGCCAAGTCAGGGCAGTCAATTTGTAAGATAAAGCCATTATTCACAATCGCCTCGTATTCAAGGCGCAATGCTTCACCCAGCGCTGCAAGATAAGACTCTTCGGTTGCGTAGTGCTCATTTTTGCAGGCTGCCGCAATGATCCCTGGCGAAGGCGCAGTTAAAAAAGCCTCTGAGAACTTACTTGAGCGACCTGCTAACTCGGCCTTAAAGTCTATCGCCTCTGAGGCGGCGAGCGCTGGATCGATATATTGAATGTCGCCCGTAACGCGTGGAGGCAAGAAATTACTCACCGCCACCTTATCGCTTGCCTGCGCAGACATCATCTGCTTGAACTCGGGATAGCGTTCAACATCACCACGCGCCCAACGCTTCCAGCTACCCGAAAAACCCGACATACGACGCTGAACATACAGAAAAAATCCCTCGCGCTGCTGCTCGCCGTTATTGCCAATGTCAATACCATTGGCCATCTGACGTTCGACGCTTTCTTGCATTGCCCGATGACCCGCATCGTTAATCAACGCCTCCTCAACGTGCTCGCCATTCGCGCGGCGCGCGTACATTTGAACGAGTGCGGCTGGGCGAGGCAGACTACCCGTATGGGTAGTTAAAATTCTTTCGCGACTATGTTGCATTTTTTAATTGCTATCCCGTTGATATTTTTAACGACCGCACGCTTGATCGGCCTGTAAACGCATACGATCAATTAAAGAGCTTAGATCAGCCTCGGTCAACTGATTCGTCAAACTTGCACAGACGATGGTATGGGTCGGTTTTTTAAACGGTTGCCCCACGGGCACCGCCACAATGGTAACGCCCGCAATGTACGCGCCCCGATCGATGCTGTATTCATTTTGTGCGGCCAGCTGAACCTCACGATGCCAGGTTTCAAAATTTAAAGGGCCTGCCCATCTGAGCTTATCGAACCGCATTTTGAGTTCAACAGCCGATTGGCCGCTAAACGCAGCGACAATACGCCCGGTCGCGCTCAGCAATGAAGGAAACACGCTACCTACGTCAACATGCAACCGAAACGGGATCGTTGAGCGCGAGAGTGCGACCACAACCATTTGCTCGGGATCTGTCACGTCTACGGCAATCGCGGTCACGTTGTATGCAGAAGACAAGGCGTCTAGCCCGGGCTGAATGAGCCCGGGAAACGCATGGGCATCGATCGCGCTACGCGCAAGTGCCAGCATTCCGATCCCGAGCCGGTAGTGTTTGCTGTCACGATCAAACGCGACCAGTTTTTCTTCGACGAGTACCCGCAATATATGCAAGCACGTGCTTGGCACCAAGCCCAAGGACTGCGCGATCGCGTTGACCCCAAGTGGCGTTCGCGTTTTACCAAGCAATCGCAAGATCGCAATGGATCGTGAGACGGCTGGAACTGACCGGATGACGGGCTTGGGCCTGGGCGCGCCAAGCTCACTTGCCCCTACCCGAGAGGCTTGCCTTGCCGGCCCAACAGTTTGATCGCCTTGAGTCATTCAAATACCCGTTCACTCGATAGCAGCAATTAACAAGTGTAGCGAATTATTGTACTAATACAATAGATTAGTCTATTTGACAACAAATGAGGCAAACGATACAGTCAGTGATCGAGACTTGCTGTCGTTCTCTTGAACGCTGCGCCACATACCAATCAAAATAACCCGATGGCAAAACTTACCGCGTTCACGTCTTACGCAGATGCACAGTCCAACTTTTCAGCTGAAAAGCTGTGGGAGTTATTTGACGGTGATCGCGAACACCTGAACATCGCCCATGAGTGTGTCGACCGATACGCCAGCAGCGAACAAACCGCGGTCATCGTGTTGCGCACCGACGCCCCAGACGAACGAATCTCATACGACCAACTCGCCAAACGTTCGTCACAGATGGCGCATTTTTTAAAAGAAAAAAATATCAAGCCAGGCGATCGTGTCGCGATCATGCTTGAACCGTCGCTTGCTTTCTATACCTGTCTGTTTGGCATCATGAAAGCAGGCGCCATCGCGGTACCGCTCTTTACACTCTTTGGGCCTGATGGCTTAAACCTTAGAATCGCAGACTGCCTGCCCAGCCTCTTATTTACCAACGCAGAAAAAATCAATATTGTTTCTGCCGAGTATCAACCACGCACCGTATTAGCAGACGATCAACTGATGGCCTTACTGGATGAGTACCCAGACGGGCGTATAGACGTGAGTACAAAAGCCACTGACTACGCCATGTATCAGTACACCTCGGGCACAACACGTGAACTACCCGAGGCCGTCAAACATACGCACCGCTCGATTGTGACGCTCATGGTTGCCGCACTGTATGGCACAGGACTACGCCCAGGCGATCGCTTCATGTGTCCATCATCGCCCGCCTGGGGGCACGGACTGTGGCATGGCACCCTTGCCCCGATGGCCATGGGGCTGACGATTGGCTCGTTTGCCGGAAAATTCAACGCCGAGTTACTGTTAAAGGGGTTAGCAACACACCGCTTTACCAATATCTCGGCCGCGGCCACGCACTACCGAATGATGAAAAACTCAGGATGCGCGCACCAACACCAGTACGCGCTGGCGAAGATGTCTTTTACTGGCGAGCCGATCGACAGCGCCACAGAAGAGTTCATCGAACAAACTTTTGGTCTACGGGTCTGCAGCATGTACGGCACCACCGAGATCGGTGTGATCTTAGTGAGCTACCCCGGGGCTGAAGATTTTGTTGTCAAGCACGGGGCGTTAGGCAAACCCATCCCCGGTGCCAAAGTCGAAGTTCACGATGCCAGGGGTGCCCCCTGCCCGCCCAATGTCACCGGCGAAATCAAAGTATGGCGTAAAGGCCAGTGGATCGCCACAAAAGACCTCGGCCACACCGATACTGACGGCTACTTCTATCATGGCGGTCGAGCCGATGACGTCATTATTTCTGCTGGCTGGACCATGAGCGCGGTCGAGATCGAAGATGCCGTGCTTAAACATCCCGATGTACAAGAGGCCGCCGCGATTGGCGTGCCCGACAGCTTGCGTGGCCAGGCGGTTCAAGCTTTTGTGGTGAGTCAGCGTTCAGGCGATGCAACGTTCATACAAGAAATTCAAGACTTAGTCAGAACTCGACTAAGTCAACACGAGTATCCCCGTCATATCGTGTTCGTCAATGAACTACCCAAGACACCAGCCGGAAAAATTCATCGAAAAAAACTTCGCGAATCGGCAGGCTAAGCGGCTCGTAAATATTTCAAACACTCAAAATTATTTCTAAGTATCCGCGTTTTTAAAAATAGTGAGGAGCATCAAATGTCATCATCTCTAATTGGTCAACGCAGTTTTCCAAAGATTACCGAGCAAGGAATGGAAGACCTGCAGCGGCGCATCGGTGTCAAGATCGGTGCGACTGCTGAGCCTTGGTGCTATGAGGCTACGCGTGACAACATTCGCCATTATGCGCATGGTATCGGTGACGACAATCCGCTTTGGTGTGATCCAGACTACGCCGCCAAAACCAGCCATGGCGGAATCATCGCGCTACCAAGTTTTCTGTATTCAACCAGTCGCATCGTCTCGGGTTATGTCGGCGGCTTACCCGGCGTACATGCGATGTGGTCGGGCTCAAATTGGCAATGGCACCAACACGCCAAGCGCAACGACGTTATCAGCACTGAAGCTTATTTGAAAGATCTTGTCGAACACGAGACGCGTTTCGCCGGCAAAGCCGTGCAACAAACATATCATGTCGATTTTTTCAATCAAACGGGCGACAAATTAGCTGAAGCCGATACCTGGTGCTTTCGCACCGAGCGCGACCATGCTCGCGAGAAAGGCACCAAGTACACCGAAGTACAAGAGAAAGGCGTCGTACCTTACACCGACGAACAACTCAAAGAGGCCTACAAGCTTTATGCAAACGAAGAAATTCGTGGTGCAAAAACGCGCTATTGGGAAGATGTTCAAGAAGGTGAAGCACTGCCCGTTCTCTTCAAAGGCCCCATGACGGTGACTGGCTTTATCGCTTACGCCCAAGGCTGGGGTGGTTTGTATATTCGCGCGAATAAATTAGCGTGGCAACTCATCGATGCGCATCCAGGCGTTGGCATTAAAAATCGCTTTGGCGTGCCCGACGTACCAGAGCGTGTTCACTGGGAAGAAGAGTTTGCACTTGAGGTCGGCGCGCCCGGCGCCTATGACTACGGTCCAGAGCGCAGCTCGTGGCTCATGCATCAAATGACCAACTGGATGGGCGATGAGGGCTTTTTGCGTCAGGCCGACTGCAAAATCAGGCGCCATAATCCAGCCGGTGATATGCTTTTCATTGAAGCAAAAGTTACAAAAAAATATCAAGAAAATGGTCGTCATCTCGTAGCCATTACCCAAGAAGCGCACAATCAAAATCATGAGCTTTCTGTATTAGGTTCTTGTATTGTGCAGCTTCCTTCTCGAGGTTAAGCCAATGCCCGCACCCAAAGAGACCCCACAATTATCCAAAGATTTGGGTGCGAGTCCGTTGACGGCAGAGGCCTGGCTTGATCCTAGCGCAAGCACTGGCGCGTTAGCCGGTTTGCGTGTGCTCGATCTTTCGCGCGTTCTGGCGGGCCCGCTCTGCGCACAGATGCTGGCAGATCATGGTGCAGATGTGATTAAGGTCGAGTCACCGCAAGGTGACGAGACCCGTTTACTTGGACCACCGTTTATCGAACCGGGACAAGCGGCCTACTTCTCGGCCATCAACCGTGGCAAACGGGGGCTAAGCCTTGACTTGGGCAAGCCCGCAGAGCGAGCAGTTCTTGAAGCTTTACTCAAAGACGCCGATGTACTGATTGAAAACTTCTTACCTGGCACGATGGCGAAGTGGGGCCTTGGTTACGAAGAAGTATTGTCAAAGAAGTTTCCTCAACTCATCTATTGCAGTATTTCAGGATTTGGCGCAACGGGGCCTCTTGCGAATCTGCCTGGCTACGATGCGGTCTTACAGGCCATGTGTGGATTGATGAGTGTGAATGGAGACCAACAATCGGGCCCCACGCGTATTGGTGTGCCGGTGGTGGATCAGGTCACCGGGTACAACGCTTTTTCAGGAATCATGATGGCGCTGTGGTCACGCACCAGAACGCTTCAGGGCCAACGCGTTGAGGCCACCTTGTTTGACTCGGCCTTAAGCTTGCTCATCCCTCACGCGGCAAACTGGATGACGTCGGGCAATACACCGGCGTTGACCGGTAGCGCACATCCAAATATCCCAACCTACAATCGTTTTGAAGTTGGTGATGGCCAGATCTTCTTAGGAATTGTCAACGAAGGACAATTTAAAAAATTCTGCAAACATATTCATCGTGAAGACCTTGTCGCCAATCCACTGTTCGATAGCAATGCAAGTCGCATGACCAATCGCGACGCGCTTCGGCGCGAAATGGAAGAAGCACTCAAAGGCTTCTCGCGTGCTGAACTTTGCAAAGACCTGATGGCCATTGGCGTAGCCGCAGGGCCCGTGCATACCGTGCCCGAAGCCTTACAACAACCACATGCCGCAGCACGCAACATGTTTATTCAGCGCCCAGATTATCAAGGTGTTGGATTACCAATCAAATTATCAAAAACACCCGGCAAGGCTGGCTCACGTCCACCTCGCCTGGGTGAGCACAATTCAAAAATCATCCAATCTCCCGAGTCGTAGCTACGGGTAAGCCATTAGTACAACCTCTAGCTGAGGTGTTTAAAATAGGCGTTGATCAGGTCACAATAGTCTGACTAAAAAGATTCTCTTTGAGCGAGATAAAAATGAGATTATCGGCACAACTCACACGCCTATTAACGACGACAAGCGCAATGTTACTTGCCCTTGGATTCGTCTCAGGCAATAGCGTTTACGCACAAACAAAATGGCCAGACAAAACGGTACGTGTGATCGTGCCAGCCCCTCCTGGCAGTGCGCCTGACACGCAGATTCGTCTCATTGGTCAAAAACTCTCTGAGGCTTGGGGGCAACCTGTAGTCGTTGAAAATGTGGTGGGAGCCGCCGGTAACATTGGTACAGACCGCGTTGCTAAAGCCGCACCTGATGGCTACACATTTTTGTACAACACAATCGGCCCGACTGCAGTCAATCCAACCTTGATGGCTGGAAAGATGCCCTACGATGTTGAAAAAGATCTAATCCCGGTGAGTCTCGCGACTAAAACGCCGAACTTTATTACGGTGCACCCTTCAGTGCCGGTCAATAATATGCAAGAGCTGATTGCGTTGGCGAAAAAAGATCCAAGCAGAATTCGCTATGGCACGCCAGGACCAGGCACCACACAACATCTGACCGGTGAACTGCTCAATCTGGTTGCCGGAATCAAGATGACCAGCATCCCCTACAAATCAAGCGCGCAAATGACCACTGACGGACTGGGCGGTCAGTTCGAAGTCTTAATCCATAACACCCCCGTGCTGCTGCCCTATATTCGTTCAAACGCAGTACGCGTCATCGGGATCACGAGCGATGCCCGCTCACCTGCTCAACCAGAAGTGCCGACGGTGATCGAACAGGGAATCAAAGACTTCGAAATTACCGCATGGTTTGGTTTCATGGCGCCGGCAGGCACGCCAAAAGCCATTGTTGACCAGCTATCGAAAGATGTTGCGATGGTGTTGGCAATCCCTGACGTCAACAAACGCATTTCTGAGATGGCCACAGAAGTGGTTGGCAGTACCCCTGAGGCTTATGCCGCTTTTATCAAAAGCGAAACCGCCAAATGGAAAGAAGTGATCATCAAAGCCAAGATGACACCCGATTAAGGCGACGCCCGCAACCCGCGTTCATGTTGCAAACAGGTTGCGGTCACTGCACTACTTTTTTTTCACCAACTGCCGGGCCAACTCAACGCCAACGCTTTTATTGACAAACTGTAGCGCGGCGACTTGCGAAAGATCCACGTCACCCGCTCGATATAAGCCCGCCTGAATCATCTGCGCATAAAAATCCTGAATGCGTTCGGCCTTCATGGTGCCAATGCCGAGCGTCTGCGCATCACCCGAATCAACAATCCCCTGCTGCTTCATCAACTCAACAGAGGCCTCGACCTCAGCGGCTGAGAGCTCTGGATTGTCTTTAACCATCAGTGTCGTCGCCGCCTGACGGTCGCCATACATAAAATTGACCCAGCCAAGAATCGAGGCATCCACAAATTTTTGCACCAGCTCTGGCTTATTTTTTAAGGTGTCGGCACGTGTTTCGATCAAGGTGCTGTAGGTTGAAAATCCGTGATCGGCTAACAAGTGCACCACCGAATTAAACTTACCCTGCTCTTTAATATAAATAGGCTCGGCTACTGAGTAGCCCTGCTGAATCGACTTGGCGTTCGATAAAAATGGCCCCAGGTTGTAGTTGTAGGGTTTCAAGGCTTCATCTTTAAACCCGTGCGTCACCTTGAGCCACTGCCACCAGGTGAACTGCCCATCCTTTGCAATGTAAGCAGTGGGCGCATGTTTAAGCGCAGTAAAGTTTTCATAGCCTTGCCCAGGATGCGCCATCAACGCTTGCGGATCTTTCTGAAACATGGCTGCCACCGCAACAACAGGCACTTTGTTTTTAACGTTATCAAAACTATGTAATAAATTACCAGTCATTAAAAAATCTATTCGGCCTGCGGGCAGCAGCGGTCTGTTATTGACTTGCGGACCACCTTGAATAATTTTGACCTCCAGGCCATATTTTTTATACGTGCCATCTGCAAGGGCCTGATAAAAGCCACCATGCGCCGCTTGCGCTTTCCAGTTCGTCGCAAAGCTCACAGCCTGTTGCGCTTGGGCAAGCCCAGTTGTCAACAACAACAGCACAAACAGCTTGAATAATTTTTTACTCATCATTCAATTCCCTTTTGTCCAGCAACTCAACGCGTCAAGTCATCGTCAATCCGACTGGGCGTAACGCGTTAACAGCAAGGTCGATAATAGATTAAAGATAAAAAATATCAGGATACCCGTTGCAACAAGTAGTACAAGGGCTGCAAACATCTTTGGTGTTTCAGTGCGAAAGCTTGCTTCAAGAATACGCGAAGCTAACCCTGTATCACGGCCCGCAGCACCCGCAACCATTTCTGCTGTTACCGCACCGATCAAACTCAAGCCCCCAGATATTTTCACACCCGCCAAAAAATATGGCAGGGCGCAGGGCGCACGCAACAACGTCAACCGCTGCCACGGGGTTGCGCGATACAAACGAAAAAGATCAACCAAGTTTGCATCGATTGACCGTAAGCCAATGATCGTGTTCGACAAGATCGGAAAAAACGCCACAATCCAGGCGCACAACAGCAGCGCCGTCATCGTGCTCTCAACGTAAATCAATATCAACGGTGCCACCGCTACGATTGGCGTCACCTGCAGCACCACGGCCAGCGGAAAAAATGCGCGCTCTATTTGGGGCGACAACGCAAACACTGCGGCAATCAACACCCCGCCCGCGCAGGCCAAACCCAAGGCGCTGAAGGTAATTTTTACCGTGAACCACCAGCTCGCGGCTAAAGAGTTCCAGTTCAAGACCAGCGATTCGATCACGGCTGTTGGCGCAGGCAACGTGTAGGCTGGGATTTGCGCCCACCGAACCAGTAGCTCCCATCCCAGCAGGCAGCCTACACAGACCATCGTCGGCAACCAAATCTGCTCACACTTCATGGTTGCATCCCTTCGCTTGAACTCGCCGCATCAAGTGCGGCACTCAGCGTTTTACAGTGCGTAGCGAACTGTGTGCTTTCGCGAAAACGCGCATCGCGCGGATAGGCATGGTCAACATGCACTTCAGCAAAAATTTTTCCGGGACGGGCTCCCATCACCAAAACCCGTTGACTTAAAAAAACAGCCTCGGCTACGTTGTGTGTCACAAACATGGTCGCCATCGATTGGTCGTGCCACCATGTAAGCAAATCAACATTCAGACGCTGACGGGTAATGTCGTCTAAGGCAGCGAAGGGTTCATCCATCAACAAGACCTGCGGCTGCGATACCAGGGCGCGTGCAATCGATACGCGCATTTTCATTCCCCCAGAAAGTTGCGCGGGGTAGCTTTGGTGAAAATTGGTCAACCCAACTCGCGCCAATACGCTGTTGATGAGCGAACGCGCCGCATCCCGCGATTGGCCCTGCAAACGCAAAGGCAGCCAGACATTGTCAAACACCGTTGCCCATGGCAGCAGTGTCGGCTCTTGAAACACAAAGGCGGTCGAACGACCTGTTTGATCGTTTTGTGCAGGCGACAAAACCGTTCCGGCCGTGGGCAAGACCAGGTTCGCAACCAACTTTAAAACTGTGCTTTTTCCACAGCCAGAGGGCCCTAACAGGGTGACAAACTCATTAGCAGCCACCTTTAGTGAAAAGCGCTCTAACGCAAGAAGCCCCGTGTCAAAACGCTTCTCGACGGCATCTAAGACAATCAACGGCGGGGCCACTGTAACCATAGAAATACGAGCCAAAAAGAAGGGGGGATCAACGCTGCGGCAAGAGTAGCATGGGCACGTCGCACGTGGCATTCGCGCAGTTTTTGGGCATAATCAAGGCGTTGCGCCAAAAAGAACATCGATAAACGCTGGTTGCACAGTCGCCTCGCGCCTGCCCGACCGTCAACAGAGACAACCACCATGCGACACTTCCGCCTGCTACTCGCCGTTATTTTGTTATCTTCCAGCGCCCTCAGCACAGTCTGCGCGCAAGACTATCCCAACAGACCGCTGCGACTCATCGTTGGGTACCCACCTGGCGGTGCCGGAGATACTGTTGCGCGCCTAATTGCGTCTAAGTATTCTGAACAGCTTAAACAACCCGTGATTGTTGAAAATAAACCGGGGGCTACCTCAACCATTGCTGCGGCGATTGCAGCAAAAGCAACTCCAGATGGGTACACCCTTTACCAATCAGCGGGTACCGAATTTACCGTTGCGCCCACTGTTCTGGGTGACAAACTGAGCTATGTTTTGCAGCGCGATTTTCGGTCGATTGGCCTGCTTGTTTTATCACCAGGGGTTTTTGTCGTCTCGAGCAATTCACCATTTCTTTCGATTCCGGCACTGGTCGCGCATGCAAAGAACAAACCGAACACATTGAATTTTGCTAATTTTGGGCCTGCCTCAACCTCTTTTATGGCAAACGAAGCACTGAAAAATGCAGCCAACATATCAATTAGCCACGTCCCCTTTAAAGGTAGTGCACCTGCTTTGATCGAATTATTTGCGCAACGCGTTGATCTGTTTGTCGACACAGTCGCCAACGCCACGCCGTTGATTCAGTCTGGACGATTACGCGCTTTAGCCGTCACGACACCGCAACGCTCACCTTTATTGCCCGAGATCCCTTCGATGGAAGAATTGGGTTTCAAGGATTTTTCGTATGGTGGCTCGATCGGCATCGTGGTTCCGGCCGGCACACCAGATGCTATCGTGAGTAAGCTACGCGCCTCGACGCAAGCCATTATGCAATCGCCCTCAGCGCAAACTCGCTTTAGCGAACTTGGCTTTATTCCAATGCAAGAACTGGGAGATCCGTATTTTGCCCGGCTGAGCGCCGAGACCGAGCGTCTGGCAAAAATCATTCGCGCCAGCAACATTACCCTAGAATAAGTTGGCTCAAACCACCGGTTAAATGCTTTATTTTGATGCTTATGCTCTATTATGGTGCATAGACGTCAGCTGAAATCGTTTCAAACACGCTAAAAATCACGGTTTCGGCGTGTCATCATTGTGTAAAAAACGTTTGTCAACAATTCCTGTCGCCAAAGTTCAGTTGGCACAAATCTTGCTTTCTTTGATCAGACCATCATCCTTGATCAACGGGAGTTCAATATGTTTACGCGCCGTACAAAAATAGCTTCTTCGCTTGCCTTAGGACTGCTCTCTTGCCTAGGCATGAGCAATGTTTCTGTTGCCCAAACTGCGGCACCCGCCGAGCCAGGTCCTATCACCGCCAACGTATCGCTTACCAGCGACTATCGCTATCGCGGGATTTCGCAGTCCAATTTGCAACCTGCCATTCAGGGCGGTTTTGACTACGCGCATCCAAGCGGTTTTTATATCGGTAACTGGAACTCTTCGATCAGCTGGATTTCAGACGCAGCCTCAGCGAGCGGCAAAAGCGCCTCTGCCCCGATCGAAATGGATTTTTATGCAGGCTATAAATACGAGTGGTCTAAAGGCTTCACCGCAGACGTTGGGGTGCTGCAATACTACTACCCCACCTCGGGCACAACGGGCTTCACGACCAATCCAAATACGACTGAACTGTATGCCGCTCAGAACTTCACCTTTGACGCCGTCACAGGCTATGTGAAATTTTCATATGCGGTCACCACGTTGTTTGGCTTTTCAAATAGCTCCGGGTCAAACTATACCGACTTAACCGTCAACTACGACACTGGCGTCTGGGGCTTAACGCTCAATGCACATGCGGGCTATCAATACATCGCAGGTACCGCGTCGGGTTCGAGCGTCTCAAACAGCAGCCTCTATAGCTACACCGACTGGAAACTTGGCGCCACCAAAGACTTCGGTAGCGGCTTAAGCCTGTCGCTCGCTTATATCAGTACCAATGCAAAAAACGGGGCCTACATCAACCCACAGGGTAAAGCGTTGGGCGGAGACGCTGTTCTCGCCACGCTCACTAAAACCTTTTAATCATCCAGGGGATTGTCGTGAAACTAATCACAGCCATCATTAAACACTTCAAGCTAGATGAAGTGCGTACTGCCCTGACCGCCGTTGGCGTGTCGGGCGTCACCGTGACCGAAGTCAAAGGCTTCGGTCGCCAAAAAGGTCATACCGAACTGTATCGCGGCGCAGAATATGTGGTCGATTTTCTGCCCAAGATCAAACTCGAAGCAGCAGTGTCTGATGAGCTGCTCGAGCAAGCTTTAGAGGCCATCGAGAAGGCCGCTCGTACGGGAAAGATTGGGGACGGAAAAATATTCGTGACTCCAATCGATCATGTGATTCGCATTCGCACCGGTGAAACCGGCGCGTCGGCACTTTAAAGAAGAGGTGTACCGTGTCAAATTGGTTAAATAAACTCTTAGCAAGCGGCCTCTTGGCTGCTGTGGTCTGCATCACTGGCATCGCCTCAACAAGCCCTGTATATGCGCAAGACGCCAAGCCCGCCGCGACAGCTGCTGCCCCAGCGGCAGAAGCAGCCGCACCCGCACCGACAGCCATTGTTCCAAACAAAGGCGATACCGCGTGGATGCTTGTTTGCACTGCCTTGGTACTACTCATGACGTTGCCAGGTTTAGCGCTTTTTTATGGTGGCCTGACTCGCAGCAAAAACGTCTTGTCGATTCTGATGCAATGCTTGGTCGTATTCTCTTTAATCATCGTGCTATGGTCGATTTATGGCTATAGCCTAGCCTTTACCGAAGGCAACGCTTTTATTGGCAAATTCGACCGCCTATTTTTAGCGGGCCTGAACCCTGAAGTTGTCGCAGCAACCTTCAGCAAAGGCGTTGCGATCCCTGAATATGTGTTCATGGTGTTCCAAGGCGTATTTGCAACCATTACCTGCTGCCTGATTGTTGGCGCTTTCGCAGAACGTGCAAAATTCTCAGCCATTTTGCTGTTTATGATTCTTTGGTTCACCTTCGCCTACTTGCCAATCGCTCACATGGTTTGGTTCTGGCCTGGCCCGGATGATGTCAAAGATGCCGCCTCACTTGAAGCAATGACCGCGAAAGCTGGCTGGTTATTTCAAAAAGGTGTACTCGACTTCGCGGGCGGCACTGTGGTTCACATCAACGCCGCAATCGCTGGTCTGGTCGGATCCTTTGTCGTTGGAAAACGTCTTGGCTTTGGCAAAGAATCCATGAAGCCGCACAACATGGTTCATGTCATGACAGGCGCTGCCTTGCTGTGGTTCGGTTGGTTTGGCTTTAACGCTGGATCAGCACTCGAGGCAAATGGCACGGCGGCTCTGGCCTTTGCAAACACCTTGCTCGCAACCGCTGCAGCCGTGTTGAGCTGGACCTTCACAGAGTGGGCACTGAAAGGCAAACCTTCTGTACTAGGTGCTGCTTCGGGATGCGTGGCTGGCTTAGTTGGCATCACGCCGGCTGCTGGCTTTGTCGGTCCGATGGGTGCGCTCGCAATCGGTGCCATCGCCGGTATCGTCTGTATCTGGGGCGTAAGCGGGCTCAAGAAGATGTTTGGCTCTGACGATAGTTTGGACGTGTTTGGTATTCACGGCGTTGCCGGAATTTTAGGCGCCCTGCTCACCGCTGTATTCGCCGCACCAAAACTGGGTGGCACTGGTGTGTACGACTATGTCACCAATGCGGTCACTCCTGACTATTCAATCGTTGATCAGTTCTTGATTCAAGGGCAAAGCGTCGTGGTCACGTTAATCTGGTCGGGTGTGATTGCCTATATTTCTTTCAAGATCGCAGATCTTGTCTTCGGCTTGCGCGTGCCTGAAGACCAAGAGCGTGAAGGCTTGAATATCACGTCGCACGGTGAGTCAGCGTACGAGAGTTAAAAAATCTTAGCAGTAAATTAGTTCTGGGCTTTGCAAAGGGGAAATCCGTTTCATTTAGGATTTCCCCTTTTTTTAATACTCTGCAGCACCATCGTGTGCCAGCGTTCGTTTTGCATTCTCAACCGTCGCTTGTATCGCACCCAATACCGGCTTTTTCAGTCGCTCTCTGAGTACCTCTAAAATTGATAACGTCGGCAACTGGGTACAGGCAATAAACAAACAGTCTGCCGCACCATCCCGTCCGGTCTTCTCTGCCAATTCAAGAACCTCGGTGTCCGTCACCCGATCGTATTGCTCAGTCGTTGTGAAGAAAAAACTATCCAAGGTAGAGACGCTCACTCCTTTTGCCTCTAAAAAACGAATCAAGCCATCATTACTTGGCTTTAAATAAGGCGTCACAATCGCAGGGCGCGACACGCCCGCCCGACTCATTGCCTCGACCATGGATGATGCAGTGGTCACCGCGGGCGCACCTACGGCCCGAACCAACGCCTGTTGCATC
>Ga0194048_10000646_pt1 | contig 17017 bp, 16 predicted proteins | sample JunL225m_MetaG_FD_161685 | JGI IMG/M metagenome (GOLD analysis project Ga0194048, IMG submission 161685) | Anoxic zone freshwater microbial communities from boreal shield lake in IISD Experimental Lakes Area, Ontario, Canada - Jun2016-L222-5m | ecosystem: Environmental > Aquatic > Freshwater >...
TCGTCAACCAGATTCACGACCGCCAGAGGTAACCGTCGTATCTCGCCATTGTGCGACAAAGCCAAAACCTGGTCGCCCGGTTTGAGAGATTCAGCGAATTCCTGAGAAACCACGGTGCGGTATCGCCCAATGGCAACTAAATCGCCGGCCCGAAGTCGTTCGTCACTTGTCATTGTTCTATTCTGCTGTGTGTGAGTACACAAGATGACATTCCGTTCTATTTTCGCCAACTTCTCAGCGGTCGGGACTTTGGTACCCAGAACCCCATCGCCCACCAGATGGTCAATTTCGCATACCTCGTCGGAGACGCCCATACCAAGGAGTGCCTCCTTGTCGACCCTGCGTACGCCGTTGATGACCTACTCGCGATTGCAGAGGCTGACGGCATGACTGTGACCGGGGTCCTGGCAAGTCATTATCACCCTGACCATGTAGGCGGGTCAATGATGGGCCACACCATCGAAGGCGTCGCGTCGCTACTAGAACGTGTCAGCGTGCCCATTCATGTCAATCGCCATGAAGCGCCATGGGTGCTCAAAACCACGGGAATATCGGAAACTGATCTGATGATCCATGAAGCAGGAGACGTTGTCTCTGTGGGCAACGTTGAGGTCACCTGTGTCCACACACCCGGACATACCCCCGGAAGTCAGTGTTTTCTTACCAACGGTTGTCTCATTTCAGGTGACACATTATTTCTCGATGGATGTGGTCGTACCGATCTACCAGGTTCAAACATTTCTGACATGTACGACAGCCTCACCTTGTTAGCGGCACTTCCCAATGACACTGTTGTCTTGCCCGGCCATCAATATTCGGCACCATCTGCTGCGCGCTTATCAGACGTAAAAGAAAATAATTATGTATTTCGACCACGAACACGAGAGCAATGGCTCATGATGTTTGGTCACGATTAGTGTTTAAACGCTGCTACCACAACACTGATGGCTGACAGAAACATTAACGAGATCACCAACGTATTAAAGCGTGCTTGCGTAATGCGTCGTCGCACCGTGTAACCAACAGCGATTGCAATTGCCAACGACGGCAATGCGACTGCGACGCCCGACAAGTTGTTGCTGTTTACTTTCCCGGCCGAAGCAAACAATGCAAGTGCGCCAAGATTGACCACAGCAAACACAGTGTTAATAGTCGCTCGAAACGTCGCAGGATCAAGTCGGCGAGCTTGCATCAAAAAGACCAAAGGTGGTCCGTTCGTAGAAGTTGATGTAGATAAAAAACCACTCACAATGCCCAAAAGCCAATCAAAGCGATGTGAGTCATCTCGCAAACGAAAACCGCGCATCAAAAGTACGGCCGCAGAGACAACAACTAATCCCAACACAAGCCGCAGACCCGTCTCGGACACGAAGATAAAGGCCATGAGACCAAAGGGCATTCCTGCGTACGAGGCAATGATCAAGCGTTTGGCTATGGGCACATCGACATGTTTGCGGTCAATCACCGCTTGAGAACTGGTTGAAATAAACCCAATAATTGTGGCCACGACCACAGCGTCGCGGGGGCTCACCACCAATGTCATGAGTGGCACTGCCAGAAGCGAAAACCCAAAGCCAGACAGAGTCTGGGCAAACGATGCAAACGCTATGCATCCGGCAATCCATGCCAGCTCTCCCCCACTCATCGGAGCAACCCTAGGCTCACGGGCCCCTCAGGACGGGTCTTTGAAGAGACGAATGCGCTTCAAGCCCAATCATTCTGCCTTTTGACCTTTACATTTCGTACACTTTGGGAGTGACCACATCGACCAAGACCGGGCTGCCTCAGATCAACGGTGGTCGTTTGCTGCAACGAATTATGGATCTCGCACTTCTCGGTGCCATTGATGACGGGGGTTGTGCTCGGCTTGCTCTCACAGACGAAGATGCTGCTGGTCGAGATCTCGTTGTCGGCTGGATGAATCAATTGGGACTGACGGTGACAACAGATGTGATTGGCAACGTCATTGGTACATGGGATGTTGGCAGTGGATTGCCCGTCATGACTGGATCACATATCGACACTGTTCGTACCGGTGGCAAATACGACGGCAATCTTGGCGTCTTAGCCGGACTCGAAATCATCGAGACCCTACAAGAGTCTTCGTATGTACCTACACGACCAATCAGTGTTGGTTTTTTCACCAACGAAGAAGGTTCCCGCTTTGCTCCCGACATGTTGGGATCCCTCGTCTACGCCGGCGGGATGGCAATCGAAGAAGCACTGGACATTGTCGGAATAGATGGAGCGCGAGTCGGCGATGAACTAGAGCGCATTGGTTACAACGGCGCAACTCCATGTCCCGGTTTTGCGCCTCATGCTTTTGTTGAGTTACATATTGAACAAGGCCCTGTCTTGGAAAAGACCAATGTAAAAATTGGAGCCGTTACCGGCGTTCAAGGCATTAGTTGGCAAGAGATAACTATTACGGGACAGTCAAACCATGCGGGAACGACGCCGATGAGTATGCGTAAAGATCCGAGCTATGTTGCGGCAAAGATCTCTGTCTTCCTACGAGATCTTGCTGACCAATACAGCGGCCACCAAGTGTGCACGGTAGGAAAAGTCGACTTGTTTCCGAATTTAATCAATGTGATTCCAGCCAAAGCCGTAATGACTCTTGATGTGCGCAACACGGATGAAGAAATTCTTCGCACTGCCGAAATTGAAATTTCAGAATTTATTACCTCTCTGTCACACAAAGAGGGAGTAGAAATCTCACGTCGCTCCTTAGCTCGCTTCGGACCAGTGGTCTTTCATCCTCAAGTAGTTGATGTCGTTGAAAGAATCTCGGCACTTCACTCTCCTTCGGTAACACGTATGCCAAGTGGCGCAGGACATGATGCGCAGATGCTTGCTCGCGTTTGTCCGTCCGCAATGATCTTCGTACCAAGCGTTGAAGGCATCAGCCATAACCCAGCAGAATTCACTGATCCTGAAGATTTGGTAATGGGCACCAACATCTTGCTTCAGGTACTTATTGAACTTGCACAAATTGAGGAATTTGAATCATGACTCGAATCGTCACCATCGGAGCGGCACAACTAGGCCCCATCCAACGCGAACACACTCGTGCACAAGTCGTCACCCGCCTCATCGCATTACTTCGCCAAGCACATGGCGCCGGTTGTGATCTGGTGGTCTTTCCAGAGCTTGCACTTACAACATTCTTTCCACGATGGTTCGTAGAGAACATCTCTGAAACAGATCACTACTACGAAACTGAAATGCCTTCACCAGTCACGGCGCCCCTTTTCGAAGAAGCAAAAAGATTGGGAATTGGTTTCTGCCTCGGTTATGCAGAACTAACGAAGAAGGGCGAACGCTTCAATACGCAGATTCTGGTGGAGAAAGACGGAAGTGTTGTAGCAAAGTACCGCAAGGTACACATCCCCGGTCATGAAGAAAATGAACCCAATCGCGCGTTCCAACATGCAGAGCGCTATTACTTCACACCTTCTAACGAGGGCTTTGGCGTGTGGAAGGCGTTTGATGCACGCGTCGGAATGATGATCTGCAACGACCGCCGTTGGCCCGAGTCATACAGAGTCATGGGTCTTCAAGGCGTTGAACTGATCTTGTGCGGTTACAACACACCGATCCATTACATCCCCGATCCAAGTCAAGACATTTTGCAGGGTTTTCACAATTCACTAGTCATGCAATCAGGCGCGTACCAAAACGGAACATGGGTTGTCGGAGTAGCAAAAGCTGGAGTTGAAGAGGGAGTTGATTCTTTAGGTCAAAGCATGATTGTGGCCCCGTCTGGCCAAATTGTTGCTCAAGCGCTGACTACAGATGATGAACTACTCGTTGCACATTGCGACATGGATTGGTGTCAGAAATACACCAAGACGCTGTTCGACTTTGATCGATATCGCAGACCAGAGGTGTACACACGTATCACAGCCCAACGCGGAGTGGAACTGGATTAACGATGTCCTTTGAGACCCGAGCAATGGTCTGTGCTCATCATCATTTGTATTCGTCACTCGCGCGCGGAATGCCTGCTCCTGATGTAACTCCGCGTTCATTTCTTTCGATCTTGGAAAACGTTTGGTGGCGACTCGATGTCGCCCTTGATCTCGACACGCTCTATTGGTCAGCAGCCCTGGGCGCAGCAGAGGCGCTGTGTAACGGGACCACTGCGATCATCGACCACCACGAATCACCGATGGCCATTGACGGCAGTCTTGATGTGATTGCAGATGCTTGTTCAATGATTGGTGTCAAGACCAATCTTTCGTACGGCGTCACTGATCGATGGGATGGCGCAACTCTGCGTTCCAAGGTGAGCCCTTTGTCCCCTATGACCGATGGAGCCGTTCGCGGGCTTAGAGAGAACGAACGGTTTCTTCAAGCCGGCGGTCGCGGAATGGTTGGCGTGCACGCAGCATTTACCTGTACGGACGAAACCCTTGACCGTGCTACGGCGTTGGCTGCATCAATGAAAACGGGAGTTCATATTCACGTTGCAGAAGGTTTTGATGACAAAGAAGCAGGAGCTCGACTTGAAAACCGAGCAGAAGACAACTGGCTACTGATACACGCAGTTCATCTTGACCGCCAACTATCTGGAACCATCGTTCATAACCCTCGTTCCAACATGAACAATTCTGTTGGTTACGCGAATCCTGTTCGGTTTGCTAACGATATTGCTCTCGGTACGGACGGTATCGGTGCTGACATGTTGGAAGAAGCACGATTGGCTTATGTCCGACTCCGCGAATCTGATGTCACACAGACTCCAGACACGGTGTGGAAGTGGCTGCAAACAGCAGAGAAGTTCTTTCCAGAAATCGTTGATGACACAGTCACTTGGTCATACGACAACTCAGATAGCCCATGGCATGTGGCATTTACTCCCGGCATACGATGCGTTGAAGTTCGCGTCAACGGCCAATTAGTTGTCAACAACGGAACTCCCACTCAATTCGATATGAACGAGATCAGAAGTAAAGCGTCTGAAGCGGCCACCAAACTCCATAAGAAACTCGCCCTGAGGTAATCATGCCAGTCTTTATCCCATCTACTCTCTCTGAAGCAACACAACTACTTGCCGGCTATCCGGACGCACATCTCGTTACAGGTGGAACCGATCTTATGGTTGAAGTTAATTTCAATCACAGACATCCAGACACAGTTATTTCTCTGCGCAAAATTCCAGAGTTCCAACAATGGAATATCGACACAAAGTCAGCAGTGGTCAACATCGGTTCGTCAGTTCCCTACGCCACGATGGAACACGGTGAACTCGCACGCGCGTTACCAGCACTTGCTGAGGCTGCTCGAACAGTTGGTTCACCACAAATTCGAGCTGCTGGATCCTTGGGCGGCAACCTCGGCACTTGCTCACCGGCGGGAGACTCGCTTCCTGTCCTTTCTGCTCTGAACGCCACCGTCCATTTGCAATCTGAAACTTCGAGTCGATCGGTTGCATTTGCAGATTTCATGGTCGGACCAAAACGAAATTCACGCTTGCCAAATGAAATAATTAGTGGTGTCTCAATTCCGCTTACTAACGGTTGGCAGGGATACGCCAAAGTCGGTGTTCGAAACGCCATGGTTATTTCGGTTGCCTCTGTGTGTCTAGCAATTCATGATGGAGACGTACGTGTTGCGCTTGGCTCAGTAGGGCCAACAATTCTTCGGTGTTTCGAATCTGAAGCCTGGATTAATTCAGTGGGACTCGAGAATGTCAATCCGTCAGTGGCACAAGAGTTCGGCGATCGTGTACGAGCAGAATCACGTCCAATTGATGACCATCGATCGACTGCCGAGTATCGCCGACACGCTGTTGGCGTGTTGGCTACCCGACTTTTACTACGAGGAGTACAACTATGAGCGAGCTTGAGCACTACACATTGACAATCAATGGCCAGGAACGACATGTGTCTGACGCGTGGATCGGCGAAAGCCTTCTGTATGTCCTGCGCGAGAGGCTCGGACTTCCTGGCTCTAAGGGAGCTTGCGAACAGGGTGAATGCGGCAGTTGCACGGTGTATGTCGACAACGCCGCTGTCTGCAGTTGTCTCGTGATGGCCGCAACCGCTGTCGGAACACAGATTGCAACGGTTGAAGGCCTGAACGAAGATGGTTCACTTACAGATGTTCAACAGGCATTTGTCAGTGAAGGCGCAGTGCAATGCGGCTTCTGTACTCCTGGCTTAGTAATGGCTGTGCATCATTTGCTCGACCACAACGATTCTCCTAATGAACAAGAGATCAAGGAAGCGTTATCTGGCAACATCTGTCGCTGCACCGGATATGGCCGAATCTTTGCAGCTGTTGATTCTGTTATCTCCGTTCGAAGGAGCACGTCCTCATGACAATTACTAAAACCCAACGTGACATTCTTGGTTCAAGCGCTCTTCGACCTGACGGTATTTCCAAGGTGCAAGGCGATTTCGCTTTCTCGTCCGACCTTCACGCAGAAAATATGCTGTGGGGCGCCACGCTTCGGTCTCCTCATCCGTATGCCCGCATTATTTCCATCGACCTCTCAGGTGCGTGGAAGATTGCTGGAGTTGAATGTGTTATCACTGCAGATGATGTTCCTGGTCAATTGACGTACGGACTCATCAGTGAAGATCAGCCAGTATTTGCTAAAGATGTCGTTCGATACATGGGTGAACCAATTGCTGCAGTTGCTGCTGACCATCCCGAGACATGCCGCCGGGCCCTTGCCGCTATTCGTGTTGAGTACGAAGTTCTGACTCCCCTTACAAACCCCGAACATGCAATCGACGGATCCCATGAACCTATTCATCCTGATGGAAACATCATCCGACGTCAACGAATCGTTCATGGCGACGTGAATGCAACGGCACCAATTGTTGTTGAAGGCACCTACGACATTGGTATGCAAGATCAAGCCTTTCTCGGGACTGAATCAGCTCTTGCTATCCCCGACCACGATGGTGCTGGGATAGAAGTTTTCGTCGCCACACAATGGCTGCACGAAGACCGCAAACAGATGGCAAAGTGTTTAGGCCTTCCAGAGGAAAAAGTTCGCCTTGTGCTCGGCGGAGTTGGCGGCGCCTTCGGTGCTCGTGAAGACATCAGCTTGCAGGTACATACTGCTCTCTTGGCAATGCGTACTAGTCGCCCAGTGAAGATGCAATACGGACGCGAAGAGAGTTTCTTTGGTCACGTGCATCGTCATCCCGCGCAGATCTGGATGCGACACCATGCAAATACAGATGGTCGAATTGTCAAAATTGAAGCGCGATTTGTTTTCGATGGCGGTGCCTATTCTTCAACCTCATCTGCAGTCCTCATCAACGGCGTCACACACACTCAAGGGCCGTACCAATGCCCCAATGCCATCGTTGATGGATATGCAACACGTACCAATAATCCGCCGTGTGGCGCAATGCGTGGCTTTGGCGTTGTGCAAGCGTGTTTCGCTCATGAAGGCCAGATGGACAAGCTTGCCGCCGCAACAGGCATAGACGAAGTTGAGATTCGCCTACGAAACATTATTCATACTGGCGACACCATGATCACCGGGCAAATTCTTGAAAGCGTTGCTCCCCTCGAACGCTGCATCAAAGAAACTGCAGCCATGCCGTTACCGGCAGAGATGACAGCACATCCTCACGAACTCGACCTACCAGGAGGATCAGGTCGCACAGCTGACCGCAGAAACATCGTGCGCGGTATCGGCTGGGGCGTCAGCATGAAGAACCTGATGTACAGCGAAGGTTTTGATGACTACTCAACTGCACGATGCACACTCACGAACGGATCAGTGGAACTGAAGTTCGCTACAAGTGAAGTCGGCCAAGGATTCGTCACCCTTGCCCCCCAAATTGCACGTTCAGTTCTCGGCGTTGATGACGTCACGTACGACACCATTGACACTCAAATTGGTTCAGCCGGTTCAACATCTGCATCACGCCAAACATGGATGAGTGGCGGCGCAGTTGACGGAGCATGTCGCATGGTGAGAGAAAGACTGTTTGAACATGTCGGCTCAATGCACGGCATCGACCCACTACGTCTCGCGATCGACGACACTGATGTCATAGACACAATCGGAACATTGAGAATTTCGGTTCAAGAGGCATCAGCAAATATCACAATTTCCGAGACGTTTGAATACCACCACCGCCCTACCGAAGACCTAAACGAAGAAGGCCAAGGTAATTGTCACGTAGCGTTTGCTTTCGTTGCACACCGCGCCGTAGTCGATGTCGATGTAGAACTCGGCTTGGTCAAGGTTGTACAGATTGCAACTGCACAAGATGTTGGACGAGTACTCAACCCCATGTCTGTCACCGGACAAATTGAAGGTGGTATCGCACAAGGTCTCGGATTAGCAGTGATGGAAGAAATCATCGTCACAAACGGAATTGTTCGAAATCCAAGCTTTACCGACTACTTGTTACCGACAGCCCTAGATGCGCCACAAGTATTGATATCCATGATTGAAGAACCAGATCCACAAGCTCCGATGGGAGCCAAAGGTGTCGGTGAAGCTCCGTGTATCTCTGTAACACCTGCAATCGTTGCGGCTATTCGCAACGCAACGGGCAAGACAATCGACCGATGCCCTGTCCGACCACAGGATATTTGCTTCTAAGCGTTACTTGCCAAAAACTGTGTCTGTGTAGGCGTTAGCGAAAGTACGTTGTGGATCTAGTCGATTACGCAGACGTATGAACTCATCCCAACGTGGATACAAAGTGGACAATTCATCCGCGTCGCGATAATGCATCTTTCCCCAATGAGGGCGTGCGTTGTATCCGCGAAGAATGTCTTCAACATCGCGAAAGAAGGGTTCAGACTCCATTCCTTTGTATACGTGAACCGCAATGTAGGCCGAATCTCTGCCATGTGCCGTTGAGAGCGGAACATCATCTCCCTTTGTAAAGCGAACTTCAATCGGGAAATTCAACAAGTATCCCTTTCGCTCGATCATTGATCGAATGTCACGCAATGCGGGGGCAACGGCATCTACCGGTAATGCATGTTCCATCTCATAAAAACGCACAATACGTGGACTAGCAAAAATCTTGAAACTCTGATCAACGTATTCGCGAGAGCCAGAAGACGGTAACGCTGTGGCAAGCCGTGGAATCAACGAAGGGCGCGCTCGACCTACGCGACACAACGCTCCGAATGCATAGTTCTCCATAAAGGTCTTGTCTATCCAGCCCTTTACGCGCGGCAATGGAGCTAACGCATCGTCAGTCCGATTGTTTCGTTTCGTCAAGGCCCAGCGTGTGTGAGGAATCCAGAAAAATTCGAAGTGGTCATGAGCTGCAGCTAACTCATGGATATTTTCCAGTACCTCATCAAGTTTCATTGGCTGTTCGAGCGCTCTTAGACGAAACGAAGGAACAACTTGCAAGGTGTACTCCGTGATAATTCCAAGCGCACCGACAGAGACTCTTCCCACATCAAGAATGTCCGAATTGGTTGTGTCTGAACATTCAAGGATCTCACCATGACCGTTCACCAGTGTCATTGCGACAACTTGGCCAGCTAAACCTGTGAGAGCTTTCCCTGTTCCGTGAGTAGACGTTGAAATTGCACCAGCAACTGTTTGGTAGGCAATATCGCCCAAGTTTGCCATCGCTAGTCCTTCTGCATCGAGAAGTGTGTTCAACTCCGACAACCGCGTACCGGCCCCTACGGTCACCTGATTCTTCACATGGTCGACATGTGAAATTCCGGTGAGGTTGTCCAGTCGTACCATTCGGCCATCCGTGGCCGCCGCCGACGTAAAACTATGTCCAGAACCGACAGCCTTGACCTTTTCGCCCCGAGATGAAGCCCGTGCCACCAAAGAAGACAATTCACCCACCGAGCGCGGCTCATCAATAGACACAGGATGGGATTTTTGATTTCCTGCCCAATTACGCCAAGTTGCCATGCGACATCCCCTCAAGAACAGCCAGACGCTGTGCAACTATCCTAGAACCCCACGCCGATCGTCTGGCTCGGATACCAACCCTCTGTGAGGCGTAAGGTATGGCAAGTACATATCACGTAAGGGAAAATATGACCATCACACAAGTTCCATTGGTTGACTATCTCGTCCTCGGCGATTCGCCACACCTCATCGCTAATGAATGCACAAAATGTGGTGCTCGTTATTTTGACCGTCGCAACGCTTGCGCATCGTGTTTCGCTGTCGACTTTAAAAAGGTAGCAATTTCAAATGACGGAATCGTTCGTTCGTTCACCATCGTTACATTCGCAGCGCCCGGCGTTCCTGTTCCTTTCACTGCAGCAATTATTGACTGTGGAGGCACCAGCGTCAGAGGAAACCTCATCAACGTTGATGCAACACCGGAGAAAGTCACCTTAGGGATGAAGGTTCGTCTCGCTACTTATTCACTCGGCGCTGACGACAACGGTCTTGAAGCCATCGGTTTTGGCTACGAGCCAGCCTAATTTTTATTATCATCACCAATTACTAACAACAAATACACATCGGAGAACACAATGGCAACTGACGACATCTACATCCTCGGAATTTATATGACAAAATTCGGCAAGTATCCAGACAGAGATACTGTCGACCTTGCTTCTGAAGCAGTCATCGCAGCACTTGCGGATGCGCAAGTCACCATGAAAGACATCGGCGTAATGGCTGCAGGTTGTCTCATGGGTCAAGGCGGCATCGGCCAAATGATTCAAAAGCAAGTCGGACAGACCGGTATCCCCGTGTACAACGTTTCGAATGCATGCGCTACCGGCGCTACTGCCCTTCGTACAGCCATCATGGCTATTAAGGCCGGAGAATGCGACATGGGTCTCGCTGTTGGCGTCGAAAAGCTTGCAGGTGTCGGACTTCTTGGTGGCGGTGGAACACCGAAGTCGAAGAACAAAGAATGGACACCATCTGGTCGCTTCGGATCAGTCACCAATGTTGATGGCCTGATCGGTACAGCTGCGATGCCAGGCACATTTGCCCAGGTCGGAATGGAATACGGCCACAAATATGGGGGTGCGACATTTGAATTGTTCGCCAAAATTTCGGAAAAGAACCATGCCCATTCAACGCTGAATCCTCTTGCTGCCTATACAAAGCGCATGTCGCTGGATGAAATTATGAATGACATCATGATTTCGTATCCAAACACTCGCCCGATGTGTTCAGCTAACTGTGACGGTGCAGCAGCTGCTGTTGTTGTCAGCGGTGCAAAGTTGAAGACACTGTCACTCGAGCAGCAACGCCGCGCTATCAAAGTGTCAGCGTCAATCCTCACCAGCGATCCGTACCAAGAGGCATGTCAGGTTCTTCCAGACGTCAACACCTTGACCCGCATCGCGGCAAAGCAGGCATACGAGCAGGCTGGCGTTTCGCCTTCTGACCTCAACCTTGTTGAGCTTCATGACTGCTTCGCCACTGCCGAACTTGTTCACTACGACAACCTCATGCTCTGTGAAGAGGGTGGAGCGGTTGACTTCTTCAATTCTGGTGCAACATGGCGTGACGGCTCTATGCCTGTCAATGTTTCGGGCGGACTTGAGTCGAAGGGTCACCCAATCGCTGCGACTGGTATCGCAAACATTTGGGAAGTGTGCCATCACTTACGCGGAGAAGCCGGTCCACGCCAAATTGAAGGAGCCAAGGTTGGACTTGCTCACGTCATTGGTCTTGGATCTGCATGCGGTATTCACATCCTGGAGAAGTCAGCTCTCTAATAATGCTGACGCCAATTCACGGAACATGTGATGAGGCGTTTCACGCGGTGCGTGATGCATTTATAAACAACTTTGTTGAACATGGAGAAATAGGGGCGTCCGTCCACATCACAGTCGATGGCATCTCTGTAGTCGATCTTTGGAGTGGCTATGCCGACCCTCTCAAAACGTCACTGTGGCAAAAAGATCAGCTTGTCAACGCATTTTCCATCGGCAAGGGCGTTACAGCAGTCGTAGCCGCGCAGTGTGTGGCGCTCGGACTCATCACGTATGAAACTCGTGTGGCATCTTTATGGCCTGAGTTTGCCGTGCACGGTAAAGAATCCGTCACTCTTCGCGACCTTCTTGGTCATCGAACAGGCTTACCGGCTCTTCGTACTCGACTACCCGCCAATGCGATGTTCGATTGGAAACTCATGACAGAGTCGTTGGCAGCCGAGAGACCGTGGTGGACTCCTGGACTTGAGCACGGCTACCACGTCAACACATATGGTTTCTTGGTCGGTGAAGTATTGAGACGTGCAACTGGCAGAACTGTTGGGCAGTTGATATCAGAGCTAATTGCAACTCCCCTCAATGCTGAAATTTACTTGGGCACCCCAACTCATTTGCATTCCCGTATTGCAGACTACGAGTGGCCCAGTGATCCATTTCCCGAAGAGGAACCTGCCGGTCTTGATGAGGAACAGCTTCTTCAATTCAACACGTACTACAACCCTTCGGGTCTTTCCGGTGCAGGCGTCGTCAATACAGCTCCATGGCGCCTTGCAGAGATGCCAAGCACGAATGTTCACGCAAGCGCGCGTGCTATTTCCACACTGTATACGTCACTTGCTCATGGAGGCACTCACAACAATGTCTCTTTGCTTCCTCAAGAAGTTCTGACTACCGCATCGTCAGAGGTGTCAAATGGCGATGACAGAATTCTTCACCGCACGTCCCGATTCGGTCATGGGTTTCAGTTACCCATTCCCGAACGCGGTTTTGGCCCGAACGTTGAATCATTCGGACACTTCGGCGCCGGTGGTTCTGTTGGTTTCTGCGACCCAGTCGGCAAGGTCGGTTTTGGCTATGTAATGAACCAGATGGGACCACGTTGGCAGAACCCACGGAACAGAGCCCTGATTGATTCGCTCTATTCGGTCCTTCAGTGACCGAGAAAACAATCACATCTGACACCATGGAGTCAGTGAGCAACAATGAGGCGATTCGTCCAGTAGATCTGCTTCGGATTAAGCCCTTCCGATTGCTATGGCTTAACAGTTTCGTTTTCATTCTGGTTCAAAGCACACAACGATTTGCATTCGTATGGTTGGCATTGGGCCTCGGTGCGAAGTCAGACATCAGTGGATTCATTCTGTTCGTCATGGGAGTTCCTGCACTCCTCATCTCACTTCCTGTCGGGGTAATGAGTGACCACATGAATCGACGCGTGATTCTGATGGTCAGCCAAATTGGCGCACTAGCTATCACTGTTGCAATCGCAACCATGGTCACCTTGGACCTCATGACCATTCGGTGGGCAATCGTCGGATCATTCATCTCAGGCATATTCATCGCTCTTGGCACACCTGTACGTTCCGCAATCGTGCCCACACTTGTTCCAAGTAACAAGTTGGTTGGGGCGATAGCCATCAGCACGATTGGCAACAACTTTGGTTTGATCATCGGTCCCATCGCAGCAGGCCCAGCAATCAGTCAATGGGGCATCGAAGGCGCGTTCTGGCTTCAAGCGGTTCTGTATGCGTTTGGCTTTCTCACACTCATTCCGCTGCGTCTTCCTCCGAGCCACAACCCTGAACGCAGAAAACTAAGCCAAGAGATTTTCGGCGGACTTACATTTATTCAAGGAGATGCGGCCGTGCGTTCCTTTTTTGTTTTACTAGCAGGGTCAGTCGTTTTCATGATGGCGCCATGGATTGTCCTTGGTCCACAGATTGCGAAAGAACAGGCAGGGGCATCCGGCAGTCAGACCACAATTCTGTTTGCAATGCTTGGTGTTGGACAACTTCTTACATCAACTCTCATCATGCGGTACAACCACAAAATGATTCGTAAAGGTCTTTGGTTTATGTGCGGTTTATGTTGGGGCGGAAGCATTCAGATACTCCTCGGACAATCGTCGTCACTCCTTGGGATGGGCTTCTTTCTCTTCGCCTGGGGAATGGGCGGAGGCTTTTACATGAACCTCAGCCAGACCCTGATCCAGAACAACACACCGCCACAAGTTATGGGAAGAGTGATGGCGTTTCATTCACTCCTTATGAGTGGCCTCGCTCCGATGGCTGCTCTTCTCGTAGGAGTGATTGCCCGCAAAATCGATAGTGCCCCGATGACATTTTCTGGCGCTGGAGCGCTCATGCTTCTGCTTGCGCTCTACTTTGCGTCGGTCAAGAAACATCTCCGACCTATGGCATAAAGTGGCAATCATGATTCGTCGCGTATTCTTTGCAGCAATCGTACTGGGTTCCATCGTTTCGTTTGGGACAGATGCAATCGTCGCCATCGAACTTCCACAAGCAAAAGTGCTCTACAAGATTGACACCACCGACAAAGTGGTTTTCTTTACGGCCGATGACGGCGCTGATAAACCCGCTGATGCTGAGGCGGAACTTGAAAGGCTTCAGTGGCCAATCAGCAGTTTCATATTGCCTACCAAAATTGGCACGTATGCCGGATGGTTTACGGGGCTCGGATCCCATAACGACATTGGGACCCACACTGCTCATCACATAGCCCTCAAAGGGCTCACATTTGATCAGCAAAAATCAGAAATCTGCGAAGGCGAACGACGGATCAAAGAGAAATTTGGTTCCACTACTGGCTATTTCAGACCGCCGTACGGATCATGGGATAAGCGGACTCTGCAAGCCGCTGCTGCATGTGGCATCTCTCATGTTGTTCTCTGGACCGTCAGCCTCAACGGGCGAACCATCACTACGTGGGACGGCAAGATTCACCCCGGAAACATCGTGCTTGTCCATTATGTTCGCTCTATGGCCCAAAGCATTCGACAATTAGAAAAACGGCTTACAGCTCAAGGGCTCACAGTTGCTCGATTGTCGGATTATCTGAAATAGGGCAAAAGAAAAGCGGCGCCGAAGCGCCGCTTTTTTATTTGGTGTCGAAGGGGGGACTTGAACCCCCACGCCCTTGCGGGCGCCGGCCCCTTAAGCCGGTGCGTCTGCCGATTTCGCCACTTCGACGTGGATGTCAGGATACCGAGATTGCTCTCTGAATCGGACGAATTAGTTCAGCAAGAAAGCAAGCGCAACAACTGTAAAGAGCCAGATAGTCGCAAAGACTGTTGTGATTCTGTTCAGGTTGCGCTCAGCTGCTGCTGACCCAAGTGCGGCACCGCTAGCTCCACCAAACATGTCTGACAGACCGCCACCTTGTCCACTGTGGAGCAAAACGCCCACAATAAGAGACAACATAGAGACCACGTTCAAGACGAGGGTGATGTACATAACAATGGATCGCACGAAGAGAAATCCTATCGCCCTATTCAGGGCTCTTCCCTATGGACACAGGGGTCTCTTCAGGGAAATGGCAGGCAACCATCCTGCCAGAGGCTTCAGCCTGTAACGGGGGCTCTACAGCACCACACAGATCAGTTGCCTTCCAACAGCGAGTACGGAAGCGGCATCCAGACGGAGGGTCAATAGGCGACGGCACATCGCCCTGCAAGCGAATACGGCCAGGCCCACCGCGTTCTGAAGGGTCATGGATGGGAACCGCAGATAACAGAGCTTTTGTATACGGATGTGCAGGACTGGCGTACACCTCTTCAGCGGGCCCTATCTCCACAATCTTTCCCAAGTACATGACTGCGACGTCGTCGGCAATATGGCGCACAACGGACAAGTCATGCGCAATAAAAATCATGGATAGTCCAAGATCAGTCTGCAAGCGCTCGAGCAAGTTCAGTATCTGCGCCTGGACCGATACGTCGAGAGCAGACACAGGTTCATCAGCAACGATGACTGTCGGATTCAAAGCGAGTGACCGAGCAATACCAATTCGCTGACGCTGTCCCCCAGAAAATTCGTGCGGATAGCGATTGAAATGCTCGGGGTTCAAGCCGACAAGCTTCATTAGTTCTTTTACGCGCTCATTCGAATGTTCTTCGTCGAGAAGCCCTTGAACCCGAAGAGGCATAGCGATAATCTGTCCGACACTATGTCTCGGATTAAGTGACGACACTGGGTCTTGAAAGATCATTTGCATCTGTCGACGCATGTTTCGCAAATCTTTGCCAGACGTCGTTGTGATATCAACTCCGTCAAGAAGAATGTTTCCGCTTGTTGGCTCAATCAAACGGGTAACAACACGAGCAAGAGTTGACTTTCCACATCCTGACTCCCCCACAATTCCTAGAGTCTTTCCTTTTCGCAGAGTAAACGACACACCATCAACGGCTCTCACACTTTTATCGGGACGGCCAAGCAGACCCTTGGATCCTGTGGGGAAATGCTTGACCAGGTCAATGGCTTGCAGTGCTACATCAGAACTCATGAACGGTCACTTCCACGGCCAATAGAAATCAATACGTCGTCAGTGAGATGACATGCACTACGCGAGCCGTCAGTGCCGACATCTCGCAATTTCGGTTGAACGGTCATGCACGCACTTCCGCTTCCCTTTGAGTGAACACATCGTGGATGAAAAGCGCATCCTGCCGGCAAAGAGATGAGAGATGGTGGCGATCCAGAAATCGTATAAAGATCGCCTCTTTTATTGGCGCCGTAACTCGCCACTGAACCAAGCAAACCCCACGAATAGGGATGAGTCGGTGAATGGAACAAAGCGTCAACATGAGATTGCTCGACGATGTGACCTGCGTACATAACAATGACGTCCTGTGCAACCTCAGCGACAACGCCTAAGTCATGAGTAATCAAGATGATCGTCATACCGAATTCTTTTTGCAACGACATCATTAGGTCGAGAATCTGGGCCTGAACAGTTACATCAAGTGCAGTTGTGGGCTCGTCGGCGATAAGTATCTTCGGATTATTAACAAGGGCTATTGCGATAACAATTCGCTGCCGCATTCCACCTGAAAATTGGTGAGGATATTCATCAATTCGCTTCTCAGGGCTCGGAATACCTACCTTGATCATCATGGCCAAAACAACATCGTGCACTTCACGTTTAGAAGCACCGGGGTGGTGCACAACGTACGCTTCTGCTATCTGCTTTCCTATTGTGAAATAGGGATTCAAGGCAGACATGGGATCTTGAAAGATCATGGCTACTTCACTGCCTCGTATGCCGCGGACCTCTTCTTCACTAGCAGTGAGAACATCAATTCCGTTCACGAGGATTTTGCCCTCCGTGGTTGCAGTAG